>Ga0315556_1002383_pt1 | contig 10734 bp, 6 predicted proteins | sample SalMarSW160310MG_FD_202112 | JGI IMG/M metagenome (GOLD analysis project Ga0315556, IMG submission 202112) | Salt marsh sediment microbial communities from the Plum Island Ecosystem LTER, Massachusetts, United States - Salt Marsh Sediment SW1603-10 ...
GGACAGGCCTCACCTCCCCTCAGTGAGGCGTCTGAGCATCAGGATCTTATGGAGAGTCTTATTCGAATCATCATGGATGCTACCGGATTCAACAGGGACGAGATCCAACCCGATATGGATCTCAGGAGGGACCTCTCCATCCGCTCCAGCCGCCTGCCCATCATCATGGATGCTGCGGAACAGCAATTCGGGATCACGATCGAATTGGAGAACTTTATCGGTGTCCGTACGGTGCAGGACATCGCCCGGAAGATCTCCGAGATCATCGCCGGCCAGAAAGGCGCCGGCCTGCAGCCGGCCACCAAATCTGTTGATCATGACCCAGCGAGGGATGCAGTGGGGGAGGGGATGCCGAAGTCTGCAAAGGATGAGGCGGGCTTAAAGCGGCTCGTATTCACCCCCGTCACAGTAGAGCCGGCAGCCTCTATTCCCATGGAATTGAGCCCGGGCGAGTCAGTCCTGCTGCTCTCACCTGGCCGGGATAACGGGATTGCCGGCAATTCCGGGGAGATCCTCCGGCGGGATAACGGGGTTGACACTTTACCCATGCTCTTTATGCAAGGGGACCTCGGTCCCGGCCAAGAGGGCCACGACATTCGAACTGCCGAAGGGGCCTCCAGGGCTGCCGCCAGAATAGCGGGCTTGAGGTCCCTGGCCGGGATGGTAATCATCTTACCTCAAGAAGGGTCGGAAGGTCTAAGAAGCATGGAGGATGTTTCGCGCCTGCTCAGGGGGCTCTTTATCCTGCTGAAAACATTTCTCCAGGAACCCCAAGTAACGGGCCGGAAATTCGTCGTGCTGATTCATTCCGGGGAGAATACCGAAACACCGGTTCGGCTGGCGGCGGAGGGGATGCTGGGACTATTTCTGAGCGCGGCCCTGGAATACCCGGCGATTCAGTTCCGCACCCTGGAAATCGGACGGGGCACCGACCTGCGCGCTGCCTTACGCGCTGCCCTGGACAGAGGACACCCGATGGTGGAGATGGCCCATCGTGAGGGAAGAATTTTTACCTCGGAGGGACACGTCGCTCCGGCGCTCTTCAGGAATCTGCCAAGTCTCGATCTGAGCCCTGGAGACGTTGTCGTCATATCCGGGGGCGCAACGGGGATCAGCGCCCACCTGGCCCGCAGCCTTGTGCCCTTTAAGCCCTGCCTGGTCTTTCTGGGGAGGACGCCTATCGATCCAGGCGCAAATACCGGAAAACCCCGTCCCCCGCAGCCGCCTTCGGGATCTGTCGCTTTCGCAGCCAGGGCCCTGGAGATTACCCGGACCCTGGCGGATTTGCATGCCGCAGGGATCGAGGCAGCGTATCATACCTGCGATGTCGCTGACCCCGCGACGGTCCGTGCCGTCATGGACGAGGTGGCGAATCGTTATGGCAAGGTCCGGGGGATCATTCACGGCGCCGGGGTCCTCAGGGACGGTTTCCTCAGCCAGATGACCCCGGATGATTTCTCCATGGTCACGGACAGCAAATTCCTCGGGGCGTGGAATCTATTCCAGGCTGCCAAGCAGGCCGGCTTGCGGTTTTTCGTGGGCCTTTCTTCGGTGGTCGCGATCCAGGGCAATCTTGGCCAGGCCAACTACGCGGCAGCCAATCGGATGATGTCTGCTTTGCTCAGGAACCTCCGGCGGGAGAATGGCGCCATCCGGATAAAGGCCTTGATGCTTCCTCCGGTCGAGGGGGCGGGCATGGCCGATGATCCGGATATCCGGGAACTGCTGAGGAGGAGGGGTGTAACCTACATCCATGTCAATGAGCTGTCAGGGCTTTTCTGCCGGGAACTCTTCATATCCCCGGATGACGATTGGGTAATGTTCATGAGGTCACTCCCCGCCGTGAAGACGGCAAGGCTCAATGACCGGACGCCTCCTTTGCCCAATGGCAAATTGGACGGAGGTGCGGCCGCCTTCAACCCCGAGGACTTTCCCATGATCGAGGGGATCTCCAGCCTGGACCTCCGCCGGGAACAACTCGAGGCCGTCAGATCCTTCTCCCGGGAGAAGGACCTTTGGATCGAGGATCACCGGCCCTTGACCTTCGTCAAGCACCCCCTGGTCTCAGCCGCCATGTTTCTGGAGACATTCATGGAGGCGGCCCGGGTCCTGTATCCTTACTTGCAGGTGCGAGGAATGCGCCAGGTGCGGTTCATGGACATGATCCAATGTCCGCCCGGGGTTCCCCGGCCTTCCAAGCTCTTTTGCCGTCGAGTCGGCACCAATCTTCCGGAGGTACTGTGCGAGGTCTCTCTTTCAACCCAGGAGATCTCCCCGGCCGGGAGATTGACCGACCGCTTCTCCCCGCACTGCCAGGGCCAGGTGATCCTTGCTGGCGGTGATGGCGGAGACGGATATCTCGGGGAGGGGTTTTCGGATTTTCCTGTCCGGCTCGACGAACTGCGGACAGTGCCCATGGATCAAAAAAAGCTGCGGCAATGGTACCAGGACCACAGCGGCCTTACCGGCAGGTATCGCGTGCTGGAGTCCCTTGACGGTGCAGGTCCGGGGGTGGTACGGGGACAAACCATTTACCGGCAGACAGTTGATTTCGCCCATCTGCCCAACACGCAGTACCAATACTCTCCTTACCTTTTCGAAGCCCTTTTGCAGTTGGCTGGCTTCTACTGCATGGCAATGAAGATGCCGGGGAAACGCTCCCTGATTCCCATGGAGCTCGGGGAGATGCGGTTCTGCCGAAAATGCCGGGCGGGGGAACGAATTACCCTGGAGGCCCGCATGCGGGCGCAGAACGAGCAAGGCTTCAGCTGGGACGCCCGAGGACTTGACGATCAAGGCCGCACCATCATGCAGGTTTCCAATATGCGCCTGCACTGGGTTTCAGACTGAGCCTCCAGGGCTTGGAAAAAACGCATAGGCTCCCGGCAGAGGTCGCAGAGCAAACAATAAATTAGAGATAAATCTTGACAGAATTTCAAGAAATTGACAGTTAGCAATGCAATATGGAAAAGATGGGAGTGGATGTGGCGCAGGATTGCCAAGGCATAACCGTTCATGGCGTGAGTTTTGATCATCGAGGGGGACCGGCATTCTATGCATCCCTGCCAAGCGATGGTGAATCCCTCAAAGGATGCGGGACGAACGGGACAGGAGACAAGAATCATCTGGTCTCCATCCTCCTGGATCACGTTGCGGCGATGAAAAGTCCCCCCTGGAAATTTCGGCATTTGTTCGATAGCGCTGTTTTCCCAATTCACGTGGTCCACGGCCCGCTCGGCAGGCCCCAGCTCCTGTCGGGAGAATATCGGAGCCCGGCCATCTCCTTCAGCCAGGGTGGAGGTAAAGTCTGGGCTGCTCTTTGCGGGGATGCGTCCGATATCGGCATTGATGTGGCAGCGACCGGTGAATTCCAGGGAGAATACCCCTTACACCGGGTCTTTCATGACCAGGAGCTTCAACATGCATTGAGGTTGACTCAAGGAGATTTGGAAAAGGCATCAGCCCTGCTCTGGTCCGTCAAGGAAGCGGTTGTCAAGGCCCTGGGATGCGCGTTCCACCTTGTGGCTCCGCGTCAAGTCCACGTCTATCCATCGATAAAGTGGGACAGGGGGTATACTTTTCCAGTGTGCTTATCGAGAAAGGCCCTGGTGCGGTTTCCCATAGGCGCCGGCCGGTGGTCCATATGGGTGCGTTCGTTTCCTCAGGAGAAAATGTGGCTTTCCCTCGCCCTCTTGAGTGGGCAGCCTTGGCGAGACGATGGCGGGGAATTTAATACCGGTGCGCTATGTAGGCGGAATGTCGATTCATGACGAAAGAAGCTGAATACGCCATCAAAGTCGAAAAACTGACAAAGCGTTACGGAGATTTGCTGGCGGTTAACGACATCTCGTTCAACGTCAGGAAAGGCGAGGTTTTTGCCTTGCTGGGTCCGAACGGAGCCGGCAAGACCACTACCGTCGAGATCATCGAAACCTTCCGTAGGCCCACCTCGGGAATCGTGCGCCTTCTCGGGATGGACGTCACCAAAGAAAAGCGCGACATCGTCTCCCGCATCGGCGTCCTCCCACAGGGGTTCAGCTCGTTCGACAGGATAACGGTCAGGGAGACCATGCAGTTCTACTCGCGGCTTTTCTGTTGCAGGAACACCGATATTGACGGGCTGATAGATCTCGTGAACCTCAAGGACAAGGCCAAAGAACAATACATGAGACTCTCCGGGGGTTTGAAGCAGCGCCTCGGAATCGCAATTGCGCTGGTGAACGATCCCGAGGTCGTGTTCCTCGATGAGCCGACGACAGGGCTCGACCCCCGCGCCAGGCGCGAGGTGTGGAAAGTCCTGCTGGGCCTTAAACAAAAGGGAAAGACGGTATTTCTTACCACGCACTACATGGAGGAAGCCGAGCTTCTCGCAGACACTGTCGCAATTATCTTCAAAGGGAAGATCATCGCCATGGACTCTCCTATGCAGCTCATAGAAAGCAACGCAGATTACCTGATCCTCACGTTGCAGTCTGTGGACGAAAAAGCCTTTGATGTCTTTGAAAAAATGGGCTTCGAGCCGGTCCTTGACAATCACAAGAATCTCAATGTGAGGGTGGAGCGCACGGACGACATCCGGAAGATACTTAACGGCATGAAAGACGCCGGAGTGCCGTTTCTCAGCATGCAAGTTCGCAAGCCCAGCCTCGAACAGGTTTTTCTGAAGCTCACCGGCGAGATGCTCCACGAAGGCGCCTTCAGAAGAAAGGGGGCGGAATGAACCTGCGCGTCGTCGGCGCAAGTCTCGTCGTGAGCATCAAGAGCTTCTACCGCAATAAGACCACCATGTTCTTCACGACGACCTTCCCGATACTGCTGATACTGGTGTTCGGCACCATTTTCATGGACCAGGACAAACTGAAATTCAACCTTTGCGTTCAGGACCTCGACCAAACCGAAACTTCGGCGGAGATTCCCAAGGCCCTCGCCCTTTCCGGGAAGTTCACGATAATCAGGGTCGACCCCGCCGTCGACGCCGCGCAGTACGCCAAGGACAACAAGGTGAACCTTGTGCTCGTGATTCCTAAAGGCTATGAAAGCGCTTACACGCAATACCTGCAATTCGACAACCTCAACGCATTCGTCACCATCACGTATGTCTACGACCCCAGCTCAAGCTCGGTGACCACGAAGATGCAAATCCTGAACATGATATTCGCTAAGATGAACCAGGGACTGTCCGCAAAGCCGCCGTTCGTGAGGACGGCAGAGGTATCGATACACACCAAAAAATACCGGTTCATCGAGTTTTTCATTCCCGGCATCATTGCGATGGCGGTGATGACCGCGAGCCTGTTCGGCACGGTGAACGTGAACACGGAGCTGCGGCAGAAGGGCATCGTCAGGAAGCTGTCCACCACGCCCATCACCCGTACCGACTGGCTGCTGTCGAACATTTTCTACCAGTTCTTGCTTGCGGTTATATCCACCACTGCAATGTTGCTGGTGAGCTATGCCGTGTTTGACGTTAAATTGCAGATAAACGCCTGGCTCCCGCTGTTCATTGTGCTCGACGTCTTTACGTTCGTCGGAATCGGAATGATACTCACCCGCATCGTGAAGGAAGCGCAGAGCGCCGCCGACGCAGCCAACGCCATCATATTCCCGATGATGTTCCTCTCGGGGAGCTTCTTCCCTATCGAGATGATGCCGAACTTCTTGCAGACGTTTGCCAAGACGCTCCCTTTGTATTATATTAACGAGGGCCTTCGGGCATCCATGGTGTTTCAAGACAACGTGACCGCCCTGAGTTACTCCGCGATAATAGGGGCTTTCGCGACCGTGGTCTTCGTCTTGGGCATAACGGCCACCAGATGGGAGGAGAGCAAGTGATTTTGTTTTTTCGGAATTCGTCTACCGCCTGAGTACCCAATCGCAGCAAAGGTATGTCGGAAACCGGCTATAGTCGAGCTTCCCAAAGTTCCTTCTGATCGCGGACAACACCGGCCCATTCCAGATTTCCCTTATACTCTATCGTATCCAATCCCGCATTAATGATTTTTTCGAATAATCCAAACTCCATGAATTCGCGTTTTCGGGTCAGCGTGTCGCGAGGGCACATAACACACTGCGCGTTACAGCAGTTGGTATTCTCGATCAGGAGCACCGAGGGCCACGGGAGGTGGTGTCGGTAGTACGGATAATAAAGCAGGGAGGTCCGGGCCAATGACAGCAGACATCTTGTTATCTTGTCCCGGGCGTTGAGAATCATGTTGCCTGCTCGCTCAATTCGGTGCTGGTGAAGGCTTCTCTATCTCCTGAGCGACGACATCCAGGGTAAATCGAATCTGCTCGGGCGTATGGGTGCAATTGACAAAAAAGCGCAGGCGGGCGGAGTTATCAGGAACTGCCGGATAGACCATGGGCAGGACATCGATCTCTTGCCGGAGGAGGGCTTGAGAGAGTCTGATCGCCTTCAAGGAATCTCCTATGATTACCGGAATAACAGGGGAGTCGCTGCTGTCGGCGCCGTTATTCAGGCCCTTTTCCCGGGCGAGAAGGTGAAAAAGCCCGGAGATCTCATGGAGACGCGTCACCCGTTGAGGCTCCTTCCTCAACAATCGAATGGCGGCCAGGGATGCGGCGACATTGGGCGGAGACATTCCTACGCTGTAAACAAAACCCGGCGCCGTGTATTTCAGGTATTCTATGAGGGCTCGGGATCCGGCGATGTAGCCTCCGCAACTGGCAAAGGATTTGCTCAAAGTACCCATCCAAAGTTCCACATCGGCAGGATTGATTCCAAAGTGCTCGCCAATCCCCCTGCCCCTTTTTCCCAATACGCCGATGGAATGGGCCTCGTCCACCATAAGAAAGGCCCCGTGTCGCTTTTTTATCTTAATGAATTCAGGCAGATCCGGGATATCGCCATCCATGCTGTAAAGGCCTTCGATAACGACGAGGGCCCGTCGGAAACGGGGTCGCGACTCCCTGAGAATCATGTCCAGGGCTTGCCAGTTGTTGTGGGGAAAAGAAAGGTACGTTGCCTGGGAAAGTCGGCACCCCTGGAGAATACTGTTGTGGATCAGGGCATCATGAACGATGAGGTCGGATTTGCCGAAGAGATGACCGATAGTGGTCACGTTGGTGGCATGCCCGCTCACAAAGACAATGCTGTCCTCTGTTCCAATCAAGTCGGCGATTTCTTGCTCAAGCTCACGATGCAGCGGTCTTTCGCCTGAAGCAAGACGGCTTGCCGAAACAGACGTGCCGTAGCGGTCGATGGCATTTTTGGCGGCTTGAGATACGCCCGGATCTCCGGACATACCCAGGTAATTGTACCTGGAGAAGGTGATGAGCTCTCGGCCTTCTGCAATGGCTCCATTGGAGTCGGCCCCTTCGTGCACCCTGAAGTAAGGGTTATCGATACCGCGTGCTTTCATTCCTATTATGATCCGTTGAAGGTTCCGGTATTCGGGGTAGTCCTCAAACGGCAGATACTCCGGTTGTATCTCAGGCGCCTTGCTACTGGCACCGACGCCCCTTTCCGCCGGCTCCCCGGACTGACAGTCGGATGACAGCAGCTTTCCCAAAGGTCCGTCTTTGGCTTCAAGTCCTTTTCCCGACGTCCTTTGCCAGAGAACATGCGCTGTCAGATCGGCAATGCCGGCCCCTAGAAAGAGCACCTCGACGGGAAACTCGATTCCCATGTCTTCTTCAATGGCCGTCTTCAGCTCCACCGCCATCAAAGAATCGATGCCCAGCGTATTCAAGGGATGGTGCACATCCACCTTGGAGAACGAGATCTTCAGAATATCCGACACCTTTTTTGCAAGGGAAGACTCAATGACACGGATGAGCTCCGACGCGTCTTCCGTCACAATGTCATCGGCTTCCAAACCGCCGACTTTGAGCGTGCAGGCCTTCAAAAGACTTGCAGCCGATGTGTCCGCCCTCATGCGGCCCGGTCGGCATTCTTCCCATGCCTGGAGGGGCATCCCCGGCGCAACTTCCTGGGAAGACCCCAGGCACTCGGCAACAACATTCAAGGTGCCCTGGATAAAATGTTCGCGGCAAAGGCGGCGTTGGACCTTTCCGCTGGTCGTTTTGGGAAGACTGGAAGTCTTGATAAGCACAACAGCGTAAGCCCGGATTCCATGCTCTCGTGATATATTTTGGCGAATGGCTCCGATCACCGCCTCGGCGTCAAGTTCTCTGATGTATCGTCGCTCGATCTCTTGCACCACCACAAGCCGTTCCTCATCACCGACCTCAACGGCAAACGCCACCCCGCAGCCAGCCCGCAAGGCCTCATGGCTTCTCTCCACGGTCCTCTCGATGTCTTGAGGATAGTAATTGAGGCCCCGTATGATGATGAGATCCTTCAAGCGACCGGTGACAAAGAGCTGGCCTTCATGGATGAACCCGAGGTCTCCCGTGCGCAGAAAGGGACCTTCGCCCTTATCGGCAAGCCTTGCCCGGAAGGTCTGCTCCGAATCTTCGGATCGATTCCAATAACCTTGTGCAACGCTTGGCCCTGAGATCCATATTTCTCCGATCTTATCGCGCTTGCAGGGAGTTTGCTTCTCCGAATCGACGATGACAATCTCATGGCCCGGCGGCACTCCCCCATTTCCAACCAGCTTGAAGTCGTGCTCCCGATCTTCTGACGCCAGGACAAGGCGGCCGGCTTTCAACGCGTGCGCGTCCGCCTGCAGGAAAATCGGTTCGGAGCTTTTGTGGCATCCGGTGGCGATCAGGGTTGTTTCCGAGAGCCCATAACAGGGCAGAAATGCTTTTTGCCGAAAACCGCAGGATTCGAAAGCCGCCGCAAAGCGTTGGAGCGTCTCCGCCCTGACAGGCTCGGCACCGTTGAAAGCGACCTCCCAACTGCTCAGATCAAGTCCTGACTTCTGCTTTGATGTGATCTTTTGAACACAAAGATCGTAGGCGAAATTCGGACCGCCGCTGGTCGTCCCCCTATAGCGTGAGATGGCCATAAGCCAGCGGAGCGGTTTTTGGATGAAGTGAACCGGCGATATCAGGATCGTATCCATACCTGCGTAAACGGGCTGGATGATCCCTCCGACCAACCCCATGTCGTGGTATGGGGGAAGCCAGATTACGCCTCGGCTACTCGGTGAATGCCCAAAGACTGCGTGGATGACGGATGAATTGTGGAGCAGGTTTCCATGGCTGACCATTATGCCCTTGGGAGTTCCTGTGGAACCGGATGTGTATTGGAGGACAGCAAGGGAATCAGCATCAAGGAGAGGTTCTTGCCAGGCATTTGCCAGGTCGTCGGGAATGGTGTCGGTTGGTATCCATTTAAGAGCCGTCAGACCGGGCGTCTGATCTATTTGGCGCCTGTACTCTTCCAGGGTAGCTGCCGTGGTGAGAGCGACTGCGGGGCCTGCGTCGGATACCGTTGCAGCGAGGCTCGCCAGGAACCGGTTGGAATATGGGAGATAGGTCGGCACGGCAACCATACCCGCACACAGGCACCCGAAGAATGCCGTGGGAAACTCGGTGCCCGGAGGGTAGAGCAAAAGGATTCTTTCTCCCGAAGAGAGGTGAGATTGGAGATGGGCCGCAATGGCGAGCGCCCTTCGTTCCAGTTCACAATATGTCAGTCGAGTTTCCTGTGATTCTCCATCCTTGAGATAGGTGTAGACGGTTTTCTCTCTATGCTCTTGAACCCTCCGGCGCAGCAGGTGGATCAGGCTCGGTAATCCTTGCCTGCAAATCGTTGAGCCCGGGCCGGGCTGATTAGCATGTCTCAAATCGTCTTTCATGCTGTAGTTCATTTCTTCCTTTTGGTTCGAAGAAGTCTGTGGTCATCAAAAGCAGCTCCGAGTCTCTCAATGGTCAATGCGCAATCGTGAATTGAACAGAAATGAGAGACCATCACTAACCTCCAATTTTCTCAAAGCGTCCAAAATTTGTCAACTATAGATCTTTAAAAAGGCTTGTTATGCCTTTCAAGTTGTTGGGTTGTCCCGAGGCGAGTATTGAAGCCCATAAAACGATCATATATGACCAATTGGGCAAATACGACCTTTTTTATATAGCTGTTAATGACGGCCCTGAAAGTCCTTTTTAGACTAATTATTCTTATAAATCAAAATATTGGGTGACGCGACTCTGAGTGTTGAAAACCTGGCACAAAAATTGAACATATAAAGTAGTGAATAACGGCACAAATATTTGATAGTCCCTAGCTCAAGGTGCGCCAGATCGATGTCGAATCTTTCAAGGAGGTCGGCAAAAAGTATTTTTATTAGAACAACACGCCAAATGGCGGAAATTTAGAGTTCTCGTCAATAAAGGAGGAGACCATGAAAAAGAATATAATTACTTTCCTTTTTGCTTTTCTGCTGGTGCTTGGCTTACATACAGCCGAAGGAAACGCGCAGATGGGCCCTGGTTATGGAATGGGTCCGGGCATGATGGGAGGACAAGGTGGGAATAATACCTATGGCGGACAGCAAATGGGTCCGGGCACGATGGGAGGACAGGGTGGGAATAATACCTATGGCGGACAGCAAATGGGTCCGGGCTATGGCAATAGTTCGCAATACCGACAGTCGCAGAAGCCCTTAGATGAGAAAGGCGCCCAACAGATCGCAGAAAATTATCTGCAATCTGTTCAAAACCCGAACCTGAAACTTGGTAAAATCAAAGATACAGGCCAAGTTTTTGTAGTTGAGATCGTAACCAAAAAATCAGCAGATTTGGTGAGTAAACTATCAATTGATAAGAACACCGGCCGGATGAGCCCTGTTAATTAAATAA
>Ga0315556_1002385_pt1 | contig 10732 bp, 9 predicted proteins | sample SalMarSW160310MG_FD_202112 | JGI IMG/M metagenome (GOLD analysis project Ga0315556, IMG submission 202112) | Salt marsh sediment microbial communities from the Plum Island Ecosystem LTER, Massachusetts, United States - Salt Marsh Sediment SW1603-10 ...
CCGCGGATGGCGGACGGCGGAAAAGGACGAGGCGCCCATCGAGGCACTGGTTTAAACAGTGAGGCACTGAGATTTAGGCAGATTGCAGTCATTGCGAGGCCCGGAGGGCCGCGGCAATCTCCAGGAGACGCGCCGGGATTTCTTTTTCACAGGGAGGATGGGAGGAAGAGAGGCAGGAAATTCGAAACTGGGAATTGGGATTTGAACTACGGCAGATGGTAATCTGAAGCCGTGCGGCGCCTCGCGTACCTGGAGAAGTTGTACCTCAATTCAAAACCCAACACTCATAATCCAAAACCAGTCCTTTCTCATCGTCGCACCGCCTCACCGTGAATTCCGCCTTTTCAATTTAGCCCTTCGACGGAGCCCTCGCAATGACAGCCTTGGGGCGTGAGTGGGAGATTCCGCGATTAGCTGAGGAGGACCGATCTTCGAAGGCCACCCGCCTGCCGGATCCGTAGCGGCCTTTTTATCAGCCGTCGGCCGCAGGGATGCGGCCGCACCAACGGCGAGCCGTCTGCCGTCCTTCAAATCCCAAATCCCAATTCCCAATTTCCAAATGTCTTTCTACCGCGTGAGCTTCCGGTAGGTGATGCGGTGGGGGCGGGCGGCCTCCTCGCCGAAGTGCTTGCGGCGGTCCTCCTCGTAGGCCTGGAAGTTGCCCTCGAAAAAGGTAACGCTGCTCTCGCCCTCGAAGGCCAGGATGTGCGTGGCGATGCGGTCGAGGAACCACCGGTCGTGGCTGATGACCAGGACGCAGCCCGCGAAGCGGTCGATGGCGTCCTCGAGCGCGCGCAGCGTATTCACGTCCAGATCGTTGGTGGGTTCGTCCAAGAGGATCACGTTGGCCCCGGACTTGAGCATGCGCGCCAGGTGCACCCGGTTGCGCTCGCCTCCGCTCAGAACGCCCACTTTTTTCTGCTGGTCCGCCCCCGTGAAATTGAACCGGGCGCAGTAGGCCCTCGCGTTGACCGTCACCTTGCCGAGTTCGACGTTATCCATCTCGTCGCTGATCGCTTCGACCACCGTCTTCTCCGGATCGAGGTCGCTCCGGGCCTGGTCCACGTAGGCCAGCTTCACGGTCTGGCCCACCGTGAGCTGGCCCGAGTCGGGCTGTTCGAGGCCCGCGATCATTCGAAAGAGCGTGGTCTTGCCGGCGCCGTTGGGACCGATGATGCCCACGACCGCATTCTTCGGCACGGCAAAGGCCGCACTCTCCATCAGCAGTCTGTCTTCGTAGCCCTTTGTGATTCCCTTCGCCTCGACCACAACGTCTCCCAGGCGCGGCCCGGGCGGGATGTATATCTCGAGTTCCCGGGCGGTCTCCTCCGGACGGGCGTTGAGCAGTTCCTCGTAGGCGTTGATGCGCGCCTTGCCTTTGGCATGGCGCGCTTTAGGGGCCATGTGGATCCAGTCCAGCTCCCGCTGGAGGGTCTTCTGGCGTTCGGTCTCCTGCTTCTGCTCCTGCCTGAGGCGCTCCTGTTTCTGTTCCAGCCAGCTCGAGTAGTTGCCCTTCCACGGGATTCCTTGGCCGTGGTCCAGCTCCAGGATCCATCCCGCCACGTTGTCCAGGAAGTACCGGTCGTGGGTGACTGCGATGACCGTGCCCTCGTACTTCTGGAGGTGCTGCTCGAGCCAGGCCACGGTCTCGGCGTCGAGGTGGTTGGTGGGCTCGTCGAGCAGGAGGATGTCGGGCTTTTGCAGGAGCAGGCGGCAGAGCGCCACGCGTCTGAGTTCTCCGCCCGACAGCACGCTGACAGAGGTGTCGCCCGCGGGACAGCGCAGGGCCTCCATGGCCAGTTCGAGGCGCGAGTCCAGGTCCCACGCGTCCAGCGCGTCGAGCTTCTCCTGCACGCTCCCCTGCTCCTCGATGAGCTTGTCGTAGTCCGCGCCGGGGTCGGCGAAGGCCTCGTTGATTTCTTCGTAGCGCGCCAGCAGCGCAACGGTTTCAGCCGCGCCTTCCTTCACCACCTCCAGCACGGTCTTGTCCGGATCGAGCCGGGGCTCCTGTTCCAGGTAGCCCACGCTGTATCCCGGCGAGCAGTGGACTTCACCGAGGAACTCCTTCTCGACGCCGGCCATGATCTTGAGCAGGGTTGTCTTGCCCGACCCGTTGGCGCCGATGACGCCGATCTTGGCCCCGTAAAAGTACCCGAGGTAGATGTCCTTGAGGACCTGCCTGGGGCCGTGGACCTTACCCACCCCCACCATGGAGTAGATGACCTTGTTCGGTTCCGAAGGTTTTGCCATTTCTTCCCTCATCTCAGCGGCGCGCCTTCCGGCGGGTCCTCAGTCTAGCAGAATAGACACGGGGCGGTGCATACACGTCCCGGGTCAGGCGAGCGACACGCCGCGGAGCGCCGGTGACTCGTCAGTCGGTGCCGGCCTTTTTGCGGGGGGGCACGCGGCGCAGGAGCAGCCCCGTAATGGAGACCTGGACGTCGAATGTCGCGGGTTTGTCCACCCGCAGGTAGGAGGCGGAACCGTATTCTGCGTCCACCAGCGGGCGGAGAAGGGCGTATTTGAGGCGCAGCTCGAAGAGGTCCAGCGCCTCGTGGCGGCTCAGGGCGTAGACCGTCCTCGGCTTGCTCTGTTCGTCCTTCAGCTCGAAGTAGCGCCCGCTCACCCGGTCGAGCTTATAGGCGGTCTCGACGCCCAGGAGATTGGCGATGGGCTTCCACTTGAGGATGCGCGCATCCACGTAGAGCTGGTCGCCGTCGAGGTGGTAGGTCGCCGTCCGGCCGTCCGGGAAGGTGAACACGGCGTCGAAGCGCTGGGGGCCGGTGGGACGCACGTCGACAACCGCCGCGGTGCGTTCGCGCGTCAGCGCCCGGTAGCCCTGCGTCGAGACGGCGACGAGTCCGACGAGCGCCGCCATGAACGCGAGCAGCAACGACAGGACAAGGCTCGTGCCCGTTCGATAGTACTGCTTCGCCCGCAACGACCGCATGCCGACCAGGAACAGCAGAAGTCCCATAAGGGCCAGAACGGCGGCCGTGATTTTGAGCGCCAGCGTGGGCATGACCCGTTCTCCTGTCATTCAGCGGCACTCCGGCCCCTCACAAGCAGCCGGCATGGACCCGGTGGATGTCTGTATTGTAACAGGACCGGCAAGAAATCACCCGCTGGCGCGGAAGGTGGCTGAAGATTGTCCAAGGGACGGAAGTCGCGATGTCCTTGGTTCAGGGCAATCTGCCGCACGGCTTGGTCAGCCTGCTATACTGATTAAGGGAACTGAAAGAGAGCGGACGCATCAATCAGGTGAGAGGGGAAAATGACGAGAAAACAATTCCTGTTCTTCCCGGTGGCGCTCATCGCCATGGGATGTCTTCTGCCCTTCGCGGCCCAGACCACCGGTACCTCCAGGGCCGCGGACCATGAAGCCCTCCGGGCGCTGAAGGCCAACGTCGTCAAGGCCTTTAACGACAGGGACGTGAGCGCTTTGTCCCAGTACTTGGCCGACAAGTTTGTCATCACCACGATCGACCAAACGGTCATCACGTCCGAGAAGCAGTTGCAGGACTATTTCGAGAAGACATTCGACCGGCCGGACAGCATCGTCACCGATCTCAAGATCCGCGCAAACGCCGACGTCCTCACTCAATTTCTGGGCGAAGACGTGGGTTATTGCTACGGCACCACCGATGAAACCTACACCATGCGGGGCGGAAGGATCGTACGTATGAGCAACCGTTGGACGGCCCTCGTGGTCAAACAGGACGGCCGATGGAAGATCGCCGCGCTTCAGGCGGGCGCGAACTTTCTCCACAACCCGTTGCTAAACCGGGTGAGGTCCATGGGCTGGATTCTTGCGATCGTGGGCCTTTGCATCGGACTCCTCCTCGGCCTCGCCGGCGCATGGGGGCTCGGAAGACTTCGACGAGCGAAAGCCGGGGGCATCCCCGGATAAGAGGGAAGAATGACCCCATCGACGCTCCCCGAAAAGGCTGAGTCCCCGGGTCTTCGATACACCCTTGGGCAGAGACTCATCCTTCTCGGGCTGAACTACATCACGCTCGCGCAGGCCCTTCTGGTCGTCGCGCTGTTCGTCTGGCCGTGGCCGCACGTGTGGGAACGCATCGGGACGGCTGCCGCCGCGCTGTACCTCGCGCCTCCCCTTTTCACGCGTCTGCTTTTTGCGGTCCTGCCCGTCAAACAGGGCACGATCGCTCTGGGATCGCGGGACTTCTTTGTCTGGTGGGCCTCCTTCAATTTCCAGGGCCTCTACAGCAGGCTCCCGATGCTGGAGGAATTACTGCGGATAGTTCCCGGACTTTACAGCACATGGCTTCGCCTGTGGGGAGCAAAAATAGGTCGCCTGACGTATTGGGGCGCGGGCACGAAAATACTGGACCGTCCATTCATAAAAATAGGACGGGACGTGGTCTTCGGAGCGGGAGTCAATCTGAGCCCCCACGCCTTTACAAGATCCGCTGACGGGGACCAGGAACTCGAACTTGCCACCGTGAAAGTGGGCGACCGGGCGCTGGTCGGCGGCCACACACTCCTTTCTCCCGGCAGCGAGATCGCCGAAGGCGAGTGCACGCATGCATTCCTGATTTGCCAACCCTACGTCGTCTTTAAGAACGGACGCCGGCAGAAGCCCAAGGGGACGGACGCACCGAAAGATCGTTTTCTGGACTGGTTGCAGCAATGATTGTGGATCTCCACGTGCACATCGCGGGCGCAGACGAGCGGAAGAACGGCAACTACTGGAATCCCAGGAACCGGCGGAACCTGTTCCTCCGGCAGATAATGGGCGAGTTTGGCGTTCAACCAGGCGGAATGCGGGACCCTGAAGTCGACCGCGCCGTACGCGAGAAGCTCCTTTCGCTGGTGTCCGGGAGCGACATCGACCTGGCCGTGGTACTTGCGCTGGACGGCGCATTCACCGAAGACGGACGGTTCGATTGCGTCAAGACCCGGATGAGGGTGGACAACAACTACGTCGCCGGCATGGCCGAGAACCATCCCAAGGTCCTGTTCGGAGCCAGCGTGCATCCCTACCGGAAAGACGCCGTGGCCGAACTGGAGCGCCTTATCCGTCGCGGCGCCTGCCTGGTCAAGTGGATTCCGTCGACCCAGAGCATCGATCCTCTCGACCCAAAGTGCATTCCCTTCTATGAAACACTCGCCCATTACGGGATTCCCCTCCTCTCCCACACGGGCAGAGAGCACGCCCTGTCGGGAGGCACGCAGGTCTTTAACGACCCAAGGCGGCTGGTTCCCGCCCTGGAGCGGGGGACGACGGTCATCGCAGCCCACTGCGGAACCCGGGTCTTTCTCCACGAACGGGACTATTTCGATGCCTGGTGCCGGATGGCGCAGGATTACGAGTTCTGTTACGGTGATCTTTCCGCCTTCATCTGTCCCACCCGGATGAAGCCTCTCAGAATCCTCCTCAAGAGTCCGCCGCTACTCGCCAAGGTGATGTACGGATCCGACTTCCCCGTAAAGGCCATGCCTTCGGCTTGCCTGTTTGCCTTGGGCACGAAGAGGGTCCGCGAACTGCGCCGAGTCGACAACCCTCTCGACCGGTCCTTTCATACACTGCAATCGTTCGGCTTGCCGGATGCGGTGTTCGACAGGGCCCTGGCGATTCTGCGTACGCCTCGACGGAAGACGGCGGCAGGAGGCGAGCGATGAGCAGGCACATCTGGCGCCTGCCCTGGACGCTTGACAGCGTTCCGCACGCCCTATTGGACATTGCGCGGGGATGCAACATCACGTGCCGGGCCTGCTACAACCTCGCGCCGCCGGGAGCGAAAGACATCAAAGAGATTTCCCGGGAGCTGGACATCCTCATCCGGCTGAGAAAGCTCCACTCCGTATCCCTGATCGGCGGCGAGGTGATGATGCATCCGCAGGTCTGCGAAATCGCCCGGATGGTAAGGGACAGGGGCCTCCATGTGGAACTCTTCACCAACGGGTCCCTGCTGACACCCCGGAACCTCGGCGCGCTGGCCGGCGCCGGGGTCGAAGCCATTTTCATGCATATAGAACCCGGCCAGATCCGGCCGGACCTTCCCGAGAACGCCTCTCTGGACGACTGGCGTGAGCTGGCGGCGGCAAAGACGGAACTCGTCGCCGGACACGGAATGGAAGCCGGACTCACCATCACGGCATTCGAGGACCGTCCCGATGAGATGATCGAGGCCGTTCGTTTCGTCCTGGACTCACCCCACGCGGACTATCTGCTCATCACCCTCTTCAGGGACGTTTCGGCCATCGCTGCGATCCATGGGGATCTCGCCTCGGGCATGACGGGAAGCCTCGAGGCGGGCGCCGGAGTCCGCCGCAATGACAATCTCGACAACCTCCGCGTCCTGGCGATCCTGGAACACGAGTTCGGCCTGAGACCCTTCGCCTGCGTGGGATCCAACCTGGACCCGCACGACCCGCGATGGCTCTCGTACATGGTCGGCACCGTCAGGACTCCCGGCCGGGCCCCGGCCTATTCCAGCGTAAAGGTCAGCCTGGCCGAAAAGTTTTTCCTGCGGGCCTTCCGCACATTCAGGGGGCGCTACCCTTTCTACCAGCGGACGAGCCCGGGCCGGTTCCTGGTGCAGATCCTGTTGAATACGATTTCAGGCGGATCGATCAGGGAGAACGCGTCGCTTCTTCGGGGCGCCCTTCGAAAGGGGACGGCCTTCGGCTACAAGCGGATCCTCGTCCAGTGCCTTGCGGACGTTCTTCCCGACGGGCGGGTCGTCCACTGCGAATGTTGCCCGGACGCGGTGGTACGCGGCGAGGGGCTCGTTCCCGTCTGTATAGCGGACAAGATTAAACCGGCCGCCGCGAAAATGGCGGCGGACCGCGGCCGGACCGCATGAACTTTATGGGGCGGAAGACATGCGCATTCTTCTGGTGATGCCCGATTCCCACATGCACTCGATCCATCTCGGGCCCTTCGTGCGCTCGTTCCGGGAGATGCCGTTGACTTTGTGCACCCTTGCGGCGCTCACCCCGGACCTTCCGGACCTGGACATCAAACTGGTGGACGGAAGCGTTGAGCCCGTCCCGATGAACGATTCGGCCGACCTCGTGGGGATCAGCGTGATCACGGGGTGCGCCCCTTCCGCCTATGCGATCGCGGATCATTACAGGGGACGCGGCGTCCCTGTAGTCCTGGGAGGCATACACGTGACCATCCTGCCGGGCGAGGCCGCTCGTCACGCCGATGCCATCGTGATAGGCCGGGGGGAAACAACCTGGCCGAAGCTCGTCCGGGACTTCGTTGAAGGCCGGATGAAAGGCGTTTACCGCGAGGAGCCGGCGGACGGCGAATGGCTGGAAGGCGTTCCCTCCCCCCGCCGGGAGCTCCATCGCCGCGGCGCTTACGTGCTTCCCGACTCGATCCAGGCCACGCGCGGCTGCAAGCGCGCATGCGATTTCTGCACGGTTCCGGCCGTCTGGTCCAAGTACATGAAACGCCCCATCGGCGACGTCCTCAGGGACATCGAAGACACCCGCGGGAAGCACATCGCGTTCAATGACGTGAGTCTCTTGGAAGACATCGATTACGCGAAAGAACTCTTCGAGGCCATGATCCCGCTGAAGAAGAAGTGGGGAGGGCTGGCTACCGTAGACAGCGTGAAAGACCCGGAGTTGCTCGATCTCATGGCGCGAAGCGGATGTGCGTACCTGCTATTCGGATTCGAGTCCGGTAACGGCACCGTACTGAAAGGCATTCGCAAGGGATTCAACCGGGTCGACGGCTACCAGGAACTCGTCAAGACCATCCACGGACTAGGCATTTCGGTGCAGGGTTGCTTCGTTTTCGGGTTCGATGAGGACGAGCCTTCTGTCTTCCCGGCGACGGTGGAGAAGGTCAACGAGTTGGAAATCGATATACCCCGCTACTCCATTTACACGCCCTACCCAGGCACCCAACTCTTCCAGCGGCTTCTCTCCGAAGGCAGAATCCTGAGTTTCAACTGGAACGACTACGACACGATGCACGTCGTCATGCAACCGGCCCGCATGACACCGGAAGAGCTGTACGACGGGTTCAAACGGGCTTACCGGGAAACCTTCAAGATATCGCCCATCCTAAATAGGATGCGCGGGGCGGGCATCGGCACTGCCATAAACTTGGTGGGCAACGTGGCCTACCGCCTGTTCGTCCGGAGGCTCTACCACGAACCGCGCTATTCACGGCCCTTTAGCTCGTCGGATCCCGGCCGGCCTCCCGAGGCGGCCGACTACCGCGCAGGCTTTTGCAGGAGGATGGAATGCCCCGCGTGACCCTCGTCTATGCAAGCATCGGCAGAGCCCCGGGAAAGAAGTTCGTCAAGACCTGGCAACAAGAACCTCTGGCCATGGGTGTGCTCTCCGCGCTTACCCCTGAAAGCTGGGAGGTCCGGTTTTACGATGACCGGATCGAACCCGTAAGCTACGAAACTCCCACGGACCTCGTTGCCATCTCCATCGAGACCTACAGCGCGAAGCGCGGCTATCAGATCGCCTCCCGCTTTCGTGAAAAAGGGATTCCCGTGGTATTCGGTGGGTACCACGCCACCGCCTGCCCGGAAGAGGCGCTGGAACATGGCGATGCGGTTTGCGCCGGGGAAGCCGAAGGAGTCTGGGGGCGAATTCTCGGGGACGCGGAGGCGGGGCGCATGCGGGGCGTATACCGCGCCCCCTTCAATTCGACACTTGCCGGCATACGCGTCGACCGTTCGTTGTTCGAAGGCCGACGATATCTCCCCCTTGCCCTCGTCGAAACCGGCAGGGGCTGCCCTTTCCGGTGCAACTTCTGTTCGATCAGCTCCTTTTACAGGGCCAGGTATCGGTCCCGGCCGGTTGACGAAATCCTGGCCGAACTCGGGAAGGTCCGGCACCGGTACGTTTTCTTCGTCAACGACAACATGACGGGCGACCTTGAAACGGCGCGGGAACTCTGCATCGCCGTGAAGCCTCTGAACATCCGCTGGATGACCCAAGCCAGCCTGGCGGGCCTCCGCGATAGGGGTTTCGTGCAACAGATGGCGGACAGCGGATGTGTGGCGGTGTTGATAGGGTTCGAGTCTCTGAACGAAGAGAACCTCTCCTCCATGAGCAAGCCCGTTAACCGCGTGGCGGAGTACTCCGAAGCCCTCGCAAACTTGAGGCGCGCCGGAATCTTCGTATACGGGACCTTCGTCTTCGGCTACCCCCACGACACGCCCGGCCTCTATGATCGCACCGTCGCCTTCGCCCGGCGCGAAAGGATGTTCATCGCCGCCTTCAACCACCTTGTCCCCTTTCCCGGAACCCCCCTCTATGACCAACTGGAATCTGGGGGCAGGATGCGATGGAAGAAGTGGTGGCTTTCCGACGACTACTATTTCGGACAAGTGCCCTTTGAACCCGAAGGTTCAACTTCGGACGATGTGGAATACGGCTGTCTTGCCGCCAGGAAGCGCTTCTACTCCCTTTCGTCCATGCTGGGACGGTCCGCAGACTTTCAGTGCAACTGCGCTTCCCCGGGGAACGCCTTTCGCTATTTCAGTCTGAATCTGCTCATGCGAAAGGAAGTAACCGGGAAGCGCGGAATCAAGCTCGGATTTCCCGAACCGTGACAACGGCCGGAGTTTTTCGATGGAACACTTGAATATCCGCAACGCCGGGCCTGCGGACGACGGCCGGATCAAGGCCCTGCTCGGCGCCAGCCCCGCATCCGGCCCGCTTTCGGTAGGCTTCACCTACGAGCCTTCTTTCTTCGGAAGCCTGCCCGTCCAAGGCACGGACCCCTCTGTGGTGGTGGCCGATTCGTCCGGGAAGCTGGTTGGGGTGGGGTCGGCTTCGAAACGGCGGGTCTTTGTAAACGGCTTCCCTTTGGAAATCGGTTATCTGAACAGCCTCCGCATAGCCCCCCAGGCCAGGGGTTCTACGATCCTGGCCCGCGGTTACCGCCATCTGAGAAAGATCCAGGACGAGACGCTCCGCGTGCCCTTTTACCTTACGACGATCATGGAAGGAAACGAGACCGCATTCAGGAATATTACCGGCGGACGCGCGGGACTGCCCACCTACAAAGAACTGGGGCTCTACGAGACCTTCTTGATCCCGATCCCGCGCCGCCGCAGGGACAGCGATCGGGCGGGTTGCCGGGTCGAGGCCGCATCTAAGGAGGACTTCGCTCGCCTGCCCACGGTCCTTTCCAGGATGGGTGTCCGAAAGCAGTTCTTTCCGGCCTGCAGCGCTCAGGACCTCGCGGGAGGACCGGGACAATTCCAGGGGCTTAGGCCCGGGGATTTTCTCGTCGCAAAAGCCGGGGGCGAGATGGTCGGGACGTTGGGGCTGTGGGACCAGTCGGCTTTCCGCCAGGTGCGGATTGTCCGCTATGGCCCGTTTTTGCAGATTCTGAGGACAGCTTCGGCCGCCCTTGGGAGCATTATAGGCGGCTCCGTGTTCCCGAGGCCCGGTGAACAGGTGGCCGTGGCGATGGCCGCGTGCGTCACGTGCAAGGGCAACGACCCTGCGATCTTGAACAATCTTCTCGTTCAGGCCGTCGCGGAGCTTCGCCAGCGGGGAATGCACTGGCTTGCGATCGGACTGTCGGCCGAAGATCCTCTCAAGGGGGCCGTAGAGTCGTTTCGACGCATAACACTACATAGCAGAATTTACCAGGTATGGTGGGGCGATCCCGGAAGACCGCCCATTCCCCTCGATGCTCGCGTCAAGTATCTCGAACTCGGGAGTCTTTAGAGGAATGGAGACAATGGAAACCTCCAGCACCAGTACCGTC
>Ga0315556_1002387_pt1 | contig 10729 bp, 17 predicted proteins | sample SalMarSW160310MG_FD_202112 | JGI IMG/M metagenome (GOLD analysis project Ga0315556, IMG submission 202112) | Salt marsh sediment microbial communities from the Plum Island Ecosystem LTER, Massachusetts, United States - Salt Marsh Sediment SW1603-10 ...
TCTTCATTTTCCAAAGGTTCGGGATTTTCCAGTTCTTCAAGTTCACGGCCGAATTCTTCAATTAAATCTGCAAAGAAATTTGGATTTCTCTTAAAGTAAAGTTTTCTGGGCCATATCTGAATCTCTGAGAAATGATGATCTTGGACCATCCAGATTCTTCTTTGGCTTTCAAGCTGCAGCAGTATCATGAATGAAAAGAGACGGTCTTCCTTGTCTTGCCCAATAAGTTCTGTGAAAGGAATGCTCTCTTTGTAATTTTCCTTTATTTGTTCGAGGAGTCTTTCGTATATTTCTCTTGATTTGTTCTGAGGATTGAATTTTCTTTTTGGAAGTGAAACTGAAGTTTCCCTTAGGGCATTGCTGTTGAGAATTTCTTTCTTTATCCTTCTGTTTTCTGTAACTATTGCTTTGTTAAGTGATTCTATCAACTCACTAAGAGAAACCCTCTTGAAACGAGGCATAGGGCTTTTTGGGACAAGTTCAGGCAGGTCATCAATATCGACCTCACTCCAATCAATCTGCCTTATTAGTTTTTCATCAGGTTTTGTTCCAAAGAGTATTTCATCGATGCTTTTCAGGTATTTGCTGAGTATTAATTCAGACTTTATCCTTAAAAGGAAAGCTGCTGCAAGAAGCACTTTGCTTGAAACGAAAAAATCTTCTTCTTCAAGCTGTCTTATCTTGTCAAGATATCTGTTTGATAAAACTCCGAGATCAATATCCCAAGGATCAAGCTGTTCCGTGTTAATTAAATCATAAATAATTTCCTGCCAGCTGATTTCACGTGAAAAAAGAATATCATGAATTTGCTCTTGGTTTGTTTTTCCATTTACATGAATTTCGGGAGCTTCGTTGTTCTCATGAGTTTCAGCAGAAATATCACCCTCTTCCATGTCTGATATAAAGAAGGTTAATTTATAAAATTGTGCCAAGGGCAAATAATAAAAATATTCCCTTCCAAGAAGTTTTATGGAAAAGGGGCTGAAAAAAATGCTCTCAATGAAAGGGGATGAAAACATTCTTGTATCTGCAGTTTTTATAAAAAACAACAGCATCCTTCTCGGACTTAATGATTCAAAAGGGAAGAAAAAAGAGTTTTGGGCCTGCCCAAACAGCAAATGCAAAAAAGGTGAAATTCTCAAGAAAGCGGTTAAAAGAACAGTGATTGAGGAGACAGGAATAAAGAAAATAAAAATTATGAAATTTTTAGGAGAATTTGATGATGAAATTAAGATGCCGCTATTCTTGTGTGAGACGTTTCAGTTCCCTGCGTTAAAGGACAGAAAGATTAAAGAATGGAGATGGTTTAAGCTTGATAAGATTCCAAAGAACTTTATTAATCAAGGTCTTAAAAGAGTCATATTGGGTGTAGTACCTATAAATAAACATAGTGCCTAAAAGTTGTTTCCGGAAGAGGGACAAATTACTACTTAATCAGAATACGCACTTGTCATTATTAAGAGGTAACAAAACCGAAAGATTTATATATAAGCCAGTGCTCTAATTAATATCACCTCTTTTTCCCCAGGAGAGGCTTCAAGTCTACTCTTTTGTTGGCTTGAAGAATCTCCCAGGGTTTCATAATCATCTTTTCTTAATCATTAATGATATTCAAAAAAAGTCGTGGAGCAAGTTAATCTTGAATTTTTATTTTTATGAGATTAGCTCCCGCGCATTATATTAATTTTAGTTATCCTGGCCCAATTTCAAGGAGGTCCATGAATTTGCTGTAATGAAATTTTGCGTCCCTGAAAGAATCAGATTGTTCAATTTTCATGTGATATTCTTCTGACATCCTGTTTGCTTCGTTTGTTATCCAATGAATTAATCTTGACTTTTCAAATGGCACTGAGGGATCTTCATCGGGCTGCCCAGTCCAAATTGCAATTCTTTTATTTTCTTCATTCACCCCAGAGAGAACCATGTTCTCACCCTCATAAAAATATTCTGTATGAGTATACATTGAATTGTTTTTCTTATGCGGAACCCTCTTCCCATTTTCATAAACCTGATTTGTTATTGTAAATTGTCCGGGGGAACCTGATGTTATTGGAGACACAACATCAAGATAAAGACGTTCATCAAGAACTTCTGCCATTGGTATGCTTAGAAAAGATTCTTTTTAAGAATTATAGCTCTCAAAAGACATTGTTGGAGAAAATGAAATTACTTAGCAGCTGCTTCCGGCTTTGCCTTTGATTTAAATTCTGCGTAATGGCACTTTCCGCAATAAGCCCTGTCACCTGAAACAAGAAGGAAAACTCCTGGTCCGCATCTTGGGCAGACATTCTTTCTTGTAACTTTATCTCCTTCAATAGAATATTTTGTGTATTTCTTGCTGGTTGGCTTGTTCTTGTGAGCCTTCTTTCCCTTCTTTACTATCTTCTTCTTTTTTGCCATTTTCTATCTATGCCTTAGCGGCTTTTTTCTTCCTTTTATTTATAGTTCTGAGTTTTGTTTTTTCTGCAGGTGTGTTGTAAACTTCTGCGATGATTGTAAAAACTTTTTTTCCGAATCTCGCTTCTATTTCATCCACATGAATATGTTCTTCAGGAACGCCAAATTTTTCAGAGATTATCTTTGCTGCTTCCGGTTTGCTGGGTGGCACGTCACGATCAGTGATTTTGACTCTGACTTCTCTTCGATTAAAAAGAGGGTTTAAGTTTTCTTCTGCGAGTTCCATTATATTTTTATTGCAAAGTTGCCTTTTGATTTAGTTCCTGTGTGTTGGGCAATTTCTGATTTCTCTGGGTTGAGCATTTCCATTCTCCCTTTGAAACTGTCTGAAGATTCTTTAGAACCGCAGTTAGGGCATTTGTCCCCTTCGTAAATTCTCTTGCAAATCTTACATGCTTTTTGTTTTGCCATTGTATGCGTATAAAATTTCTGCCTCTGAAAGTTTGAATTCATATGAACCGTTTTTAATAACATCCTGTCTGTGTAATTCCGCTAATTCATCCAGTCTCTTTCTTGTTCCAGATGATGGAGGAAATGCTTCTGCAGGGGCAACGGTTTTTCCGCGTTGAATTTCATATACAATATTTCCATGCTCATTAATTCCATGAACTCTTATTGTAATTGTCCTAGGCAAATTTTCGTACATTTTATTTTTTCTTGCCTCCTTTTGATTTTCCTTTTCCGGTTGCAGCATCATTTTCAGCTTTTGCAGCTTTCTTTGCTTCTTTCTCTCTTTTGAGTCTATCTTCTTTTATCCATTCAATTTTTCCAAGTCCGGGCTGCCTCATTGTCAGGCCTATTTTTGGGACACCGCCTTTGTGGCTTATTGCAACAATTCTTGCGATGCACAAATCTCCGTCCTTCAAACTTCTCTTTGAGGCCTTTCCCACAAGTGTGTTTGATTTTGAGAAACTTACATAATCATTCATTGTCTGGCTTATGTGAATCATTCCCCTCATAACTCCAAGGTCCATGAATGCTCCGAAGTTTGCAATTTCAGAGACTTCTCCGAGAACGAGTTCCTGCAATTCAGGCTTCCATGCAAGAAGTTTAAACTTTGAACTGTAGTAAACTGCACCATCTCCGGGAATTATAACACCATCACCAACTTCCATTACTTCTATAACCGAAATTGCCTTTCCTAATTCACGGTCATAGTGGTCTTTGTAAGTTTCCTTGAGCTGGCTCTCAACAGCCTCTCGAGTAGACAATCCAAAGAGCTTTGGCTCGACTCTTATATGGTCCTCGACTTCTGTTATATAGAACATTGTAAAAAAATTTAGTGAACTTGGTTTTTAAAGCTTATTATTTGTTTGACGAGGTTAAAATCATATTACCTCAAGTTTCTTCATGTCTTTAATAACAAGTTTCCTGTTAATTATGCTTTTTTTCAGATCTTTGTCGAGAGTTGCTATTATGACTTCAGGGTTTTCCTGAGCAAATGCAATTATCCCTTTATCGACTTCATTGTATTTCAGTTTTATTGATTTGAATTTATTTCTTTTCAGAATTTTAAGGGCAAGGTCTGCCTCTTCGCGGGTTTTTGCACTATCCTTGAATTCTGCCAGTTTTTTTATTTCCTTTGTTACTTGTCTTGGGATTATAATCTGAATTCCCATTAAAGGGATTTCTTCAAAAAAATCAATTTTCTGCCTTGCGCAGGTAACAATAAAATTGGTATCCAAAATACTTTGCTGCATCCTTTAGCAAGGTTAAATGGTTAATTAAAGGTTTCTGAGAAAGAATTAAAAACAAAATATCTGTGTAAGTTTTAAGGGTGCGTAGTACACTGGTAGTATGGCTGCCTCCAGAGCAGCAGAAGGGGGTTCGATTCCCTCCGTGCCCATTTTAAAAGAATTTATTTTCTTTGTAGAATCTTTTCGCGCCTTCACCTCGCCCATAAATTGTTTCTGTTGGGGATTGGATTACTATTTCTTCAGTCTTAATAAAAAAGAAAAGTATTATTAAAATGATACCAATTATCAACCCAATTATGAAAAGGTAATCTCTTGCTTGATGAGAATACATTTTATAGAAAACGCTTAATGCGAGGATTATAAATCCGACTATAAACATACACCAGTGGAAGTAAATCCTAGAAGACACAGAGGTCACTTTGTTTTTTGGAATTTCTATAATACCTGCACCGAGAACAGAATAAGTTTTCTTTATTATTGATTCCTGCCTGATTTCAATATCATCAAACTTGTCTGGCATTCAGTACCGAGATAATCAAATTATTTAATTGTTTCTGAATACTCTAAATTTCACAATATTTTTATATCAATTATCCTTGGGTAAAAGATGAAACAGATATATTTTGACAATGCAGCTTCAACAAAAGTTGATGAAATCGTTCTCGAGGCTATGAGGCCTTATTTTACAGAGAAATATGCAAATGCTTCTTCAGTTCATGAAATGGGGAAAGAAGCAAAGAAAGCTCTGGAAGACTCAAGGAAGACAATTGCAAAATCAATCGGCGCATCGGCAGATGAGATTTATTTTACATCAGGAGGAACAGAAGCAAATAATTTTGCAATAAAAGGCTTGTTCTTTGAACAGAAAAAATCAGGAAGTAGCAAGAATCACGTGATAACAACAAAGATAGAACATGATTGCGTTTTGAACAGTTGCAAATGGCTTGAAACGCAGGGAGCGGAAGTAACTTATCTGGATGTGGATAAAGATGGCTTTGTTAATCCAGAAGCAATAAAGAATGCAATAACAGACAAGACATTTCTTGTTACAATAATCCACGGAAATAATGAGATCGGGACAATTCAGGACATTGAAGAAATTGCAAAAATTTGTCATGAGAAAAATGTTTTGTTTCACACAGATGCCTGTCAAAGTTTTACAAAAGTTCCGATTGATGTCAAAAAGATGAAACTTGATTTTGTCACATTGAATGCACATAAAATTCACGGACCAAAAGGTGTTGGTGCTCTTTACATAAAAAAAGGAGCAAACATCACACCTTTGTTCCATGGCGGAGGACATGAAAGAGGATTGAGAAGCGGAACAGAAAATGTTTCGGGTGTTGTTGGTTTTGCAAAAGCTGCAGAGATTGCAGACAAGAAACACGTTCAGTACATGACTGATTTGAGGAACAAAATTATAGATGGTGTTTTGAAAATTCATGGAGTCAGGCTTAACGGACCAATGCCTTCAAAAGAAGACAGGAGACTTTGCAATAACATCAACATTTCTTTTGAGAATGTCGACGGAGAAGTTGTTGGCGGTTATCTTGAAAACGCAGGAATTTATACTTCAACAGGAAGTGCATGCATGTCGCACTCTTCAAAAACAAGCCATGTTCTGAAAGCAATAGGACTTAATGATGACAAAGCGGCGAATTCCTTGAGAATCAGCATCAGCAGATTTACAACGCAGGAAGATGTAGATTTTTTTCTTGAAAATATAGAGAAGATACTCAAAAAGTTTGTCAAGTGAAAAGTGGTGTTGAAAAAACATTTAAATAAGACAAAAACATGTTGTTAATGAAAGGGGGTGTAACATGCCAAGAAAAAATTCAGGTCGTAAGAGAAGCAGTATGCATGTGAAGAAAGGAGTCGGGATGCTTATCCTTGGACTGCTTATCCTTACAAATGCATTGTGGCCATTCATGAGTTGGGGTGCTTTTATTGGTGCCGTTGTGGCTCTTGTAGGTCTGCTCAAACTAGTCTTTCCACACAACGAGTGAAGAAAGATTTAATTATTTCATTTACTTTGATTGATTGGAGAAACACATGAACAAGTTTTATATTCTTGTCAGTGTAGCCGTAGTGATCTTTGTTCTTATATTTGCAATTAACTATCTCTTTTCTATTGACAGCAGTTGGGCTGCCATAACAATAATTTCAATTGTGATTGCAGGTATCGTATTCTTTGGGATAAGAAAGGGTTCAGCCGAATAACTGCAATGTCATTACAAGCCAATAGTCATAAATGTTTAAATAATATTTCTCAAATAGATATTTCAATGTACAACTTATAGCCGTTATTTAGTATTTTGGTACAAGATATTGTACATGGGTCAAAAAATGAAATGCCCATACTGTTCGCATGAAGAATCGCGCGTTACAAACAAAAGGAAGTCACCTGCCGGAATAAGGCGAAGGCGCGAATGCATGAAATGCAAGAAGAGGTTTACCACCTACGAGAAAGTTGAGTTAGAAGACTTTTATGTGGTGAAAAAAGATGGACGAAGAGAAAAATTTGACAGGAGCAAACTTTCAGGGGGCATTGAAAAAGCCTTTGAAAAAAGACCTGTATCAAAAGAAAAGATTGACAGGACTATATGCGAGATTGAAGAAATGCTGAGAAAAAAGGGCAAAGAAGTGAAAAGCTCTTACATTGGCGAATTGGCCATGAGGAAAATAAAAAAGCTTGATGATGTCGCTTACATAAGATTTGCCTCGGTTTACCGGGACTTTAAAGACATTAAAGCGTTTAAGGAGGAAATTGAAGACTTAAAATGATACCAGAACTGCAAAACCTTACAAAACTTAATCTTACAGAGAACCAGGTTAAAGTCATAAAGGACAAGTACCTTAAAGATTCACCAACAATTGAAGAGTGGTTGAGAACTGTGAGCCACAACATTGCGTTATCTGATTTGCTGCATTCGGAGAAAGTAAACAAAGAAGATATTTTCTTTGGGGTTAACTATAAAGATGTAACTTATGACTCAAGAGGCAAGATTGCACACATGTGGCTTCTTCATCATGGACTTGCGAATCATAATCTTAAAGAGGAGAATTTCAGAAAATTTGTAAAGAATCTTAATGAAATTGCTAAGAGAAATCCTGAGCTCATCTCAAGAACTGAAGAAGAGTTTTACGAATTAATGTCTAATTTCAAATTCCTCCCAAACTCCCCCACATTAATGAATGCAGGCCGTGACTTGCAGCAACTAAGTGCTTGTTACGTTCTGCCTGTCGGTGATTCAATCGAAGAGATTTATTCATCTGTCAAAAACATGGCCCTCATCCACAAGAGTGGTGGTGGGACAGGATTTTCATTTTCCAAATTGAGACCTTCTGGGGATCAGGTGAAAAGTACCAAGGGCATCTCGTCGGGTCCGTTGTCTTTTATGCAGATTTTTGACAAGTCTACGGATGTTGTCAAGCAAGGCGGAACCCGAAGAGGAGCCAACATGGGAATTCTTCATTACACACATCCAAATATCTTTGATTTCATAGATATGAAAAAAACTCCGGGGGTTATGGAGAACTTTAATGTTTCTGTAACAATTGATGAGAGATTTATGAAAGCTGTAAAAGAAGACCAGGAATACGAACTTATCAATCCGCACAACAAAGAAGTTGCGGGAAAAGTGCGCGCAAAAGAGGTTTGGGACAAACTTGTTAAAGGGGCATGGGAAACAGGAGATCCGGGAATAATCATGATAGACAGGATGAACATGACTGGAAGCAATGCAACGCCTCATATTGGAGAGATTGAATCAACAAACCCTTGCGGAGAGCAGCCACTTCTTCCATACGAACCATGCAATCTTGGAAGCATAAATCTTTCAAAATTTGTTAACCAAACAGGGAGTGATTTTGATTATGAGGCCTTAAGAAAATGTGTTTTTACATGCACTCACTTCCTTGACAATGTCATTGACATAAATGATTACCCCATCGCAGAGATTGAAGAGATGGCAAAGAAAACAAGAAGAATCGGGCTCGGAATAATGGGCTGGGCAGAATCTCTGGTTATGATGGGCATACCATACAATTCACCTGAGGCCTTGAGAAAAGCAGAAGAAGTAATGAAATTCATTAATGTTTCATGCATGAATGCTTCTGAAGAACTAGGGGAACAGAGGGGGCTTTTCCCGGCATGGAAAGGTTCAATTTATGACAAGTCAAGCATCTATTTCAGGGGCCAGGAATTTTTCCCAAGACATTCCGCAAGAACCACAATCGCACCAACAGGAACAATAGGGATAGCCTCTGGATTGCAGGGAGCAGGCATAGAACCATTTTTTGCGGTTGTTTACGTAAGATACAACGCAGCAGGAATTGATGCGCTAAAGGCGGGAAAAACACCTGCAGAAAAAGACACTTTCTTTGAAGTAAATCCCTTATTTGAAAAAATTGCAGAGGAGAACAGCTACTTTGGGTTGAAAAAAGAAGACCTTTACATGAAAATAAATGACAATCACAAATCTCTTGTTGGAATTTCGGAAATACCAAACAATGTCCAGAACCTGTTCTTAACATCCCATGACTTAAAACCAAGAGACCATATAATGATGCAATGTGCATTCCAGAAATATACTGACAACGCTGTTTCAAAGACAGTCAATCTAAAAAATGAGGCGACAGTAAAGGATGTTGAAGAAGTCTATATGCTGGCTTATGAAAATGGGGCTAAGGGTGTTACAGTCTATAGGGATGGAAGCAAACAGTTCCAAATTTTGAATATAAGCGACAAGAAAAAAAGCAAAGAAAAGGCTGAAGAGAAAAAGGCAGTGAGGCGTGAAAAGAAACTCACTGAGGATTCTGATTACTACATGATTGAAACAGGACAAGGACCTTTGCATATTCATATCAACTATGATGAAGAGGGGCCGACAAGAATCTTTGCAAACCTTTCGCCAACAGGAACTGAGATCTCTGGCATGGCTGCTGCTCTTGCAATTGTTCTTTCAAAATATCTTGAACTTGGCGGCGACCCAACGAGAATACTAAAGCATCTTAATTCAATAAAATCTGAGAGACCTTTTGGTTTCGGAAAAAACAGGATAGATTCTGTTGCCCATGCATTCTCTGTTGCAATCAGGAATCATCTTGTAAAGACCGGAAAAATCAAAGTTTTGGAACCTGAAAAAAACGGACATGATGTTCCTGTACAATCTACAAAAGTTCAAGCACAGGATTACAATTCTGTATTGCATTGCCCAAAATGCTTCAGTTCTAATGTCGGTATGATGGCAGGCTGTTCAGAGCCAACCTGTTTTGACTGCGGATACAGCAAGTGCAGTTAAGTAATCCTTAAATAAGGGATTTCTAATTTTAGAAAATGATAATCTGGGTTATGATGATTCTTGATTTGATTTCTTTTGCAGCCATCTCTCTGGCCCAGTTCAACATCTTTTTTTCCACTATTCTCCTTTTTTATGGCGGGGGATATCTGATTCTGAAATTAATAATATTCAGGGACGTAATGAGTGGGATTGATGCCGTCTTTGGGGTGTATATGATTGCTGTTGCAATATTTCACTTTACCAGTTTCCTTTATTATTTCATGTTAGGATGGATGCTTTACAAGTTGTTCTTTACTTGGATTAAATAAGAGATTGAAAATAATTATACTTATAAACAATAAAAAAGATTTTTTGGAATGGCAATACTATCCGACACCAAGATCAGGAGAGCTATGAGGAGAGGCAAGATTATCATAGAACCTTTCTTTGATGAATGTCTCGGAAGCAACAGCTATGATGTTCATTTGAATGACGTTCTTGGGGTTTATTTAAGAAAGGTAATCGATTCAAAGAGCGATAACAAGGTCAGATATTTTAATATCCCAAAAAGTGGTTTTGAACTGGACCCCGAAGAGTTTTATCTTGCTTCAACCCTTGAGTATACTGAAACCTATAGCTTTGTTCCGTTTCTCGAAGGGAAGAGCAGTACGGGAAGACTTGGCATTTCAATTCATGAAACTGCAGGAAAAGGAGATGTTGGATTCAAGGGTCACTGGACTTTGGAAATGAGGGCAGGCAAGAGGGTAGTAATTTATCCTGGAATGCCTATAGGACAACTCATGTATCATGAAGTAAGGGGAACGGTTAAGAATCCCTATGACCAAAAGGCTAATGCAAAATATTCTGAACAAGAAGCTCTTCCTGTCGGATCAAGAATGTACAGAAATTTCGGCAAAGACCCTCTCTGGAAATAAAACTTCACACGAGTAAATTTTATAAACAACTTTTTTGTAATAAAAAAATGGCAAGCGAAAAAGTTCCAGAATTGACAAACGGTGAGTTTGAAGAGTTTACAAAAGATGGAATAGTCCTGATAGATTTTTTTGCAGACTGGTGCATGCCATGTATAATGATGTCTCCTGTAATTGAAGAGCTTTCTGACAAATTCAAAGGAAAGATAAAATTCGGGAAAGTAAATGTTGATGATAACACGAAACTTGCGCAAAAGTTTGAAGTCAACTCAATTCCAAATTTTGTCCTGCTCAAGGACGGAAAAAAGGTGGGGCAATTCATAGGCGCAATGCCTCATGAAGATTTTTCTGAAAAATTGGC
>Ga0315556_1002388_pt1 | contig 10727 bp, 9 predicted proteins | sample SalMarSW160310MG_FD_202112 | JGI IMG/M metagenome (GOLD analysis project Ga0315556, IMG submission 202112) | Salt marsh sediment microbial communities from the Plum Island Ecosystem LTER, Massachusetts, United States - Salt Marsh Sediment SW1603-10 ...
TATCCAGTACGTCCTTCAGCGCCCTTTGCAAGGGTTTGGCTGCAGCCGCGTATGGCTTTTCCCCGGCGACAGCCGCGTCCTTCTCCGTCTCAACAAACGGCATCCCGGCCTCCGGGCGGACCGTTGACGAATCACCCATCAGCAGGAGCCTCCTGCGCCGCCCGCGGGGACCCGCGCCAGGCCGGCCGTTTCTTTCCGCTGCGTCAATCCGCCGGACTCTTCCTGGAATTCCGCCAGTCTTTCGGCTGCAAATCTCATAAACTCTTCCTTGAACCTTTCCAGGCTGAAGCGCAGCGAGCCGGCGCGGATGAATTCCGGGCTGAACTCCCGCTCGACCTCTTCAAACCTGCCGATGGCTCCGGCCAGTGATTCCGCCGTCTGCTGGTTGAAGAAGATTCCCGTGGCCGTCCGAGGGTCTCCGCCCTCCTCGAGCCCGATGACGGTCTCCAGCGCCCCGCCGCGTCCGTAGGCGATCACCGGCCTTCCAAACGACTGAGCCTCCACCGGCACCATACCAAAATCTTCCTCCGCAGGAAACAGAAAAGCCCGGCACCGCGCATAGCATTCGCGCAGCCGCTGCTCGTCCAGCTTCCCCGCAAACTCAATTGTAGACCCGGCCAGCCTTCGCAGCCGTTTCTCTTCCGGCCCTGTGCCCACCACCCGCAGGCGGCGTCCCAGCCGGTTGCAGGCCTCAATGGCCAGATCCACGCGCTTGTAGGGAACCAGCCTGCTTACAACAAGGTAGCAGTCATCCGTCTTCTCCGCCAGGTATCCGGCGGTCACATCCACGGGCGGATAGATCACCGTGCTTTCCCTGCGGTAATACTTGCGGACCCGCGCCGCAACGTAATGCGAGATGGCGGCAAAGTGGTCCACCCGGGCGGCTGTACTCACGTCCCACTGCCGCGCGTAATGCGCCGTCAGTGAAAAGATGGCCCGCGTCAGCGGATTCATTTTTCTCCGGTATTCGTGGTACATATCCCAGACGTAGCGCATGGGGCTCAGGCAATAACAGATGTGGCAGGCCCGCGGCGAGGGAATCACGCCCTTCGCCGGCCCGGATTCCGAACTGATCACCAGGTCGTAGCCGCTCAGATCAAACTGCTCCAGGGCAAACGGAAACAGCGGAAGAAAATGGCGGTACCATCGTTTCGCGCCAGGAATGCGGTCGACAAAGGAAGTCGTCCAGTTCCGTCCGCGCAGCGATGCCGGAATCCCGCCATCTGCAATCACCAGGGCGTAGAAATCGGCTTGCGGAAAAATCTCTCCCATGGCCTCCAGGACCCTTTCGGAACCGCCGTACCCGGAAAGCCAGAATTGAACCACCGCTACGCGCAGTCGCTCATTTCCAACAGCCGGCTGGCCACGGGCTCCAACCAACTCACTCACTACCGCTACCTCCTCATCTTCGGTCCATCAGAGTCAAAACTTGATGAGCGATTCCCAATCATCGCGACGGCCTCATACCGCTGTGTGGCAAGGCCAACCTGCCGCTGCCGGTTCCGAGACCTTGCGGCGGCTCTACGCCGCCATGTCCAGGCCGGCTACTTCGCCAGCACGCGCCGGTAGACTTCCAGGTGCTGCCGCGCGCAATCCTCCCACGTAAACTTTGCCGCCTGCTTCAGTCCCTTTTCGCGCATCTCCGCCCGCAGCCCGGGCGAGTCCAGCACCCGTTCCATCGCCGCCGCCATCTCCTCCACGTTCAGGGGGTCGAAGTATTCCACCGCATCGCCGCCTACCTCCGGCAGTGAAGCCGCGCTCGAGCAAGCCACCGGAGTTCCGCAGGCCATCGCCTCCAGCACCGGCAGCCCAAACCCCTCGTAGACAGACGGGAACACGAAGAGTTCGGCGGAGGGGTACAGCTTCGCCAAGGATTCATTGCTCACGTAGCCGGGCACGTCCACGCACTCCTGGAGGCCTCCCTTTCCGATGGCCGCCCGAATCTCTTCCCATCCATACCCGGGCTTCCCCGCCAGGATCAGGCGGTGGGGAATCCGCCGCCGCTCCCGCAGCAACCGGAACGCCTCCACAAGGCGAACCAAATTTTTCCGGTGTTCCAGATTCCCGACAAAAAGTATGCTAGGAGGGCCCGTGCTTGAATGCGGAACGCCGTTCCCTTGCGCAACACCGAGTGCGATGGCAAACACCCTTGATCCATCCAGAGAAAAACGCTCCATGATCTGCCTGCGACTGAACTCCGAAACCGTGACAATTGCCGAGCTTCTCCGGATCGCGTGGCGGATCACAACCCGCTTGTACATCCGCCGCACAGGAGAGAAATATCGGCTATCGACAAAAGGCGAGATGTCATGGATCGTGTTCACCATCGGGCCCCCGTAGGCCAGAGGACGGCTAAAGTCAGCTCCGTGCAGCAGGTCAATCTTCAGCCGGCGCGCCTCAAATGGCAGTCCCGTCTGTTCCCACAGGATGCGTGCCAGCCCTTTCCGTTGAGTTACCGTAGCCTGCACGTTGGCCCCTTCCAGAAGCGGGGCCACATGGGTGTTGGCGCCCAACAGAAACCACTCATCAGCCGGAGCAAGCGCCACGACATTCTTTGCGAGCTGAAACGCGTAGTTGCCCACGCCCGTGGAGGATTCAGACGCAGCCGAAATGTTAAGTCCTACTCTCATCCGCAGCCCCCGCACAGCCGTTCGTAAAAAGACACGGTTTGCCGGGCAATTTTCGGGCGGGTAAAGTGTTCGAGCACCCGCTCTCTGCCACGAAGTTGAAATGTTTCGCGCAGCGCGGAATCCTCCATCAGACGCCGCAGCCGTTCCGCCAGTTCGCGCTCTTCACCCTCGTGAAAGACCAGCCCCGCCTCGCCAATCACCTTGGGTATTTCGCCCGAGTCAGAACCCACAACGCACGTTTCGCAGGCCATCGCCTCAATCAGGACCCGTCCAAAATACTCCTGCCATCTGGGCGCTGTGCGTGAGGGAAGAACGAGCACGTCGAAGGCATTCATGTAGTCGGCAACTTCCCCGGAAGGCACCCAAGGTACCCACCTGACTCTTTCTGAAAGTCCGAGTTCTGCGATCATGGCCTCGAGTCTTGGCTGCTCCGGGCCGCTGCCAACAAACAGAAGCATGCAGTCCTTGGGCAGAAGTACCAGCGCGTTGATTAGTGTGTCCAAGCCCTTCTCAGGAATAATTCTGCCGATATAACCCACAACGAATTGCCCGTCCAACCCTAATCGTCTGCGCAGTGCGCCTGCGTCCTGTTTGCGGAAAACGTTGTGATCCACACTGTGCGGGATCACAGCGACCGGCTTTGAGAACCCTCTGCGGCGCAGAAGGTCCTTGGCTCCCATGCTGATCGCAGCGGCTCCCACGGTACCTTCAAATACCGATTTCTCAAAAAGGGCGAACGGAGGGGGATACCAGTGCGCAGTGTCCCGGCTTGTGGAAAACACAGCTTTTAGACCTGCGCGACGGCACGCTTTCAAAGCGTGATAGGTACAGAAATTAAAGGGTTCTTCGTCAATATGGACCAGATCCCATTTGTCGCGCTCAATCAGGCGCGAGATACCGGGATAATAGTGAAGGTGGTACGCATGGCGCCCAAGAGCCGGCCCGGCGAACCGGGCCTTGGCGATCAAAAACTCATAGCCCTCGGGCTTCACCTCCTCAGTCCGCTGGGAATCCCAAGCGGGCGGAGAAACGACTGTAAGGTCCACGCCCAGCCGGGACATCTCGCGAAGCTTCGCGTGGTAAGCGCCCACCACCGGATTCTTCGATAGCACCAGGACCTTCATGCCACGCTAACCTTTCCGGCCGTCCGGTTCAAAAGAAGTGAACCCGCGAGGCGCCAACCCCGACCAACATCTCGCAAATTGAAAACCCCCAGAATCAACAGAACGCCGCCGTAAGCTACAACACTGCCAAAGGTCATCACCCATGCCGGAATGTCCCCGCCCAGAAAAACCGCCAGCCCAAAGACGGCCAGTGCCCCGCCAAGAGACTTCAGTCCCGTAGCCGCATGCGTGGAACCCGTGACGTTCCGGAAGCGGTGGACCATAGCGATGGCGAACCCCGAGTTTGCTGCCAACGAAGTCACCGCTATCGCTTGATATCCATAGAGGGGAACGAAAACCACAGCGGCCAGCAGTCCAAATGCGGCCGTCACCATTCCCAGCCTGGCGGCTTCCAGCTGGCGGCCCGTTGCCACCGCGACCGTAACAAGAAGCGAGTGGACGCAATAGGGCGCCAGCGCCCAGACCAGAATGCGAAGCACCCCGGCCGTCCCCGTAAAAGCGCTTCCGTAAAGCAACCGGGTGATCCAGCCGGCGCCAACCGCCATGGGCAGGATGAAGAAAAAGGGGAGAACGTACATCGCCTTAAGGTACGCGGGGGCAATGTCGGAGGCGTCCGTATCCGGCAGCGCCCCGCTGATCAGGGGCAACACGGCAGCCGCCAGGAGAGCAGGCACCATGGTCAGAACATCCACGACCTTCCAACCGGCGGCGTACCAACCAATCTGTCGCGCCGCGACGTGAAGCAAGCCCAGAACAACAATGTCCAGTTTCAGATAAGTAAGTTGCGAGATCTGGGTGATCCAGACCGGCACAGATTCCTTCAGGAAGGCGGGGACTATTTCGTAGCTGAGCGGCAGCCCCACCGGCATAACCCGGGCACGAATCAGCAGGAAAGCGCATGAAAGGACCAGGATGGTCGCCACCGCCATGAAAATCAGGACACCTGCCAGCCCCAGAAAGAAAGCCAGGCACGCGCCGCCCCCATAGACAATCGCCCGATGCGCATGGCGCAAATTGGCCTCGACCCCGAGGCGGTTCACCCCATTCGTCAGGGCTGAGAGAAACTCGACCCAGAGGCCCCCCACAGAGATCACTGCCACGGCAAGAATCTCCGGCCAGGTCCCATAGTGCACGCCGAGGCGCATTGCGACGATCATCAGTACAAACGACAAAGCAGAGAAAACGATCTTCCAGAAAAAGCCTGCGGCGGCAAACTGCTGGCGCGCCGCGCCGGTCGCACCGTTCATCCTTGCCACCATCGTCGTGTTGACGCCGAGGTTGCCAAAGATAAGTCCCGTCACCGACCCCACCATCAGGAGGACAGTCAGGTCACCGAGCGCAGCCGGCCCAAATCGCCGCGCGATCACCAGAAAGAACACCATCGAGAAGAGGAAGGATGCCGCTCCGACGTTCTTGAACAGGACGTTTCGGCCAAGTGCCCGATGGTGTCCTGGGACTCGAGTTGTAACGCTTTCACTCATTTCTTAGCTGGCGGTCAAAACACAGGCGGAGCCGCCGGCGCCGGTCCGGCAAACCCGGGTTTCGGGCCGGCAGGGTAGGCGCGCCTGAGGTGGACGGCAGCGGCCAGGGGTCTTGACACAATAAACGGGGCCGCGAGCCCCAACCCTAGCGTGAACCAGACAAATCCCATGGCAAAGGGGAAACCGGTGGCCTGGCTGAGCGCCAGCATCAGGCACACGGCCGCAAGCAGGCTGATGGACCATCGGCTTCCCTGCTTCGGACCATTCCAAAGCCTTCGAATTTCTCCAATCAGAAAGACGGAAAGGATTGTGAACCCCACAATTCCCAGGCTTGACAGGAATTGGAACACCAGGTCCGACGAGTTTGCGGCATTCCAACTAATCCCGAAAATCGGGTACTGGCTGAAGGCCCGGGCACCCAGGGCGACTGAATGCACACGTTCCTGCGCAGAGTACCCCTGGGCCTTATTCAGAATCACCAGTTCCACAAGGCTCCGCACAAGCGGAACAGACAGAACGATCGCAACACCTGCTGCCGCCATGCCCCCTGCAAGCACGACGTAGCGCCAGCGTATGGCGCCCGCGCGGGCCAGGACTGCCACCGCCAGGCACGAGGCGATAGCAAGCCCGAGGTAGGCAGTGGTCGAGGTACTAATAAGCAGAGCGGAGGTCACCAGCAGCAGCGCGGCCATATCCCATTTTCGCGAAAGGATTGGCTTGCGCAGTCCAATAGCCACAACGAGAAGAATGAACGCCAGAAGCATGGAGAAAGCGAGTTTGGACGGCTCCGTGGCAACTGAGGAGATCCGGTGCAGGTTCAGGGCCGAAAGCTGCTCAGTAAAAAGCTGCGCGGAAGTCCCCATACTGTTGTTGAAAAGGAATGCGGGATACGCATGGCCTGTCAAAACGCATCCCAGTTGAACGAAACCCCAGAGAGAGACAAAGATGGCCGATGCAATGTATGCCCGGACGCTCTGCAGAAGCCGCTTGGGATTGCAATTCTCAACCGCGACGAAAATCGTGAAAATGATGCCGAACGCAAAGTATCCGGTCTGCGTGATCCGCTGGGAATCGAGACGCAGAGGGATCGTTCGGTTGCTGTAAATCCGAAAATACGGGACCCAAGCCGTCCCGTTCAGGATCAGCGGAACCAGCAAAGAAATAAACCCGCACACCAGTAAAAGCAGAAGCAAGGTCCGCGCCCTCCGCGTCAGATGCCAACCCGCGCACCGCCAGAACGGCTTCGGTGAGACCGCCGTCCGCACCATCCACAGGACCGCCACAAAAATCCACGCGGCAATCCCTTTCTCGCCCCCGCCCCAGCCGACATTCACCACTGCCATGGCCGAAAAGGGGAGAAGGAATACCGCCGCCAAGTATAACAATCGCGGCGCAAAAAAGAAGAAATAGACACTCAGGACGAGCAACAGCACGCCTGTGATCGGAAAACTCATATCAACCCCGGACAGTCCGAACAGTTCTCATCTGAATACCACGCAACAGGACCACTCAGATCGCTGCACTGGCAACCTGCACCTCGTCTTCAGAACGCCTCGCTTCCTTCTGCCACACAACCAAAGCCCTGTAGTAAGGAGCTGCCTTGTCCTCACGGGCAAGCGCTGCCAGGTAATACAGACCTCCCCACATCCAAGCGAAGAGTCGGCATTGGAAAAACTGAAAGCGCATCCACATCTTTACGTTCTGCCACCCCTCGACAGAGGCGCCTTCAAACTCCGCACGCAACTCCTCAATGGTGGGATGGCCTTGCTCAAGATGTTCCTCCGGCCAGAGGGCGGAAGGGCGCCCCTGCTGCCGCAAACCCTCCACGAGGTCGCTATCGCACCGCCGCGCCTGGAATTCGCCGCCAGCGGAATCGACCGGACACGTCAGAATGACGGCCTTCTCCGCCACCCGTCTCATCTCTTTCAGGAATGCCGGCCGAATCTCGCGCGGGATATGCTCGAGCGTGTCGAGCGATACCACCACGGGAAACGCACCCTCCGCAAAAGGCATCTGGCAGGCGTCGCAGCAGACCCGAAAAATGCGGTCTGACTGCTGCCCTGAGACATTTGCAAATGAGCGGTCAACCATCCAGATTTGCTTTGGCTCCCGCGACAGGAATGAACTAACGCCGACGGGTCCGCACCCAACCTCCAGAACGCGCGTTTTCCCTTCAGGGCAGACCTCAGCCAGCTTTCGGCAAACGATGGCATACCGGACCCAGAAGTTATGGCTGGGAAGAAGCAGCGCCTCCAGCACCCCGTAGCCGGACTGATAGGGCGAACGAAGTGCGGCCAGGATCTTGACACCGGCCTGATGCCACACAAGCCGGAGTCCGCGGTCGGCGAACTGCAACAGGCCATATTCCTTGAGGCTCCCCAGGACGCCCCCATGGGTTTTCAACCGTGTTAGCAGTCGCATTTGCTCTCCTGTAGCTCGGATGCCTGGGCACAACGCATCGACGCCGTCCGGGCACAAGCCAGTTGCAAATCCGACCCTACCATCATTCGGATGAGTTCCTCGAAGCCCGTCTTTGGCGCCCAGTCCCGTTTTTCCCGTGCCGGGGCATCTGCCAAAATTCGAGTCGATATTCCTCTCCCGCCCGGAATGTCTGGGTCGTAGCGGGAGGCGACTGTCAAACTCTTCAACTGCGCTCTCCTACGGGTTGCTCAGGTTCAACGGCATAGCCTTCGCCGAGGTAGCGCTGGTTCCGTTGGAGCAGAGCCTCCGTAACCTCCAGAGGAACTCCAAGCTCGCGGGCGTAGGCGGCAACGGCGTAAACGTCCTTGGGAATGCACTTAGAGTTGAACCCGCGACGATCGGGAAATACAAAGGTCCAGTAGGGGGACATACGGGGATCGTCCTGATAAACCGCTTCTCGCACTGTGTAGTAATCAACTCCAGCGGCCTCGCAAAGGTCATAGAGTTCCTGGACCTCAGCCACCTTGTGCGCAATCGCTCGGTTCGCAGCGAGTTTGATCATCTCTGCGGTCAGGGCATCCGTCTGACGAATGCGGACGGCCGCGCTGTACGCGTGGTGATAGACCTCGATTGCCATGCGTGTGTCTTCCGGCTCACCCCCCAGGATGATGAATGGTCGATTGTGAGGATCGGCCATCGGATGAGCCACCGTCTCGCCAAGGTATTCCGGCTGAAAGATAATGCGCTTCCCGTAGCGCTTCCTCAAAGCATCCGTCGTTCCGGGGTTCACGGTCGACCGTATGACGATTAGCCCGGCCTCGAGCCATTCAACAACCGCCTCTACTGTTGAAGTATCCAGGTAAGCCTGGTGCCGTCCTGGCGTGGGCACGCACACGAACGCCACATCACATCCATTGACCTGGCTGCGGCTGCCGAGCCCGAGCGGCTCGTCGAAAGGTACAGCTTCGGGAAAAAGTTCCTGCATGGCCTTCCCGACTACGCCCATTCCAATAATGCCAACCTTCATTTGTTCCTCCATTCGAACCTCAAAAATTATACTCCTCTGATTTCGATCAGGGCTTCCACCGTCGACCCAACAGCTTGATATCTGCCTTGCCGCCAACAGCCCAATCAACTAGGTGACGTTGAACACCATCCTCACAACGCAAATTTTTCGACCGGGCCCAGGCGCCGCAACGACTTGCATCACTACGGAGCAGAAAACCTTGAACAATGTAACGGCTAACAGGTAACCACGCATCGAAACACTGTAGCCTCCACAACCCCCAAAAATCCCGATCGGGTTTCCGCTCGCGTTCAATTGGCAACCGGTGAGCAGGTCCATTTGACGATATCGGCGCCGTTCCCGGTAACACTGACGGCCGTCGTCGTGCTTCTTACACTGACGGCAGCCTCGCTCGTTGCGTCGGCAGCGAAGCAGACGGGCGCCTCGGAGTACGGTTTTGCAAAGTTGTGCAAGCCTCTGCCGCCATCCATCCTGATCGTCCCAGCGCTGATCCCGTTCGCGCCAGACAGCGCAAGCTCGCCACCGGAGTTCGGAAAGGTGTATGTGTAGCTGCCGTTAAGGGCGTGCGCGTCGAGCGTGGCCATGTTGTATGCGGCGTTGTTGCCGCCAAACTTGAGTGTCTGGTGGTAGAACACATGGGGTTCATAGGAAATGCCGCGGGTATGGCTGGGAATGACGGTGAGGCGTCCCGCGCCTATGGTTCCGGTTGAAGGCCACGGTGGGGTCCGATTATCCGTCATCATATTGTGGAAGGCTATGACCCCGTCAATCCCTCCCATCGGCGGAGGAGTGGCCAGGTAAGTGACCGTCTGTCCGCCGCTCCAGGCTGTAGTCCCAAAAACATATAGAGAGCCGGTTGTGGCCGTATCGGTGATGAATGCCGGCTGAGTCCCACTCTTCAGATCATCCATCAGGGTTCCGCCAACAACGGTAACACGTCCCCCGTTTTGAATGAATCCATCACTGGTTAGCGGCGCGGGATTGGTTTCATAATGGTCACCCACAGAAGTGAAAATGCCACCATGAACAACGATGTACGGCCCCTGGTCCGAATCATAGGACGTTCCGGTTGACGTCACTTCGGTATTAGACGTCTGCACCATGACGCTGGTCGTGCATTCCGAAATCGATCCTCCGCGAATGGTCTCTTGTTCCCCATAGGCATTGACGCCGATTCCGAGGCCTAGAAACATTGGATTGACGATCTGAATGTTCTGGATTTCACGAGTATTGGTCGGCATTTCAATTCCAACCCCGAAACCGGAAGATGGAGTGTCGTGTACGCCTATGGCGACGTTCTCAATGATGGCGCCGCTCACATAACTGGACGCGTCAGTGATCTGAATGCCACTCGTGTTGGTGGTAGCCCCAGGACCGGTAAGATAACAACCATAGATGCCCGCACCATCTTTTTGTGAGCCCCACGCAAGCTTGATGGCCGCGCCACTGGCTCCGGTGTAAGCAAAGTGGGTCGCCCTGCCGGGTGCGCACTGCAGGCGGACGGGCTTCGTTAGCGTGATGGTACTCGACCACGTATAGCGTCCCGCGCCAACGTAAATGCGTCCCCCGCCGTCCGACGCGTTCGTGACAGCAACAGCCTCCGCGAGGGTCGCCTTCGCCGTCCCCCACGATAAGCCGTCGTTCGAATCGGTTCCTTTTGCGGACACATACTGTATGCCATCGGAAGGAAGACCCTTGGCGGTCTGCCCGAAAAGAGACGGCACAACAAGCAGCCAAATGGTCATAGAAAATACGACAAAGAAACAAAAAGCGCCGAATCGGAGCCGCGGTCGCGACAGGCGCCGCCCGTTCAACGGTGACCCCGTCGGCAGGCCCATTCCGGACAATCTGAAACTTGCGTCCCGTGGTTCAAACCTCATGTACCCTCTTGTCATCAAAGTCACCCAGAATTTCTATAGCCGCGAAGCAGGCCAGGAAAACTAAAAGCCTCCTAAAGTAGACTATTGACCCTTTGGTACAGCGTGTCATTTTTTACCTTCAAAACGGCCGCTTTTTACCAGAGGCTACATTCACCTGCACCAAA
>Ga0315556_1002389_pt1 | contig 10722 bp, 17 predicted proteins | sample SalMarSW160310MG_FD_202112 | JGI IMG/M metagenome (GOLD analysis project Ga0315556, IMG submission 202112) | Salt marsh sediment microbial communities from the Plum Island Ecosystem LTER, Massachusetts, United States - Salt Marsh Sediment SW1603-10 ...
TGATGGTCTTTCCTCGGCGCTCGAGGCGTTGTTCCCATCCGATATTGGGCAGGAGGGGCCCTCAGGGGCCGGGGCCGAAAGGGCAGGGGATACGAAGCCGGCAGATGGCCTAGCGCGAATCCTTGTGATCGGTGGGGCTGGCTTGTGCTTGGCCGTCACGCTGGGTATCTCGGGCAGCGTGGCCCGCGAGCAGCCCATCTGGCCCCTATCTGGGGTCTATTTTGTCGAACTGCTATCGCTGGCCCTTGTTTGCGCTGCCCTCTGGATTGCCAATCATCGTCTGGCGGAAGCGTCCGTCTGGATTATGTTGGGTGTGCTGGCGGGCTTTTCGTGGATGGCCAGACTATCCGTCGGAGCTTTGTACGCGCCGGTGGCTCTTGTCTTCGGCGCAGCTGCCCTGATCTCGGCCATGCGGGCTCGGATCGGTTTGATCGGGCGGCTTGGCATTTCGCTTCTGGCTGCCCTTGCCGAGATCGGGATGATCCTCCTTCTGGCCAGACCCTAGGCCACAACAAGTCCTTTTCGTCCCGACAGAGCAGCCGGTGGCCATCCAATTGTGAATAAATTCACAAATATACCTGCCTTGTCGCTCATGGAAGGGTCATGGCAACTCGCCGAAGCCTTCCATGGCGGCTGGTCACGGAAGAGGAGATCGCGATGGGCTCGGCCGACTTCGTACCCTTGCCGGAGTACAGAGAATACGCTCCTGAGGAGATGGTCCTGCGGGCATCCAAGCTTCTCGCAGAGATGCAGCGGCGGCGAAGTGTACGACAGTTCTCCGATCGACCGGTGCCCAAGGAGGTCATCGAGGCGTGCCTGATGACGGCCGGCTCGGCGCCCAGCGGGGCCAATCTGCAGCCGTGGCACTTTGTGGTGATTTCCGACCCCGAGGTCAAACGCCAGATTCGGGTGGCCGCCGAGGAGGAGGAGCACGACTTCTATCACCATCGGGCACCGAAGGCGTGGCTGGAGGCGCTGGCCCCCCTGGGAACGGACGAGCACAAGCCCTATCTCGAGACGGCCCCGTTCTTGATCGCAATCTTCAGTCAGAGCTACAGCGTTCGGCAGGATGGGCGCAAGGTCAAGCATTACTATGCCAAGGAATCCGTCGGAATTGCCACCGGTTTCCTGATCGCCGCCCTGCATCACGCCGGCTTGGTTTGCCTGACTCACACCCCCAGCCCCATGGGGTTTCTGAATGAGGTTCTTAACCGCCCCGCTCATGAGAAACCCTTCTTGCTCCTGATCGTCGGCTATCCGGCCGAAAATGCTATGGTGCCCAATATAGGCCGAAAGTCGCTGCAGGAGATTGCCAGCTTCGTCGGATGAGCATTGAGGCGGTGCGAACGGTGCGCTGTCACACGGGGAAACGGCTGCATGAAAACTGTGCAATTCAGTTCGAATATCACTGGCGCACGACGGATCGCCTTCTAAACCTGGTTGCCGGCGTTCACCGGGTTCTTCAGCATCTGGTGCTCCCTACGGTATGAGGCACCACGCCGAGCTGGCTCAGCTGCTGACGGCCACTGACCGTTCTCCGGGAGATCTGTGGCCTTCATTTTCTCCTCCTGAGCCATGGACCCAAACAGGGGTTCAATCACAAAGACCATACAAAGACTTCACAATGGCTGGGACTTGTCCATATCGCACGTGATAGAATCCGCGGAAGTTGGCTGTGCCTGGAGGTTCCCATAAAGAACCTACGCAAGCACCCTCACGCAGGAGGCAAGGGATGAAGCGATTCATGGTTGAAACGCCACATTCGGCCGGGGATTGCCAGATGGTCATTCGAGAAATCCATGCCATGGGCTACTTGCACTACTTCGAGTGGGGGTGTGAATCAGGAGTGCATTGTGGCTGGGGATTTGTTGAGGCAGATGACGAAAAAGGCGCGTTGCTGACGGTTCCTTCCATCGTCCGGGCCGAGACCCGCGTGGTCGAAGTGACCAAGTTTGGGTTGGCCAAAGGGAGACAGCTACACGGTTCTTGATCGTCGCTTGAAATCACGCAGCCTACCCACCATTCACCGAACATTCGACCAAAGAGCAATCAAATCCACTCCTCCTGGCTGCCGGCATCCACAGACGCTGATTTTGACATTCCCTTCCGTACAAGCGAGAATGGACGTGCCGTCCGTCATCTTTGGGAGAGGACCATGGGGAAGCTGCTTTTTGTAGGGACGTTTGGGTCAGATGATCCGACTCGGGCCAGTATGCCGTTCATCGTGGCATCTGGAGGCTTGGACCGCGGCCACGAGGCCGGCATTGTCCTCATGGGGGAGGCCGTGTATCTGCTCAAGGACTCGGTTGTGGATGCCATACAAGGTGTGGGCTTTCCGCCTCTGAGAGGCCCGTTTGACAAGATCTTGGCCCACAGTGTGCCCATCTTCGTTTGAAGCCCGTGCAGCGTGGCCCGTGGGGTCACCGAACACGATCTTGATGGCAAGAATGCCCGCTTTGTGGGGCCGGACGAGATGACGGACTTGATGCTCGAGGCCGACCGAGTCCTGAGCTTTTAGGGCAATCTTGAGCCGTCCGCGACTGTCCCCGTAGGGACCGACACATTCGTGGAACTGTTCACGATCGCCCCAGAGTCCAAGGGCATCTGCTGGATCAGGACCCGATCGTGATTGCCAAGGGAAGGGGATGATCAGCCATGAGATCCCTCTGGACGGCTACCCAATCACCTCCAACCAGAAACCTCTGGCGAATATGGCGCTAGCGGCACAGCAACACCACTCTGCTCTGTGTTTGATGGGGGTCTACAGCGATCCGCAGCAGGCGCGCCGCCTTGAGCAGGGTTTCCGAAGGGCTGGCAAGAAGCTTGATATGGGCAAATCTTGCCTCCGCTTCCGGCAACTGGACGACTTGCGGCTGGACGTGATCGGTGAAACAGCGGCCAGCATATCGCCGGTTGACATGATTGCCCGCTACGAGCAGGCAAGGGGGCAGCCTTGACCTGGTCTCGGGGCCAGCCTTCCAGGAGGTCATCGGGAAGGGGTGAGGCGCGATGACGCAGATGGAGGATTGGCTGGCCGGGGGCGATTTGCGCTCCGATGGTGCGTCGAATGAAGTAGCCGACCTCGTGCGCAGTCAGCTCGATCTTCTCCCCGAACTTCTCGGGGCACTTGAATCCACCGATCCCGTGGTGCGGGGCCGGGCGGCCGACGCGCTGGAGAAGGTCGCTCGCCACAAACCAGATGCGATCGTTCCCCATGTTGACAGGCTGATCAGCTTCAGCCTCAAGGACAGCGTGCCGATGGTCCGCTGGCATGTGGCGATGCTCCTCGGTCATCTGGCCGTCGATGCCCGCCTTCGGCCCAGAATTCAAGATGCATTGCTCCCCCTGCTCGACGATGAGAGCGTCTTCGTCGCCAGTTGGGCCGTCACTAGTCTTTGCCTGGTTGCCTACCTGGACCCTGGCATGACGAATGACACCGTGCAAGCCATCGGTCGGCTTCAGGGGAGTGCAAGCGCGGCATTGCGAACCCGGGCGCGCAAGGCCCTGGCTGCTCTCACCGATCCGGGGGCCGACCTCCCGGCGGATTGGATCAAGAGCGAGCGAGTGCGCAAGATGATCGGTCCTTCGGTGCCCGATTCCTCGGCATAACTGGGGTTCCTGGTTTGCCTGGGCACACTATGCTGTGGCGGTCTTGTGAGTATTGTTGATGGCTAAGGGAGAGGTTGGGAAACATGGCTTTACCAACATCAGGTGTAATCGATCTGACTGGACTCGGCCAGATCGCAGTCAGCGTGAAGGACGTCCAACGTTCGATCAGTTTCTATCGAGATGTGCTTGGATTGCCGTTTCTCTTTCAGGCGGAGGGGTTGGCCTTCTTCGATCTGGATGGAGTTCGCCTCATGCTGGCAGAGCCGGAGGGCCCCGACGATCCGGAGCGCGCCTCGGTGCTGTATTTCAAGGCGCCGAATCTGGAGTCCAAAGTATCCGCCTTGGAACGGGCCGGGGTGGAGTTTGTGGCATCGCCGCACATCGTTCACAGAACTGACAGCCATGAACTGTGGATGGCTTTCTTCAATGATCCGGACGGGCATCTGATGGCTCTGATGGAGGAGGGCCCTACGGCCTGACGGGAAGCGGAGGGGACGGATTCCTCGGTGCGACTTTGGACCCTGCATCCGAAACATCTTGACTCAGCCGGCCTGGTGGCTGTGTGGCGTGAGGCGCTGCTTGCGCAGGCGGTGCTCCTCGGCCGAACTCGCGGTTACCGCAATCATCCGCAGCTGGCGCGCTTCAAGGCTCAGGATGATCCACCGTCAGCGGTGGCGGCCTATCTTCGCGGAGTGCATGATGAGTCCTTGACCCGCGGCTACCGTTTTGATGAGTCCAAGATCGGTGGGCCGGAGTCCCGGCGTTCGATCACGACCACCGCAGGCCAGCTGGCGTTTGAATGGGACCATCTCATGGCCAAGCTTGCCCGGCGGGACCCCGAAGTCTTCTTAGCCAACAAACAGATCTGCTCAGCTGAGCCTCACCCGCTGTTCGGAATCGTCCCCGGGCCGGTCGCCGACTGGGAGCGAGCTGACGACAGATGAGGGCGGAGGCGACGCAAGGCTGCCATTTGCCTGATGGGCAGGCATATGCAAGAATCGACTTGGGAGGTGTGCGGCCGGTCGTCAAGACTGTGCTTCACGTAGAGATGCCGGTGATCAAGGTATCTCTGAGTGTGTTGGAGCTAGCTGATGCCCTTTGGTATTGAACTGGGAGCGGAGGAACGGGCTGAGGGTCACGAGTTCTCAAATGTTGAACACACCAACCAGGATCTCGCCACCATGCGCAAAATGGCGAACCAGCTGGTGGACACCTATGAGGATCCGAAGGTGTGCGATTTCAGCCTGCGCAATGGAGCAGTGTGCCAGTCGGATCCGCAGGGGAGACACTTTCGGATCTACTACATCCAGCCGGACCGCCTTTTCAGGGTTCAAAACTTAGCTGTTGTGGGGTTCTTTGGCCAAAAACGCCCGAATGCCGATATTGGTCCCCTGCTGAAGGCGGACAAGCTCTTCGAGGCTGAGTTTCGCAATCATTCCGATCTGCTCAGCTTGAGCACGGTACGTGTGGCGAACGGCGATTTTGGCAATCTGGTGGTGTTCGCCAGCCCCGAAGCGATCTCGAAATGGAACAATTCTGAAGTCCACCGCAGGCTGGTGGCTGAGATCTCGCCGCCGTACTATCAGACCATACGGCTCAACAATGGTTGGCTGCTGCGCGGCTTGGAAGACCCCGACAGCCTGTGGATCGAGCGGGTGAAGTACATCGACTATTCATCAAGACCTTTTTGGCGAGCGGTACGCAAGCTTGACACTGAGGTCTGACTGTAGCCCGGCCAGGCTTAGGCACACAGCGGCCGGAGCCCGTTCAAGGCGTGCTGGCCTTGACAATTCAGGCGAGCGATGGCTGGCGAGAAAAGTTCTTCACCAGGCGAAAGTCGATTGCTGCCGGTAGCCACCGTTCAGGCGTGGCTCCAGCACAAGCCGGTCGATCAGGCCGACATTGCCATGGGCCTGCGAGACCTGGTGGTCTCCATCGCGCCGCAGGCCGAAGAGCGCATCCTCTGGCGTGGTCTGTCCTACAACGATCCCAATCGCGGCGGTCCGGTGAAGGGAAGCTTGTGCCAGATCGAATTCCATCCGGGCCACGTGCGCTTGTCGTTCATCCACGGCGCCTATCTGCCGGACCCCCGGGGTTTGCTCGAAGGCGAGCGCAAAGCCAAGCGATTTGTGAAGCTTTTCACATATGCGGATGTCCCGTGGGATGAGCTGGCCGACTTGATCGAGGCAGCTTCCCGTTTGGATACATCCAACCTGCCATCCTTGCCTGAGCGGGTTGATTGACTTGGAGAGTGTATTGCCGAATGGTCGGCGCGTCGGGTAAGCTCTGAGGATGACTGATCTCGAATCGTTCTACGACCAACTGGCTGCTGATTATCCTTTGATCTATCAAGACTGGGAGGCCAGCTTGAAACGGCAGGCCGCGCAGCTGGATACTGTTCTGCGCGGCCAGGCTGGTGAACCGGCCCAGACCGTGCTGGATGCCGCATGTGGTATCGGAACGCAAGCCATCGGTCTGGCAGAGCTGGGGTACCGGGTGACAGCGTCGGATATCTCGCAGGCTTCGATCGACAGGGCCGCAGACGAATCCCGCCGGCGCGGTCTGGCGATTGCCTACCTCCGAAGTGATATGCGCCGGATCGACGAGCAGGCTGGGGGCGGCTTCGATGCTGTGATCGCTTGCGACAACGCCGTGCCTCACCTGCCGACCGAGGCGGACATCCTCCAGGCAATGGAAGCTTTCTATCGGAGCCTGAAGCCGGGTGGGATGGCCATGATCTCCAGCCGGGACTACGCCGGCGTGCCGCGGGATGGGCAGCTGATCAATCCACGCCGCGTTCACGTGGATGGGGATCGAAGGCTGATCCTGTTTGACGTTTGGGATTTCAACGGTGACCACTACGATCTGACGCTGTATGTGGTCGACGATCCGGGCGTAGGCGCACCGACCACACGCGCCATCCGCGGAGGGCGCTACTTCTGCATCAGCCTAGATCGGCTCCAGGCCCTCATGGTCAAGGCGGGCTTCGAACATGTCAAACAGCTCGCGGCGGCCTATTTTCAGCCTCTGATCATCGGAAGACGCTAGCAGCCGACGCATATCCCTCCTCGGTACGCCTTGCGGGAACCAGCGCGCACGGTTAGATTAGATGCATGCGGCGCTGGCTTCTCTTGCAGATTCCCCTGGCTGTTGTCCTGCTTGGTCTGGGATTCGGTGGCGGTCTGGTCTGGACCCGTCTTACCGTTCCTGCTGCCACGCCGACAGCTATCCCCTCGGCCACGCCCACGATGGAACCCTCGAGTACATCCACCGCCACGCCAACATCGTCATGGACGCCGACACCCAGCCAAACCCCGACAGTGACAGACACGCCCACACCGTCGCTGACTCCAAGCATCACTCCCACGCCAAGCCGTACGCCGACGCCTAGTCGCACTCCCACCATCACACCGACGCCCACCTACAGCCCTCCGCAGGCACACGTCTTGGAGCAGGCTAACTGTCGCTACGGGCCGGGCGCCGCATATCTCTACGAGTGGGGCCTGTATCCCAAGGACAGAGTGGAGATCTACGGCCGAAACGATCAGGCGACCTGGGCGTACGTTGACCCTTGGACCTACGGAGGCCGCTGTTGGGTGAAAGCGTCATTGCTGGATGTCTTCCGTGGTGACTTGCTGGATGCACCAATCTTCTACGGCCGGCTGCCATTCTCAGAGCTCTACAAACCGCCGACCAATGTCGGCGCCACACGTGATGGTAATAGAGTCAACATCACCTGGACGCCGGTCTGGATGACGGAGGACGATGACCGGGGGTACCTACTCGAAACATGGGTCTGCAAGGACAAGCAGCTGATATTCACGCCGATTCACGTCAACATCCCGCCGGCCTATGTGGATGACGAGCCAGGCTGCCTGCAGCCATCCTCCGGGAGGCTGTTCACGGCCGAGAAGCATGGCTACACCCAGTGGGTGAAGATTCCTTGGCCAACCTTTCCCGGTGCCACGCCGACGCCTTAAGCCAGTCCCTCAGAAGACATCGCTTGGTGAATCAGGCTTGAGTCAGAGTAGAATGGGCCGCCAGCCAGCCGGCCGGCTTTGTTCAATCATCGAAAGTGTGAAGCAGCGTGGGAATTAGGTTGCGCAACCCTATCAGTGGCCTGACCCATCTTGGTGCCGCTATCGCGGCAGTAGTCGGTCTGGTGTTTCTGCTGGTGATCGGCGGGGGACCTGAGTGGAAACGAGTCTCGCTGGCCGTGTATGGCATGGCGTTGGTCACCATGTTCGCTGCCTCATCTGCCTACCATCTGATTGTCGCCAGCCCACGGGTGGTTCAGTGGCTGCGTAAGCTGGATCACGCGGCCATCTACCTGCTGATCGCCGGCACGTATACTCCCGTTTGTCTTCATTTCTTCGACGGATTCTGGCGCTGGGGGTTGCTGGCGATCGTGTGGGGCATTGCGTTGGCAGGCGTGACCCTGAAAATGCTGTTCATCAAGGCCCCGCGTTGGCTTTCCGCAGGGATCTACTTGCTGATGGGCTGGTTGTCCGTGGTCGCCATTGGTGAAATGATCGTCACCATGCCGGTTGGAGCGCTTGCGTGGCTCTTCGCTGGAGGGGCGTTCTTCACGCTGGGGGCAGTGATCTATATCCTGAAGAAGCCGGATTTCCTGCCGGGCGTGTTCGGATTCCATGAGATCTGGCACATTTTCGTCATCCTTGGATGTCTCAGCCACTACATCTTGATCGCCGCCTACATTGCCGTATCACATGCCGCTCTCTGACTTCGGTCCGATTTTTTGGTGCCACCTGTGTCGGGCTTGAACAGCCGTCACTCGTTCCAGCCTGCTTCATGGGAAAGGCCATTCCGTGTCGCAACCAGCGCCGTCCTCTGAAATCAGCTTTCTAGAGAAGCAGGGATTCCATCTGTTGGCGGCAGCCATCTCAGGGATCGTTCTGGGGTGGGCCGCCGGACTTGACATGATGTCGAGCGGCTCTTTGTGGGGATGGGACACGCCAACCTGGTACTGGCTGACGGCCGCAGTTCCGGTGGTGCATCAAGCCTACGTGATGGTTGTCTGGCGCTGGCAGCTTGTCGCCAAAGGGCCCACGCGATTGCTGGGTGACAAAGCATTCCCGTTGTACGGCGTGCTGTTCATGATCCTGTTCGCCCTGAGGCTGGTGACGATCATCTTGCTTGCCCTGGCCAACCGCGGAAGTCTCAGTGCCAGCCCAATCCTTACTGGCGTGCTCAGTCTGTTGGTGGCTGTGCCCAGCCTGTACGTGCTGTACTCCGTCGCCTGTTACTTTGGGCTGAGGCGCGCCCTGGGCGCGGACCATTTCGAAGCGGCCTACCGGGGTGCACCCCTGGAAAAGCGCGGGGCGTTCCGATTCGTAGACAACGCCATGTACGTTGCCGGCCTGATGGTGCTCTACCTTCCGGGGCTGATCTGGGGGTCGAGCGCGGCCTTGCTCCTGGCGGCCTTCAACCACGCATATGTCTGGGTCCATTACTTCACAACCGAGAAACCAGACATGGGTGTGATCTATGGCACGGCTCAAGATTGAGTAGGGTCAACTTTCCCAGCACCCGCCTCTCGGCGACAACCCAGGGCCCATTCAATGAAATCCTTTCAGATTCTGCGCCAATTCGACCTCCAAGAGCGCCTCTAGGCCGAGTTTTCCGGGATGACAAGACAGAACTTCCCGGAACCTGTTCGCTTCTTTTGGATCGGGCCGGGGTGAATTTCAGCCTCTACTGTCATCTGAAACCTGAGACTGCCGAGAGCACCCTCCAACTTCAGATTGATGAGCTCAGAGTCTTCGAAGGATCCATCGAGTGGAAGACCCACCGGCATGATCGACCGACCGACTTGGGGGATCGACTGAAGAAGCGCGGCTTCGTTCCCGATACGCCGCCGCTGGTCCTTTGCCTAGATCTAGATGTGTTGCCGCCGTCTCTCGCCTCGCCCCCGTCTGCAGACATCCGGCGCCTCGTTGATCCCGCCGAGCTGAATAAGGTGGTTGCCGTCGAAGAGCAGGTTTGGGCCAGCGATTTCAATTGGCTCCCAGAGCGCTTCAGCCTGGGGCTTCGACGGCCAGGGTACCTCGAGATCTACCTGGCGTATGTCGACGGCATGCCCGCCAGCGTGGGTTGGACCCATGTTCAAGAAGGAAGTGAGTTTGCCAGCCTGTGGAGAGGATCCACGCTTCCGGCGTTAAGGGGAATAGGGCTTTGCACGGCCATCTTGGCGGAGAGAGTGCAGGCGGCCAGAGTCCATGGGCGGCGCTATACCCCCGTCGATGCTGAGCCGGCAAGTCACCGCATCTTGGTTCGCCACGGATTCGAAGAGCTCACCACGACCACGACGTTCACCTGGGAGCCCGAAGCATCATAAACTCCTTTTCAAGCGGCGACCTGGCGAAGCCCACGGCTGGCCCACTCGCCGGAGCCAGCCGGGTGTGAGCAGCATTTCGTGTTTGAGCCCATGACCCTGTACCGTCGCTGCTGCGGGCTGTGATTTCCCACTGCCTTGCATTCCCCGGACTTTCGACCGACAATCCGAACAGGGCTCACCTAGGACTTCCGTCCTGTGCACCGTGTGACACGGGGACGGGCGCCGGAACAATGCCATGCCCAGTCTGGAAACCAAGACTCAGCGCCTCCAGCCATGCAGCCAATGTGGTGCACAGGTGGTCGGCGGCACCGCCGGATGCGCTCTCCTGTGCAAGGAATTGCTGGGTCTGGACTTCTTCGGAGAACCTGATCGCCGGATGCATCATTTGGTTCACAACGCCTATGTCCTCCAGCATCCGAAGGGCCATTCCAATCGGTCTGTCGCCATTCATCTGACCAGCTTGTGCTGGTTAGTTGACCGCGGCGGCCAGCCAGGGTGGGATCTGCTGCCCTCGGCGGTGCTGGCGCGACTGTCCTCGGATGATGGCCTGCCTTGGCTCGAACCGCCGCCCATCGACGGCCAGCTCACCCTGATGCACGTGTGGGGCCATCGCCCTGAGGAGTACACCGATCGGGTGGAGGCCTGGGCGAAGAGCGTTTGGCGGGCGTGGGACCCTTATCATGCTCGGGCAGTGGCCTGGTTGAACGGCAAAGGCCGCTAGGCAGCTGGCGCCCCATTTCTCCCCAATAACACCC
>Ga0315556_1002390_pt1 | contig 10722 bp, 11 predicted proteins | sample SalMarSW160310MG_FD_202112 | JGI IMG/M metagenome (GOLD analysis project Ga0315556, IMG submission 202112) | Salt marsh sediment microbial communities from the Plum Island Ecosystem LTER, Massachusetts, United States - Salt Marsh Sediment SW1603-10 ...
CAAAAATGCGGGGGTAAAGTCCGCCAAGAGCAACTTGCGGTGCCGTCGCCTCCAGGGAGCCATTTCGGTTTCGCCCTCTCGCTGTTCGGGCTCGGTTTGCTGCGTCATGGGCCGTTCTCGTGATCGACTTCGAGCGACCCGCGCGACCACGACGGCAGGCCGCCCGAGCGCATTCCCGTCGCCCTAGTGTCCCGCCAGGAGGGGCAGGACGATGATGGCGAGGAAGTCCTGCAGAAAGTGCATCACGATTGGTGCCACCAGACTCCTACGCCACAGATAGACCGCCGCGAAGAGGATGCCCATGACAGCGACGGTCGCGATACCGGACCAGCCCTCATAGCCATGACCCATGGCAAAGGTCACGGAAGACAGTAGCACCGCCGCAGTCCTGCCCATGCCCAATCCGATGAATCGCAGCAGCAGGTAGCCTCGGAAGATGGTCTCCTCGGCAAGGGCGACCACTGCGACCAGCACCACGGCTAGAGCCAACCCGGATCCGCTCGTCGGATGTAGGAGGCCCGAGGATGACGCAGGTGCGGTGGACAGACCAAGACCGGTGAAGAACTGCTCCAGCACGTTGACCCCATAGGTCATGGGAATGAAGAGGAGCACGCCTAGCAGCGCTTCCCGAGCGATGTTGTCGGTGCACCAACCGATCTGTGCGAGGCCTTCACCGTTTCGCCAGATGAAGTAGAGCACCAGGCTCACGAGTGCCAGATCGCGCAGTATCACCATGACCGCCGTAAGCCGGAACCCGCCGCTTCCCTCCGGGGTGACAAAGAGCGAGAGCGCCAGCGAGGGGACAAGCAGGAAAAGGAATATGGCCACTTCCAGGCGCTTAGCCGTTCGGTTCGGCGTCGGCATGGTGGCCTTGTCGTTCTCCGTGAATTGGACCGATCTCACCGTTACTCCTCATCGCTGGGATTCCGGGGTTGGGCGGGTATTCCAATTGGGCGGGCGGTGCGGATGAACGGATCGTCTTCCGACATCGGTGCCAGCCTGCTGTCGAGTGCCGCGTCATGCGGAATCGCGCTCACGGGCTGTGCGCCTGCCAGCCCGGGGTGCCGGTTGCCGTCTCGCGGCAGGCCCACCAGGAACCACACGTGATCAACGGCACTACGATGATCAACGCCTCCGGCAACAGTAGCCCAGCGAGCGCCAATAGGGCTTGGCAGGTCATCGCCCACAGGCCAAGCGGGCGCCAGTTCAGTATCGCGATCTCCATACTGCTGCGGATCGCACGAAACAGGTCCCGCTCAGACGTTCGCAACAGATAGGTGGGCACCAGCAAGGTCAGCTGCAGTGCCATTCCGGCCAACAGGGTCAAGCCCAAAAGCATCAGCAGAAGTGGCGAACCGTGCCACGACAACAGGTCCGCCAACAGAGCCTCGAGTGATCGCGGGCCACTGCGATAGAAGAGTGCAACGCAGATGGCCGCGCCATTCAACGAGATCGACAGGATCATCACCAGAAAGGCGCCGAGTCCGATCAGCGCACTTGGCCGCGGATCCTCTTCTATCGATGCCGCGGCCCGCTGGCTCCGTCCCATTCCGTCCGTCAACCCTGCGGTCAAGCCGGGAGCCAGCAACAGGGTGAGACCGGTCAAAGATGCCGCGAGCGCGGCGCTCGACCCCGACGCCGCATCGCCCACATGCATCCAACAACTGAAAACGATGAAAAAGACAGCGCCATACAAAGTGCTGTTCACCGGGAGATGCCAGACGCTCCAACCGCCGCCGAGCAGCCAGCGCATGGGATAGACGCGCCAGCCCCACTGCGGGTGAGGCTCGAGGACCTTCCAGGGCGAACGATAACCAGCGGCGTTCCGAATCATGCATCACCTCAGTACGGCGGATCCTTCACACGAAGCATGTGTGTTGCTGACGCTCTCGACCTTATCGTCCCATCATCGATGCCAGTGCGCTGACGATCATGGGCTGAGCCGAGCCATCCCAGGCGAAAAAAAGTCGCCTCGCCCCTGATCGTTGCTCACCCCGGCCCTCTCCCATATCGAGGGTGTCGCAAAGGCCCATCCATGGGCTGTTGCGAAGCGGTCCATCCCTGGGCCGTGTCGGATGTCGCCTTGTGCGACACCCTCATTTCGGGAGGGGGCGAGACGGGCGCCTCCGCCGCGACATTGCCGGCATCGGGCTTGGCGGGCTCCGATGCCTTCCGCGCGGCGAGTATTCACCGGAGATGCGCGGCGAGCTTTGGGCGCGCGTCCGGATCCTCCGGGGCTGCAATCAGGACTTGGCTTTGGGTATCGTCACCGTCAGCGTCCCCTTTTTGAATTTGGTCCGCATTCCAGAGGCGTTCACCGGACCAGGTAAGGTCAGGGCGTTTTGGAAGCTGCTGGCATAGGTCTCCTTGCCGATCATTTTCCCGTGCTCTCCTTTCAGCTTCTCTTCGGATTGGGCCCGCGCCGAGATGTGCAGGAGTTGCCCGTCGAGCGAGACCTTGACGTCATTCTTCTCGACGCCGGGTATGCTCACGGTCACAACGTATTTGCCCTGCTCATCCTTGACTCTGAGTTGAGATTCGACCACGGCTTTGCCGGCCGGCACTTCGGAAGCGCTTTCACCGAATGCGGATTGCATGCGCGCGTAGGCCGCTTCGAACATATGGCTCATCTCGAGCTGGATGTCGCGCATATCCTGCCACGGGTCCCAGCCCTCCGATTCTCCGGAAGCATTTGTCGATGACTCGCTCTGTTGCCGAGCTTGCACCGCGATCTCTTGCTGCGCGCTTTGTGCCTGAGAAGCCTGATGTTGACTCGAAGATGCGCTCGTGTCGGCGACGGCGATCGGACCAACGACTGCGACCAGGCCGAGAGTCATCAGTAAATGATGAAAAGATGAATGCTTCATGCCTATATCCTCTGTGTGGGGCCCATCCAGATGTCGTTGCAGCGGTCGGACCGCTGAGCGCGCAAGTGCTTAGCAACTCCACGCGCCATCCGGCCATGCACAGCCAGCCGTCCGATTCCCGTCCCCCAGTTCGATCAGCCGATGGGACCCGCTGCTTATGTTGAGCAATACTCGAGCCAAGCGCGTGGCCCTTGCTAATGGCGAAGCTATGCGTCAATGACCTCTACCGCTTGGCGGATGGTCCACAGTGTCTGGTGATGATCGTCCGGTGGCGACACTCGACGCGGGCGGGAGCGGACCGATTGAGTAGGCCGGTCCACCGCCGGTCAGGCCATTCCTCGGGTCGGATATACAGAGGCTGCTATCGATGAACAGGTCAATGAAGGTCCCGGTTACGAGCACCGCGGACCTCGGCGTTGGATATTCTCAGCGCCAGGGCCATCCTGTGGACCATATAGCGTCCACTTTTGTGCCGGCGAGCCCTGTGCCAGGCCCCAATGCTTCGCTTCGACCCCGGAAGGGGGGCGAGCAACAAGAGCAGCCAGAGAAAAAGGATGCGCCCTAGGGGGATAAGAGCCGCCCGCGGTGGATATGCCCCGCTGCCGGGCCGAACGCGCAGGACTTGCCTCTGCCCGCGAGCCTTTTCTCCGACGTTTTTAGCCGCGCTCTTCTTCTTTGCGCACCGATCGGGGTCGGTGCGGCCGGTCTCGCGCGAAGCTAAGGCATCGTCGTCTGCTTTACGGACTGACCGCGGTCCTCGGGTTTGCGGATGCGAAGCTGATCCCATCTGAGTGGATCGATATCCCCTCCGGTGAGATCCGCGACGAGATGGGGGCTGAATTCCAGCCTCAGGGCTTAGTTTCGCCGTCGCGCCGACGAAACAGGCTCGCGTAGATCACCGCCAGCAGCCCGGTCAGGAAGATGCCATCAAAGGTTCCGGCCCCGCCGATGGAGGCGATGGGTGCGCCGAGACCCTGTAACTTGTCCAGGTTCAACAGGTCCGCCCCAATCAGCGTACCGAGGCTCCCGCTGATGTAGGCCAAGGGGCCGGCACGCTGTCGGGACAGGATCAGCGCCACGACCGCCGTGACAAGGGGAGGCGCAAACAGCGGCACGGCTATTCCCAGGCCCGGCACGGGACGGGACGGGCCAGGAAATGACAGACGATCGTCACGATCGCAGTACCCACGAGGCCCCGATCATAGAGGCGATTCTTCACCACCAGGTACAAGGAGAGCAGAATCGGCACTACCGCCCCACCCACGTTGACGGCAAGGATCGTGGCTGGCCAGTCCCGGATCACGGGAATCACATACTGGACGCCGAAGAAGGATGCGACGGCTGCGCTCGACACTTGCCGTTGCGGCAGATCGGCAATGGGTATGTTGACGTAGCTCAGTAGCAGGGAAAGCAGCAGGATGGCGAACATGCTTCTCGCCCCGATCCCCATGCTCTCCGACGCGTAATGGAGCAGCCTGGCGGCGACCATGCCCAGGAGGAGGCCGAACAGCGCGGCCAGCGCCAGGAGGAAGGGCAGCGTGACGGGAAAGTAGTGCAAGCCGGAATGGTGCATGGGATAAGCTCCGAGGCAGTCCCCGCAGGCCCAGGCTCGCCAGGCGTGGCACGGTGGGCTCGCGGCAATTCAGGGCGCCGCTGGGCGGGAAGATTCGTGCACGCGACCGTCCCGCGTCTCGGCCGTGTGGCGCGCCCCGTGATCCTCTCCGATCAGCAGATACACTGCCGGCACCACGAACAGCATGAAGAGGGTGCCGATTGCCAAACCCGAGGCAATTACCAGGCCCATGTTGAAGCGAGACACGGCACCACGGTGCCGTCGGAGGCGCGGATGCAGTAGTCGCGAAGCTGATCGACGTTGAGGCGACTGCGCTGCTGGACCTGGGGGATCACCTTGTAGGAGCGCCCGCTCAGGCTGAAGTAATTCACATAGCCGCCGCCGAGCATGGTGGCCAGCGAGCCCCCGACATCCTCCATCGTCAAGCCGAGCTGGGCGGCCTGGTCGCGGTCGAAGCTGATGTTGGCCTGCGGCTGGTCGTACTTGAGATCGTCGTCGAGATAGACGAAGAGGCCGCTCTTCGGAGCGGTTTGGTAGAACCCCTTGGCCACCTGGTCCAAACGCGAGAAGGGCTGGGTGTTTCCGATCACGAGTTGGATCGGCAATCCCCTTGCGCCACTGGCGGGCGCTGGAAGGCCACCGCGCGCACGCCCACGATCTTGTTCAGCTCCTCCTGCACGATGGGCTGCAGCTGCATGGAGGTCAGCCGGCGCTCATCCCAGGGCTTGAGCACTATCCCGGCGATCGACTGCCCCGTGACATCGAGCTGGAACACGTCGTCGGTCTCCGGATGTTTGGCCATGACCTCGTAGACCTGGTGCGCATACAGCTCGCGTTGCTGCAGCGTCGCATTCGGCGCCGCGGTCAGCAGCGCGATGATGACGCCCTGGTCCTCCTGGGGTGCGGGCTCGCTCTTGGAGCCGGCGTAGAAGAAGTAGATGCTCGCCAGCCTGATGAGCGCGAAGGTCCAGGTCACCGGAAGGGTGTTCAGCGAGCCGTGCAGTGCCCTCGCGTAGCCCCGGTGCAGTCGTGTGAAACCGCCGTCGATGAGCTCGACCAGACGCCGCTCCCAGCGGCTCAGCTCCCGGTGGGGCTTCAGGAGGCGCGAGGACATCATGGGCGACAGCGTGAGCGCGACGATGGCCGAGACGGTCACGGCGCCGACCAGGGTGAACGCGAGCTCGGTGAAGAGTGCGCCCGTGAGTCCCCCCTGAAAGCCGATCGGCACATACACGGCCACCAGCACCAAGGTCATGGCGATGATGGGTCCGCCGAGCCCGGGGGCTGCCTCGATGGCTGCGGGCACCGGCTGTACCCCGGCCTCGGGGTGTCGGGTGACGTTCTCGACGACGATGATGGCGTCATCGACCACGAGGGCGATGGCCAGCACCAGCGCGAGCAGGGTCAACAGGTTGATGGAGAAGCCGAACAGCAGCCCTTGGTGTTGCCGCTCCGCTATCGCTGAACCGAATGTGGCGGCGCATCCGGTCCCGTTCGTCGCTCATGCGAAAACGGGTCCGGATGTCCGCGGTCATCGCCTAGGGCTTCACGGTCCACCGGCCTGACCCTCGGAAACACCACCGTTGCCGCGATGCTCGGGCTCACCGCCGTACGGGGACGTGACATTTGGTGGCCCAAGCCGGGACTTCTTACAACTGCAAGTTAGTCATACTTGCCCGTGATGGCTCCGGACTCTTCGTCTTCCTTCTGGAGATCCTTTTCGGTCGCCTCCTGCGCCTTAGCATTCGGGACGGGTGCCTTCATCTGCGCAGCATCTGCCGCCTCGGCCGGATCCCTCTCACCGGAAATTTCCCAATTCTCCTTTTTCAGCATTTCATTAGTCTTTGCCTGGGCCTTTTCGGATGGCTGGGGCGCTTCGATTTGAGCCGAGCTCCCAGCGTTCATGGGCTCGTCACCGGACACCCAGGGGGTCTTGGGTTGCTCGGCAAGCGCTGAGCCTCCCACAGTGAACACTACCGCGGAGGTGGATGTCAGAAGGAAGTGCTTCAGGTTCATGAAGTTTTCTCCTATGCACGAGAAGTGAGTGGCGAAGAAGAACGCAACGAGCGTGAGCTTCGTGGCTCTTGAGAAGCGCCGTTTGACCTACAATTCTCCCCGCGCTGGCCATAGCACTGCGGTTTCGATGTGCTCCAGGAGAAGGGTCTTGCGGAGCAAATCTAGTAGAAAAACGGCAACGTACAATCCGGGCTAATACGCACGTATAAATACGGGTAGCCGGCTGCAATGTGCCGGAGCGTCGCTCGCGTCTAAGCGCCAGGCATGTTCGACGCGGAGTGCCAGAAAATCGACGCCGGTGCAGCCGTCGCGCCTACCCGCTAGTTGTCCTTCGCTCCCTCGTCCACCCAGGTTTTGAGAGTCTGAATCTCCTGCTTGCTCAGTGGCTTCTTGCCGTGCGGCATCTGGATGGACGGGTCGGCGCGGCCCTCGACCAGCATGATCAGGGCACTGGTAAAGCTATCACCCGGCTTGACTACAGGACCGAATTTCGTCCCATTCATCAGTTCTTGGTACGACGTCAAGCTCAGGCCGCTCTTGACGTAACCCTCACCGTTTGGGGGCGTGTGACACTCGGCGCAGTGGTTATCGAGAATCGGCCTGACTTCCTGTTTGAAACTGACTCCCCTGTGCGGCTGGGAGCAGGCTACCAACAGCAGCGTCCCGGCTAGCAGACCACCGGCCATCGACAATCTTCGAGTAATCATTGCATCTCTCCTCTTGGTGCAGCGACACGCGATCAGCGTGATGGGCTCGGGTGCGTTAACCGATTCGAGCGCAAGCTAGTTTTCATGCCTTGAGTTATGCGACCAGCACTGCGCCATCCACAGGTCGTTGATATCCCCCGGTACCCGCTTGAAGAGCCGGGCGACATTGAATTGCCCCTTCCGCAACTTCGCGACGAGCTTGATCCCGCTGATGACGATGCTGGCGTCAGCAAGCCGGCCCGGAAAAGGTAACGCACCAGAAGCATTTCTGGTACAACTGGCAAAACCGTCCATCACTCATGCTTCGCTCCGCGTTAACCGAGCAAGGTCGCTCGTGGCTCGATCTACATCGACCATAACTCTGCATCCCCCGCGCCAACTACCGCTTTCGCCGCAGGTGGTACCGTCCAATTCACCCGCGACCAGCCCCTTCATACCTGCTGGCCGTGGATTGACGGCACCGCTGGTAGTCTGCCCTAGCCCAAGTCCGAGCGCTCGCTCGAACGGCCACCGCGGGGTCATTTGCACTGGCAGCTGGTGGTATTGCACCGCGCAGCCGGGGGGCGGCCAGCGGGCATGTACAACTAGCCAGATCGGAAAGCGCCCGCAACTTGCAACGATAGCCTGCAGGCACCCGGCGCCGGCTCACGCATGCGCGACCCTCCGAGCTGCACGAGCCGTCATACCCCAAGCCGCTGAAGTTACGCTAGAAGGTCGAAGGCGTCGAACGCGCGATGTTAGCCACGCCGGGCCAATGCTGCGGCTTCGGGGCACCTTTTGGGCCGCGGAGGACACCCTGTCCGTCAAGCATAAGCTGAAGAAAGGCCAGATGATCCCAGACAACGGACCGGTGTTGTCGGGTGCCCAGCAGTTCTAGTCTTTGGCAGCCTAGTTGCGCCCGCAGGACACTTGATCCTGCCATCCGGAAATTAACGCAACAGAACCAGTTCGGGTACCTTATCGGCAGAGATTTCGAACGAGCGTGCGAGCAGCATGGCCCGAAGGTAAAGCACCGCGCAAGCCACCCCCTCTTCCCGGATACGTTTCGAGATGGTGTCAGGAATCGGCGGCTCACCACTGGTCGCAGCGTCACGGCCGCAGGCGATGGCGGCTGAAAGCTCGAGGGAGCTGGGTACCAGCACGCCGTAGTAGCTGTAGCAATGCAAATGCGACCGCGGGATGAGAGCGGCCAGGCGGTTGGCGTGCTGAACGCATGACCAGCAATGTCGTGTCAGTGTTCGTTAGATGCAAAGCCATCGAAATGTCAACAGAGCCCCTATCCAACAGAGCTCGCCGCTGGGTGGGCGTCCTGTTTCTCGTCCTGACCGGGGCAGCGGGCGGGGTGTTGGTCGACCGCCTGTTTCTCACCGGCATCCTGCCCAGTGCCATCGTTTCAGCGAGTGCCGTGGAGAATTTTCGCCTGATGGCCCTCGCCTGGAATCTGATCGAATCGCGCTACGTGGATCCTCAGGCCATCAAACCCGACAAGATGACCTATGCAGCCATCAGCGGGATGGTGAGCTCGCTGGGCGACACCGGCCACAGCACCTTTCTCAACCCCGAGATGACCGCGCTTTCACAGGACCTGTCCACCGGCAATTTTGCTGGCATCGGGGCTGAGATCGGCGTCAAAAAGGGACAGGTGCTCATTGTCTCCCCCATAGACGGGACCCCCGCCAGCCGTGCCGGACTTCGCCCAGGGGATGCCATCCTCGCCGTTAACGGTGAAGCCGTTGCAAATCTTTCCCTGGCAGACGTGGTCGCCCGCGTTCGAGGTCCTGTTGGGACCCCGGTAACCCTGCAGATTTTGCCGGCCAAGGGGAACAAGCCTCAAGAGGTGACACTGGTCCGCGCCGAGATCCCCCTTGACACGGTGCACTGGCACCTGATCCCAGGCACCCAACTCGTCGATGCTCGCATCAGCAGCTTCGCGAAGGGGACCGCTGCCGCCTTGGCCGAGGCCTTGGAGGCGGCCAAGAGCGGCGGTGCCAAGGGCATCGTCCTGGATCTGCGCGACGACCCCGGCGGTCTGCTCGAGGAGGCCATCGGGGTGACCAGCCTCTTCATCGCCCACGGGGATGTCCTCGAGGTGCGCGATCGGGCCGGCAAGGTTACTCCTGTCCCGGTCTTGCCGCACAGGCAGGTGTGGAGCGGACCGGTGGCCGTGCTGATCAACGGCGGCACCGCGAGTGCCTCCGAGATTGTTGCCGGCGCCTTGCGCGACCAGCGCCAGGCACCACTCGTCGGTGAGAGTACCTTCGGCACCGGGACCGTGCTGCAGGAGTTTCCGCTGCCTGGCGGCTCGGCTTTGCTTCTGGCAGTTGGCGAATGGTTGACGCCAGCCGGAGAAGGCTTCTGGCACAAGGGGCTCGAACCGACCGCAAAGGTGGCTCTCGCCGATGACAGCGTTCCGCTTACCCCTCTCGCCATGCGCGATCTCACGCCCGTCGGCTTGCGCAAGAGCGACGACAAGCAGCTGCTGGCCGCGGTCAGGTGGCTGGAGCACTCTGCCTCGGAAGGTAGGTAACACCTGGGCGACTCATAGGTGGTCGAATTGCCTAAACGTGCGATAGCGCCGCGCGACTCGACCACCTGACGGCCATTCCAACGTGATCTGAACTGTCCGCAATAGACCCTGTTTTTGGCGTTTGGGCAAGTGTGTGGCAGCCCCTCGATCAACGTTAGCCTGCCGGCGCAAACTCCATAGGATCATCGCCAGATTGGCTACATCAACTTCCTCCCCTTTGGCAACGGCTCTGTTGCGTTAGCAGACGGTCCCTCGATTTTGGTAAGGTGTGCGAGCGACGGTTAGCGCTACGAGAGCTCGCATGGTTGACTTCAGGGGACATCGTCTCGCAAGAGAGATCATCCTGATCTGCGTACGCTGGTAGTTGGCTTACCCGCTCAGCTATCGGAATTTGCGAGAAATGATGGCAGAACGCGGCGTGCAAGTGGACCATTCAAACATCTAGCACTGGGTTCAGAAGTTCGCGCCAAGAGCGGAAGCGTCCTTCCGCAGGTCAGGTAGTTTTCGGTACGGGAGTTGCCTTTTCCGGTTGGCACACCGCCGGACGGAGGAAACCCAGGATCGAGCGGCTCTGCAGAGAGCTATTCAAGTCATTTCTCCCGCAGCATCGATGCCCGGCTTCGAGCCACCAGCCTAGGAGCTTCAGATGAGCCGGCTGCTCGCCTGTCTCTTAGATGATGCCGCGCTCCTACGACGGAGGGGAAGACATCGTGTCACAACAACACCCGATCAATATCCGTATGATCGATCACGTCGTCGTCCGGGCGGCCGATCTTCCGAAGATGGTCGACTTCTATTGCAACGTGCTTGGTTGTCGGCTCGAAAGGGGTCCCGGTGAGATCGGACTCGCACAGCTGCGTGCAGGGAGCTCGCTGATCGATATTCTCGATGTTGCCGGGCCGTTGGGCGGGCAGTGTGATCGCATCCCCGATGCGCAAGGGCGAAACATGGACCATTTTTGCGTACAGGTCGAGCCCTGGGCTGTCGAGGCGATACGGGCGCACCTAACCAGCCATGGTGTGACGGTCGGCG
>Ga0315556_1002391_pt1 | contig 10721 bp, 11 predicted proteins | sample SalMarSW160310MG_FD_202112 | JGI IMG/M metagenome (GOLD analysis project Ga0315556, IMG submission 202112) | Salt marsh sediment microbial communities from the Plum Island Ecosystem LTER, Massachusetts, United States - Salt Marsh Sediment SW1603-10 ...
CGCGGACTTCGCCTCGCCGGGCGGCGCACGCGACGAGGGCCTCGAGTGCGACTCGGTCAACTTCGCGCCGCTGACCGTGCTGTGGTCGCGCGAGTTCAACACACCCGGGTTCCTCTCGGTGATCGAGCTCGCCCCGGGCTCCTGCTTCTGCGGCGGCGCGCCCGAGCCGACCCCGACGGGAACCCCGGGAACTCCCACGCCGTCCCCGACCGCCACCCCGCGCATCACGCCGACACCGCCGCAGCCGGTGCCCACGAACACCCCGACGGGCCTGTTCGTGCTCGCCGGCCTGCTCGCGGCCGCGGGCGTGTTCCTGCTCTTGCGCCGGCTCAACTGAGCCCGACGCACTCTATTGAGACGCGGGCCGGCCCCTCGGGGCCGGCCCGTTGTCGTGTGAAGCGGTTGCCCGGTGCCTGGACAGCGCGGCACCGGCCGCCGTAGGCTGACTCGCGACGAGGAGGACACGACGCGATGAACCCTCTGCAGCAGCTCCACGACCAGGGCCAGTCGGTGTGGTTGGACGAAATCCGGCGCTCGATGCTCCGCGACGGCGAGCTCGCTCGGATGGTGAGAGACGACGGCCTGTGCGGCGTGACCTCGAACCCCTCGATCTTCGAGAAGGCGATCGCCGGATCGGCCGACTACCGGCCGCAGATGGAGGAGATCCTGCGCGCCGCGGCGCCGGCCACGGTCGAGGTCTACGAGCACCTCGCCGTCGACGACATTCGTGCGGCGGCGGCCGTCCTGCGGGGGGTCTACGACTCAAGTGCCGGCTCGGACGGGTTTGTCAGCCTGGAGGTCTCCCCCCATCTCGCCCACGACACCGAGGGCACCGTCGCCGAGGCGCTCCGCCTGTGGTCGCGCCTCGACTCGCCCAACGTCATGATCAAGGTCCCGGGCACGCCGGAGGGTGTCCCGGCGATCCGTCGCCTCATCGCCGCCGGGGTCAACGTCAACGTCACCCTGCTGTTCTCGCGCCACGCCTACGCCGAGGTCGTCGAGGCCTACCTCGCCGGGCTCGAGGCGCGCGCCGAGCGCGGCGGCGCGCTCGACCGGGTCGCGAGCGTCGCGAGCTTCTTCGTCAGCCGCATTGACACCGCCATCGACCGCCGCCTCGACGAGCTCGCAGGACATGCCGAGAGCGCGCGACGCAGCGACCTCGAGGCCCTGCGCGGCCGCACCGCGGTCGCCAATGCCAAGCTCGCCTATCGCACCGGTCGCGAGCTCTTCTCTGGGCCTCGCTGGCAGGCCCTGGCCGAGCGCGGCGCCCGGGCCCAGCGGCTCCTGTGGGCCTCCACCAGCACCAAGAACCCGACCTACCGGGACGTCAAGTACGTCGAGGAGTTGATCGGTCCCGACACCGTCAACACCATCCCGCCGGCGACGCTGGCGGCGTTCCGCGACCACGGGATCGTGCGCCCGGTGCTCGACGAGGGTCTCGACGAGGCCGAGCGGGCCCTGGCCGAGCTCGAGGCCGTCGGGATCTCCCTTGACTCGGTGACCGACGAGCTCTTGGCCGACGGCGTCCGCCTCTTCGCCGAGGCCTACGACCGTTTGATGTCAGTCGTCGGCGGGGTCCGTACCGAGATCCTCGCCGGCCGCGCACGGCGGATGCGAGCGAGCCTCCCGGCCGCACTCGAGCGCGCGCTCGAGCGAGCGCAGCTGAGCTGGACCGAGGCCGACGGCACCCGGCGCCTGTGGGAGCGGGACGCCAGCCTGTGGACCGGCGCCGACGAGTCGCGCTGGCTCGCGTGGCTGGACGTTGTCGAGCGACAGCGCCGCCGACTCGGCCGGTTCGCAGAGCTCGCCGCCGACGCCAGCTCCTTCGACCACGTGCTCCTGCTCGGCATGGGCGGCTCGAGCCTCGCCCCGGAGGTCTTCTCGCAGACCTTCGGCCGCGTGCCCGGCTGCCCCCTCCTCGCGATCCTCGACTCCACAGACCCCGACCAGGTGCGCTCGGTCGAGGCCGGCCTCGACCTCGGACGGACCCTGTTCGTGGTCGCCTCCAAGTCCGGCACGACCCTCGAGCCGCAGCTGTTCATGCGCCACTTCCTCGCCCGTGCCGCCGGCGCTGTCGGCGACGAGGAGGCGCCGAAGCGTTTCGTCGCGATCACCGACCCCGGATCCGAACTCGAGCGCGAGGCCGGCGCACGGGGCTTCCGCACCCTGCTCCACGGCGAGCCCGCCATCGGCGGCCGCTTCTCCGCCCTGTCGGACTTCGGCATCGGCCCCGCGGCCATGATGGGGGTGGACGTGGCGCGCCTGCTCGACCGCGCCGCCGCGATGGCGGCGGCCTCGGGACCCGAGGTCGCGGCGGCCGACAACCCCGGGGTCGCGCTCGGTCTGCTGCTCGGTGCCACGGCCCGCGCCGGGCGCGACAAGCTGACCCTCATCGCCTCGCCCGGAATCGGCGACCTCGGAGCCTGGCTCGAGCAGCTCGTAGCCGAGTCCACCGGCAAGCAGGGTCGCGCCATCATCCCGATCGCCGGCGAGCGCCTTGGTCCGCCCGAGGTCTACGGCGACGACCGTCTGTTCGTCGAGCTCGCCCTTGCCGGCGAGACCGACGCCGTCCGAGACGCCGCCCTCGAGCGTCTCGCGGCGGCCGGGCACCCGGTGGTCCGGATCGCCCTCGACGACGTCTACGACCTCGGCGGTGAGCTCCTGCGCTGGGAGATCGCCACCGCGGTCGCCGGCGCGGTGCTCGGCATCAACCCATTCGACCAGCCCGACGTGGAGGCGAGCAAGGTGGCGACCCGCGAGCTCACCGCCGCCTACGAGCGCACCGGGTCGCTGCCCCAGACTGCACCGCTCGCCGCGGCGGACGGCCTCACCCTCTTTGCAGACGAGGCTTGGGCCGTACGCCTCCTCGCGGCCGCCGCCGGGGAGCCTACAGTCCCCGCCGTGCTCGGCGCCCACCTCGCCGCGCTCGCGCCCGGCGACTACTTCGCCGTGCTCGGTTGGCTGGAGATGAACGACGCTCACGCGACGGCATTCGACGAGCTTCGCCACCTGGTGCGCGACGCCCGCCGGGTCGCGACCTGCGTTGGCTTCGGACCCCGCTTCCTCCACTCCACCGGTCAGGCCTACAAGGGTGGCCCCGGCACCGGCGTCTTTCTCGCGGTGACCGCGGACAACCACAACGACCTCGCCCTGCCCGGAATGCGCGCGACCTTCGGTGTGGTGCACAGCGCACAGGCGCTGGGCGACCTTCAGGTGCTTGCCGAGCGCGGCCGCCGCGCCCTGCGCGTCGACCTCGGCGACGACTCCGCAGCCGGGCTCGCCCGCCTCCTCGACACCGTCCGGTCCGCTCTCGGAGGCACATAGTGCAGGTCCTCGGCGGCGACATCGGAGGCACCAACGCCCGCCTCGCGTTGTTCGAGGTCGACGGCGACGCCCCTCCCCGTCTCGACGTTGAGCACGTCTACCCGAGCGCAGACCATGACGGGCTCGAGGAGATTGTGGCCGCCTTCCTGTCCGACGTCGGCGGGCGACCGAAGCGCGCGGCCTTCGGTCTCGCCGGACCCGTCCGCGGCCGGCGGGTCCGAACCACGAACCTCCCCTGGGTGGTGGATGCCGATGCCGTCGCCGAACGCTTCGGCCTCGACCAGGTCGCCCTGCTCAACGACCTCGAGGCGACTGCATGGGGGGTCGGTGTGCTCGAGCACGACCAGATCCACGTGCTCCAGGGGGGCGCTGGCAACGCAAACGGCAATGCCGCCGTCATCGCAGCCGGAACCGGGCTCGGCGAGGCCGGGCTGTACTGGGACGGCGCCCGCCACCATCCCTTCGCCTGCGAGGGTGGGCACGCCGGTTTTGCTCCCGGCAACCCTCTCGAAATCGAGCTGTTTGACTCGCTCGGCCGCCGCTTCGACCACGTCAGCTGGGAGCGCCTCCTCTCAGGACCTGGCCTGGCGGCGATCGCCGAGTTCCTGTTCGAGCGCGAGCAGGGCGGGCCCCCGGAGTGGCTGCGAGAGGCCGGCGACCCCGCCGCGGCGGTCACCGAGGCGGCGCTCACCGGACGCTCGGCCACCGCGTCGACCGCCCTCGACCTCTTCGTCCGTCTCTACGGCGTCGAGTCGGGCGACCTCGCGCTCAAGCTCATGGCGCTCGGCGGTGTGTGGGTCGGCGGCGGCATCGCGCCCAAGATCCTGCCCCGACTGGTCGACGGTCCCTTCCTGGAAGGCTTCCTGGCCAAGGGTCGGATGCGGCCGCTGGTCGCGGCCATGCCGGTGAGGGTGATCCTCGACGACCGCACGGCCCTTCTCGGCGCCGGCCGCCGTGCCGCGTTCGATGTCGAGCCCGCACGCTGACCCGCGACCTCAGCCGGCAATCAGGCAAAACCGCCAGCGGTCGCGCGTGGGGTCGAGGCCGGCGACGCCGATCCGCAGGCGGTCGCCGAGCAGCACCGTCGCGCCGCCGTCGCACGACGCCTCGACCTCGAGCGGGTCGACCCGCCAGCGGCGACCGTCCGCGGCTTCGAGGTCTTTCAGATACACCTTGACGTCAAGCGGCGGCTCGTCGAGGCGGACGTGGAGGCGGTCCGCAGTCATGCCCATCACGGTGCCGGTGAGCGGCTCGCCTCCGCTCTCGCGGCGGGTGAGCTCGGTGTCGAGAGCGATCCGGTCGGCAGCCCGCTCAAGGGTCTTCTGAAGCTCTCGAGCGCGATTACCGGCTGCGACCACGGCGTCGCGCAGGGCGAGGTCGCCGGCGGTGGCGGGCCCGGAGCCCCCGATCAGCTCGAGCGCCTCCTTGTGGGTGAAGACGCCGACGATCTCGCGCATCGGCGCGGTAAAGCGGGCGTAGGCGGGCGCCCCGAGACCGGCGTGGGGACCGGGCTCGGCGCTGAACACCGCGGGACGGTTGACGAGCACCGCCTGGCGGTCGACGGCGCGGGCGATCCGGGCCGACCTGCCCCGCCGGGGCAGCCTTGCCAGGTAGTCGGCGAGGGGTTCGGCGTCCCGCCGCCACGTCCACACGCCCGGATCGAGCCCCCGTGCAGAGGCGAGCGCGGCAAGCCTCGTGGCGAGCCGGTCGAGCTCCGCCCGCGCCGGTGCCGGGTGGACCTTGAAGATCGGCTCGACCCGTTCGCGCCCGTGGGCCTCGACCAGGATGCGCGCGCCCTCGACGTTGACCAGCACCGAGACCTGCTCGTTGAAGGACTCCACCGGCAGTCGATCTCGCACCGTCGCCCGCAGCCGGCTCGGGTCGGAGGCGTCCGGGGCGAGCATCAGCTCGTCGCGGTGCGGCCGCACGACGTGCCGGCGGCGAGAGTCGTCGAGCCGCAGTCGGCCGACCTCGGCGAGCAGCTCGAGGCTGGCCCGCCACGGCCGGTCGAGCCAGCCGCTGCCCGCTGGGTCGTCGTAGAAACGCTGCACTCTGCGGTAGGACAGCTTCGCCCGGCTGCGGACCCGAGCCCACAGCATGCGGACAGCGACGGCTGCGCCCGCGCGGTCGAGCCGGAGCTCGAACACCAGCGCCCGCCGCAGGCCCCGCGGCAGCAACGACAGGGAGCCCTCGGACAGGCTCGGCGGCAGCATCGGCAGACCGATCCCGGGCAGGTAGAAGCTCGCGCCACGCGCGAGCGCCTCGGCGAACAGCGCTGTCCGGGGTCGCACCACCCGGGCGGCGTCGGCGAGGGCGTAACGCAGGATGGTCGCCGACCCGTCCCGCTCCAGGTGCAGCGCCTGGTCGAGGTCGCGCGAGTCGGCGGGGTCGACCGTCACGAAGGGCACCGAGGTCAGATCGGCGAGGCCGGGCGCCTCCAGGTCCTGGTTCGACGCTGCCGCCGACGCCTCGGCGAGGGCGGCTGGAGGGTGCGGCGGCTCGACACCGTGGGCGGCGGCCAGACGCAGCATCCTCGCCCGTACGGTACCGGCCGCGGCGACCACTCCTGGGATCGCCCGGTACCCATCGTGGCCGGCCTCGACCAATACCAGGTCCCCCGGACGCGCCCCGTCCAGGCCCTCGAGCCGCGCCTCTCGGCCGTCCGAGAGCCGCACCGCGGCGATTCTCGTGCCCTCCGAGGTCACCTCGGCGAGCCGCCGCCGTCCGTCGTCCGCCCGTGTGGCGCTCATGACCTCCCCCGGACGCCATCATACGGCGCGCCATTCCGCTTCCCCAGTCGCGGTGATGGCGCTACACTCCCCGTCACCCGACAGCGGAGGGCGCCGTGGATACCATCGACACCCTTTTCGCCAACAACCGTGCGTGGGCGTCTGAGATGACCGCAGCCGACCCGGACTACTTCCGTAAGCTCGTCGCCCAGCAGAAGCCCCATTACCTGTGGATCGGGTGCTCGGACAGCCGCGTGCCCGCGAACCAGATCGTCGGTCTGGAACCGGGCAATGTCTTCGTTCACCGCAACATCGCCAACGTCGTGGTGCATACAGATCTCAACTGCCTGTCGGTGATCCAGTACGCGGTCGAGGTCCTCGAGGTCGAGCACATCATCGTCTGCGGCCACGACCACTGCGGCGGTATCCATGCAGCGATGGAGCTCACCGACCGGGGCCTGATCGACAACTGGCTCCGCCACCTGCGCGACCTCTATGCCAAGCACCGCGACATCCTCGACCCGATCTCGGACTCCGAGGAGCGCCTCGACCAGTTCTGCCAGCTCAACGTCGTCGAGCAGGTCTATAACGTGTGCCACTCGGGCATCGTGCAGCGGGCATGGCGGCGCGGTCAGCGCCTGTTCGTGCACGGCGTGTTCTACCGCCTCGAGGACGGCCTCCTCCACGATCTCGCGGTGTGCGTCGACTCGGCGGACAAGATCGATAACCTCTACCGGACGTTCGACGCCGCACGCTGAGCCTGGGCAGAGATCCGGTGAGCCCACTGTTGTGCGGCTCGGCCTATCGGAGTGGCACCTCATCGATGGAGACCTCGCCCACTCGCACCGGCGTGCTCGCCGCCACCGCCGCCTACCTGACCTGGGGTCTGGCTCCGGTCTACTGGAAGCTGCTCCAGACGGTGCCTGCCGTCGAGCTGCTGGCGCATCGCATCGTGTGGTCGTTTGTGCTCGTGGTCGGCTGGCTCGGGATCTCCCGCCGCCTACCCGACCTCGCAGCGGCGTGGACGCATCCCGGGACCCGCTCCAGGCTTCTCGCGACGACGGTCCTGATCGCTGTCAACTGGGGGCTGTTCATCTGGGCGGTCAACAGCGGTCACATCCTGCAGGCCAGCCTCGGCTACTACATCAACCCCCTGGTGAGCGTGGTGCTCGGGCTGGTGGTGCTCGGCGAGCGGCTGTCGCGCGGGCAGGGGCTTGCGGTCGCGCTCGCGGCGCTCGGCGTCGCCGTGCTCGCGCTCTCGGTCGGCTCATTACCGTGGGTGTCGCTCACCCTCGCCGGCTCGTTCGGCCTCTACGGGCTGCTGCGCAAGACCGTGCGCGCCGACGCGGTGCTCGGGCTCGCCTTCGAGACCAGCCTGCTCGCCCCGTTCGCCCTCGCCCTGCTGGTGACCGCTGCACTCGACGGTCGCGGCGCCTTCGGCCGCGTCTCGGCGGCGACCGACGTGCTGCTGGCACTCACCGGGGTCCTCACCGCGATCCCCTTGCTGCTGTTCACGGCCGGCGCCCGCCGCCTCCCCCTCAACCTGCTCGGTCTCCTCCAGTACCTCACTCCGACCTGCCACTTCGCGCTCGCGGTAGCGGTCTACCACGAGCCGTTCAGCACCGCCCACGCGGTGACGTTCGGCCTCATCTGGACGGCCCTGGCGCTCTATACTGCGGACGCGCGACGGCGCATGAGACGCCAGCGCCGGTGACGGAGGAATGGCCATGGGGAGCGACGAGACCTACAGCTTCGCGTTCGACCGCCAGGCGGCGGGCCAGGTCTTCCAGCAGGTCGCGACCTCACAGATCGTGCTCGGGCTGATGGCCGGCATCCCGCCCGAGCCGGAGTGGGACGGCTGCCTGGTGTGGGAGGGCCCCAGTCCCCTCGACCCCGAGAGCACCGCCTGCGTCGGGATCCGAGGTCCGGGCGCGGCGGCCGTCCAGGAACGGCTCGTCGAGGCCCTCGAGCGCCTCGACGTGCCAGTACTGGCGCTGTGGGAGGGCGGCCCCGGCGTCACCCGTGAGCTCGTCCGCGCCGCCGGTGGCCGCTGGGTCAGCCCCGACTGACGCGGTCGCCGTCCGCGGTCAGCTGAGCGAAGAACTCCTTGAGCGCCTGGCGCAGGGCTTCGGGGTCGTCAAGCTCGCCGAGGCGCCGACGCAGCACGCGCCCTTCAGGGAGGCCGCGGGTATAGAGCCGCAGAAACACCTTGATCGCGTGGACCAGGACGCGGCCGGCGTAGGCTGCCGCGAGCAGGTCGAGGTGGCGGGTCGCCAGCGCGCACCGGTCGGCCACGGTGGGGCGAGGCGGCTGTTCTCCCGAGAGCCGTGCCGCGGCGGCGGCAAAGATCCACGGGTCGACCACCGCCGCCCGCCCGATCATCACTGCGTCGCAGCCCGTCTCCCGCACCATGCGCACGGCGTCGTCCCCGGTCTGGACGTCACCGTTGCCGATCACGGGCACCGCAAGCTCGGTCTTGAGCTCGGCGATCTGTCGCCAGTCGGCGCGGCCGCCGTATTGGAGGGACGCGGCTCGCGGGTGGAGGGTGACCCCGTCGACGCCTTCGCCCTCGCACACCCGGGCGATCTCGAGGAAGCGCAGCTCCGAGGGCCGCAGGCCCGAGCGCAGCTTGACCGTCAGGGGCAGCCGGGTAGCGGCGCGCATTGCCCGCACGAGCTGCGCAACAACGTCGGGCCGGGCGAGCAGCGCCGCTCCGGCGCCGCCGCGCATGACGGTGCGGGCGGGACAGCCGAGGTTGAGGTCGCACGCGTCGGCACCGGCGGCCTCGACCCGGCGCGCCGCCTCGGCCAGAGCCTCGGCGCGGGCCCCGTAGACCTGGACCGCGATCGGACGCTCCTCGGGGGCGAAGACGAGCTTGGCGAGCTCCGCAGGGACCTCCCGCGCCAGCGCCTCGGAGGAGACGAACTCGGTCGTCACCATCCCGCAGCCCGGCAGCGAGCGCACCAAACGGCGCAGCGGTGAGTCGGTCAGCCCCGCCATCGGGGCCAGCACCAGCGGAGGATCGACCGTCAGACGGGCCAGGTTCAGCACGCGACGAGTCTAGCCCGGATGATTCACCACCCGTCCACGGTGCGCTAAACTCCCTGCATCCGGCTCCCGCCCAGGGTCCGCCGGTGACGGAGGCGAGCATGCAGTTTGCCGGCATCAACGAGATCCTCGACTTCGCCATCGCACGTGAGGAGGAGGCGGCAGCGCTGTACGCTTCACTCGCCGCGACCGTCGCCCGTCCCGGGATGCGTGAGGCCTTCCTCGAGTTCGCGGCCGAGGAGGGGCGCCACAAGGCGCGGCTGATGCGGGTCAAGGCCGGAGAGATGTCGGCGGTGAGCCACGAGAAGGTCGTGAGCCTCGGCATCGCCGAGCGGCTGGTCCCGGCCGAGCCGACGCCGAACATGACCTACGCCGAGGCGCTGCGCTTCGCGATGGAGGCCGAGAAGGCGGCCTTCCGCCTCTACACCGACCTCGCGACCGCAACCGACGATCCCGGGCTGGTCGAGGTCTTCCGCTCGCTCGCGGCGGAGGAGGCCAAGCACAAGCTGCGTTTCGAGATCGAGTACGATGAGCATGTCTTGGAGGGAGTCTAAGGTCGGGGCGACTGCGGCTGCGGAACACGATCCGACGCCGCCTGCGCGGCTTTCGGGCCGCTGTGAAGCTTCAACGTAGCTGGGCTACGCCTCCAGTTCACAGCGGCCCGAAATCCACCCATTCGGGGCCGTCTCGTGTCCCTCGCTTCGCAGTCGCCCCGACCCTAGACTCCCGGAGCTCAGAGAAAAGGTCGCCTCGTGGCCGGAGCACCACCCTCCAAAACGTACTTTCGAGGTCGGGCAACTGCTCGGCTATTGTCGCTTCGCAGCTGTACGGTCCGATTCGTTGTCCCGCCGACCATCCTGTGAGAGATCAGAGGAGCTCTCATCCTGGGAAGCGCATCCTCGGCCACGGCTCCCGGCCGTGGGATCAGGGACGGCTCAGGTGGGGACCCCGAGGCGCGGCAGCACGACCAGCTGCAGCAGCAGCCAGCCGCCAAGGATCAGCACCACCGGGAGCAGCTCTGCGAGCACGCTCATATGATCTCCTCGACCCCCCACACGATCATCTTCATCTTCTTCAAGCACGCTTGGCAGTAGGTCTTGATGTCCGTCATCAGGGTCTCGACCCGGTCCGCGGGCAGGACGGTGAAGATGATACTGGAGGTCTTGGGAAAGGCTCGACTGCCCATCCGGGTTCCGGTCTCTCCGACGCCGTGGACCTGCGGCACCTCTGTGTAGCCGACCACCTCGTGGCGGTTGAGGATGACCTCCAGCTCCTCCTTGTGCTTGCTGTCGACAATGATCATCAGGAGCTTCATCCGGGACCTCCTTCGCCCGCAGCCCGGTCAGCCTTCGCGCAGGCCGAGCTTGCGGAAGATCGCCATCGCCGGGCACCAGCGGGTGAACGCCGACTGCAGCAGGTTGAGCCCGACGAAGGCCGTCAGCACGAACCAGTAGGGATGGACCCAGATCCCGAGCGCGAGGCTGAGCAGGATCATAAACCCGGCCAGCGCCCGCAACGCTTCGTTGACCGTCATCTCAGGTTCCTTTCTTGCCGGGGTGGCAGGGCCCCCGCCCCGGTCGCCGCCGAGGGGCGTTGAGGTCACTCCTCGTCCTGGTCCGG
>Ga0315556_1002392_pt1 | contig 10717 bp, 7 predicted proteins | sample SalMarSW160310MG_FD_202112 | JGI IMG/M metagenome (GOLD analysis project Ga0315556, IMG submission 202112) | Salt marsh sediment microbial communities from the Plum Island Ecosystem LTER, Massachusetts, United States - Salt Marsh Sediment SW1603-10 ...
GGATAACGTTTGCTGCTCATATGCACCTCTCTGATTGCCATTTTCTCTGGCTTTGAGGTGTCTAGCAAACTGGTGGCGATTCAATTGCAGTGCCTCGTTTGATCCCCCTCACCCTAACCCTCTCCCTGGGGGAGAGGGAATTCTGGATTCCGGCTCTTGTGCCCTTCAGGGTATTCGCCGGAATGACGAAGCAAGATTTCTACCCATAGGGCATAAATCGCTGCGCTCGGAATGACACATAAATGGTATGTGTTGGGTCGCGTTCGGAGTTGGCGAATTGTCAATATCTGATGAGTCTATGTTGAGTCGTTCTATTTAATCGACTGCCATTCTTTACTTCCTTTTTACACAGATCAACAAGATTCCCAATGTCAGCAATCCGAGACTGCCGCCGCCACCACCACCGCTACCGCTCGGCGTGCTGCCGCTGGCCACGGCGGCGGGATAGGTAAAGGCCTGGGTCAGTTTGTCCCTGCGGTCATCGGGGTTGATGATGCTGACGTCGACCACGCCCGCGGTCTGGGGCGGGGCCAGGGCGGTGATGGTTTGCGAGTCCTTGGTCTGGGTTACCCGTCCCAGTTGGGTGCCGAAGTACACTGCCGCCCCAGCCTGGAAGTCGCTGCCGGTGAGGGTGACCTGTGTGCCGTTGCTGGTGTCGCCCGTGTCCGGGCTTACCGATGCGAGATGCGGCGGGGTGTCGTTGGCGATGACGTGAACATCACCGGCGCTGCTGGTCTGTTCATGTTGCGGCGCGTCGCCGCTGACCTTGGCGCTCAGCGACAGTTGCGCGCCGCCCGGCGCCAGCGGGCCGACGTCGGCGACGAGGCGCACCACGCCGCTGCTGTCATAAGGGATGGTGCCGAGTGCGCAGCTATAGCGGGTACCGGTAACGGTGCAGGTCTGTTCCAGGTTGCCGAGATCGAGGGCGGACGGCGGGGGCGGCACATGCAGATTGGTCAAGCCCGTTGAGGCCTCGCCGCTGAGAACGACGTTGGTGTCGGTCATGCCCGCGGTGCCATCGGTGGGGGTGGCGTCAAAGGGATGATTCTGCAGGGTGAAGGAGAAGCTTATCGTATCACCGGGGTTAACGTCCTTCGCCGAAGTGTCGGCGCCGAGCCTGTAGGCCACGCTGGGTAGCACGGTGACGGTCTTTACTCCGCAACCCTTGGAGGCCTGGGTGTAGGCCAGCCCCAGGGGGATCGGTCCCTTGTCGGTGGCGCACACTGCGATGATATAGGTGCCCGACCTGGTATAGGCGTGGTCGGCGTTGAGGCTGCCGTAGCCGTTGGCGCCCCGCGAGTAGATGGGGCCGGTGGTATCGACGTTGTCGGGCAGGGTGCCGTCGGGATTGAGGACCGGGCCGCTGACGGGTTGACCGTCCACCGTGACCTGACCGTCCTGTTCGGTGCTGCCGTCGCCCCAGTCGATGCTGATGGTATGGTCCGCGCCGGGATCGGGGTCGAACACCGTGACGCCCAGTTTCATGTTGAAGCCGGTGCCGGCCTTGGCCGGGGCATCCAGGGTTACCTCGGGTTTGTCGGGCACGGAAGCGATGGAGAGGTTCACCTTGGTCGGAGCGGAATAGTCCTTGCCGTCAAACACGCGATAGTAAAAGCCGTCGCTGCCAAAATAGTTGGGCGCCGGGGTGTAGGTGAGTTGATTGCCGACGATGCTGGCGCTGCCATGGGCAGGCGGCGTGGCGAGTTCGTAACTCAATACGTCCAGCGCGCCGTCGGGGTCGCTGCCGGTCAAGGTGACGACCACCGAGCCGTCTTCCTGCAGGGTTTGCAGGCCGGGCGGGTGGGGAATGGTGGGCGGCCGGTAGTCGCGGGTGACGTTGACGTTGACCGTGGCTTGGCCGCTGTCCAGGCCGTCGCTGGCGGCGAACACGAAGTTGTCGGTGCCCTGGACGTTGTTGTTGGACTGATAGGTGACCTTGGCCGAGCTGTCGTTAATCGGCGTGATAGGCGTGGTCTGGAACACGTGCAGCAGCCCCGAGTTGCCGCCTAGCGGGTCTTTGGTCTGCAGGATGTAGAAGTTGTTGGTGTTGACGGTGATGTTGTCGACGCGGTCGAAGTCGCCGAGGATGAAGCCGTAGCCCTGGCCGGTGGCCTTGGCCTGGCCGGCGAAGTAGCCGTCCGGGGTGAAGCGCTGTACGCGGTTGTTGCCGGTGTCGCCCACGTAGAGGATGTCGTTGGGGTCGACGGCGAGGGCTTCGGGGCCATTGAACTGGGCGGGCTGATCGCCGGCATCGAATGCCGGCGCGTCACACAGGGCGTCGCTACAGGAGAAACCAATGGAGCGTTGGTTTTTAATGTCGCAGGCGACAGTGTCGGTTTTGTTGCCGGTGCATTTGCCCATCCAGCCTACGGTCTGGGGTGGGGTGAAGTCGCCATTGGAGTCGAAGCTGCCGGCGCTGAGTTTGACGACGTGCTGTTGATCCAGGATGTAAAGGTTGTTGTGGCTGTCCACCGCCATGTCGTTAACGTTGGGGAAACCGAATCTGGAAGGGATGGTCGCCAGATAGGCTTGCTGCGAGGTGTATTGCGCGCTGCTGTCGCTGCTCCAGTCCGCCTTGTAGGCCTTGACCTCGCCGCTGGCGTCCATGACGTACATCACCCCTTGATGGTCCTGGGCGATGGCCACCGGTCTCTGTATGCCGGTGCCGCTGGAATCCCGCAGGTCCAGGCTGCCGGGCTGGGAGCCGGACGGGACGCCGAAGTCGGTGCCGTCTTTATCGAAGACGTTGATACTGCCTTCATAAGCCACGCCAGTCACCACGAGCACGAACAGCCGCTTGTCGGTGTCGTCGACGAAGATATCCTCTTCATTGCCTGATGAACGCGATTCCAACAGGGTGCCGTCCGGACCGAATTTCACCATCCTGCCCTGGGCCTCAAAAACCCCGCCCGGCTGGCACAAGGCCCGTCCCAAATCGATGACAAAGGTGTTGCCCGCGTCGTCGACGGTCATCCAGCTCGGGTCAAAGGGATATTTCAGGTCCCAGGTGTTTTGCGAGTGACCGAGGTCGTCGCAATACTGCTTGGGATCGGCCTGCTGGGGGTCATCCTGGTACTTGAACTGTGACGCCTCGAGACGGTAATCGTCGATGAAAAACGGCAGCAGCGGCGCGACGAAGAAGCCGTTGTGCGGCGGCGTGACGATGGAGAAGCTCAGGGGGTCGTAGCGGCCGACACTGGGATGGTAATCGGCGTCCTCGGCGGTGAGGGTGATGTCCACCGGTTTGAACGAGGTGGCCGCCACGGTCTGCGGGTGGGCCACCGGCACCGAGTTGGTGCCTTGCTCCTTGATATTGATCAACTGCACCGCCTGGCTGCTGTTGCCGGCGTCGTCGGTGGCGGTCCAGGTTACCTCGGACAGGCCGAGGCCGAAGGCGGTGCTGCTGTGATTGTTGTTGACGCTGCTGTCGAGATCCACCAGATCGAACACCCGCGGACTGCCCAGGGGCACGTTGGTGGAGGAGGTCCCGGTGGGCACTTCGACCACCTTGCTGGGCGGCGCCAGCAGGATGGGGGGATGGGTGTCCTGGATCTTGAAGCGCTGGATCACCTGGGCGGTGTTGTGGCCGCCGTCGTCCTGGGGTTCGCCGTTTACGAGCTTGGGCGCGTGCACCGGGCCAGGATCGGATACGGTCCAGGTGACGTCCACCTCGTCGCCCACCGACCACAGGTTCGGCACCTTGCTGTAGCTGAGGGTGAGATGGGTGTCGCAGGCGTCGCTGTAATTCAGCAGGTCCTTGGCGATGTTGATGGCGGTGCCTGAGGTGACGCCGCCCGGCTGGAAGGCCTCCAGGGAATAGAGCTGGTTGTTGGCATCGTAGTGGAGGATGGCGGCGGTCTTGGCGTCGAAGCTGCTGTTGTCGATATTGGTGGAGATGACGGGCGGGACGCGATCGTAGACCCACACGTCCTGATCGTCGGTGTTGTAGATGTCGTCGAAGATGCCCAGCTGGCTGTGACGAAACTTAACGTCGACTACCTCGTTGAGGGTGTATTTGACACCCTCTTCCACTACGAATTCGGCGGCATGTTTGCCGACATGTTTGGCATAGGCCTTGAAACCTTCTTCCGCCGCCTTGCGCAACGGCGGTGAGGCCTTGATGACCTGTTTTTGCGCCGGGGTGCCGGCCGGCAGTTTGATTAACTGGAAGGGCACGAAATCGATGATCGACACCAGGGTGTCGGCACGCCACTCCAAGCGGTTGCGTCCCACGGGCAATTCAACCTTGCCGTGGTGCTCTTCAAAGCCGTGCAGTTCCACTTCGGCATCGCTGTTGAAGTGATAGGTCTTGGGAGTGCCGAGTTCGCCCCAGTTGGCGGGATACTTCAGCGGTATGGACGCGCCGAGGATGTTCTCGTATTCGCCGTGGGTCGTCGCTTGCTTGAAGGTATGGTGGCAGGCGGTGGGGGTGTCGGGTTCGACCCCCAGCTTGTCCTTTGGCGCCTCGATCTGCGGTTGGCAGAGCTTGAGGTTGAGATTTGCGATATACGCCAGGTTCTCGCCGATTTCGTCTAAGGGGGGCGGCGAACCGATGGCCAATGCCACATTGACGGCGTAGGCGGCGCCGGCGATACCCTGGCACAGCTCCGGTGTCTTGTTCTGGTCCCCCGCCAACGCGGCCCAGCTTGCGCTCGGCACCGTGCTCGCGGCGATCAGGCACAACAGGCCAAACAGATACGAGTGAAATATGGATCGGCGGTTAGAACTGCAACTTAGTTTGAAGTGCCCCATGGTATGCCCCCGGCGATTATTGTCGTCCACTCCCCGTGTGACGATGCTTAGGGACCTGCCGGACAGTTGCCTTGTTCAAGGAAATTGATATGCCATGTCAGAAGTATGGCTGGATATCGCCTGGAATAATACCCAACAATTAATTGTGGATTTCATCGGTCCTTAGTCTTGCCCTGTAATTGACCGTTTGAATAGAGTTGGTTTTCGCTTTGTTTACAAAAGCATTGATCATAGATGATTCTCAGAGCCCTTAAAGCTTATTATCAAATAAATCTGTACCCTTTGCTTCTTGCTACCATAGAAAGGCTTGTGTCGAAGCACTCTATTTCGGCCAGAAACCGACAGCCAATATGCTTGGTCTGAAATTATTACTGTTGATTATCATTGCCAATGGCAGTCCTGTCATAGCCCAAAAGTTGTTGGGTGAACGCTGGCAATCACCGCTGGATGCAGGCATCAATTTTATTGATGGCAAACCTCTGTTTGGCGCCACGAAAACCTGGCGCGGCATTTTGGCGGCTTGGATCCCGACAAGCCTTGTCGCATGGCTAATGCACCTGCCTTTCTTGACAGGTTTCCTCATTGCCTTGTGTGCCATGCTGGGTGATTTACTATCCAGTTTTATCAAGCGCCGTCTGGGGATGCCGTCCAGCAGTATGGCATTGGGGCTGGATCAGATACCGGAATCCCTATTGCCCTTGCTGGTGGTTAAATATTTCGCGCCGACGTTATTGCCGCCTCCCGTGCAGGCGGACCTGACGTGGGCGATGGTCTGGCAGATCGTTGCCATGTTCTTCGTCGCCGGACTGCTGTTGTCGAGGATTCTGCATCGCCTGCATATCCGCAACAAGCCGTATTAGCCACCTGCGTGCAGTCGGTGGAGGGTGACTTCCGGCGGGCAATTGAACCTGACGTTGACGATGGAGGTGCCGGCGCCCACGGAGGTGTAACCGATCATATTACGGTAACGCCATTGCCCCGATCCCATATAACGCGGGCATTTTGCATCCAGCGTCAGCGGGATGCCTCCCGGCAGGCATATCTGCCCGCCGTGGGTGTGGCCGGTGAGCATCACATCAAATGCCGCATGCACCGCCTGGCGGTAGATCTCGGGGGTATGAGTTAGCAGGATAGAGATCATATCCTCGGGGATATTCTGAACCGCTTTTTCCAGATTATTGACACGAAAGTAATGCGCGTCGTCGATGCCGGCCAGGGCGATGTGGTGATCGCCACGCTTCAGCTGCACAGATTCATTGAGCAGCATGTTAACCCCCTGTTCCTCCAGCCCAGGCACCATGCGCACGCTATCGTGATTGCCCAGCACGCCGTAGACTGGCTGGCGCAGGTGCAGGGTAATACGCTGCATGCCTTCGAGGGCGGTTTCGTAATCACCATAGGTGCTGGCACGGTAATCGCCGGTCAGCACGCAGATATCATATTCCAGATCCCTGATGGTGTCGGCGATGGCGTGGGTAGTATCCCGGTCCATGTCAGCGTGCAGGTCGCTTAAATGCAAAATCGTGAAGCCTTCAAATGGTTTGGGCAGCTGCGGCAGGTGAATGGCGTTGTGCTTCACCTGAATATTCCGCGCATTACGCATACCGCGTTGATAGAGGCCGCTGACGCGCAGGCAGAACCGGATCAGAGAGTGGGTCGAGTACCAGTTTTCCGGATGGAAGAAGTTGGCGCCGCCGCCAAAGACGCGGTGGCCGCTTTCGGATTCAATGCCCAGGCGCATACGGGCATGGACCCGTCCAAGGCGTTGTTCGAGTTGTTTTATAATGTCTTCATGTGCCATTGAAGCAATCGCGGAATCTTTGTGTTTTATTAGTGGGAATAGTACCTCAAAACCCGATCAGGTGGGTTGATGTCCGGGAGTGGCGCCGAACGCCAAAGGGGTAGAGAGTTATTTGAGTTTGAGTGTGGGTCGAGCCGTACTTAGGGATTATCTGGATTGCAGGATCCTTCCTGCAACCACACGCCTCGGTCGTGTTGCGCAATTCTGGGTCGGGGGCGCCAACTTGAAGGTCATGGATGCGATCGGTCATGGAGGTCATTCCTTTGTCAAGGTGCGGCGAATAATAGAGAATAATAGGGGACAGGCCACATTCATTTATTAACCATGTCTAAACGAATTGGCATAATCAGCGATGTACACGCCACCCCAGAGCCGGTGGCGGAGGCGCTGGCCCTTTTCAAGTCGCAGGGCATCGACGACATTTTCTGTCTTGGCGACATCGCCGGTTATGGGGAGGACCTTGAAGATACCGTGGCATTGCTGATCGACCATGGCTGTCAGGCCATTCTCGGCAATCACGAAATCTGGTACCTGGAAGATCATAGGGATGCGGAAGAAACGCAAGCCCGTCGCTGGTTCGGATCTCTGCCCCGGGTTTTGCAACTGACGATCGAAGGCAAGCGCCTCTACATGGTGCATGCCAGCCCGCCGGAGTCGGCGATGGACGGCATCAGATTGCTGGATCTTGATGGCAATGTCATTGCAGACGCACGGGACGCCTGGAGGCAGCGTCTGCAGGGATTTGCGCATGATGTGCTGCTGGTCGGCCATACCCATCAGGTGTTTTGTGAGCAGATCGGTAACACCCTGGTGATTAATCCCGGCAGTACCCGATTCAACCACACTTGTGCCATCCTGAGCCTTCCGGAGCTGGAACTGCAACTGTTCGGCCTGTCCGGGAGGCAGCCGGTGAAGTCCTGGAATTGGGGTTTGAGGAATTAAAAGAGGGTGGAATGTGTGGTTTGGGCGTTATGGAACAAAAGCAGTAAAGGGGCCAGGCTCTATTTTATCTTCAATGACGTTTCACTACGATGTATTCTCGGCGACCAAAATCAAGCCACCAATAACAATTTTTCTTTAAGGAGTTAGTGGGCTGTGAATCGCTTTGTGGAGTTGCTGGGTGTTCGTCAGGGAAGTCCTGATTAGTTCGTCATTCCGGGCGTAGCGGAGCGGAGACCCGGAATCCAGTGCCTTTAATTCAAGGAGTTTCTGGATTCCGGCTCCTGTGCCCTTTGGGTATTCGCCGGAATGACGTCAGCAGAAGACGCCAACTTAAATAGTAAGGTCTTCCTTAAGATGAGCGATGGGTTAGCCGCCTATTTAAATCTAGGACAATTATTTATGAAATACAGGATCGATGAACATGGCGATGGCCTCGATATCAGTGTCGATAATGTCAAAGATAAAAAGGACAAGCTGTTACAGGCTTTTCAGGAGTGCCAGGAAGGTCGTTGTTCTTGTCCCACCGAGGAATATAAAAAACTGGATCAATTAGAGATTGAGCATAATGGGGAGAACATACGTCTTCGTCTCACGCCGAAGCGCGGCGTGAAGATGGATAAGGCGGAAATTGACAGGTGCCTGGAATATACGGCTGAACGCGTGAAGAAAGATCATAAGCTTTGACATGGCCGCGAGCCGGGCTGCTTACTTCACTCAATGCGTTGTTGCGTGCGCGGCCTGCTTGTGCGGCGGATTGCCAATGGAAAGGAGAGGTGGGTGCGCGGGGCTCGCAGTCTTAACGAATTGAAGAGCATCTACGGCCATATTGCCAAACGATATGATTTCCAGCATGCCTTCATTACGATGCGATCCGATCAACGGGGTCGGCGACTCCTGGTGGAGCATTCGATCAGTGAGGGTGACGCGGTATTGGATTGCGGATCGGGCACCGGAAGCACAGGGATTTTAGCCGCGATGAAGGTGGGTGGTCATGGCAAGGTGACGATGTTCGATCTGAGCGACGCCATGCTGGCGGTTGCACGACAAAAGGTCATGGAAGCGGGGCTGCAGGACCGGGTGGCCTTTCGAGCGGGAGATATGGTGCATTTGCCGTTCGCCGATAATGAGTTTGATGTCGTCCTTTCAACCTACAGCTTATGTCCGCTGTATGACCCGGAAAAAGGCGCATTGGAACTCTATCGCGTGGCGAAGCCGGGCGGCAGGATTGCGGTTGCCCATTCGGCTGAGCCCCACAATCCTGTTGTCAGGCGCTTGGCAGACCGGGTCGAGGATGTGGCGTGGCGCATTCCCTGGCTCTCGATGGGGTGTCGGTCCGTGAGTGTGCTTCCGGCGTTGGAGCGTGCGGGCGGGCGGCGTGTTTTTTCCAAAAATATCGGTGTTCCCTTGTGGCCATTCTTTGTCTTCATTGTCGAGAAGCCGGCCGGCACCGAGGCCGTTAACGCGGCGCGGGTGTAGCGCGGCGCAGCGCCGGAATCCGGGGTTGTAAGGAATTATGGGGGCAGGCTGCCGGTTCAATTCTGGCCTTGGTCCTCGCGACTTAATAAATTTTTACGAATTCCTTAGGCAATATTTAGCAACCGCGATCACCGCGGTCACGTAACATCCCTATCTGAATTACCCGCTTGCCGTTCCCGCCACAGGAGGCAGGCGTCCAGGCCGGATAGGGGGTCGTTATGCATCAACTGATGTTGATTACTCATTTTCTTGGATTGTCCATAGGCGCCGGAACCGGCATCTATATGGCCGCGCTTTCGGCCTATGCCGCCAAGCTGCCGGACAAGACCGAGGCCAAGTCCGTCATGCTCGGGCCGGGCGGTGCCGTGTCCAGAGTGGGGATGGTGGGGCTGGGTTTGCTGCTGCTGTCCGGATTGGGGATGGTGTTCGTCGATAACATCGCGGTGCAATGGGATTGGGCCTTTCGGGTCAAGATGGTGCTGGTGGGACTGATCATTGTCTACGTCGCCGGCATGCACCGTTTGGCCTCGCGCGCAAAACGGGAAAAGGTGCCTCAGGCGGTGTTCATCATGAAAAAGCTCGGTCCCATCGGTCCGCTGTTGGCGGTTTTCACCATCATTGCGGCGGTGATGGCCTTTCAGTAAACGGCAGTGCTGCCGCCCGTCAACCTGTTACATCCGGCGACACGTCACGGAGTACGATCGGTCGGTCGACTTGCAGGCGAAAGCGGCCGCGACCGGTTTTCTCGATGCGCAAAAAAGAACAGCGCTCGGCGAGGCGTCGTTGCAACAGGATCAGGCGCGCCTCAAGGTTGTCGCTGATGTCCGGGAGTCGGAGGGCAGGGTTGTGGCGCAGTTCGCGGTTGCAGAATTCAGTGCGGCCCTGCTGCGTGTAGTCGCTGACCAGTTTCCAGAAGATAGCCCCGGCCACTCCCTTGATGAGGTAGTCGTCACCGATGAATACGCTGTTGTTGGCCGGAAAGCGGCGGACGGGGATCGCCGTTCCGCTCGGCGGAGCGGCGGCATGCGGCATCGTCCGCTGTTTCTCGGGTGCATCGCCGGCTGCTTGTGTGATGGCCTGTATCGCCATGGCCAGTTGCCCGGTCAGGGTTACCAGGGCGTCTTCGTCCTCGTGCTTGAAGTGCATATCCTGCGGACTCTCCACGTAAAGTACGCCGAACAGCCGGTCGCCGGACAGGATCGGAACCGCCATCTGGCTATGGGGCTCGGTCAGGCCGGGGAAGGCGATTTCCGTTTCCAGGCTATCTGCCGCGTCGCTTGTCAGCTTATGGCGGAGGGCGCGGCTGTAGGCGTAATCACTGGTCATGTAGCCGATGCGGATCGGCGTGCGTTCCCGGGCGGCCACGCCTATGACCCCGTCGCCCAGGGCCACCTCCGAGCCGACGCCGGATTCCGTATAGCCGCAACTTGCCACCGTATAGAGTCGCGCGCCCTCCGGGTGATACATCATCACCATCGCGTGGCGGATGTCGAAATGCATCTGGAGTCCCGCCAACAAATCATCCAGCAGGGCGGCAAGGTCAGTGTGGGCGGTAATGCGTCGCGAACAGGCACGTAACGCGGGCAACTGCTTGTGCGGCCGCAGGGTGCTGGGCGGCGCCACAACGGCGGGACACTCAATAGCCAGGACCCGATAGACATCGGAGCCGCGCAGGCGGAATACCTTGCTCATGCCGGTGTGCGATGCCACGCCCGCAAGCTTCGCCTTCATGTATTCGAACAGCGG
>Ga0315556_1002393_pt1 | contig 10714 bp, 9 predicted proteins | sample SalMarSW160310MG_FD_202112 | JGI IMG/M metagenome (GOLD analysis project Ga0315556, IMG submission 202112) | Salt marsh sediment microbial communities from the Plum Island Ecosystem LTER, Massachusetts, United States - Salt Marsh Sediment SW1603-10 ...
AAGAAGGCCATGACCGCCACGTCCGGACCGGGATTCTCCCTCATGCAGGAGAACATCGGTTTCGCCATGATGGCCGAAGTGCCCTGCGTGGTGGTCAACGTCATGCGCGGCGGACCATCCACGGGCAACCCGACGGGCCCCTCCCAGTCGGACGTGCTCCAGACGCGCTGGGGGACGCACGGCGACCATCCGGCCGTGGTGTTGTCGCCCGCGACGATCAGGGAGGTCTTCGACACGACAGTGCACGCCTTCAACTTCGCGGAAAAGATGCGCACGTGCGTGGTTCTGGCCATCGACGAGGTCGTCGCACACATGCGCGAGAAGCTGGTGATCCCGCCGGCCTCCGAGATCAAGATCGAGAACAGGCACAAGCCTTCCTTCAAACCCGGCGACACCTACTATCCTTACGAGACAACCGAGAATCTCATCCCGCCCATGATGAATTACGGCGAGGGCGCCCGTTTCCACGTCACGGGCCTCAACCACGACAAGACCGGTTTCCCGACGGGCAATCCTGAACTCCTGGAGTCGGGGAACCGTCGCCTGCTGGACAAGATCGACAAGCACATCGACGAGCTGACCCTCGCCGAGAACCACCGGACCGACGACGCGGAAGTGCTGATCGTGGCCTACGGCTCGACGTCACGCTCCGCCAAGAGGGCCGTCGAGGAAGCACGGGAAAAAGGCGTCAAGGCCGGACTCTTCAGGCCGATCACGCTCTTCCCTCTGCCCGAGAAGCAGATCCTGGCGGCGGCGGCGCACGCCAGGAAGGTCATCGTGCCGGAAATGAACCTCGGCCAATACAAGCTCGAAGTGGAACGGGTGCTCGGGAAGGCCATTCCCGTCGAAGGCCTGAACAGGGTCAACGGCGAGCCCATCCAGCCTTCTCTCATCCTCTCCGCCATAATGGGAGACTGAGCCATGTCCATGGATTATTTCGAATACCTGCGCAAGGACAAGATGCCGCACATCTGGTGCCCCGGCTGCGGCCACGGCACCATCATGAAGTCCATCCTGCGCGCCATCGATAAGCTCCAGTGGAACAAGGACGACGTGGTCGTCGTGAGCGGCATCGGCTGCTCCAGCCGCACGCCGGGTTACCTGGACTTCAACACGCTCCACACAACCCACGGGCGCGCGCTCCCCTTCGCCACGGGCGTCAAGGTCGCCAACCCGAAGCTCCACGTGATCGTCGTGTCCGGCGACGGCGACGCCATGGCCATCGGCGGGAACCATTTCATCCACGCCTGCAGGCGCAACATCGAGATCAGCCTGATCGTCTTCAACAACAACATCTACGGCATGACGGGCGGACAGGCGTCGCCCACGACCTTCACGGGCTCCCGCGGAACGACTGCGCCTTACGGCGCGATCGAACAACCTTTCGACGTGTGCGGGCTCGCCCAGGGCGCCGGCGCCACCTTCGTGGGACGTGCTCTCGACATGGACGCCGTGGCCATGGACCGCGTCATCCTCGCTTCCCTCAAGAACAAAGGATTCTCCGTCGTGGACGCCTGGTCCCAGTGCACGACGTACTTCGGACGTCAGAACAAGTGGGGGGACGCCACGGACATGATGCAGCGCTACAAGGGCATGACCTACAACGTGCGGCTTTCCGATAAACTCTCCGAGGAGGAGAAAGAGGGCAAGTATCCCGTGGGTGTTCTCTACCAGGCTACGCGCCCCGAGTTCTGCGAGGAGTACGACAAGCTGATCGAGCGCGTTCGCCCGCAGGAGACCAAGGCCGCGGCCAACGTGTGAGCAACCCGGCCATCCCGCTCAAGCGGGACCGTGCGGAAAGCGCGTGGATGCCTCGGACTTGCCTGTCCAGGCGTCACGCATGCCGATGCAGGGTAAGGAGCTGACTAAGGAGTGGTACTCATGGGCAAGCGATATGAAATAAGATTGGCGGGATCCGGCGGACAGGGTCTCGTGCTCGGCGGCGTCATACTTGCGGAGGCCGCAATCTTCGAGGGGAAGAACGCCGTGCAGAGCCAGTCGTACGGGCCCGAATCCCGCGGCGGCGCGAGCAAGAGCGAGATCATTCTGTCGGACGAAGAGATCGACTACCCCAAGGCGACCAAGATCGATCTCATGCTTCTGATGACCGAAGCAGCGGCCGCGAAGTATCTCAAGGACGTGCCGAAATCGGCGCTCGTGATCGCCGACAGCGACCTCGTGCCCACGGAAATGCCCGAAGGCCTGCGTTTCGTGAAGGCCCCCATTACCCGCATCGCCCGCGAGGAGGTGGGAAGGGAGTTCGTGGCCAACATCGTCGCCCTGGGCCTGATATGCGAGCTCACCCCGGTGGTTTCCCCGGAGGCCCTCGAAAAGGCCGTCATGGGCAGGGTCCCGAAGGGCACCGAGGAACTGAACAAGAAGGCCCTGCGGCTGGGGCGCGAAGCGGCGCACGAATACGGCGCCGCGCTCCTGGGAAAGTGAGGATCGACGCGCCATGATCGAAAGGACGTTGACCATATTCAAGCCCGACGCCGTGGAAAAGAAGGCGTACGGCCACATGCTCCAGCACCTTCTCGACGAGGGTTTCGTCGTGAGAGGTCTGCGGGTGCTGCACCTGACGGTTGAGCAGGCACGAGCTTTCTACGCGGTTCACAGGGAGAGGCCCTTCTTCGCAGAGCTTGTCGCATTCATGACCTCCGGGCCCGTCGTTGCCGCGTGTCTGGAACGAGATAACGCGGTGCTCCGTCTGCGCGAAGTCATGGGGCCCACGGATTCGACCAAGGCCCCTGCGGACACCGTCCGCGGCCGGTTCGGTACGGACATTCAGCGAAACGCGATCCACGGTTCCGACAGCCCGGAGAACGCGCAGAGGGAAGTGGGTTTCTTCTTCCCCGAACTCGATCTCGTGGCGGTCTCGTCCGGGGATTGCAAGACCGCATCGGAGCACGAGGGCGGAGCGACGCCCCCCACCTCCGACCTGCAACGTCCTCCGAGAATTCGGGAGAGGTAGCCGCTCGCGTCCTGAGATACGGCTTCGAGCCCTGAGGCACAGGAGACCGATTGCCCGTGGACTACCGTCCCGCGCTCGACCACTTTACGGAAGATCTTTCAACGCCGGGCGGCCTGAACCTCGTTGTCGAGGTCGGTCGTCTGGCCGTTTGTTTTGCGGGACTCGACGAGAACATTTACACCGCAGCCCTCCAGCAATACGGGCCTTTCCTGTCCGACGCCACGCCTCTGCATACGGTGCGCATTGCTCGCGGCGCCCCTTGTTACCTACTACCCGCCGAGGACCTGTTTATGCGCCTCGAGGACACCCGCCTGGGAGGTGGGAGGCGACTACTCTCGCACGATTTCGCCGCCTTCCGGTTAGGTCAAAGGGGGCTAGTGAGGGTTTCCCATTCCGGGGACATTGAAACCACCTTGCGGGCGATGGAGAATTACCTCAGGTGGATCATCGCCGACCTGGCCCTCGACCACGAGGGCTTCGTCCTTCACGCCGCCGGGATCGTGCGCGGGGACGGGGCCTTTCTCTTTTTCGGCCCCTCCGGCGCAGGCAAATCAACGGTGGCCGGCCTGAGTCCCGGCTGCCCCATTCTCTCGGACGATCTCGTACTCCTGAGGCGGGAGTCGGGACGCTGGCTAGCGGCCACGACGCCCTTCGCCGGCACCTTTCCGCAAGCGGAGAAAACGAGCGGTAGTTACCCTCTGGCGGGACTTTTCCGCCTGAAGCAGGCCCAGCGGCACGAGGTCGAAACCATGACGCCTGCCGTGGCCCTGGCGCAGGTGCTCGCCTGCTGTCCCTTCGTCGCCGATCCGGCGGCCCGGGCAGACAGACTGGCGCCACTCGTCCAGGCCTGTTGTCGCTCCATTCCACCGAAGACGTTATACTTCCGCAAGGCGGCCTCCTTCTGGGAGGCCGTAGACCGGGAGGACCGCAATGGATAAGGGCCCTAAGCTCAAGAGGAGCCTAGACGTGTCCTGGCGTACGATCGAAGGTCAGGCTGTCTTGATTTTTAACAGGGAAGGCGAGGTCCAGGTTCTGAACGAACTCGGTACTTTTGTCTGGGAGCACGCGGAAGAAGCACTCGAAGACATCGCGGGAAATATTGCGGAGACCTACGAGGTTACCTTTGATGAAGCGCTTGCCGATACCCGCCGGTTCATCGAGGAACTCGCGGCATCGGGGGCCCTGGTGGAGTGCAAGGACTGAGCATGGATTCCCCCCTGGCCGAACTCCTCGGGAAGGCGATACACAGCGCGCACCCGATCTTCGCCTCCATCGAACTGACCTACGCCTGCAACCTCGCCTGCCGTTTCTGCTACAACCCCGTTCAGCGCAAGAATCAGCAGAGGAAGGAGCCTCCGCCAGCACCCGGATCGCCGCCCCTCACCTTCGACGAGATCGTCGACGTCCTCGACCAATTGAAGGCCATGGGCGTGCTCTACCTGACGCTCACGGGCGGCGAGGCCATCGTCCACCCACGATTCTGGGACATAGCCGGCGCCGCGAAGGAGAGATCCTTCGCCATTCGCGTCTTCACGAACGGCGCTTCAATCACGGAAAGCACGGCCGACAGACTTGCGGAGCTGGCACCCTACTGTATAGAAATCTCGCTCCACGGCGCCGATTCATCCACCGCAGAGGCCCTGACCCAGAGTAAAGGCTCGTTCGAGCGGCAGATGAAGGCGCTGATCCTGCTCAAGGAGCGGGGCCTCAGGGTCTACCTGAAATGCGTCGTCACCAGGCTTGTGGAGGACCAGCTCGAACAGATCAAGGCCATCGGCGACCGGTTCGACTTTCCCGTTTTCTTTGACCCTGTGCTCACCATTTCAGATGACGGGGAGGTCTACCCCCTCGAGCTGATGGCCTCTGATGAAGCCATCCGGCTTCTGTACAGCACGTCGGGACTCAACATCGGAAATTCGCCTTTTGAACGTGAGCCTGGTGAATTCAACTGTACCGTGGGGACAGGCACCATTCACATCACACCCCGCGGGGATGTCCAACCGTGCACGCAGTGGAAGGAGTCCATCGGGAACGTGCGCGACCACAGGATCGCCGATATCTGGCAGAACTCCCCTCTCCTCGAGAAGGTGCGAGAGGTCAACCGCAACCTGCCGGGCGCCATCACGAGGACCGTCGACGATCACGCTTTCTGCTTTTCCTGCCCCGGCCTGTCCCAGCTTCGAAGTGGCGATCCGATGCGGCCGGATGGCCAGTACCTCCGCATCGCCAGAATTAGGAGGCGGGTAGCCGAGGAGGAACGGACTGCACAGGGAAAGATCCCCGTGAACTCAGTTACCGGCTTTGCTGATAGTTGACACCATCCGGGGCCCTAGGCTACACTTAATCCTTGTTGATGGGTGAGAGGAGTTCATGAAGAAAAAGAAATATCGGAAGCCCGAGGTTATTTACAAGGAAAAGATCGAAGCCAGGGCTGCGTCCTGTAGCGGAAATAAATCGGGCCCGGGAACATGCACTGTAGGACCTTATGTAAGCTGATCCCTCCGCCATTTCCCCTGCTAGCCGCCAAAAGCAAAATGCTTTCTCTGACCATTCCTCTCATTCTCATGGTATTGTTTTTCATTGTTTATCCATACTATCATTGAAGCCATGAAGCGCAGTCTCCTAGCTTATTGCACCATCGTTATTGTGTCTGTTCTGAGTGTGACGTGTCTCTCCGCGCCGCGCGCATACACGGTAGCCAGGACGGTAAACGGATTTATCGTGCACTGGCATCCCACGGATGGCCAGATAGCCGCCTGGACCTCCCCGCAAGCAGAGGGAAATCGCACCCGACCGCCCGTGGTTTCTCTCAAGGTGGCGCTTCCTCCCGGGGCGGGACAGCCTACGGTTCGGGTTGTCGCCGACAGCTGGACGCCGACTATCGCCGGCACTCTCCCGTGCCGGACCGGGTCCCCGGTGGTCCTCGGCACGCGCGGCAGGTGGCGGGCGACGAATTTCCAGGAGATCCTCATCTATCCGCTCAAGGCCGGCGATACGGGTGGCACGGCCTCTCTGTTGACGAGCCTCACCGTCCGGGTCGAAGTCCCCGGCGTGGGCAAGGTTCGAAAGACGGGCGAGGCGGGCGGATGCACCCTTCCCGCCGGTGTGGACCTTTTTCTCAATCCCGAAGACGCGGGAACCGACGCGGCATCGCCCGTTCGTCCCACTTTCGTCCCTGCGGTCCAGCTGAATCCTGTCGTCACCTACGCGGCGGCGGCCCCCAAGCTCCGGATCGAGGTCTCGAAGGACGGCCTCTACCGCCTTGACTACGCATACCTTATCGGTCACGACTTCCCCATCGACGGAACCGATCCCGCCAACCTCCACCTGATGTGCCGGGGCGTCGAGATTCCCATCGTCATCGAGGGGCCGCAGACGGGGTCCTTCGGCGCCGGAAACGACATCGTCTTCTACGGCCAGAAGATGGACGTGAAAGACCGCCCTGTCTGGAACGGCGGAGATTTTACCAACACCAACGTGTACTGGCTCTTTGCCGATTCGACACCCGGCCTTCGCATGGGAACCGTAAATGCTACCCCGGACGGCGGTTTTCCCGTGGCACAAAATTTCATTTGCATGGTCCATTTTGAAACGAATAATTTCTTTTATTGTATCTACCATATCCGTCCCAACGGCGATCTATGGTATTGGGGCCCCGTTTTGACCGCGGCTTCTTCCGGTAGCTACAGCCTCTCTCTCCCCCATTCCGCCGCCGGGACGAACATACAAGTCGAAGCCCTGGTGGCCAGTCTAAATGGAGGCACCCACACGGTTGAGGCCACGCTGAACGGCGCATCTCCGTCTTCCGGTCCCGATCCCGCCACGTGGACGGGCAAGGCCCTCGCCACATTCGACTGGACCTTCGACGGCCCGCCTTCACCTGCCGGAAACGCGCTCTCACTAACCATACCGGCATCGGGAGATTACCAGATTCCGGACTACTTCAACGTGACCTACACCCGGACCTTCGACGCCGATTCGGGATCGCTCCTTTTTACCGCCCCGAATCAGAATGCCCAGTATTCAAGCGCCGGCTACGCCTCGGCCCCTCACATCCTGGACCTGTCCAAGAGCGATGCCGGGACGGGACTAACAATCCCCACGTTGTTAATTGGAGCGGACTTCTCGGACGGGGTGGCCACGTTCCAGATGGCCGCCGATCCGTCAGTAGCGGCGCGCTGCGTCTTTCTTTCGAGCGCCCTGCTCACACCGGACAACGCGCAGACGGTCACGCCCCCGGACCTGTCGGACCCTTCGCTGGGAGCCGATTTGCTCATCATCACCCACCCGGATTTTCACCCGGCGGGAAGCGACGCCGTCTGGCAGGCCTATCTCGCCAGGCGCTCATCCGAAATGTCCGTGAAGGTCGTGGACATCCAGGATATCTACGACAATTATTCCTACGGCATCTTCGACCCCACAGCCATCCGGTCCTTCCTGTCGGCCGCCGCCGCGAACTGGGATCCCGTCCCCAAATACGTCTTGCTCATAGGGGACGCCTCGTACGACTACAAGAACTATATGCAGGATTCAACGTTCAAGGACTGGGTGCCCACGATGATGTTCGAAGACACGACGGACAGCACCTACATGGGCCGCTATCCGTCGGACGCGTGGTTCGCAGACGTCAACGGCGACGGGTACCCGGACATGGCGGTGGGGCGGCTCCCCGTGCGGTCCTACGACGAACTGGCCGGTGTCCTGACCAAGATCATGGATTACGAGGACCAATCGTTAAGTGGAAACTGGTACAAGACGGGGCTATTCGTGGCGGACACTTACACGAGTGCGTGGGAGCAGGTTTTCGAGACCTATAACGACTACCTGCGCGCCACCTACACGCTTCCACCGTGGCAGGACCTTCACGTCTACTTCCACGATCCACCTTATAACGGAACGGACGCCGACGCCTGTGCATCTGACATCAGGGCGGATTGGAACCAGGCCGTCCTTGTCCACTACGACGGGCACAGCGGTGTTTCCTTCTGGGGAAACCACTATGCGATTTTCACGTCCTTTCCATCCCGAAACTGCGCGTCGGGGACATGCGAGGACTCCGACGTAGACCTGCTGCCGACCGTCACGGCCTCGTCCGTCCCGCTCCCGTTCGTCGTCAACAGCAGCTGTTACAATTCGGCATTCGACGAAGTCGGGGATCCCGCGCTCATGGAAGACCTGATCAACCGCCCCGACAGGGGCTCAGTAGGTTCGTGCGGTTTTTCAACGATCGCCTACCCCGACGAAGAAGAGACATTCAACGACGCCGTCTTCGGTCAGGCGTTCGGCTTTGAAAAAATCCGGAGACTGGGCGACCTGGTCGAGGCCGGCCGCTTCGCGTCCCCCTCGACCACTCCCAGGATCGTAGACGGGAACATACTGCTGGGCGATCCCTCGATGCGCCTGCGAATGCCCGCGCCCCAGGCGCCTCTCTCGCCCCGGGCCCAGGCGGGGAACTCGGCCGTCGGCCTCTTCTGGTCTCCGTCGCCGGACCTGGTTTCCCAGTATGCCGTTTATCGCTCCGACGACGGCGGCGGGACCTGGACGTCCATCGCCACGGTTCCCGGTTCGGCGGACACCTACGAAGACGCGGGGCTCCAGAACGGCACAACTTACGACTACGTCGTGACGAGCATAGACGGGGAGGGCTTCGAGGGCGCCCCCGGTCCCGTCGTCTCGGCGACCCCCACCGACCTTCCCTGCACGCTGTCCTGCACGGCCCAGGCGCCGCACGCGGCCGTCACCGGGAACACCGTGACATTCACCGCCTCCGCCGTCACCCGGAACTGCACCGGAGAGCCCACGTACGAATGGGACTTCGGTGACGGCTCTCCCCTGTCCGGTGGCGTCTCGACAACCCACGTCTACTCGGCGGCAGGAACTTACAGCTGGTCCATGGCCGCCACTCTGCCCGGCGCCACGTGCTCCAAAGGCGGGACGATCACGATAGGCGCTCCTCCCACGGTGCAGATCGTCAAGAAGCGCGGGAACCCATTCCGCATCATCCTCAAGGGAAGCGGATTCAGCCAGGATGCGTCCGTCTCCGTAGGAGGCGCTCCGTGGCCGAATGTGAAGGTCAAGAGCCCGGGCAAGCTGGTCCTCAAGAAAGGCGCTTCGCTCAAGGCCGCTTTTCCGCACGACACGGACGTCTCTATCAGGATCGTCAACGATGACGGGGGATCCGTCACCGTGAGCTACAACCGAACAACCAGGATTTGGCACGTTCTTCCTTAGGGTGTAGCAATCGCCCGGCGGGATTTTGCGAGGGAGCGGCGGGAACCTGACGGACGCTTGTGTTTTCACGGCGGATAGTAGGCCGGGGGAGAGACCTTGACCCCTGAAGAAAAGTCCCAGGACGCATCAATCGCCGAGTATCTGGGCTCCGCCCGGAAGGGCGATCAGGCGGCTTTCAGGCACATACTCGACGCCTGCTATCCGGCCGTTTTCCGGCTCGTCTTTCAGATCGTCCCGTGCTTTCAGGACGTAGAAGACATTCTCCAGGACACCTTCTTCAGATTTTACAGGGCGCTGCCTAGACTGCGCCTGGGAGAAGATCCCCTGCCCTTTCTCAAGACCATCGCCGTAAGAAGGGCCTACACGTTCATCCGACGAAGCAGGCGGGACCACGTTTCCCTCGAGGATCTCCCGAGCGAACTCCCGGATCTCGACCTTCTTGGTTCGCCCGTCAGTCTCGAGAAGGTGTATTCGTGGGTCAAGGTCCTGCCTCCCCGCCGGCGCGTTGTCTTCATCCTCAGAGAGATTCTCGGGCACGACGACACCGAAATCGCCGGGCTGCTCTGCATCAGCGAAACCACGGTCAGGCGGCACGCATCTCTGGCTAAGAAGGCGTTCATTTCCTACCTGGGCACCTGACGCCCTGCCCCGACGGTTGAGGGTGCAGAGCAAAGGCGGGGGCGCTAAACGGGGCACTCCTGACGTGCGGCGGCGAGATCCCCGCGTTTCAGGATACCTTCCTCCTCTCCGCACACGACGTTTCCGCCTGCCTGTTTGGCCCTGTAGAGGGCGGCGTCCGCCCGTTCGATGAGGGCGGTGTGAGTCTCGTCCTCCGGGTGCATCGACGCCACCCCGAGGGAAAATGTAATGTTGGGCGAGGATTCGGGAATCAGGCCGCGCAGCCAGTCGCCCATCATCCCCTGGAGGCGGAGCAGGGTCCGGCAGGCGTCGCATGCCTTTGTTTCCAGCAAAAGCAGGACGAATTCGTCGCCGCCGTAGCGCGCCAGCACGTCGCTCCGCCTGAGGTTGCGGTTGAGGAAGTCGCCGACGGCCACCAGGAGGCCGTCCCCCTTCAGATGACCGAAGCTGTCGTTGAAGAGCTTGAAATTGTCGATGTCCATCATGACCACGGACAGGGGAGTACGCTGCCGTTTGCTGTAAGCCATTTCCAACCGAAGGACGTCCTGGAAGTAGCCCCTGTTATAGACGCCGGTCAACGAATCCCGAATGGAGTTCTCGCGCAGGTGTCTCGCGTTTCTCACGACCGTGATCGCGATGGCCGAGGCGGCCCCGAGAATGATGAGCCGGCCTATCTGGCTCGTCCACGCGAAACTGCCGTAGCCCGGGTCCGGCTTCACGGCGGGCAGGCCGAAAAAGAGGTAGCCCGCGGCGATCAGGAGGAGGTATTCCACGACCACCAGGGAGGCCCCGTAGATGGCCAGCTTTTCGTCGTACCTGCTCGCTATCAGGGCGAGGGCCAGGAAGTAAATCAGGAATGTGACCTGGCTGTTC
>Ga0315556_1002394_pt1 | contig 10714 bp, 9 predicted proteins | sample SalMarSW160310MG_FD_202112 | JGI IMG/M metagenome (GOLD analysis project Ga0315556, IMG submission 202112) | Salt marsh sediment microbial communities from the Plum Island Ecosystem LTER, Massachusetts, United States - Salt Marsh Sediment SW1603-10 ...
CGGGTACCGCCGCGGAGCGGGCCATCGGCCGCCGTTGCTCCGAGGTCTTCCACTCCGACCTGTGCGAGCACGCGTGCCCCATCCGGGAGACGCTCGACAGCGGGCAGGAGGTCATCGACCGCCCGGCCCGCATCCTGACGCATCGCGGCCGCTCGATCCCCATCTCGGTCAGCTCGGCGGCGCTACGCGCCGACGACGGCACGCTCCTCGGTGCCGTGGAGACCTTCCGCGATCTCTCCGTCCTCGAGCAGCTCCGCCGCGAGGTCCTCAGCCGTTACACGTTCGAGGACATCATCGGCAAGAGCGAAGCCTTCCAGAAGATCTTCGCGATCCTTCCGGACATCGCCTCCAGCGGGAGCACGGTGCTCATCGAGGGCCCGAGCGGCTCCGGCAAGGAGCTGCTGGCCCGCGCCATCCACAACCTCAGCCAGCGCAGCAAGCGTCCCTACGAGGTCGTGAACTGCGGCACCCTTCCGCCGAACCTCTTCGAGTCCGAGCTGTTCGGCTACAAGCGAGGCGCGTTCACCGACGCGCGCCGGGACAAGCCGGGGCGGATTACGGCCGCGGAGGGTGGCACGATCTTCTTCGATGAGATCGGGGACCTCCCCCTGGAGACGCAGGTGAAGCTGCTCCGGCTCCTGCAGGAGCGGGAGTACCACCCCCTCGGCGCGGTGGAGAGCCGCAAGGCCGACGTGCGCATCGTCGCCGCGACGAACCGCGACCTGTCCGCGCTCGTGAGCCAGGGGCGGTTCCGCGACGACCTCTACTTCCGCCTTGCGGTCGTGCGCCTGGTGATCCCACCGCTGGCGACGCGCCGGGAGGACATCCCGTACCTGGTGGACCACTTCATCCGGCGCTTCAACGCCAAGAAGGACAAGAGGATCAAGGGCGTGACCCCGGAGGTCATGGAGGTGCTCATGCGCCACGACTTTCCGGGGAACGTGCGCGAGCTCGAGAACATCATCGAGTACGGCTTCGTTCTCTGCCACAACGGGCTCATCGAGGTCCGCCACCTCCCGGACGACCTGCGGGCGGGATGGAAGCCCACGCCCGCGTCGGCCCCGCCTCCGGTGGGCTCTCCGCTGGAGCGGAGCGAGGCCGATGCCATCCGCCTCGCGCTCCATAAGCACGGGGGTCGGCGCGACGCCGTGGCCCGTGAGCTTCGCATCAGCCGTACCACGCTGTGGCGGAAGATGAAGAAGCACGGGATCCCCGACGGCGACGGCCGGACCCCACCGCGCAGGGATGTTTCGGAACCGTAACGCCTGAAACACCCGGTTCGTTTCAGGACCGGAACCAACCCCGCCGTTCCAACCCCCGGCGCGAGTCGCGCCCAGGCGCGTAAGTCTCTGCGCTCGAACGCCTTGTGTCCGTTCACCCACCGCACGATCACCACGGTCCGCGACTTGCCCCTCTGAACAGGCAAAGGGAGGTGAGCGCGTGAAGGTGGCGGTTCCACGAATGGGCGAGACGGTCGCACCGTGCTTCGAGTACTGCGCCACGATGGCGGTCTTCACCATCGAGCGGCGGCGCATCGTCGAGCAGGTCGACTTCCCACTCCGGAGCCGTGACCCCTTCGACCGCGTCCGCCTCCTGCGGAACCAGGAGGTCGACACTGTGATCTGCGGCGGGATGCAGGACTTCTACGAGGACGTCCTCAGGACGAGCGGGTTCGAGGTGATCTCGTGGGTGTCGGGCTCCGTGGAGGATCTCCTGGACATGTACCTGAGAGGCCGCCTCGTGCCGGGAACGGAGCTCCCGGACGGCCCGGGGATCGTCGTCCCCGGCGGCGACCTTCGAATGGAGTGAAAAGCGGTGGCCACACCGAAGAGATACAGCTACCACGTCGAGGCGGCGGCGCTCGAGACGGGGGATCGACCGCGCAGATTCCTGGAGGCGTTCGCGGCGATCCTGCAGCACGGGAGCTACGCGGTCGCGCTCGACAGCTATGCACGCATGAGCGCCAAGTGCGGGCGGTGCGCGACCGACTGCCAGCTCTACGCGGCGACGGGGGCTCCCGAGGACATCCCATGCCACCGCTCCGAGCTGCTGCTGCGCGTCTATCGCCGGTACTTCACGCCCTCCGGCGTGCTCAAGGCGAGGATGTTCGGCGGCTTCGAGCTGACCGATGCCTACCTCGACGAGATGGCCGAGGCGTACTACCGCTGCACAGCGTGCAGGCGGTGCAAGGCTTCCTGTCCCATGGGAATCGACCACGGCCTGATGACGCACCTGGCACGGTGGGTCCTGGCGGAAGTGGGGATCATCCCACGGGCGCTCCTGGTGTCGGTGCGCGAGCAGCTCGACGGGAAGTCCGGCAACACGTCCGCGATTCCGCTCCCCGCGCTCAAGGACACTTGCGAGTTCCTCACGGAGGAGCTGCACGACATCTACGACGTCGACATCGAATACCCGTTCGACGTGGAGGGTGCCGAGTACGTGTTCTTCCCCGCCGTCTCCGACTACATCATGGAGGCCGACACGCTGATGGGGAACGCGGCGGTCATGCACGTGACCGACGGGTCGTGGACCATCGGCACCGGGAACTACGACGGCATCAACTACGGGCTGTTCTACTCGGACCGCATGATGGAGCGGATCGTGCGCCGTGTGGTGGGCGAGGTACGGCGCCTGCGCGGCCGGAAGATCCTGATCGGTGAGTGCGGTCACGCCACGCGCTCCGCGTGGTACGTCCCGACGTTCGCGGGTCCGGACGCCCCACCGGTCGTGAACTGCCTCGAGTACGCCTGGGACATGCTGGAGGCAGGCAGGATCCCGCTGAAGGCCGAGCGCATCCCTGAGCGGGTCACCTACCACGACCCGTGCAACATCGCGCGCGTCGGCCGCATCACCGAGCAGCCGCGCGAGATCCTGAAGGCCATCTGCGCCGACTACGTGGAGATGACGCCGAACCGCACGCACAACTACTGCTGCGGGGGCGGGGGCGGCACCGTGTCCATCGACGAGATCCGCGCGTTCCGCACGGGACCGATGGGCATGCGGAAGGCCGAGCAGATCCGCGCCACCGGGGCGCAGATCGTGGTCTCCCCCTGCGCCAACTGCAAGAAGCAGCTCCGCGAGCTCTGTCAGGACAACGATCTGGGCGACGTGGAGGTGGTCGGGGTGCACGACCTGCTGCTGCGCGCCATCGACTTCCCGGCCGCCGGGAACGGGAAGGGAGGCTGACCATGGGCGGATGGCTCCACGTCGCGCGCGGGCCGCTCTTCCAGGCCGCGCTGGCCTTCATGCTCCTCGGCCTCGCGCGCCAGCTCGCACTGACGCTCTGGGAGGCTGGGCGCGCGTACCGGCGGGCGGGGGACCGCACGATCCCGGCGGGCCAGGTGGCGAGGGCCACCGCGCGGTGGCTCGTGCCCCTCGGCCGCCTGCGCGACCGCTGGCCCTACAGCCTGACGACGCTCCTCTTCCACGTCGGCGTGATCCTGGTGCCGCTGTTCCTGGCGGGCCACATCGCCTTGTGGGAGCGTGGGACCGGCCTCTCCTGGCCGGCGCTTCCGAACGTCGTCGCGACGGCCCTCACGCTGGCGGTGATCGCCACCGCGCTGGCGGTGGTGGTGCTGCGGGGCGCGTCGCGGGCCACGCGCCCGCTCGGTCGGTTCCAGGACTACGCGCTCCCGCTGATCGTCGGCGTGGCGTTCGCCTCGGGGTTCCTGGTCATGCACCCGGCGTGGAACCCGTTCCCCGCGGATCCCACGATGCTCCTCCACATCCTGACCGCCGACCTCGTCCTCGTCCTCGTCCCACTGACCAAGCTGAGCCACATGATCCTGCTGCCCCTCACCCAGCTCGTGTCCGAGCTGGCCTGGCACTTTCCGCCGGACGCGGGCAGCCGGGTCGCCGCGACGCTGGGGAAGGAGAACGAGCCGATATGATCGCCTCGCCCGCCATCCTCGTGGACATCACCCGATGCACCGGGTGCGAGGCGTGCGTCCTGGCCTGCAAGGAGGAAAACGACCTCGGCGCCGACCGTCTGCGTCACGGGCAGGAGGGCGTGGACGGCCTCTCCTCGACGCGCTTCACGACGGTTCTGCGTCGGCCGGGAGAACACTTCGTCAAGCAGCAGTGCCGCCACTGCCTGGAGCCGGCGTGCGTGAGTGCCTGCCTCGTCGGGGCGATGCAGAAGACCCCCGAAGGCCCCGTGATCTACGACTCCGAGCTGTGCATGGGGTGCCGGTACTGCCTCGTGGCCTGCCCGTACGGGGTGCCCCGCTACGAGTGGGAGGAGGCCGCGCCGTACGTGCGCAAGTGCAACCTGTGCTACCCTCGGCTGCAGGAGGGCCGCGAGCCGGCTTGTGTGGAGGCGTGCCCGCACGATGCGCTCATCTTCGGGCACCGAGACGACCTCCTCCGGGAAGCCCACCGACGCATCCGCGGGGAGCCGGGCCGTTACGTGGACCACGTGTGGGGGGAGAAGGAGGTGGGGGGCACATCGGTGCTCTATCTCTCGGACGTGTCCCTGGGATTCCTCGGGTGGGGCGGGGACCTGGGGGACAGGCCGCTGCCGGTGCTGAGCTGGGCCTCCCTCGAGAAGGTCCCCCCGGTCGTCGTTGGGATGGCGACGCTCATGGGCGGGATCCACTGGGTGATCCGGCGCCGCATGCAGCTCGCCGCACGGGCGGCCGACGAGGCCGCAGGAGGCGACGGGCATGACTGACCGGCTCACCGCGCTGAAGACCGTCCTGTGGATGCTGGTCGGGATCCTGGCTGCGGTCACGGTCGTGCGCTTCGCCCACGGCCTGGGAGCCGTGACCAACCTCTCCGACGCGGCCCCGTGGGGCCTGTGGATCGGCTTCGACGTCATGTCCGGCGTGGCGCTGGCCGCGGGCGGCTTCGTGCTGGCCGCGACCGTCTACATCTTCGGCCTCGAGCGCTACCGGCCCTTCGTACGCCCGGCCGTCCTGACCGCCATGCTCGGCTACGCCGCGGTGGCCGTCGGGCTCCTCTACGACCTCGGTCTGCCGTGGCGGATCTGGCACCCGCTGGTGCACTGGCAGCACCACTCGGTGCTGTTCGAGGTCGCCATGTGCGTGATGCTCTACCTCACGGTCCTGGTCCTCGAGTTCGCGCCGGCCGTGCTCGAGCATCCGCTGTTCTCGGGGCGCGTCTTCCGCGCGCTCCTTTCGGGGCTGAAGAAGGCGACGATCCCGCTGGTGATCACAGGCATCGTGCTGTCCACGCTCCACCAGTCGTCGCTGGGCTCGCTCTTCCTGATCACGCCCTATCGGCTGCATCCGCTCTGGTACTCGCCGATCATCTATGTCCTCTTCTTCACCTCCGCCGTGGGGCTGGGCCTGATGATGGTCGTGCTGGAGTCGCTGTTGGCGTCGTGGTTCCTTGGCCACGAGGTGCACCAGCGCGAGCTCGCCGGGCTCGGACGGGCGGCCTCCGTGGTGCTGTGGAGCTACGTGGCGCTGCGCGTGGGCGACCTCGCCATGCGCGGCGAGCTCGCGCTGGCGCTGGACGGATCGCGCCAGGCCGGACTGTTCCTCTTCGAGATCGGCCTGAGCGCCGTGATTCCGGCCACGTTGCTCCTCTTCCGCCGGGTGCGCACGACGTTCGGCGGCATGGGGCTGTGCGCGGCGCTCACCGTGTCCGGGATGGTGCTCTACCGCCTGGACGTCTCGATCCTGTCGTTCGCCCGGCCCGAGGGCTTCGGCTACTTCCCGAGCTGGGAGGAGTTCGCGGTCAGCGTGGGCGTCGTCTCGGCGTTCGCCCTCGTCTTCATCTTCTTCGTGGAGCGCCTGCGCGTGTACGACGACGTGGGCGCCGGTGTGCGCCCCCCCTCGCCGCGTCCGAGCTACGATCCCGCGACGCTGCACGGCCTCATGCCGTCCGTCGTTGCCGCGCCGCGTCGCTATTCGGGCGCGGCGTTGGGGGGTGTCGTGGTCGCGTTCCTCTTCCTCCCGGTACTGGGCGCCCGGCCGATCCGCACGCCGGCGGCAGCGGCCAGGAGCGTGGACGGCGTGGCTGAGGACCGCGGCGAAGGTGTGGAGCGCGTGCTGGCATTGATCCCTTCCGCGGTCGCCTCGACCGACGATGGCTCGGGGTCGGCGCCGGGGGAGGAGACGCATCTGATGATGATCGACGCGGATCGCGACGGCGACGTGGTGCTCTTCGACCACGACGCGCACAAGGAGCGGCTCGGCGCCGACACGTCCTGCGCGGCGTGTCACCACATGAGCCTGCCGCTGGAGCGCAACACGAGCTGCGCCGCCTGCCACCGCGACGTCTACGACACCACCGACCTCTTCGACCACACGGGGCACGAGAAGGCGCTCCGCGGTAACGCCGGTTGCGTCGAGTGCCACGCTCCCGGCGCCGCCGCCAAGACGCGAGCGTCCTCCACGGCGTGCATGGAGTGCCATCGCGACCAGGTCGTGGCGAGCCGCTTCATCGACGCACCCGCCGAGCGCTGGAAGGCCGCCGCGAGCTACGTGGACGCGATGCACGGGCTGTGCGTCACGTGCCACAAGCGGGAGGTCCAGGACTCGACGAAGGTGCGGCCGGAGGGGCTGGACCAGTGCCGCGCCTGTCACGACGCCGATCGCCGGGCCGTGCTCGAGCGCCTCGTGCCGTCGAGGGAGCGCTCGGCCTCGACGGGACCGGATGGCGGCCGCGCGGTTACCGTGGGCGCAGGAGGGAGAGACCGATGAACCACCTGGGAACGCGCGCGGGCGAGATCGAGAGCTGGATCCGATCGAACCTCTTCGACGAGGTGCCGATGGCGATCAGCGTGATCAGCCGGGACTTCCGGGTGCAGGAAGCGAACCGCCGCTTCACGGAGGCCTTCGGCCCGTGGGAGGGGCGGCCGTGCTACGAGGTCTACAAGAAGCGCACGGAACCGTGCCTGCGCTGCGCGGCATTGGAGTCGTTCGTCGACGGCAAGATCCGGAGCCGCGAGGAGGAGGGCGTGCAGGACGGGCGGCACATCGACTACCTGGTGCACATGGTGCCGATGACCCGGCCCAACGGCGACATCCCCTTCCTCATCGAGATGTGCACCGACATCACGCCGGTGAAGCGCCTGGAGAGGGAGAAGCGCGAAGGGGAGCGCCTGGCGGCCGTCGGGGAGACGGTGGCCGGCGTGGCGCACGGGATCAAGAACATCCTCATGGGCCTGGAGGGGGGGATGTACGCGGTCAACACGGGCATCCGCACCGCGGACGACGACCGCATCGCCCGTGGTTGGACCATGCTCGAAGACAACGTCAAGCGCATCTCCGTCTTCGTGAAGGAGTTCCTGGACTTCGCCAAGGGACGCGCGACGGTCACCGCGCTTACCGATCCCAACGCCCCCGCGCGGCACGTCGTGGAGCTCTACACCGAGCGCGCCGCGCAGGCGGGGATCGAGCTGAAGGCGGAGCTGGAGCCCCGGATGGCGCCCGCTCCTCTGGACGAGGACGGCATCCACACCTGCCTGGCGAACCTGGTGTCGAACGCCATCGACGCATGCATGGTGGCCGAGGCCGACCGCAAGTTCGTGGTCGTGCTGACCACCCACGAAGAGGACGGCACGCTGGTCTACGAGGTGTCGGACAACGGCCGCGGCATGGACTACGACATCAGCCGCAAGGTGTTCTCGAAGTTCTTCACCACGAAGGGGTCGGACCGTGGCACGGGCCTCGGCCTGCTCACCACCAAGCGGATCGTCCACCAGCACGGCGGCAGGATCACCTTTACCTCGAAGGAGGGCGAGGGGTCGGTCTTCCGCATCGAGCTTCCCCGCGGCGCCCTCCCGGAGGCGGGCGCCGACGGGGAGACCCAGGAGCGCGTCGCCTCCGAATCCACGCAGGAGACCGGGAGGTGATGGACATGGTGCGCGCGCAGGATAGGACCGTGCTGGTGGTGGACGACGAGCCCGACGTCCGTGAGTACCTCTCGGAGATCCTGAGGGACGCAGGCTTCAACGTCTGCACGGCGTGCGACGGAGCCGAGGCGCTCGCGATGATCCGCGCCGATCCTCCGGACTTCGTCTCCCTCGACCTCGTCATGCCCCGGAAGAGCGGCCACAAGCTCCTCTACGAGCTGCGCAAGGATCGGGAGCTGTCGCGGATCCCCGTGCTCATCGTCACCGCGCACGCGCGCGACGAGTTGGGGAAGGGCGACCTGGAGGATATCGTGGACAGCAGGGTCATCTCCGGTCCCGGTGTCTATCTGGAGAAGCCGGTGAAGCCCCTGGACTACGTCCGCTGCGTGCAGCGGGCGCTCGGCGTCGAGGAGACGCCCGAGGACGAGGACCGCGTCGGCCTCCAGGAGGAGGTGAGGCGGCGGCTGACCGGTGCCGAGCCGCACGCACTGCGGCGGGCCCTGGAGGCACTGAAGCGAACGGCCGGGGCGGAGCAGGGCGAGCCCCCCGGACACCCATAGATCGCGATCGCGAAGGAGGAACCCATGGCATCGTCAACGCACGCCGAGCCCCGGCCCAAGAGGGTTCTCGTCGTGGACGACGAACCCGATGTGGTCAGCTACCTGGAGATGCTGCTGCGCGACAGCGGCTACGAGACGCTGACCGCCGTGGACGGGACGGAGGCGCTGGATAAGGTGCGCAGCGAGCATCCGGATCTCGTCACGCTGGACATCTCCATGCCCAAGGCGTCGGGCACGCGTTTCTATCGCGAGGTCAAGACCGACCCGGACCTCGCGCCCATCCCCGTGCTCATCGTCACCGCGGTCACCGGGTACGGCGGAGACACGCACGCGTACGAGAAGTTCATCAGCAACCGGAAGCTCGTGCCGCCGCCGGAGGGCTTCTTCCCGAAGCCTATCGATCGCGAGGCGTTCCTCGAGGCGGTGGAGAAGCTGCTGTCGTCCTGAGGGGGGGTGCGGCGGAGTGTGGGGCCCCGGCGCGTCAGCCCACCACGGACCGCAGCAGCCCGCGCCAGGAGAAGACCTCGGCCGGGTCCACGGTCTCCGAGACGATGCCGCGCGCGGCAGCGGCCATCCGTCCGCCGCCCACGCGCACCGTGTGCACCGCGCTCTTTCGGCTCCACCCGCCGTTGGGATACACTTTCAATACCGGTCGGCGCGGGGGGGACGCCGACGTCGGAACGAAGCCCCATCCCCCGGAGCACCCCCGAGCCCTTTGACCGACCTGATCCGGGTTTCCGAGGAGGAGTGGGCGGGCTGCCTGGAGGTCGCGTGCTCGATGCGCGTCGCGGTCTTCGTCGTGGCCTACAACGCCGAGGCACACATCCGCGCCACGCTGCGCCGGATACCGTCCCGCCTCGCGCCTCACCTGGCGGCCATCTACGTCTTCGACGACCGGAGCGCGGACCGCACCACGGAGGTGGCCCGGCACCTGACGGCCGAGATTCCGGGGCTCGAGGTGTTCACCACCCCCTTCAACCAGGGGTACGGCGGGAACCAGAAGCTCGGCTTCGGCTACGCGATCCGCCGAGGCTTTGACGTCGTGGTGCTGCTGCACGGGGACGGTCAGTACGCCCCGGAGGTCCTCCCCAGGATCCTGAGCCCCTTCGGGGATCCGGACACCGCGGCGGTGTTCGGCTCGCGCATGATGACCCGCGGGGCGGCCCGTGGCGGGGGGATGCCGCTGTACAAGTACGTCGGCAACCGGGTCCTCACGAAGATCGAGAACCGGCTGCTGGGGGCCGACCTCACGGAGTTCCACTCGGGATACCGCGCCTACCGGGTTTCGGCGCTCGAGGAGATCCCCTTCCGCTACAACACGAACGACTTCCACTTCGACACGGAGATCATCGTCCAGCTCCTGGCCCGGCGGAAGCGGATCGTCGAGGTGCCGATCCCCACGTACTACGGGGACGAGATTTGTCACGTGAACGGCATCGGCTACGCGCTGAGCTGCGTGTCCACGGTGGTGCGCGCGCGTGCCAACCGCGTCTATCTCGTCCACCATCCAAAGTACGACGTCTTCGACGACGGGGGATACGTCTTCAAGACCGCACCCACCTCCGTCCACCAGCACGTGCTGGCGCGGGGGTGGAAGGCCGGCACGAGGGTGCTCGAGCTCGGCGCCGGCCACGGCCGTGTCGCAGGCGTGTTGCACGAGCGCGGCCTCGACGTGGTGGCGGTGGACCGGCGGAAGCCGGAGACGCCTCTGCCCTTCCCGTACCTGGAGCTGGATCTCGACGCGGACTTCGCGCGGGACGCCGCGAAGGCGCTCGAGGGGCCGGCCGACGTGGTCCTCGCGCTGGACGTGATCGAGCACCTGCACCGCCCCGAGCGGAGCCTGCGCGAGATCCGGCGGGTCCTGAAGCGTGGGGGAACGCTCGTGGCGAGCACCGGGAACGTGGGCTACCTGCTTGTGCGCCTGATGCTCGCACTGGGCTTCTTCAACTACGGCAAGAAGGGCATCCTCGACCTCACGCACACCCGGCTCTTCACCGTCCGCTCCTTCTGTCGGACGCTCGAGGGCGAGGGCTACGAGGTCCTGGCCGTGCGCGGCTTCGGTCCCCCCCTCGTGGACATGATCGGGCGGAGCGCCGTCCTCCGTCTCCTGGACCGTGCCGCCTCCATCATGGCCCGCATCTGGCCCTCGCTCTTCGGCTACCAGATCCTGGTGGAGGCGCGCCGCCTCGACGACGTGGACAGCATCCTCAAGTCCATGGTCCGCGACGAGGACGCCCCGGCTCGGTCGACGGTTCCTCGCGCCCCCGCCGACTCCGTGCGCGCGTGACCGAACCCACGCCCGCCACGCCGCTGGAGCGCTACGGCCGCG
>Ga0315556_1002396_pt1 | contig 10713 bp, 9 predicted proteins | sample SalMarSW160310MG_FD_202112 | JGI IMG/M metagenome (GOLD analysis project Ga0315556, IMG submission 202112) | Salt marsh sediment microbial communities from the Plum Island Ecosystem LTER, Massachusetts, United States - Salt Marsh Sediment SW1603-10 ...
CAAGTCATTGCCCTGATTGGTGATGCGCAAAGCGCCGAGGCCAACGGGCAGTACGATGCGGTCATCGATAATTTGGTGGCTGCTATCGACAAACTCAATAAAATTACCACCGCCGAAACAAAGGATGTGCGATACCAGCTTGACCTGGGGATCAAGGAAGGGGAGTGGCAGTGGCGTAAAACACAGTAATAAGCGAAGTGGCCATCAAATATTTATAACGAGAAGCGAGTCATTTCAGAAGAAATTAGATAACTCGTCTACAGTTCCCTCCCCCTCCAGGACCTCGGTGCCCAGATGGGTAGAAGGTTAGGGCGAGGGGAGATATGCATAAGAGGAATCATTTCTCTTTGATTAGAAGGAAAAGATGAGAATTCAAAAAGTCATTACATGCGGCGTCTTTAGTTTCCTCTCCCTCCGGGAGAGGGTTAGGGTGAGGGGGTAGGAACATAATTAAATTCAATTTCCGTCTCATCTTCCTTCTCTCTAACGTTGAGGGACGCAAGCTAAGCCGCCGGATTAATGGTGAATAAAAAAATATCGAGAACGAGTAGCGAACAAATAAGGGAACGTGTCGCCATGGCCAAACACATCTTTCTCCGCCGCACCGCCTGGGTAGTTCTGATAAGCTTTTGCTCACTGGTCACCCAGCCCTTGCAGGCCGCGATCCAAATGCCCGCACAACAGCAGCCGGCAGTCCGTGTGACCCACCCTGAATCCAATGCCGCGAAACAATCGCGCCTGCTCGACGATATCCACGACATCCTCAAGGAGCTTGAGCCGGAGGCGGCCTATGGCACGCCGCTTACGAACGACGCGCAAGGCGGAGGGAAGACGCCTGTCCTGCGCAACATCGGTCCCAACATCCTCGGTAAGATTCCCGCCAATCCCAAGATGGATCGCGCCGCCAAGATCAAAGACCTCAAGGCCAAACAGTCGCAGCTCACCCAGCTGCTCGCCGATGCCGACGCCGACTTCGATGCCGTCAGACAACACCTCATCGACAAGAAACTCCCGGCCGCGATCCTCGCGCGTCAATCCCAGGCCGTTGCCGAGTACCATAAACGCCGCGACGAATACCAAAAGCTCATGAAGGCCGTGCTGGACGCCGACGCCAAAAATGCTGATCTTAGCGATCCGCTGAAACAACTTGCGGCCTTCATGGCCCGCCACCCCAATAAACGCACCCATACCCCCAGCGATCCCAACAAACTGCCGTTCAGCAGCCCTCGAGGAAAGGTGCGGGCGCCCATAGAAACCAAGCAAGGCTTCCAGACTAGCGAGTTCAGCCCGCTCAATTCACGCAACCGTTTCGGGTGGGCGGTCAACAGCGTCGCTGCCGCCGGCAGCCTGTCCGGTATCGGTCTTCCCTCGACTACCGTATCGGCGACGCCCACCGCGGACGACCTGGCCGAGACTGAAGACGTACAAATTACTTCAGACATCCAGGCCCAGGCGGCGGCGCTTAACAACAATCCCGTGCAAATCCACAATTGGGTGCGCAATAACATCGAATTCATCCCCAGCTACGGCAGCATCCAGGGTAGCGAACTGACCTTCCAATCCAAACGCGGCAATGCCTTCGATACAGCCAGTCTCGAAATCGCCTTACTCCGCGCTGCAGGCATACCGGCGCGTTACGTCTACGGGACAGTGCAGATCCCCGCCGATCAGGTCATGAACTGGGTTGGCGGTGTCACTACGCCAGAAGCCGCGCAATCACTTCTTGGCCAAGGCGGCATTCCCAACGTGGCCATTGTATCCGGTGGTAAGATTACTTCTTTCAGACTCGAGCATATCTGGGTGGAGGCGTGGGTCGACTACGTGCCCAGCCGCGGCGTCGTCAACAGGAGCGGCGACACCTGGGTTCCACTCGACGCCAGCTTCAAACAATACGACTATACACAAGGCATGGACCTGCAATCTGCCGTGCCCTTTGATGCCCAAACCCTGCTCGACCAGATCAAAGCCGGTGCGACTATCAATGATACTGAAGGCTGGGTGCAAAATATCAATGGCGTCGCCATCGAAACCGCGCTAACCGACTACCAGACACAACTGCAAACCTACATCGACAGCCAAAACCCCAGTGCCACCGTCGGCGACGTGCTGGGCACCAAGCAAATCATCGCCGAGAGTCCGAGCATCCTCATGGGCACGTTACCCTACAAGACCGTCGCCACTGGCGCGGAATTCGCAGCCATACCCGCCAACCTCATACACCAGTTCCGCTTCAATCTATACGCCAGCGATCTGGATCGGGCGCTGGATAGCCCGATCATTGTACTCACGAAAGATCTTCCAGCGCTCGCCTTAAAGAAGATTACGTTATCCTTCACTCCGGCAAACCAGGATGATCTCGACCTCATCAACAGCTATCTGCCAGCACCACATGCCGATGGCACACCCATTGACCCAAGCGAACTACCCACCAGTCTTCCTGGTTACCTCATACATCTCAAAGCTGAAATTCGCATCGATGGCCAAGTTGTCGAAGATGGTGGCGATTTCACCATGGGTCAAGAGCTCACCACTGCCATGGGCCTCAATTTCCCCGGTCGGGGTTGGGAAGAGAGCGAAGACAATCATCCTATTGCAGGGGAATATGACGCCATCGGCTTGGACCTGCAAGGAGTGTCATCCACTCAGCTGAATACTCTTAAAACGAAGATCGAACAAACCAAGTCTAAGCTCGATCAATACCAGGCTGATCCCACTGATCCAAGCCCCATCATCAACCTCACCAAGGAAGACCTCAGTGGCGATTTACTCAACGCGGGCATCCTCAGCTACTTCGCCAGCGTCGACAGCAGCGATCAACTGGCGGCGCGCGCAAGAAAAGAAATCGTCGCCTACCGCCTGCCCAGCTACGGTATCTTCCTGGCCGCCGCCCAGCCGCATTACTGGTTTGGAATCGCCCGAAGTGTCTCATTTCCCGGCGTGGTCATGGACGTTGACAAGGTTTCCTACCATGTCGAGGCCAAGGATGCGGATCAGAAAGTGCGACTGGCCTACATGCGGCAAGTGGGGAGCGTCGGCTCAGCTTTTGAGAGTGCCGTGCCTGAGAGTTTATTTGCCAATCCCGATCTATCTGCTGACGATGCAAGCCAGCCGCAAGGCATCAGCGCGGTCAAGGCCATCGCTATCGCCGCAAGCCAAGGACAAAAGATCTACACGCTGAATGCGCAGAATCAGGTATACCATGCCTCAATTATTAACGCACTCAACACCGATTCCGATACTAAGGCGGAGATAACTAATGCCTTGTCGGCGGGTATGGAAATTACTATCCACCAATCCGATATCACCGTTAACGGTTGGACGGGATCAGGATACTTTATACTCGATCCTGATACAGGTGCAGGAGCGTACAAGATCGGTGGTGGAGCGAATGGGGGATTTACGGCCCTCGGCAGTTTTTTTACATCGATATTGGCGTTTTGGGAAACGTGGGATATTGCAGCGCATGGTAATCTGGTGACGGGATTTTCTGCTGCGCTTGGAAGTCTCGCTAATATTATTGATGTTTTGACATTTGCGGTTGATACATTTGAAAAATGCACCAACTCATTAGTGGCGAGTGTGCTTACTGCTGTGTACGTTGCGTCGATTATGGCGATGGTAGCCGTGTTGACCCCGGTGATATTTACGGCTATAGGTGTAGTATTATTTAGCTTGCTTATCGGTCAAGCAATAGAAGAACTTATGATTGGGATACGGCATCTTGTATGTTTATAATCTGAAAGTATCGAAATGATCTGCAGATGGTTACATCCTCTAAATATATTTATTATACTTTGTGTAGTATGCTTTTTATCTTTTCTGATCCAACGATATATAGTGACTGGTCCTATTGCAGCAAGAGATCCAAGCCTCTATAAAAAATTAAAGGGAGACAATTATAAAGGAGATGCCACTGGACTATATGGTGGACTCATACAGTTGAAAGTATTGAAAGGTCTATGGGGGCGCAAGGAGTTAACTGATTATTTCAAATTCGCTTATTATTGCTATCTAATAGCATCAATAAGTATATTTTTATTAGGGCTTCTTTTTTGTGTGTCGGGCCTGGCTTTCGATTCAATCTGTAGATAGGAGAAAGTTGCTAACAAATTTTGTTGTTATCCAGTTCTGAAGAAGGTCTAGAGCGGGGTCAGGTCTTGCATTAACGCATGTATCATTCTACATATATTTCCATGGCGCGCCCCTTAAGGATCGAATTATCAGGCGGTATATACCACGTGACATCGCGAGGTGATGGCCGGGAAGATATATACCTCACAAACGCGGACCGAGAAGCCTGGCTGGCGGTGTTAGGACAAGTATGCAAGCGCCACAACTGGGTATGCCACGCCTGGTGCCAGATGACCAACCACTACCACATCCTGCTCGAAACGCCGGAGGCGAACCTGTCGCAAGGTATGCGGCAACTCAACGGCGTTTACACCCAGAGATTCAACCGTGGCCATGCACGTGTAGGACATGTGTTCCAAGGGCGGTACAAAGCGATACTGGTCGAAAGAGAGAGCTACCTGCTGGAACTAGCGCGCTATGTGGTACTCAATCCCCTACGGGCTAAGCTGGTGAAACGCCTGGAAGCATGGGCCTGGAGCAGTTACCTGGCGACCTGCGGTCAGGTTGCCAGTCCTGAATGGCTACAAACGGATTGGATACTATCCCAGTTTGGACAGCGTCGATCGAGCGCCATCGCCAAATATGTAAATTTTGTACACGAAGGTGCGCGCCTGCCAAGCGTATGGACACAATTACAAGGACAAATATATCTGGGGTCTGAACGTTTCGTCCACAAGATGCAGGTGCAAGTAGAAAAAAGACCTGCGTTGGAAGAAATGCCGCGGGCACAACGCCTCGCCATCACTCAGCCTTTGGCGTTCTTCAAAAAGACTTATGAGCGAAACGAAGCGATGGCGCGTGCGTATTTATCAGGTCAGCACACAATGGTGGAGATTGCCAGGTATTTCGGCGTGCATTATGCGACAGTAAGCCGGGCGGTAAGCTCATATGAGAATGCAGTAGATGAGTAATGTCGTAATGCAAGACTTGACCCCGTTTTTTCCTCTGGGGGTCCTATAGTCCAATATAACATCTGAGCGTAATTCTAAGTTGCACCCCGCTCAGTGGATTGAGAGATATCATCAAACCTGCAAAACATGCCTGCCCGGAAGAGGAGGGGTAGAAAATGCAAAACCGAATTAAGGCACTCCTAATAGTATTCGCCCTGTCGCTGTCAGGTAGTAGTTGTTCAATTCTCAACCAAGCTCAGTCTCAGCCTCGAGCGCAAGTTCAATCATCGAATGATACTGTTCCCGCAGTTTGGTCCCAATTGCACAAGGGGCTGGACCAAAACCAGGTAAAAGCGCTGCTCGGTCCTCCGACTTATATCAGAAATTCCGGCACGCAGCTATTCTGGTTTTATGAATACGGCACTCTTACTTTCGATGGCGCTGCAAGCGAGAATAGTCTGTCTGGTACGGATGGCAGACTGATGCGTTGGATGCGTGAGTAGGCGCGTCTACATAAACTCACCGCATTCCCAGATCCCAGAGTTACTTCCAAGACGGTGCCCGAGCCCATGTTCCCGGTCATTATGATGCCATTCAATCATATGTTATGTTGTGTATCAGATGGTATAGAGTCAACAGGAGGTGGCGTATGCGTAAGCAGATAATTGACAATAACGCTCGAGAGACTTTGCCCGCCGATTATCAGGGCTGGCTTGATCTGGAGCGCCTGGCACAGGTAGAGCTGACTTCCGAGGATGCGGAACATCCGATCGAGTCGGCATTGATGCTGAATGGCGGCGGAAGTTGGCGCGCGCAACAAGCCGGGAAGCAGACGATTCGCCTGCTGTTTGACGAGCCGCGCAAGATCAGTCGTATTCAATTATTGTTTCAGGAAGATGAGCGGGTGCGTACACAGGAATTCGTGCTGCGCTGGTCTCCGGGCGCTGGGGCGTCCTCCCGGGAGATAGTCCGCCAGCAATATAATTTCAGTCCGCCAGACGTTACCCGCGAAGTTGAAGATTATGCCGTTGATCTCGATGGGCTGACGATGCTGGAACTGAGCATTATCCCTGATATCAGCGGAGGAGAGGCTCGTGCATCGCTGGGGCAGTTACGGATTTCTTGATCTATAAATATGTTGTCGAAGCCAGGAAATTTATGTGCGCTACCCGTTCAGCTTATGTCATGCGCTGCCAGAAATGTCGCCAGACGTTGTTTGATGGCCTGATGTCTGGTCTGTGAACCCGAATGATTGAGGGCGCGTATACTTCATAGGGTGGAATATATAGAGAAAGACTATGTGGATCCGGGCTACATGTAATCTCAAGTTTAAAATGGGCGACTCGACCCCTTTAATACTCATGCTGCGCCCGCGAAGCGGTAGCCAGCAGTGGATAGCAAGAGAAGCGTATACATTATCGCCTAGTGTTCCCGTATATGAGTATACGGACATCTTCGGCAATCTTTGTCAGAGAATGGTAGTGCCTGCCGGGGAGTTCTCTGTTCAAACATCGGCCGATGTAATGACTATGGATATGATGGATAAAGATCCAAATGCCTACTTTGTCGAAATACAGAATCTACCGGACGCGGTTCTGCTGTATTTACTACCAAGCCGCTATTGCGAATCGGATAAATTCGGTAATCTTGCGCGAGATATAGTGGACGGTGTGCAGCTCGGTTACAATCAGGTGGATCGAATCTGCGGCTGGGTTCGAAAATCGATACGGTACTCACCCGGCTCCAGTGCATTTCCACTATCCGCTGTCGAAGTGAATGTGCAGGGGGAGGGGGTGTGTCGCGATCTTGCCCACCTTGGCATTGCACTATGCCGCGGTATTAGCATCCCCGCGCGCCTGGTTGTTGGATTCCTTTATGGGCTAGAGCCTATGGACTTGCATGCGTGGTTCGAGGCGTACATTGGTGGCCGTTGGTACACGTTCGATCCCACGGAGGACGGTCTTCGTGGTGGCCGGCTTGCAGTAGCCTACGGACGCGATGCGGCTGATGTTGCGATATACCATCAGTTTGGACCGCCGGCTATTTACAGTGACATGGATGTTCGAGTGGAGTTGCTGGACACTCCTCCATGATGAGGTATGATTTAGGCGGTTAATACACCTTGCTCGAACAACGCTCCCAGCTCATGCGCTGGGACTGGCTTGGCAAAGAAATATCCCTGGAAATGCGTGCATCCGATCTCCAGGAGCAGGTTGCGCTGAGTTTCTGTCTCGACACCTTCGGCAATGACGCTGAGATTAAGGCTTTTTGCTATGGCAGCAATGGTCCGAACTATCGCATTATCACTAGTGTCGACGGTGATATCACTCACGAGTGATTGGTCGATTTTTAGCTGCTCGAGTGGTAAGCGTTTAAGATATTGCAGCGAGGAATAGCCCGCGCCGAAATCGTCCAGCGAAAAGTTTACGCCAATCGCCTTCAGGGCGTTCATGGTCGCAATGGTTCCTTCAATATCATCTAGAAACATGCTCTCGGTGAGTTCGAGTTTTAGCAGCTTAGGGTTGATGTCGTAACGTTGTATTGCAGATCGTACATGTTCTATGAAGCCCGCCTTTCGAATTTGCTTGGGGCTGACGTTAATCGCAAGAATAAGGTCACGGGTGAGTGGATTTTGATGCCATTGCTTGAGTTGCTCGCATGCGGTCTCCAAAACCCATTGGCCTATGGGTATGATTAAGCCCGTTTCCTCCGCCAGCGGTATAAATTCCGCAGGTGAGAGTACACCGCGTTTGGGGTGATTCCAGCGAATCAAGCCCTCTGCCCCGATAGGACGGTGCTCGCTGTCCACTTGAATCTGGTAGTGTAAAACGAATTGACGGCCTTCAAGCGCATTATGTAAATCGTTCTCCAATGAGGCGCGAACATTGATGTTGGTTTGCATTTCCGGATCGAAGAAGCGCAGAGTGTTGCGGCCGCCGTTCTTGGCATGATACATGGCGATGTCGGCTTGTTTGGTCAATTCCTCGGTTGATAGATGATCGCCCTTGAATAAGGTAACGCCTACACTGGAGCTGGAACGAAATTCCATCATGTCGAGCTGGCAGGGTTGACTGAGAGCTAGAAGAATTTTTTCGCCTACCGCCCGGGTTTGAACCAGAGCATCCTTGTTGTTATCGCTCAAATCGCTGAGTAACACCACGAATTCATCACCCCCAAGTCGGGCAACAGTATCGCTTTTGCGAACTAGGCTAGAGAGGCGCTTTGCGATTTGCCTCAGCATCAGGTCACCCGAGAGATGGCCGACCGAGTCATTGACGGTTTTGAAGTTATCCAGGTCGATTAACAGCAACGCCCCATATCGGCCGTTGCGCGAGCTTGAAGACTTGACTTGATTGAGTCTGTCTTCGAGTAACCGTCGATTTGGTAAATTGGTGAGCTGATCGTAGAACGCCAGATGTTGTATCTTCTCTTCGCTGGCTTTGCGTTCGGTGATATCGATGGCGCTGGAAATTATTGCTGTGACTTTGCCATCTTTTTCCCTCAATGGGGCGATGTGGCTATCCGACAAAAAGATGCTCCCGTCCCTGCGGAGATAGCGCGTCTCGGACTGCGCATGATCGATCAATCCCGCGACTAATTGTGCATTGCAGTCAAGGAATGCCGCCAGGTTCTCGGCAGGTATGATGTCCGCGACTGTCATTGTTAGGATATCTTCCATGGGGTAGCCCAGCATATTTAATGCGGTTTGATTGACCTGCAGGATGCGACCATTATCCGGGGAAAATGCAAGCATTGCCGTGGGTGAGCTCTCGAAAAGGGATCGGAAGTTCCCCTCGGAGGTCCGCAGCTGCTGCTGCATTTCGCGGGTTAACGCCGCGCCCATAACGGTGACCATTAATAGGAAGCCATAAGGCCCTAATGCGATGAATTTAATGACGGAAAGCCGCACGAGTATGCCCTCGATACCGCACATCACGAATAGGACTGTTGCAAACAACATCCATGCCGCCGTACGACTGCCGGAACGGCGATAGAAGTCAATCAGGGCATAAATTGCAAATGCGAATATGGCGAATGCTATTGCGATTGCGATGAATGCCCAGGGACCATTGTGGCCACTGCCGCGCGTTATCACTTCTCCCCAGGGCAATTGCAGTTTGTAAAGGCCGTCGAAGTGGTCGTATTGCAGTGTATTTTCTTGCGTAAGATTGACCAAAAATAACACGGCGATGAAAAGGGTCACTCCTATTAGCGCAGGTGGCGACCGTTTGCCTGTGTACTCGGCGATAAACCATAAGAATAAAGTGAGCAGGAGCAGGCTGGCAGCAACGTTCATCCTGAGAGACTGAATAAACTCGCTGTCGTTTGCTGAATGCAGGATTCTCGCGCCGAAAATCGCAAACAGTATTATTGACAGACACATGCCGGAAAATAACAGATGACTTGAGCGGTTGGGCGAGATATCAGCAAAGACCCAATGCTGTATCAATCCATAGACAACGATCCCCGCCAACAAATATAAACTGGGTATTATGATTTCGCTCAAATATTCCATTTTTTGTTATTTAATGTCCTAATTGCGCACTACTTTTCTTAAAGCTGTGAGGATTTCCCCGTTACTATCAAAGCCTTCTCCTAAATCGACCCAATTAGAATAATCTTGATCAAAACTGATATCGGCAATCCCGGGTGCTAGGTGCCTGTAACGGCTGAAAGGAGCTAACGACCGTGTAAGCATTAAGTAACCTAGGCGCAAGGCCGTTGAGCCAGTATAACCGTTGTTTTTACGCAAGGTCGACCCGCAACTGGTATGAGTTCATAGTACTTTTATCAGGATGGGCTGCCGACGGCCGAAAATATGCCCTCACCCATGAGGGGCGAAGGTGGAAGAGGGAAGCTCGGTTAATGTATGTCTTATTTTTTTAGGAGATCACGAATCTCGGTGAGGAGCTGCTGCTCCGCTGACGGTGGGGGCGGTGTGGACGGCGCCGCTTCTTCTTTCCTCTTGAGCGAGTTCATTCCCTTGACCACCAGGAAGATTGCGAAGGCGATAATGGTAAAATCAATTACGGTTTGGATAAATTTACCGTAATTTATGGTGACGGCCGCAGTCGTGCCAACCGCTTCCTTCACGGTGATGGCTAGATCACTGAAATTTACGCCTCCGATCAACAGACCAATCGGCGGCATAATGACGTCGGAAACGAAGGACGAGACGATCTTGCCAAAAGCCCCGCCGACGATGATGCCGACGGCCATATCCATGACGTTGCCCTTTACTGCAAATGTTTTAAATTCTTGGAGCATGCTCATAGTAATATCCTCGATAATTGGGCGGGTACTGCCCGTTTAGAATCCATACACCAAGGTTATTGTGGTTTCTCTGTCTGTCTTATTTGTACCAACGGGGACTTTGGATACATTGCGTACCGTAAATGAGACCTTCATGCCGAGATTGCCCGCCACTTGGGCCTTGAGCGCCGTGACAGATTTGCTGATGGTGGCATCTTGGCCGATGTCGGAACTCAGATCCTCGGTAAAGGTAGCGGTATCGCTGACCTTCCAGGCGAACATGGCCGCAACACGTCCTATCGCCTCATTTTTCGAGTCGCCGTGTATATACTTGATTTGGCGTGCACCGGGACCGGCCTCCAGATCCAGTGTTACCGTGTCTCTGTTTATGACCCGGCGGCCATAACCTATAACTTCCGTGGTTCGATACTCAAAGCCG
>Ga0315556_1002397_pt1 | contig 10710 bp, 8 predicted proteins | sample SalMarSW160310MG_FD_202112 | JGI IMG/M metagenome (GOLD analysis project Ga0315556, IMG submission 202112) | Salt marsh sediment microbial communities from the Plum Island Ecosystem LTER, Massachusetts, United States - Salt Marsh Sediment SW1603-10 ...
TGGTTGATGGTACGGATCGAACAGGAAGAACAACCCTTTTGGCTCTGGGTTGGATATCCACCGGCTGGGTTCGGAGGTGCGGAAGAAGGCGGGACTGCCTCCATATTGGTCGATGATGTAGCTGATGCGATCGATCAGGTTGTCCGCGCTCCGGTCATCGCTGGGTTCAATGTGGAAGGCGACTTTGAGGCCGTAGTGGTCGGCGATTTCAAGCAGCATGGGCACAGCCTGGTCGGTTCGATCACCCGGCCCCCACCAAGACGTGATGGCCACACCCACGCCCGCCTCACGGAGCCATGCGAAATGTTGGGCAACGACCGATGGGTCCATTGAGCTGTAGGGTCCGAGCAGAGGAAAATAGTCGCTCGCAAGGTTGTCGGGCGGTTGCTGGCCGTTCTCCTGCCAGTGAATCCATTCGCCGTCCACATCAGGGTTGCCATACCACGGATAGTAGAAGGCCCCCACATTCTCATCTGGCGGGTCCCCGGCGACCTCCGGCCACGGGGCCGGCGGGGGCTCCGTCGGCGGCTCGCTGTTGGAGGTCGCCTGCACAACCGGGATAGAAGAGGTCGGCGTCGAATCGGCTACGACCGGGCTGGCGCCCCTGAAAGCGAAGAAGCCGCCGATCGCCAACGCCACGAGTGCCACTGCCCCTCCGCCGTACCAGGCCATTCTCGGCAGGTGGAACCCCTTCGCCTTGTCGCCCATGGCGACCGGTTCGACTGCCGGCTTAGGTGGTTCAACCTCTACCTCATCGCCGGCCACCACCGTTTCTCCGGCGGAAGGCTCAACAGGCTGAAGGGTGGCGCCCAAGCCGGTGTCGCCCGGTGCCGGCACCATCGGCGGGCCGCCGACAGAGGTTTCGCAATCGGTCGCGACCTCTTCCGGGACGACGACCTCGGTTTCGGATTCGGGGGCATCTTCGGCCGGGGCGACGACAGGAGCCGCCCCGAGGCGGGTTTCGTGCAAGGCATCCAGCGCCTCCAAGGCCTTGGCTAGGCGGGCAGCGCTTCCAAAACGGTCGACGGGGGACTTCGCCATCGCCTGATCAACAATGTCCTGCATCCCCGGCGGCAGGTCGTCGGAGAAATCCTTGAGCCTTGGAATCGGTTCGCGGATGTGTTTCAACGCCAGGCTGATGGGGGTGTCGGCCGAATAGGGCTGATTCCCCGTCAACATCTCAAACAGGATGACACCCAGCGAGTACACGTCGGTGCGGTGATCGATGGTGGTGTCACCTTGTGCCTGCTCCGGACTCATATAGGCCGGCGTACCGATAATGGCTTCCCCTGTCAAGGTGGCGCTGCTTTGAGCCATCTTGACGATGCCGAAGTCAGTCAGGTAGGGATCGCCTCGGCCATCGAAGAGGATGTTTCCCGGCTTGAGGTCACGGTGAATGATGCCGCGGTCGTGAGCGTAGTCCAGTGCCGAGGCCATACGGCGGACAAGGGCTGAGGCCTCCTCCGGGGTCATTTTCCCTTCCGCCATCCGCTCCCTGAGCGACCCACCTGGCATATAGCGCATCACCAAGTAAGGTTGGCCGTCCTGGTCGCCATAGTCATAGACGGTCACAATCGCCGGGTGCTCCAGGGCGGCGATGACCTTGGCCTCGCGCTCAAACCGGGCGCGAAACATCGCTTCATCCATCACTTCGCTGGGCAGAACCTTGACGGCCACATCGCGCTCGAATCGAGGATCGAGGGCGCGGTAGACGCGCGCCATCCCGCCTCGACCGATCTCTTCAATGATCTGGTAGCGGCCAAACGCGGAAGGTACCATGCGACACCCCTTCTTCTGATGGGTTGACGTTCTCGGCGGTTCACTTGTAGCTGCGAATGTGACCTGCGTGGTGGAAAGACTACGTTAAGGGACCGGTACACCCCTACCGACTTGAAGGCTGCCGCATGAGACGCTATCCCCTTCTGCGGCTTGGAGCAGCCAGCGGACCCGGCCGAGAAGATGTGCACTTGGGACCGCCCGCCTGCGCCCATTCTACAACGAATGCGCCCTGGTCCAAGTTTCCTACGGGCATCCCGGCCGATTCGAGGACCCCGATGCTGGAGCAGGATTCCCCCTGCGGGTGTTTGTAGAGCATTTCACAAATTGGGGCGCTGCTCCCGGCATCCTTGCACATCCTGCAGATCGATTCACGGTCGCCCACCCCCTTGACAACCGGGCTTGAGGGTGTATTCTATAACTGACCGACCAGTCAGTTTAGAAGGTGGTGACGGTAGACATGTCCCCCAGAGAAGACGTCAGCGAGGAGCGCAAGGAGCAGATTCTGGACGCCGCCACAGAGGTCTTCGCCCAGAAGGGTTTCGACCACGCCCGCATGGACGACATCGTCGAAGAGACCGGCCTGAGCAAGGGCGCTCTGTACTGGTACTTCAAGAGCAAAGACGACATTATTTTCGCCATCATGGATCGGATGTTTCAGCTCGAATTCAGGGAACTTGAGGAGCTCAAGGAGACCGGCTCCAGCGCCTCCGAAGCGTTGAGGACATTCGCCGAAGTGGCGATCAAGGACATCAACCGCATGCTCCGCTTCACGCCCGTCACCTATGAATTCCTGGCGCTTGCTTTTCGGAACAAGCTGGTTCAGAAGGCCATCAAGCAGTACATGAACAGCTACGTGAGCCTCCTGGATCCGATGATCCAGAGAGGGATCGACAGCGGCGAGTTCAAGAAGGTGAACCCACGCGACGTCAGTGCAGCCGTGGGCGCCATTATCGAGGGGACGGTTCTGCTGTGGGTCTACGACCACAACCTGATCGATCCCGGGGAGAACATACGCTCCAGCATCAATCTGCTGCTGGACGGCGTCAAGGCATGATTTATCGAGCCGCGTTTTTTTGCCGGGCCAACCGACTGGTCAGTCGGTTTTGACCGCCGGCCCCAACAAAGGGAGTGTGACATGCTCAACATCCTCATTCTGATCGTCGTAATGGTCATCGTAGGCCTGATCATTGGGGCCCTGGCCGGGCCGATCTGGAAGGACAAACGGCCGATCGGCGTGCGGGGCGACTATATCGCCGCCGTGATCTCCGCCGTGGCCATCGGGCTGCTGGACTGGTACGTCATCCCAGCCATGGGTTTCTCCAACACCATGCGCTATCTGGGCGTGGCAATTGAGCCGGCTGCCGGGGCGCTGCTCGTGCTGTGGCTCTTCCGGGTCGCACGTCGCTAGGGGGACGCCGTTGTCAGCTGATATCAGGACCGTCGGTGCCGCCGTCCCGATGATCGCCACCCACGGCCTCAGCCGCGATTTCAAGAAGACCCAGGCCGTGGTCGATCTCGACCTTTCGATCCAACCAGGTGAGCTTTTCGGCCTGGTGGGGCCGGACGGCGCCGGAAAGACCACCACCTTGCGCCTGCTGGCGGGGTTGCTCGACATCACGGATGGCGAAGCCACGGTGGACGGGTACGATCTCAAGACCCAGTCGGAAGACGCCAAACCCCATGTGGGCTATATGGCCCAACAGTTCAGTCTGTACGGCGAGCTGTCGGTGGTGGAGAATCTGAACTTCTTCGCCGAGGTTTTTGATGTCAGCCCGGCCGATCGCGAAGAACGCGCCGGCCGCTTGTTGGCGTTTGCCGGCCTGGAAGCCTTCCGTGATCGTCGCGCCGCTCACCTCTCGGGTGGGATGCAGAAGAAGCTGGCGCTGGCCTGCACCTTGATCCACCAGCCGGACCTCCTGCTCCTCGACGAGCCCACCACTGGTGTCGACCCGGTCTCACGCCGCGAGTTTTGGGACATCCTGACCGATCTCTTCACCCAGGGCACCACGATCGTCGTCAGTACACCCTACATGGACGAGGCCGACCGCTGCTCGCGGGTCGGCCTGATGTACCAAGGCCACCTGGTGAAAGTCGACACACCCAAAGCAATCCGCGCCCCACTCGAGGGCCGGGTGATCGAGCTCCAGCCCGACGATTGGCAGGCTGCCCGGGCCATCGCCGGCGAACTCGAGGGGGTGGAAGAGGTGCAGACCTACGGGGAAAGCTTGCACCTGCTTGTCGACTCCGGAAAGAAACGCTTGCCGCAAATCGAGAGCCAACTTAGGGAGCGGAAGATCGGCTACAGCAGGGCGCGCCTGGCCCCGGCCAGAATGGAAGAGGCCTTCATCTCCATCATTTCGGGCCTGGAAGGCTGACATGTCCATACGCCACATCTGGGCCTTGACCCACAAAGAGTTTCTCCACATCATGCGCGATCGTTCGACCTTGATCCTGGTACTGTTCACCCCCACCCTGCTCCTGCTGCTTATGGCCTACGCCTTGACAGTCGACATCACGCACGTTCCTCTGGCGGTGCTCGACTACGACCGGACGGCGGCCTCCACCCGCTTCATCCAGCAAATCACCTCCGGAGATGACCTCGACATCGCGGCTTTCGTCACCTCGCGTCAGGAAATCGAGACGCTCCTGATGCAGAGCAGCGTCAAGGCCGCCGTGGTGATCAGCCCCGGGTTTTCGAGCGACCTGCAGGCCCTGAAGGGGCTGCCGCTGCAAGTCATCATCGATGGCACTGAGCCGCAAAGCGGAGAGTTCGCTGTCGAGCACATCGCCTCCCGGGCCGAAGCCTTCGTACAGGCGGCCGTCACCCGCCAGCTGCAAGCCCGCGGTGTTTCACTGACCTCCTTGCAGCCGATCGATCTGCGCGTCCAAACCTGGTTCAACCCGAGCATGAAGTCGCGTAATGCCATCATTCCAGGCCTGATCTCGATGGTGCTTGGCTTCCCGGCGCTGTCGGTGGCGCTGGCCCTCGCGCAAGAACGCGAACACGGAACCCTCGAGCAGTTGATGGCCACACCCATCGGCCGCGCCGAACTGATGCTGGGCAAGATGGTCCCGTACATCTTGGTGGGAATGCTCAACGTGGTTCTGATCCCAGCCTTCGCCCTGGCCTGGTTCCATGTTCCTTTCAACGGGAGCTTCCCGCTGTTCTTGGGGTTGTCGGCGATCTTCATGTTCTCGGTTCTGAGCATGGGCATCGTCGTGGGCGTATTCATGCGCACCCAGCCGGCAGCCCTGGCCCTGTCCTTCTTGGTGATCTTCTACCCTGGCTTCTTCCTGACGGGCATCTTCTTCCCTCTGGCCTCGATGCCGGAGGCGGTTCGCTTGGAGGCGCTCTCCTTGCCCGGTACGCACTACGCCATCATCACCCGCGGCCTGTTCCTCCCCGGCGTCGGCCTGGATGTGCTGTGGCCTTACGCCGTGATGATGATCTTTCTCGGCCTGGCATTCACCGGCGTGGCCGCCCTGTTCTTCCGAAAGAAGCTGGCCTGACATGGAGCGACTGCGTCGAATCTGGGCCCTGACCGTCAACGAGTTTATTCACCTGCGTAACGACTGGTGGATGCCGGCTTTTATGCTCCTGGGCGGCGCATCGGAGCTTCTGCTGGTCGGGTGGGCCACCTCCCGCCCCATCTCCAATCTGCCGATGATGGTCTTCGACCAGGATCGCTCAGCGGTGAGCCGCTCGGTGGTCACAGCCCTGGAGAACACGGGGACGTTCTCCCTCCAGGCCGAGGTCGGCGACATGGCGACCATCGAGTCGGCCATGGGGCGCGGTGACATCAATGCCGCGCTGGTCATCCCCCCCGATTTCGATGAACAGATGCGTGACCCGCTCGGTCACCCCATGCTGCTGGCCATTATCAACGGCGCCGAGAACACCCCTGCCCTGGCCTCGTTGCGTGCCATACAGGGCGTGGCCTCGTCCATGGGCCAGTCTATCGCCGTCAAGCGATTGGGTCTCCCGCCAAATCAGCTGGCGGGATTCGAGCCCAGCCTGCGTGTCTGGTTCAACGAGGCGCTCAGTGAAGCCCTCTACACCACCCCGGCCGAACTTGGCCTGATGCTCGAGTTCACCGTGCTGCTCTTTGCTGCCCTGACCTTCGCGCGCGAGCGTGAACTGGGCACGTTGGAGCAGCTGTTGGTGATGCCCTTCTCATCCCTCGATCTAATTATCGGGAAGTCCCTGCCCGTAATCATCATTGGCCTGTCAGATTTCGCTCTCATGCTAGGGATGATCCACTTCGCATTCGGCGTGCCCTTCCGGGGTTCAATGGCCCTTCTAGCCGCCCTGGCTTTTGGCTACGTCTTGGTGGAGCTGAGCAAAGGGCTGGTGATTTCGGTCATCTCTCGGACCCAACACCAGGCCTTCCTTCTGGTGTTCCTGATCGGCATGGTGGACTTCATGTTCACCGGCTACGCCGCCCCGGTTGAGAGCATGCCGGTCGGGCTGCAGTGGTTCGCCAACCTGATCCCGGCGCACCACTGGCTCACGATCCTGCGCGGCTTGCTGCTCAAAGGCGCCGGCCTGGATGTCTTGTGGCCGCATGTGGCCGCCCTAGGGGTGCTCGGCCTGGTGATCGGCACGTTTTCGTGGCGCTTCGTCCGCCGGGCACTGGACTGAAACCATGACCAACGACCGCCCCGCCATCGTGGTTCGAAATTTGACCAAGCGCTTCGGCGATTTCACCGCCGTGGATGGCATCACCTTTGACATTCGCAAAGGCGAGATCTTCGGCTTCCTTGGCCCCAATGGGTCCGGCAAGACGACCACCATCCGCATGACCTTGGGCCTGCTCCAGCCAACCTCCGGATCGGTCGAAGTGCTGGGAATTCCGGTAGCGGAACATCCAGAGGCCATCCGCCCTCGAGTCGGCTACATGTCTCAGCGATTCAGCCTGTACAACGACCTGACAGTGATTCAGAACCTGCGCTTCTACGGCCGCGCCTACGGGTTGAACAACGATGCGCTCCAGGCAGCGATCGACCGGGCTCTGGCCATGGCAGGGCTGGAAGGTCGCGAGAACAGCCGCACATCGGAGTTGTCCGGCGGCTGGCGCCAGCGGCTTGCTCTGAGCACGGCCATCCTCCACCAACCCGAATTGGTATTCCTCGACGAGCCGACGGCCGGTGTCGACCCGGTTTCACGGCGCGCCTTCTGGGACCTGCTCTACCAACTGATCGCCGAAGGCGTGACCGTGTTCGTCACCACCCACTACATGGACGAGGCCGAGCACTGCCATCGTTTGGCTTTCATTCAACGCGGACGCATCATCGCCCTGGGCTCACCCAGTCAGATCAAGCACGACACTATGTCCGGCCAGGTCTTGGAGTTCTCGCCGTCAGATGCTGTCAAGGCGGTCCGAGTGCTTCGGGAGCGCCAGGAAGAAGGAGCGCTTCCGCTGCACCAGGTCGAACTTTTCGGATCGGTGGTGCGCCTGGTTACGCCGGAGGCAGATACTCAGCGCCGGCCGATCAAGAAGGCACTTGAGAGCGCCGGGGTGACCCCCGGAGATATGTCCGTGATCGAGCCGTCGCTGGAGGATGTGTTTATCGCCAGCATGCGACAAGAGCAAGCCGAGCCATCATCCTTGAATGAAAAACAGAATGTCGAAGGACGGAGGTCACAATGAACACAAATCTACGCCTGAGGCGAGTGGCAGCTGTTAGCCTGACGGCCGCAATGATCGCCGGATGCGCCGGCCTGGGCGCACCCAAGGAGTCTCCCATCCAGGCATCGGGCATGATCGAAGCCACCGAGATTGCCGTGGCACCTGAAACGAGCGGCAAGGTTGCCGATGTCCTGGTCCATGAAGGCGATCCCGTCAAGGCCGGCGACATCCTGCTGCGGCTCGACGATCAGGGACTGCAGGCCCAGCGGCTGAGCGCCCAGAAGGCCGGCCAGGCAGCCGAAGCCGCCGCCCAGGGTGACCTGGACGCTGCCCAGCAGGCCGTGGCCGATCTGCGCCAGGCCGCCCCGGTCGTGACGGCCCAGGCGGCCCTCGATCTGGCCAACGCCCGTAAGGCGCTGGACGATGCCGAGAAACACCGCAGCTGGCAACAGAAAGACAACCGCGCCTCAAAGGACACGATCGACGCCACCGAGGCCCGCCTGACTCTAGCAAAGGATGCGGTTGACAAGGCCCAAGCCGCTCTCAACCACGTTCGGGACAAAGCCCCCACGGATCCAGTGCGAGCCCAGGCCGAAGCCAATCTGCAGTCTGCCAAGGACGCGCGCGATGCCATCGTCCGCATTTTGACTTGGTACAAGGGGTCTCCCACCGACATCGACCAGTCGGTCCTGGACGCGCAGGTGCAGGTCGCCCAAGCGAATGCCACCCAGGCCGAGATTGAGTACCAGAAGGTGAAGGACGGGCCGAACGCCGAAGACATGAAACTGGCGCAGGACAAAGTGGCCGCAGCCCAGGCAAATCTGGATGCCGTCCGCGCTCAGACTGACGCGCAACTCAAGTCGATCGACCTGCAGCTGGATAGGTTGGTGGTGCGTGCTCCGGAAGATGGTGTGGTGCTGACTCGCAGCGTTGAAGCCGGTGAGGTCGCCCAAGCCGGCATGGCCGCCATCACCCTCGGCCGGGTCAATGACCTCAAGGTGACGGTCTACATCGCCGAGGATCGCTACGGCCAGTTGAGCTTGGGTGACCATGCCAGTTTATCGGTCGACTCATACCCTGACCAGACGTTTGATGCCGTGGTGACGCGCATTTCCAACCAGGCCGAGTACACACCGCGCAACGTGCAGACCAAGGAAGTCCGCCAAACAACGGTCTACGGGGTGGAACTCTCGATCCAGAGCGGCCAGAATAAACTGCTCCCCGGCATGCCAACCGACGTGGTATTCTCGACCAACTCGGGCTAGGTCGGGCCAATCGAAGAAGCCGTGGCCGGCGCATTTCCGAGCTCCCGGCGCTGAGCAAATCGGAGTATCGGCCACAACTCGAAGCCAGCCGCTGCCACCAGCGGCTGGCTTTTGACTCCGGCATGGATTGGGGACACAGCATCCCTCTTGCGCGGGGCGCGGCCGCTGGCCCAATTCGGCCGATCGGCTATCCTTCCCTTGTGACCCGCTGCCTCAGGAGGCCGATATGCCAAGCCAAGCTGGACCCTCCACCCGCTGCGTCCATGACGCCGCCTCGCTCGACCCGACTACGGGATCAATCCTGCCGCCCATTGTCGAGAACGCCGCCTTCGCCTTCCCGGATCTCGAGAGCTGGCGGCAGGTGGCCGTCCACGAACGGCCGGGGGACACCTACGGGCGCAATTCTAATCCGACCGAACGCCAGTTCGAGACCAAGGTGGCGGCGCTGGAAGGTGCGGATACCGGCCTGAGTTTCGCCACTGGCATGGCTGCCATCCACACCACCCTGATGGCGCTCCTGAGCCCCGGGGACCGGGCCGTGAGCATCCGCGATGCTTACGGGGCGACCTATCTCCATTTCACCCAAATCCTGCCCAGGTTTAGCATCGAAAGCGTGGTGTGCGACACGATGGATGAGGACGGGTTGTTGGAGGCCATCGGGGCCGGCTGCGATCTGGTCTACATGGAAACCCCCACCAACCCGCTCCTGAGAATCGTCGACTTGGCGAAGCTGGCCGCCGCTGGCAAGGCAGCTGGCGCCATCGTCGTCGTCGACAACACCTTCGCCACTCCCATCAACCAGCACCCGATTGCCTTGGGCGCAGACCTGGTCATCCACAGCGCCACCAAGTACCTGGGCGGCCACAACGATCTGCTCGCAGGCGTGGTGGTGGGTTCGTCCGCACTCATCGAAAGGCTCTACCGTTATCGCGAGTTGACCGGACCCGGGATGGATCCCCGCCGGGCTCACGCCCTGCTGCGCAGCCTGAAGACTCTCGCCTTGCGCGTGGAACGCCAGAATGCCAACGCCCTGGCCATGGCGCGCTTCCTTGAGGCCCATCCCAAGATCGGCGCCGTGCACTATCCCGGCCTCGAGAGCCACCCGCGGCATAGTGTGGCCAAGGCCCAGATGTCCGGCTTTGGAGGCGTGTTGAGCTTCGAAGTCCCCGGCGGGCTGGAGGCTATCGGCCGCTTCCTGCCCAAGCTCGAATATGCGTATCTGGCGCCCAACCTGGGCCAGGTAGAGACCGTCGTCGGCCCACCGGCGCTCACCAGCCACGTGGAGTTAAGCGCCGAAGAACGCGAAGCCTCCGGCGTGCCGGAAGGTCTGGTGCGCTACGCTGTGGGCATCGAAGACATCGAGGATCTCAAACGGGACATGGCGGCTGCCCTAGAGCATTTGTAGCGCGCCGTGAGACATGTCTCGCATGCCAGGTCCATTTGTGACATTCATCACAAAGAGATGGGAAGCCAAAGGGGCGACCCCTCGGCCGCCCCTCTCTGACCCTGATAATAGAGTTGGTGCCGCTGACCTACGCCTTAGCCGTTGAGCGAAAGCGTGTTTCCTGCCGGGTCTTTGAACCAGGCGGTCCGGTTGGGGCCCATACTGGCGATGCCGCGATCATCAAATTCGACGCCAGGCAAATCGTAGCGCTCGAACTCGACCCCCTTGGCCGCCAGCTCGTCGACAGCAGCCTCAAGGTCCGAAGCCATAAAACCCACCGCCGTGTGATCCGCCTTGGTAGACGTCGGACGCGAATAGACAAGCAACCGAGTGCCCTCACCCCCTTCAAAGATCGCCACAGTTTCGTGGGGCGTTTCCGCAAGCGTAAGGCCCAAGGTGTCTTCATAAGAATGCCTTGGCCTCCTCCAGATCGACCACGGGTATGGACGCAACACTAGTGCGTCTATCGGCATGTCTCCCTCCCCGGTAGACAACGTTTCAACGCGAACCTTGAGCCTGAGCATATCCATGAATCGGCGGGTGGGGACTCGCCGCCCCTGCTGCATCGCCTCCAAGGCGCCTGATGAGCGAA
>Ga0315556_1002398_pt1 | contig 10708 bp, 6 predicted proteins | sample SalMarSW160310MG_FD_202112 | JGI IMG/M metagenome (GOLD analysis project Ga0315556, IMG submission 202112) | Salt marsh sediment microbial communities from the Plum Island Ecosystem LTER, Massachusetts, United States - Salt Marsh Sediment SW1603-10 ...
CTTTTGAAACCGACCTTACCGGAGCCAATAGGTGATATCCATGTCTTAATAAAAGAGGCACCAGGTTTTGTCCGAGTACCCCCGTTGCTCCAAACACTGCTATTTTCATGTTATTTAATTTTTTCTTATAGAAAAGTTAAATACTAAAGTTTCTTAGAAGTATTTTTTAGGATATTCAAAAAATATAAAATTGCAGGATTTACTTCCAAGGTATTTCCAGGAATCAAAATCTAATTGCATACAAACTATTCCACAAGTTGGGATATTATCTATTTCATAATCACAAAGATAGTTGGAAAGATAAGTAAGGCCAGGATTATGCCCGAACAACATTAAATTATTAATCGAATCATTTGCAACTATAAGTATTTTCAATAAATCTTTCCTGTCAGCCTCATAAATATTTTCGTTAGTTATTATTTCTTTCTCTTCTATCTCAAGCTCCCTGGCAAAAATTTTCGCTGTCTTAAAGGCTCGTACTGCGGGACTGGAAATAATCAAATCAATATTTATTTTTTTCTCCTTCAAAATGCCAGCCATAAAGGGGGCATCTCTTTTACCGCGATCATTTAGGCTTCGTTCAAAATCAGAAATATTTCTGTTTTCCCAGCTTGATTTAGCGTGACGTACAAGGTATAATATTTTCATATATCTAATTTAGCCATAGGATAATTACTATAAAGATAATTAAAAAGGAAAGAAAATTCTGTTTCGCGGTTTAATTAATAAAAAAACAGCGACGATTTTATGTCGCTGTTAGTTTCCCCTAAATTACAAAGTGTTTTATTTATAAGAATTAAGAACCTTCATATAATTAGCACGTTCAAAAAGGGACGGATCCGCTATATTCTTATGGCTGATGCTTCCTCTCATCTGGTCGAGTGATTCATATTCGTTCACTTCCATCCAGTAGATCATTTTTGTAAGCACATCTGTTATGTGTTCAATTCCGTTTCTAAGCAAGCTCGAAAGCATTTGAGTAACTTTCGCGCCGGCCATAATCATTTTTATAACATCCTGATCTGTGTCAATTCCACTTGTAGCGGCAAAATCAAGTTTTACCTTTCCGTATAATATTCCTATCCATCTTAATGGAAGTCTCATATCCATCGGTGTACTCAATAACACATCAGGTCTTACTTCAAGACTTTCCAGGTTAATATCCGGCTGATAAAACCTGTTGAAAAGAACAAGACCGTCTGCACCTGCTTCTTCAAACTGTTTAGCCATATACGCCATTGAGCTGAAATATGGCCCCAATTTTACTGCTATCGGAATATTTACAGAGGATTTTACCTGCTTAACTATATCGAGATAATCTTTTTCAATATCGAATCCTGATTGATCCTGGTTTGTAGCTAACCTGTAAATATTCAATTCGAGTGCATCTGCGCCTGCCTGTTCTATTTTTTTTGCATAATCGGTCCAGCCGCCCAATGATTTTCCGTTCAGACTTCCGATAATCGGAATATCAACAGCTTCCTTTGCTTTCCTGATGTGTTCCAGGTATTGTTCCGGCCCGAGTTTAAATTCGATATCTTCCGGGAAATATGATGTGGCCTCAGGGTTACTGTCAGCGGACACAGATAGCTGATAGTCCAGTTCCATAGCATCGTGCTCTATTTGCTCTTCAAACAAAGAATACATTACAACAGCCGAGGCACCCGCATCTTCAAATTTTTTGAAATTTGATATTTCCTGTGAAAGTGGTCCTGCAGACGGAACAATCGGATTTTTTAATTTCAAGCCTAAATAATTTGTTTCGAGATTCATTTTATTTTCCTTTTAAATTCTACGATTGTTTACTTTCTTTTTTCTCTGCCGATTTTTCAGCAGCCATATTTTCGTAAGTATTCCATCTGTCTTTAACATCCTGCTGAGCCAGTTTTATTAATTCCTCAGCTGTTTTAGGATCGGATTTTGTTAACATTTTATATCGTGTTTCCATGTATGCATAATCTTTCAGTGGGATTTTCATACCCTTTGATTCAAGCTTAAATGGATTCTTTCCTTCTTTTGTCATATCAGGATTAAACCTGTAAAGCTGCCAGTAACCGGAATCAACTGCTGCTTTCTGATTTCTCATTGCAGTACCCATATTAATTCCGTGAGCTATGCAGTGGCTGTAAGCAATTATCAGTGACGGACCATCGTAAGCTTCGGCTTCGAGAAATGCCTTTACCGTTTGTGCATCATTAGAGCCCATAGCAACTTTTGCTACATAGACATTTCCGTATGACATTGCCATCAAACCAAGATCTTTTTTGCCAAGTGGTTTTCCACCGGCCGCAAATTTTGCAACTGCTCCCCTTGGTGTTGCTTTTGACATCTGCCCACCTGTGTTGGAATAAACTTCGGTATCGAGAACAAGTACATTTACGTTTTTGCCGGAAGCCAGTACGTGATCCAGCCCGCCGTAACCGATGTCGTAAGCCCAGCCGTCACCACCCATTATCCATACGGATTTTTTAACTAAATAATCTGCAATACTAAGTAAATCTTTAACATCATCATTTTTTGCAAATTTTGCATCGGACATTTTTTTCTTTAATTCTTTAACTCTCTGTCTTTGTTCATAAATACCTGCTTCATCCTTCTGATCAGCATTTATTATTTCATTTACAAGAGTATCTCCAAGATCAGAAGCGAATTTTTTAACTAGTTCTTTGGCCTGCATTTCATGTTTATTAATTGCCAGCCTGAAACCCAGTCCAAATTCGGCATTATCTTCAAACAATGAATTCGACCATGCCGGGCCTCTTCCTTCTTTATTCATTGTCCAAGGAGTAGTCGGAAGATTTCCGCCATAAATAGATGAACAGCCTGTTGCGTTTGCAACGATCATCCTGTCGCCGAATAATTGACTTGCTAATTTTACATAAGGAGTTTCACCACAACCCGAGCAGGCTCCGGAGAATTCAAACAGCGGCTCCAGGAATTGTGAATCTTTTACCTGTCCTGTATTAATTTTTGTCCTGTCGTATTCGGGAATACTTAAGAAAAAGTCCCAGTTGGCTCTTTCTGTTTCTCTTAATGGAAGTTGTTCCTGCATGTTGATTGATTTAAGGCTGGTGTTTGTTTTATTCTTAGCCGGACACACATCAACACAAAGCGAACATCCGGTACAGTCTTCAACAGCAACCTGAATTGTATAAGCCAGGCCTTCACCGTATCCTTTTCCCTTGAATGGCATATGTTTAAATGTTGCAGGAGCGTTTTCTAATAATTTCTCATCATAAACTTTTGCACGAATTGTAGCGTGCGGACAGACAACAACGCATTTGTTACATTGAATACAAATATTCTCATCCCACACAGGTACTTCTAGTGCAATGTTTCTTTTTTCCCATTGAGAAGTTCCAACCGGGAAAGTACCGTCAGCGGGCATTTTACTGACAGGCAGGTCATCGCCTTTACCCGCAATCATACAGGAAGTAACTTCCTGAACAAATTCAGGTGCGTTTCCTGAAACCGCCGGCTGCAACTGAATTTTGCTAGTTACCTTTTCCGGAATTTCTACTTCAAACAAATTCGCAATTGTCTTATCAACAGCATCGAAATTCATCTGAACAATCTTATCGCCTTTCGCGCCATATGTTTTCTTAATCGAATCTTTGATCATCGAAATTGCTTTTTCTTTAGGAAATATATTTGAAATAGCGAAAAAGCATGTCTGCATTATTGTATTGATTCTCGCGCCCATCCCGGTCTCGTTTCCAACCTTGTAGGCATCTATAATAAAGAATTTCATCTTTTTGTATATAAGATCGTTTTGCACTTTTTCAGGTAGAGTATCCCACACTTCTTCTTTAGATGCTTTTGTATTCAACAGGAATGTTGCGCCTTCAACTGCGTCTGAAAGCATATCCATTTTTTCAAGGAATACCGTCTGGTGACAGGCAATAAAATTAGCAGTGTGCACCAGGTATGTTGAATTAATTTCTTTTGGTCCGAACCTTAAGTGTGAAATTGTAGTTGAACCCGATTTTTTAGAATCGTAAACAAAATATCCCTGCGCAAAATAGTCTGTTCCTTCACCGATAATTTTAATGGAGTTTTTGTTTGCACCAACAGTTCCGTCAGCGCCGAGTCCGTAGAATTTGCCGCGGAAGGTCTCGTTTGATTCAATTGAAAATTCTGAATCGTAATCAAGACTTGTATTTGTTACATCGTCTATAATACCTATTGTAAAATGATTTTTCGGTTTTTCTTTTTTGGCATCATCAAATACACCTTTAACCATAGCTGGGGTAAATTCTTTTGAAGAAAGTCCGTAGCGTCCGCCAACTATTTTAGGATAAGCAAATTTTAATTCGCCATTAATGTGTTTTTCAGAAATCGCATTTACGATATCAAGATATAGAGGTTCACCGGAAGATCCGGGTTCTTTGGTCCTGTCTAAAACTGAAATTACTTTTATTGTTTTGGGCAGAGCTTCAATGAAGTGATCGATTGAGAAAGGTCTGTATAATCTTACCTTCAGCAGCCCGACTTTTTCTTCTTTTTCCGTCAGGTATTTAACTGTCTCTTCTGCAGCTCCACATCCCGAGGTCATCATTACTATTACTCTTTCTGCATCCGGGGCTCCGACATAATCAAATAAGTGATATTGTCTTCCGACAATCTTCGCAAACTTGTCCATTGCTTTCTGAACAATGTCGGGACAAGCTTCGTAATATTCATTTACTGTTTCTCTACCCTGGAAGTAAACATCCGGATTTTGTGCTGTTCCTCTCATCACCGGGTGATCCGGGCTCAATGCCCTGTCCCTATGCTCAATAATTAATTTCTGATCGAGCATCGCCATCATATCTTCTTTTGTAAGCTGTTCTATTTTCATTACTTCGTGTGACGTTCTGAATCCGTCGAAGAAGTGAACGAAAGGAATTCTTGCCTCAAGTGTTGCGGCCTGCGCAATTAAAGCTGTGTCCATAACTTCCTGAACGGAATTGGATGCTATTAAACCAAAACCTGTTCCCCGGGTCGCCATAACATCACTGTGATCACCAAAAATTGAAAGCGCCTGAGCGGCAATTGACCTTGCAGAAACGTGAAAAACCGTCGAAGTCAATTCGCCAGCTATCTTGAACATATTCGGTATCATTAAAAGCAATCCCTGTGATGCGGTGAATGTTGTTGTTAGGGCCCCGGCTTGCAAAGCACCATGAACACTACCAGAAGCACCACCTTCACTCTGAAGTTCGCTAACAGAAGGCACCAGATCCCAGATATTTTTCATTCCTTTAGCAGACCAGGCATCACACCATTCGCCCATATTTGAGGAAGGCGTGATTGGATAAATTGCTATAACTTCATTTGTATTAAAAGCCACATAGGCTGCGGCTTCATTACCATCAATAGTTACCTTTTTTCTTTCCATCTTGTTTCCGTCCAAATAATATATTTTGTTGTTAATCGTTCCACCTTTTGCTAAAACTATACCAATAAAACCCCTTGTTTTTTGATGATTTTAGCTGTTTTATTATCGTAATTGACAAATTGGAGGATATAAAATTATTGTTTTCTTAATTGTGAGAAGCTGTTAATTCGGCAAGTAAATGAAAAATTTAGAATGGTTGCACAGTTCTATTTATTCAGTCAACTAAAGATATTATACAATTATATTTTATTTATTTTTACTATAAAAATTTTTAAACTCAATATAAATGCAAATCATCCTAATATTTTTGTGTGGTGTTCTTTTTAGCGCATTCGGAACCGTTATCGGTTTTGGGGGGGGTATTTTTATAATACCTGTACTGATAATATTCTTCCACGTTCCAATTAACATTGCGGTTGGTTCAGTAATACTAGCTCTTTTCCCTGGTTCCCTGATTTCAACTTATTTTAACTTTAAAGCAAAAAAGATTGATTACCTAGCCGGGATTTATCTGGAAGTTCCAACAATTTTAGGAACAGTTTTGGGATCTTTACTAACAGCAATAATCCCGTTGCGTTCTCTTGAGATTATATTTGCAGTTTTTGTTTCCACAGTAGGTGTGTATACATACCGCAAAGGACAAAAGGATAAAATCAAAATGAGCAAAGACAATATATTTTTTAAACTTAATAAAATCGGTCCAAGGATTGTTAGAAGATCAGGAACTGGCGCTTACAGGATCAGCACACTACTAGCATTAATATTTGGAATGATCGCTGGAATGATGGCGGGACTTTTCGGAATAGGAGGAGGTTTTCTAAAAACTCCGATTATGGTAAATGTATTTGGAATTCCACCCTCAGTAGCTGCAGCTACTGCTTTATTTATGATTGTATTTACAAGCCTTACTGGTTCAATAAGTCATTATATGCTGGGGCATATTAATTTTACTTACAGCCTTCCAATAGTTGCTGGTTTTATAGTAGGTGCGTTTGTCGGCAACCATTTTAATCTTAAAATTTCGGAAAAAACATTAGCCAGATTAATCGGTTTCGGTTTAGTACTTGCTGGTGTTGCCGTTTTACTGAATACTCTTTTTATAAAATAGATTACACTTTTATCCGAATATCTACAGCGTAGATTGAATTATCCTCTGTAATTATTAATGGATTAAAATCAAACTCTTTTATTTCAGGGTTATCAAGCATCATTTGAGCAGACGATTTTATAATTCTTTTAATTTTAGAAAGCGGAAATGACTTCTCACCCCGCACTCCTTTTAGTATTTTTCCCATCTTTGTTTCTTCAATCATTTTATCTATATCTTTGTCAGATAAGTAAGCAGACTTTAGCCCAGTATCATTAAATACTTCAACATATTTTCCTCCGCTGCCAAACATAATCATTGGACCGAATGACGGGTCGCAAAATCCACCAATCAGGATTTCATGCTTAGCTTTTACAAAAGGTTGCACTAGAAATTCTTCAACAATTATTTTCTTCTTAGAAAAGCTCTCTTTTATTTCTTCGACGGCTTCTTTAAATTCCTTTTTAGTTTTGATGTTAACTTTAACCGCATTTAGCTCTGACTTATGCACTATATCTTTTGCAATTCCTTTTACAACAACAGGGAATTTAATTTTGCCTAATGGTTTATTAATGTTTTCCTTTTTGATGAACTCATTTTTTACGGACGGCAGCTTATATTTCTCTGTAAGTTGTTCTATTTCAATTGCTTGCAAGAATCCGGTTCGTGTAATTTTATTTCTTTTGGAAGGCTTGGGCAAAATTCTGCTTTTACTTTTTCCTGTAGAGTAAAAAAGCATATCGGCAAGAATTTTCGCGGGGTCTTCAGGATTTCTGAATAAAGGTTTATTTGTAACGGAATTCTTACGGTAATTATCCCAAAATTCCGGTAAAGGCATCACTACCTGCAATAATGGCTTTTCTGTTTCTATACCATTAATCCCTTCAATAACGGGAAGCGCGGGTACCATAACCGGTTCAACAAAAACAGATACGACAGCATCAACATTCTTGTCTGCAATTAATGTTTCATTTACAATTTGGAATTGTTCTGCTGTACCGCCAGGTAAAAGATCAACTGGGTTATTTACACTTCCTTCGGGATGAACAATTTCTCTCATCTTACTTTTAGTTTCATCTGTAAGCTTGGCAAGTTTCAAACCATTTTTATCGAGTGAATCAACAGCAAGAATTGCGGGACCGCCTGCGTTCGTAACCACAGCAACCTTATTACCTGTGGGCAAAGGAAAATTTTCAAATCCTTTTGCCGAATTAAATAATTCATTTAATGTATTTGCTCTTATTATTCCAAACTGTTTTAATACCGATTCTACAACCCTGTCGCTGCTTCCTAATGCGCCGGTGTGTGACTGCGCGGCTTTCATTCCGCTTTTTGTTCTTCCAGCTTTCAGAACAATTACTGGTTTTGTAATTTTTTCATCAACAAAATATTTTATAAACTTTTCACCGTCTACAAAACTTTCAAGGTAAAACGTAATTGTCTTTATTCGTTGATCATCTTCCCAGAAGGGAAGCAAGTCGTTTTCTGAAATGTCTGCTTTGTTCCCAACACTTATAAAGTGTCCAAACTTAATATCTGTTTCTCTCAACGAATTCAAAATTGCAGCACCTATTGCGCCGCTCTGTGAAAGAAATGCTGTCAGACCTATTTCCGGTTTTTCTGCTACAAAAGTTGCATTCAGGCTAACATCGTTAAACGTAGTAATTATTCCCATACAGTTTGGACCAACCATTCGAGAACTTGAGTTTTTTATTTTTTCGAGTATTCTCTTTTCGGCTTCTTCTCCTTCTTTTCCCACTTCTTTAAATCCTGCCGTAACGAGAATTATTGAACCGACATTCTTATCTAATAATTTATCTATTGTTACTTCAACATATTCTTTGGGTACTACAACCATAGCCAAATCTATCGGTTCCTTAATGTCTTCTATCGAACTGAAACATTTATAGCCTAATATTTCTCCCCCCTTGGGATTAACCGGAAATACTTTTCCTGTAAATCCATAGTCTTTAACAGATTTTAAAAGTTCATAACCTATGCTTTTTTCTTTGGAAGAGGCACCAACTATGCAGAATGTTTTGGGATAAAAAAAGTTTTGCAGGTTTTTGTTCATATCAGAATCCTTTTTACTGAAACGTGTAAATGAAGTCAAAGTATATGCCACATAAATTTGTAGAAAAGGTACCGTTTTTAGCTATATTTAGCCTGTTATTTATTCATATTTGACAAAAATAGACAGGTTTATAAAAATTTTCTTACAATTAAAAATTAGTTGAAAATGGAAAAATCAAAAGATATTTACAGCATCTCTTCACTCTCAGATATGCCCCCTGAGGAATTCAGAAAATATGGCTATCAATTAATTGACTGGATTACAGAATATTTAAGAGATTCTGAAAAATATCCGGTGTTAAGTAATATCAGACCCGGTGAAGTAAAGAACAAAATTTCACCAAATCCACCGCTCGGCCCAGAGCAATTTTCCGAGGTATTGAACGACATAGACAAAATAATTATGCCGGGAATGACTCACTGGAATCATCCAAACTTTATGGCATATTTTAATTCAACCGCTTCCGCACCGGGCATCCTTGCAGAACTACTTGCCAGCGCTTTCAATGTAAACGGAATGCTCTGGAAATCTTCGCCTGCTTCAACGGAACTTGAGCAGACTATGATGAGCTGGTTCAGACAAATGCTTAATCTCCCTGAAGACTTCTGGGGAATTATTTATGATACAGCTTCAGTTAGTTCAATGCATGCTATAGCCGCTGCTAGAGAATATGCAAATATTAAATCAAGAGAAAAAGGATTGGCAGGAAGAAGTGACATTCCAAGGCTAAGACTTTACTGCTCAGAACAAGCTCATTCTTCGATAGATAAATCCGCTTTGACTTTGGGAATCGGTTTAGAGGGCATAAGAAAAATACCCGTTGATAAAGAATTTAAAATGATTCCCGAAAAATTATCAGAAGCGATTATCCAGGATAAACAAAACGGATGGCTTCCATTTTGCGTCGTGGCAACAATAGGAACAACCTCAACAACAAGTGTCGATCCCGTAAACGAAATTGCTGAAATATGCAAGCGAGCAAATATATGGCTGCATGTAGATTCAGCACATGCAGGAGTAACTGCTATGCTACCTGAGATGAAAAATAATTTTGAGGGAATCGAGCGTGCAGATTCTGTAGTTGTAAACCCCCATAAATGGTTGTTCGTACCTGTAGATCTCAGCGTACTATTTACAAAACATCCTGATGTTTTAAAAAGAGCGTTCAGCCTGGTTGCAGAATATCTAAAAACTGGTGAGGATAACAAAGTTGAAAATTATATGGATTATGGAATTCAACTTGGGAGAAGATTTCGTTCTTTAAAATTATGGTTTGTTATTCGTTACTTTGGCGTTGAAGGTATTCAAAACATTTTGAGAGAGCATTTAAGGTTGGGGAAACTCTTTGCAAGCTGGGTCGATGAAAATCCGAATTTTGAAAGATTGGCTCCAACACCCTTCAGCACAGTTTGTTTCAGAGCAAATCCTCGTGATCTAAATGAAAATACTTTGAATGAGCTAAATGAAAAATTAATGAATAAAATAAACGAAACCGGAAAATTATTTATTACTCATACAAAACTGAACAATATATTTGTAATTAGGCTCGTCGTCTCAGGAATCAGAACCAGGGAAGAGCATGTAACAAAAGCCTGGGAGTTAATTCAGAAAACTTATAATGAGATAAAAGGATATTAAAAATGCATAGTCTATTTGAATACGGTCTGCTTGCGTTCACTTCTATCTTTACAATGGTAAATCCATTAGGGATAATTCCGGTTTACGCTTCTATGACCGCGGAAATGTCTACTAAAGAAGCCAGGCAAGTAGCAATCAAGGCTGTATCAACAGCATTCATTACTCTCACGGTTTTTGCATTTTCGGGCAAGTTCATTTTTGAATTTTTCCAGATCTCAGTCAACAGCCTCCGTGTAGTAGGTGGAATAATATTTTTTATGGCAGGTTTTGATATGCTTCAGGCCCGGTTAATAAGAACTAAATCGGATGAGGAAACAACAAAAGAATTTGCAAATGATATTGCAATCACTCCACTTGCCATACCGTTAATCTGCGGCCCCGGTGCAATTACCGCTTCAATCGTTATGATGAATGATGCAGTAGCTATTCCTGAAAAGGCGGTTTTGTTCAGTATAATTTTTTTAATACTGGGAATAACATTACTTGTATTGTTGAGCGCAAGAAAAGTAATGACATTTCTGGGTGACAG
>Ga0315556_1002402_pt1 | contig 10700 bp, 13 predicted proteins | sample SalMarSW160310MG_FD_202112 | JGI IMG/M metagenome (GOLD analysis project Ga0315556, IMG submission 202112) | Salt marsh sediment microbial communities from the Plum Island Ecosystem LTER, Massachusetts, United States - Salt Marsh Sediment SW1603-10 ...
CTGATCGCCGTTTCCCTTACTCGTTTTTTCGTCACTTGGTCCCCTGTCCCGACCGCTTGCAACGTGTAGGTTAACCCAAGAGGATCACTCCTGTACTATCCAGCTCTCTCCTCACGACACCCTACGCGAGCCCGTAGCGTCCGCGTCGGGGGCAATGGTGACATCATGGGCATGATCGAAAACCTGGAAGCCATGCTGGCCCGCGGACAGGACTCAGCACTGTTGCGTTACGGCCTGGGCAACGAGTACCTCAAGGTCGGGCAGAACGAGAAGGCCATCGAGCACTTGGCGGAGGCGGTACACCAGGACCCCGGCTATTCAGCGGCGTGGAAGCTCTTCGGCAAGGCCCTGACCTCCGGTGGCAGCCCGCAGGAGGCGCTCGACGCCTTCGATCGGGGCATCGAGACGGCGGAGGCGAAGGGGGACATCCAGGCCGCGAAGGAGATGCGGGTCTTTCGCAAGCGGGCGCAGAAGGCGCTTGCCGGCCAATAGGCAGCGCCCGCCAGGGAGACGCTGATCTGGCCAGGATGACCGCTAGTCAGCGTCTCCCAGGGGAGCGGGGGTCATTGGTGCCTGGCGTACCCGATACTGCGCATCGCCTCCTCGATCTCGCCCAGGATCGCCGGATCATCGATGGTCGCCGGCATCTTGTATTCCTCACCGTCGGCGATGCGCTTCATGGTGCCGCGCAGGATCTTCCCCGAGCGCGTTTTCGGCAGGCGCTCCACGATGGTTACCTTCTTGAAGGCGGCAACCGGGCCGATCTTCTCACGCACCAGGGCGATCAGCTCCTCTAGGATCTCCGCCGCGTCCCGCTCGACGTCTGCCTTGAGCACTACCATGCCTACCGGCAGCTCGCCCTTGAGCTTGTCCGCCGCGCCGATGACGGCGCACTCGGCCACGTCCGGATGCGAGGACAGGACCTCCTCCATGCCGCCGGTGGACAACCGATGCCCGGCCACATTGATGATGTCGTCGATGCGGCTCATGATGAAGAGGTAGCCGTCCGCATCCTTCAGGCCCGCATCGCCGGTCAGGTAGTAGCCCGGTTGCGCGCTCAGATAGGACTCGACATAGCGCTCGTCGTTCTGCCACAGGGTGGTCAGGCAGGCCGGGGGCAGGGGAAGCTTGATCATGATGCGCCCGAACCCGCCGGGCTCCTGCTCGTTGCCCTCTTCATCAAGGATTCGCACGTCGTAGCCGGGTACGGCCTTGGTGGGCGACCCGGGCTTGATCGGCAACTGTTCGATCCCGATGCAGTTGCCGGCGATGCCCCAGCCGGTCTCCGTCTGCCACCAGTGATCGATGACCGGCACCTTCAGGATGTCCTCCGCCCACTCCAGGGTATCCGGATCGCAGCGCTCCCCGGCCAGGAAGAGGGCGCGGTAGTGGCCCAGGTCGTACTTACCGACGAATTCCCCGTGCGGGTCTACGCGCTTGATGGCGCGGAACGCCGTCGGGGCCGTGAACATGACCGAGACCTGGTGCTCGCTGATCACCCTCCAGAAGGCGCCGGCGTCCGGCGTGCCCACGGGCTTGCCCTCGTACACCACCGTGGTGCAGCCGTAGAGGAGGGGCGCATAGACGATGTAGGAGTGCCCGACGACCCAGCCCACGTCCGACGCGGCCCAGAACACCTCCCCCGGCTCCATGCCGTAGATGTTCTTCATGCTCCAGTACATGGCTACCGCATGTCCGCCGTTGTCGCGCACCACCCCCTTGGGGACGCCGGTGGTTCCCGAGGTGTACAGGATGTAGAGGGGATCCGTGGCCGCGACGGGCACGCAGGGATGCGGCTCGGCGTCGGCAATGACTTCGGCCCAGCTCAGGTCCCGCCCCGCTACCAGAGTGCCGGGGCCTTGCTCCCTCTGCAGCAGGATACAGTGCTCCGGCTTGTGGCCTGACAGCTCGATGGCCGCATCCACCAGGGGCTTGTACTGCACCACTCGATTGGGCTCGATGCCGCAGGAGCCGGCGACGATGACCTTGGGCTTGGCGTCGTCGATTCGGGTGGCCAGCTCTTTCGAGGAAAAGCCCCCGAAGACCACCGAGTGGATCGCCCCCAGCCGGGCGCAGGCGAACATGGCAACGAGCGCCTCCGGTACCATGGGCATGTAGACGATCACCCGATCGCCCTTGGCCACCCCCAGTCCTGCCAGGGCCCCGGCGAAGAGGGCGACCTGATCCCGCAGCTCCCGGTAGCTGTAGGTACGTTTGGTCCCGGTGACCGGGCTGTCGTAGATCAGGGCCGCCTGATCGTCCCGCCCCCCCTCGACGTGACGATCCAGCGCGTTGTAGCAGGTATTGAGCTCGCCGCCTGCGAACCAGCGGTAGAAGGGCGGATTGCTGTCGTCGAGCACGCGATCCCATGGCTTGTCCCAGTGGATCGACTGTGCCGCTTCGCCCCAGAAGCCTTCCGGGTCGGTAAGGGAACGGGAATAGACCTCGTCGTAGGACACCGCCATCTCCTCTTCTATTTTGGTGGGCATCTCATTGATTAGGCGAGCATACGCGCCGGAAGCGATTGATCGTATGCGAGGGAGCAATATATTTCCGCGGAAAGACTGAAACTGCAAGTACGAAACCGGGCTCGCAGGTCGTCCGCCGGAATCCGCGGTAGAATTCCGATCCATGCTCCTGTCCGTCAAGCACCGCTTCCTTTTCGTCCACATCGCCAAGACGGGGGGGACGAGCGTGCGGGCCAGCCTGCGGAGGCTGCGCTGGCGCGACCCGTGGTATTGGCCCATGCTCGTGTGCAGCCGCCTCAGCCATCTGAGCGGACACCGTATCGCCACCAAGCTGCCGCGCCACGCCAAGATCGTGGCTGCCAAGGAGCTGCTCCCGAAGGAATTCTTCGACACACTCTTCAAGTTCGCCTTCGTGCGCAACCCTTGGGATCTGCAGGTGAGCTCTTTTCATCACATCCGTCGCGAGCGCCCCCACTATCTCTCGGGGCATGAGGACTTCGAGGGATTTCTGCGCTGGAAGCTGAGTCCAGAGCGTCCCTATCAGTACCATATCGACACCTCGATCGAGCTGCAGACCGACTACCTGATCGACCTGCACGGCGAGGTGGCGGTGGACTTCATCGGACGCTACGAGCGCTTACCCGAGGACTTTGCCGAGGCCTGTCGGCGCATCGGTGTCGCGCGGCCGGACCTGGCCCACAAGCGCAGGGCTACGGACCGCGAGAAGGACTACCGCAGCTACTACAGCGATGAGACCGCGGAGCTGGTCGCACAGCATTTCAGAAAGGATATCGAGCTGCTCGGATACGGATTCGAACCCGGAGACTAAAGAATGAGCGATTCCCACTACCAAGAAGTCGCCGATGGCGTCTACTGCATCGAGACCGGCCTTTACCGCCATGGTCTCGCCGCCTGTTACCTGGTCCGCGCCGGGGACCGCCTGGCGTTCGTGGAGACCGGCACGTCCAGGTCCGTGCCGCGGATGCTGGATGTGATCGCCGACCTCGGACTCGGGCCGGAGAATGTCGATTACGTCATCCCCACCCACGTGCACCTGGACCATGCGGGTGGTGCCGGCGACCTCATGGCCCGCTGCCCCAACGCCCGGCTTGTGATCCACCCCAAGGGTGCCGGACACATGATCGATCCTTCCAAGCTCGCGGCGGGGGCCATGGCCGTCTACGGCGAGGAGGAGTTCGCCCTGCACTTCGGTACCCTGGTGCCCATACCCGAGGAGCGGGTGATCGTCGCCGAGGAGGGCATGCGGATCGATCTGAACGGACGTCTGCTCACCTTCATCGACACGCCGGGCCATGCCAATCACCACGGGTGCATCTTCGATGCGCGTACCAGGGGCTTCTTCACCGGCGACACCTTCGGCATCTCCTACCGAGAGCTGGACACCGCCGACGGCCCCTTCCTGTTCGCGCCCACGACCCCGGTCGCCTTCGATCCCGATGCCTGGCAGAGCAGCCTGGACAAGATCCTGAGCTTCGAGCCGAAGTGCATCTACCTTACCCACTACGGAAGGGTGGACCACCCGGATATCCTGGCCAAGGACCTGCGCAGGAGTATCCGCGAGCTCGCCGACCTGGCGCTGGCAGAAGAAGCCAATCCGGAAGAAGGACGAAGCGAGCACCTGCAGAAGGGTGTTGCGGCGCAGCTGATCGCAGGGACTCAAGAACACGGCTGCAAGCTGGACGAGGCCCAGATCCGCGAGGTCCTCGCGGTCGACATCGACCTCAACGCACAGGGGCTCGAGGTTTGGCTGATGCGGCGCGCCAAGGCGGCATCCGAAAAGGCCGGGGCCTGAGAGCTTGTGAACAAAGAAGAAACCCGCCAGCGGCGGGTTTCTCAGGGGACCTGGCAAGAAAGGCTACTTGATCTTACCTTCTTTGTAGGGAACGTGCTTGCGCACCACGGGATCGAACTTCTTGATCTCCATCTTCCCGGGCTGATTGCGCTTGTTCTTCGTGGTCGTATAAAAGTGGCCGGTACCGGCGCTGGAGATCAGACGGATCTTTTCACGTGCTGCTTTTGCCATGAGACCTTACCTCCGCGAGACCTTTATGGATTCAGACCTTTTCGCCCCGAGCGCGCATCTCGGCGAGCACCTGCTCAATGCCCTTCTTGTCGATCAGGCGCATGGCGCTGGCGGATACGCGAAGCCGCACCCAGCGCTTCTCGCTCTCCACCCAGAAGCGATGGTAATGAAGATTGGGCAGGAACCGCCGCTTGGTCTTGTTGTGGGCGTGGGAGACATTACAGCCTGTGAGGGGCCGCTTGCCGGTTACCTGACAAACTCTGGACATGACACGACACCTTCCGAAGCCACTGGGCACTGAATGAGGTTCAGACGAAACCGATGGATACTACGTGAGTATCGTTGGCCGAGCAAGTTTCCGATCTTCCTAGGATATGGGAGCCGACACCATGCGCGTTCTGGGAATCGAGACCTCCTGTGATGAAACCGGGGTTGCCGTCTTCGACGGCGAGCGTGGACTGCTCGCCCAGGCGGTCTACAGCCAGGTCGAGATCCATGCCCGCTATGGCGGCGTGGTGCCGGAGCTGGCCTCGCGCGACCATGTCCGCAAGACCTTGCCTCTGATACGACAGGTCCTGGATGAGGCCGGCTTGTCACGGGATTCCATTCAGGGCGTCGCTTTTACGGCAGGCCCGGGGTTGATCGGGGCCTTGTTGGTAGGGGCCGCCCTCGGCCGCTCCCTGGCCTGGGCCTGGGGTGTGCCGGCGATCGGCGTCCACCACATGGAGGGCCATCTGCTCGCCCCCCTGTTGCAGGAGCCGGTGCCGGCTTTCCCGTTCGTCGCCCTGCTGGTATCCGGCGGCCATACGCAGCTCGTCGAGGTCGGCGGGATCGGTCGCTACCGGATTCAAGGCGAATCATTGGACGATGCGGCCGGGGAGGCCTTCGACAAGACCGCCAAGATCCTGGATCTGCCCTATCCGGGCGGTCCGGCCCTGGCCCGTTTGGCTGAGCAGGGAGATCCTAAGCGTTACCGGTTCCCGCGGCCCATGACCGATCGCCCCGGACTCGACTTCAGCTTCAGCGGACTCAAGACCTTCACCCTGAATGCGCTGCATCGGGAGATGGCGGCTACCGATGATCCCGAGCGTACCCGCGCGGACATCGCCCGAGCCTTTGAAGAGGCGGTGGTGGACACCCTGGTGATCAAGTGCCGGCGAGCATTGCGTGAGTGCGGGAGCCGGCGCCTGGTGCTTGCTGGAGGCGTCAGTGCAAACAGGCGATTGCGCACCAGGATGGACGAAATGGCGGCAGGGGAGGGCAGTCGGGTCTTTTATCCCCCGCCGGCGCTCTGTACCGACAACGGGGCCATGATCGCCTTTGCCGGTTGGCAGCGGCTGCGGGCCGGCCAATCCGAGCCCCTGTCCTTCCAGCCCAGGGCGCGCTGGCGCATGGAGGAGCTGCCGCCGGTGTGAAGCCGGGAGTGATCATCGCCGGAGTCGGACGCATTCGGCCGGTCGCCCGCCGCAGGTCCGGCACCCGGGAGTCCCGTCGCCCGGCGGTGTCACTCCCGTCCGGTCGATCGGGTCGGCTCGACCGGATCAGTCCGTCAACTTTCCCTCGGTGCCGGAAAGCAGATTGCGGATATTGGTGCGGTGACGCCAGAACAAGATGAGGGTAATGGTCACCTGCATGCCGACGACCAGCATCAGACCTTCCCCTTGACCATGCGGCCAGAAGATCCACACCAGCAGCGGCGCCAGCGCCATGCAGACGAGGGCGGACAGGGATGAGATCTTCAGAACCTTGGCGACGAACAGCCAGATCGCGGCAACGGAGAGCCCTATGGGCCAATAGAGCCCGAGCTGCACGCCGAGGGCCGTCGCCACCCCCTTGCCGCCCTGAAATCCGAAATACAGGGGGTACAAATGTCCGAGGAAGGCCGTAAGCCCGGTTGCCGCCAGCACCGCCGGCCCCATGTCGAGCAGGTGAGCCGCCAGCATGGGGACCAGCCCCTTGAGCATATCGCCGAGGAGCGTGATGGCTGCGGCCTTCTTGCCGCCGATCCGCAGCACGTTGGTCGCGCCCGGATTGTTCGATCCCTGGGACCGCGGGTCCGGCAGGCCCATCACACGGCACACCAGGATGGCGCTGGAAACGGAGCCGAGCAGATAGGCTCCGACGACGAGGAAGAGGCCCGCGGACATGGCGCGACATTGGAATCCCAATCCCGGCCCTGGTCAAGCTGTCCGAGTCGGGCTGGCAGGTTGCAAACATCCTCCTCCCCCCTAACAATCCCCCGGATGAGAAATCAGGGGTGATCGCATGGACATTGTCTTTCTGCGTGGTCTGCGCATCCAGACCCACATCGGCATCTACGACTGGGAGAAGGAGATCGAGCAGCCTGTCGTCCTGGACTTGGAAATGAGCACCGACGTGGCGAAGGCCGCTGCCACGGATCGCATCGAGGACGCGCTGAATTACAAGGCCGTGTCCAAGCGCCTGAAGCAATTCGTGGGAGAGAGTCGCTTCGAGCTGGTGGAGACCCTGGCCGAGCGCTGCGCCGCGCTCATCCGCGAAGAGCTCGGGGTACGCTGGGTCCGGCTCAGCGTCAACAAGATCGGGGCCGTCAGCGACGCTCGGGACGTCGGCGTGATCATCGAGCGCGGAGAGCGCGGCTGAATGCCCCGCTGCTGGATCAGCATCGGCAGCAACCAGGATCGGGAGTGCTGTATCCGCGGGGCGGTGACTGCCCTCCGCGAGCGCTTCGGCGCGCTGATCCTCTCCCGGGTCTACGAGAGCGAGGCCGTGGGCTTCCAGGGGCGCCCCTTCTACAATCTGGTCGCCGGCATGGATACGGACGAGCCGGCCGGCCGGGTGCGTGCCGCCCTGCGGGCGATCGAAGATGCCTTCGGGCGGGTGCGTGGTCCCGAGAAGTTCGCCCCCCGGACCCTGGATCTGGACCTGCTCACCTACGGTGACCGCGTCGATCACGAGGAAGGGCAGGAGCTGCCGCGGGACGAGATCCTGACCTACGCATTCGTGCTCGGGCCCTTGGCGGAGGTTGCGGGCCGGGAGATCCATCCGGGCGTCGGTCACAGTTACCGCGAGCTCTGGGAGCGCTTCGGTCCGAACGAGCATCCGCTCGCGCCCGTCCCGTTCGATTTCAGCTGATTCGTTTTTCCTTGATGGAGCTTCGAACAAGCGCTAGATTTCTCCGTTTGGCGTCCGCTCGATCAACTGCCTCCCCCGCACCTTCACCCCATGACCCTGCTCGCACTCGATTTCGACGGCGTCCTCTGTGACAGTGCACGGGAGACGGGCATCACCGGCTGGAAGGCAGCCGGAGTCCTTTGGGAGGACATGGCGGCGCCCTTGCCGCCGGAGGCGCTTTTGGATGCCTATTGCCGGACCCGAGGCGTGCTCGAGACCGGCTACGAGGCGATCCTCATGATGCGCCTGCTCGCAGACGGGGAGGACCCCGAAGATCTCTTGGAAACATTTCCGCAGCGGTCGCAAGAGGTCGCCGCACGCTCCGGGAGGAATGCGCCAGATTTGAAGCGCCTGTACGGCATGACGCGCGACCGCTGGCTCCAGGATGATCCGCAGGAATGGCTGTCGCTGAGCCCCCTGTACTCCGGGGCGGCGGAGATCCTGAGCGACTTGCCGCCCGGAATCGGCTGCTGCATCGTCACGACCAAGGAGGAGAGATTCGTGCGGCAGCTCCTAGAGCACAACGGCATCGATTTCGCCCCCGAGGACATCTTCGGACTCGATCGGGGTATGCGGAAAGAGGCGATTCTGCGCAATCTCCTGGCGCTCCAGTCCGATCGCAGCGTGCATCTGGTGGAGGACCGGCTCGAGACCTTGAAGCGGTTTCTCGCGCAGCCGGACTTGGTGGCGGTTCGCCTGCACCTCGCCTGCTGGGGGTACAACGGAGACGCCGAGCGCCGGGAGGCGGAACGCTTGAAAATTCATCTGCTGAGAGCACTTAGTCTCGCAGAGATCCTGAGCACGGAGTAAGACATTGACCAGTGAACGACTTGTCCTGAACGCCCAGCTGGCGCAGATGCTCAAGGGCGGTGTCATCATGGACGTGACCACCCCCGAGCAGGCCGCGATCGCCGAGGAGGCCGGTGCCGTGGCCGTCATGGCCCTCGAACGGGTGCCGGCGGATATCCGCAAGGAAGGCGGTGTTGCCCGCATGTCCGACCCGGGTCTGATCCGGGAGATCCAGGGCACCGTGTCCATCCCGGTCATGGCCAAGGTGCGCATCGGCCACTTCGTCGAGGCACAGTTGCTCGAGGCGCTCAAGATCGACTACATCGACGAGAGCGAGGTCCTCACCCCGGCCGACGAGGAGTGCCACATCGACAAGACGCGGTTTTCTATCCCCTTCGTCTGCGGCGCGCGCAACCTGGGAGAGGCCTGCCGGCGCATCGCCGAAGGGGCGGCGATGATCCGCACCAAGGGCGAGGCGGGCACCGGCAATGTGGTGGAGGCCGTGCGGCACATGCGCACCATGAACCGGGAGATCCGCATGGTCCGCAACATGCCCAGGGAGGAGCTCACCGGTTTTTGCCGGGACCAGGGGATCCCTTACGAGGTGGGGCTCAAGGTGCATGAGGCCGGCCGGCTGCCCGTGGTGAACTTTGCCGCCGGCGGCCTCGCCACTCCGGCGGACGCCGCTCTGATGATGCAGCTTGGCTGCGACGGCGTGTTCGTCGGCTCCGGGATCTTCAAGTCCGGCGACCCGGCGCGGCGCGCCGCTGCCATCGTCCAGGCGACCACATATGCCGATGACCCGCAAAAGATCCTGGAGGTCTCCGCCGGGTTGGGCGAGCCCATGGTCGGCATCGAGATCCCGACCATACCCCAGGAAGAGCGCCTGGCCGAGAGGGGTTGGTAAGGGACGAGGCCGTGTCCATGGCCGAGATCGGCATCCTGGATCTGCAGGGGGGTGTCGTCGAGCATCTGGAGCACCTCGCCGCCTTGGGCGTGCCCGCGAAACGGGTCAAGGCAGCCGCGGACTTCGAGGGGCTTGCGGGCTTGATCATCCCGGGCGGCGAGAGCACCTGCCTGATCCGCCTGCTGCGGCGCTACGGGCTCGACCGGGAGATCGAGGAGCACTTCCACGCCGGGCTCAAGCTCTGGGGCACCTGTGCCGGGGCGATCCTCCTTGCCCGTGAGGTCCTGGGCGAAGCGCCCGCTTTGGCGCTGATGGACATCAGCGTCCAGCGCAATGCCTTCGGCAGCCAGCTCGACAGCTTCAATCGTACTGTGGAAATCCCGTCGGCCGACCCCGACCCGATCCCACTCACCTTCATCCGCGCACCCAAGATCATGCGTCTCGGCGAAGGCGTGTCCCCCCTGGTCGAGATGGACGGCTACTACGCGGCGGCGGAAGACCGGAACATCCTGGTCACCGTCTTCCATCCGGAGCTGACTCCGAGCCTCGCGTTCCACCGCCACTTCGTCCGCAAGTGCGGAATTCCACTTCCGTCTTCACGAGCGAGGGATGCGGGCTGGCGGGCAGATTCCTGGGTCGACTATGCCCCGATCCCTTGAGAAGTTATTTGGAAACTCTCGACGCAAGCCCGTAGGTTGGCAATAAGCTTAGTCATTGCCGGGTATATTCAGGTTTCACTGGCTCGCAGCAAGTGCTCGTAACTACTGCCGAAACGGGAGTGATTGCGCCGAGATCAAAGCTTCTATCCATTATCGGAAAGCGGGAATGTGGCACAAAACGGCGTCCCCCTTTTGCTTTCCGCAATTTCCCACTTTGCGAGCCGGCAGTGGAATCTCGTTGCCGTTGCTGGAAACCGGAGTTAAGATCGTCGAGCCCTCCTGATGGTGCGAAGCACGAGGCGGGTGATTTTCCGGTACGTGCATACGCGTGCGTCCGGGGGCGATGGCGAAGGGGCGGAAGATCCCGTAGCCAGTGCAGGGCGGAGTGCAAAGCGCATCCGAAGTAAGCCTGCTAGCTTTTCGTCATTCCAGATGTTCATGTCGTAGGCGCGAAGTCCCGAGGCTGTGTGTCCACGGGACGGAGCGTACCGGAAAATCCGACTGTCACCGCGCACGGTGCACGAGGGGATGCAATATCCCGTTTGGCATCCCGGGCGCGGAAAGACGTCAGCGGTTGTTCATTTGCGCGTATCGTTCTGTACTTTAGGGTTCCGGGAACCGAGGCGATCCGTCCTCGATGCTGCGAATCCTTATGCCGGCGCTGCGCCTCCACCAGAGGA
>Ga0315556_1002403_pt1 | contig 10698 bp, 5 predicted proteins | sample SalMarSW160310MG_FD_202112 | JGI IMG/M metagenome (GOLD analysis project Ga0315556, IMG submission 202112) | Salt marsh sediment microbial communities from the Plum Island Ecosystem LTER, Massachusetts, United States - Salt Marsh Sediment SW1603-10 ...
TTAGAAGAACAATTTCTGATGAACACGCTGATGAACAATATTCCTGACCATATATATTTCAAAGATAAGAACAGTCGTTACACAAGAATAAGCAAAGAACAGGTTATCTCCTATGGTATTAGCGATCTTTCTTTAGTTCTGGGGAAGACGGACTTTGACTTTTTTGATGAGGAACATGCCAGGGCAGCTTTCGAGGATGAAAAGACAATAATCCAAACCGGCAAACCAATTGTGGGTATAGAAGAAAAGGAAATTATGCCCGACGGTCAGATAAAGTGGGTTTCAACAACAAAGATGCCTTTGCGGGATAAGGATGGCAACATCATTGGCACCTTTGGAATCTCTCGTGACATCACAGATCGTAAACTTGCTGAGGAAACATTAAAATTAAATGAAAATTTCCTGAAAGAAACTCAAAGAATTGCTAAGCTGGGATCTTACGTGCTGGATATTAAAAAAGGAACCTGGAGTAGCTCGGAAATTCTGAATTCTATTTTGGGAATCGACCCCGACTATGATAAATCGGTGGAAGGCTGGGGTTCTCTTATTCATCCTGACTGGCAGAAGTTAATGCTGGACTATTTCACAAATGAAGTAATAACATTAAGAAAGAATTTTGACAAAATATATAAGATAATCAGAAAGAATGATAATGCAGAAAGATGGGTTCACGGATTAGGAGAGCTGATTGTTGATAAACAAAATAATCCCATAAAAATGATAGGGACGATCAGGGATATAACTGAGCGAAAAATTGCAGAGGAGAAATTAATAAAAAGTGAAGATGAGTTTAGAGATCTGTTTGAAAACAGTAGCGACCTTATTTGCACTCATGACCTTGATGGTAAAGTATTAATTGTTAATAAGGCTTCGGAGATACTAACCGGTTATTCGAGAAATGAATTACTGAATATGAAAATTCAGGATTTGCTAATGCCAAGGTTAAAAAATCAATTTGATCGCTATTTGACTGAAATTAAATCAAATGGAAAAGCCAGCGGAACAATGATTATTCAGAACAAATCGGGCGAGAAGCGTTATTGGTTATTTAACAATTCTCTTCGTAGTGAAGGAGTGGAAAAACCAATTGTTAGGGGAATAGCCAAAGATATAACTGAGAGTAAGCTAGCAGAAGAAGAGTTGAGAAAAAGCAGGGACGAATTAAAGGATTATTTTGAAAATGATATTTCGGCTGATTATGTCACTACTATGGATGGAAAAATAATTGATTGCAATAAAACCTTTATGGAGATGTTCGGAATTAAAGATAAAAAGGAATTGGAGAAAATTAATATTTCAAATTTTTATAAAAATCCGGTATCTAGGGAAAAATTAATTAAGGCGGTTGAAAAAAATAAAAGAGTAAGTAATTACGAAGTTGATTTTATTCTGCCGAATCAGAAAGAAATAAGTGTAATACTTATGATGGTTGGAGTATTTGGTGAATCAGGAAAACTTCAAAAAATAAGGGGCTACCTGGTAGATATCACTGAAAAAAAACAAGCTGAAGAAGGATTTAGGAAATTGTCTCTCGCGGTTGAGCAAAGTCCTGTTTCAGTTATTATAACAAGCCCGCAAGGGGAAATTGAATATGTGAATGAAAGGTTTTGTGAAGTAACAGGCTATACAAGAGAAGATGCTCTTGGACAGAATCCTCGTATTTTAAAATCGGGTCTGCAGGATAGGGAATTTTATGGGGAATTATGGAGTACAATACTTGCCGGCGAAGTTTGGAAAGGAGAATTGCAGAACAAGAAGAAAAATGGAGAATTGTATTGGGAGGCAGCATTAATTTCTCCGCTTGTAAATAGTGAGGGCACTGTAACAAGTTTTATTGCTGTTAAAGAAGATATAACAAAGAGAAAGAGGGAACAGGAAGAATTATTAAAAGCCAAAGAAAAAGCTGAAGAGATGAACAGGCTTAAGAATAATTTCCTTTCAAATATGAGTCATGAACTTCGTACACCTCTTATTGGGATACTTGGTTATGCTGAATTTTTGGCAGGCGAATTAAAAGATAAAGAATTAATTGAGATGGCGAATGTCATAAAAAATAGTGGCAAAAGATTAAATCAAACTTTAAATAACATACTGGATATTTCAAAAATTGAATCAGATAAACAGAAAATTGATATTGAAAAATTTGACTTATTAAGATTGTTAGATGAACAAATCAAATTATTCAAGCCAGTAGCAGAAAATAAAGAATTGGAACTTATGCTTGAGACAGCTGAAGAAAAACTGGAAGCTTATGTAGATGAAGAATTGTTTGTTTCAATAATCACTAACCTGTTAAGCAATGCACTAAAATATACTGTAAAAGGTTCTGTTATTATAGCAGCAAGAAAGAAAGAAAAATATGCAGTAGTGGAAGTAAAGGATACCGGAATAGGTATAGCTGAGGAATTTCACGAAATAATTTTTGAGCCATTCAGGCAGGCCAGCGAGGGTCTTAACCGGAAGTATGAAGGAACCGGGCTTGGTTTAGCGTTAGTAAAAAAATATATGAGTTTGATTGGAGGTACTATATCTCTAAAGAGCGAACCTAACGAAGGCAGTATATTTACATTAAAGTTCCTTGTAACTGAGCCAGTTAAAGAAAAAATAATAAGCACCAAATGGTGAGATATTAAAATTATTAAATAAAAAAGATAAGAATTTTTTGAGTCTTCAATTATTTACATCTTAAATGCTTTTTCAATTAAAGCCCGCTGCTGCTGTACTGATTGTTTTGATGAACCAACTGCAGGACTGGCTCCCTCAGGTCGACCTGAATAGTAAAGTTTTTGTCTCTCTGTCAAATCTTCTATCAATCTGAGCGACATAAAATTCCACGCACCCATATTTTTAGGCTCTTCCTGAACCCAGACCATTTTTCCGGCTTCTGCATATTTTGAAAATATTTCTTTGAACTTTCTGGAAGCATACGGATAAAATTGTTCAACTCGGACTATTGGCACATTTCCAATTTTATTTGCAGTTCGATATTTAATTAAATCGTAATATACTTTCCCACTCGATAAAATAACTCTTTCAACTTTTTGATTTCTATCTATACTATTATCATCAATAATTTCCTGGAACTTTCCATTAATAAATTCCTCTTTCGTTGATCTTGCTTCCGGCAAACGTAATAAGCTTTTGGGAGTCATAAGTACAAGTGGTTTTCTAACAGCGTGTTTTATTTGTCTTCTCAGTAAATGAAAATATTGAGCCGGTGTTGTTACATTACATACCTGCATATTGTCTTCTGCGCAAAGGATAAGGAATCTTTCCAACCTTGCGCTTGAGTGCTCAGGTCCCTGACCTTCATATCCGTGGGGGAGAAGCAGCACAACATTATTTCTAAGTTTCCATTTTTCGTAAGAGGCAACAATAAAGTTATCGATAATTACTTGGGCTCCATTTGAAAAATCTCCGAACTGCGCTTCCCACAAAACCAATGCAAGGGGATCAGCCGTACTGTAGCCATATTCAAAACCAAGCACAGCAGCTTCTGAAAGAAAACTATCGAGCGCTTCCAATTTTGCCTGCTTATCAGTAATGTGATTTAAAGGAATAAATTCTTCTCCTGTTTCAATGTCGGTCAAGGCTGAATGTCGCTGACTGAAAGTTCCTCTTACACTGTCCTGTCCGCTTAATCTTACAGGAGTTCCTTCAAGAACGAGGCTGCCAAATGCAATAGCTTCCCCTAAGGCCCAATCTGCTGATTCAGACCCATCAAGTATTCCTTTCCTCTTCTCGAGGAATTTCTGAAGTTTCGGATGAACATGGAAATTATCCGGAACTTTAGTTATTCCAGTTATTATTGTTTTAAGAGTTCCTTCAGTAATTCTGGTATCTTCCGTTGGCTCTATCGATTCCATTTTTTCTTTTGACACCGCAAGTGGAGCATCGGCATTAAATGTTGAACTTTTCTTTTTGATTTTATCAAATGCATCTGTAAGTAATAAAACTATTTCATTACTCATCCTGTTAATATCTTCTTCACTAAGCAATCTTTTTTCTAGTAAAGCCTTCGAATAAATTTTTCTTACAGAAGGATGATTTTTTATTTTTGCATAAAGCAATGGCTGGGTAAATCCCGGTTCGTCACCTTCATTGTGTCCGTGACGTCTGTAACCAAAAAGATCTATTACCACATCTTTATTAAAATTTTGTCTAAACTCAAAAGCGAGTTTGGCAACCCACAGAGCTGCTTCAGGATCGTCACCATTGACGTGAAATATTGGCGCCTGAATCATCTTAGCTACGTCACTTGCGTAAACAGATGATCTGGCGTCTTCAGGAGTAGTAGTAAAACCAATTTGATTATTTATAATTATGTGTACGGTTCCACCTGTTCTGTACCCGGTAAGCTGAGAAAGATTTAATGTTTCTGCGACAACCCCCTGTCCCGCAAAAGCTGCGTCGCCGTGAATAAGCAAAGGCATTATTTTTTTGTGTTCTTTGCTGTCGCCCAATCGTGTTTGTTTTGCTCTTACAATTCCTTCAACAACAGGATTTACCCATTCAAGGTGGCTCGGGTTTGAAGCAACTGAGACCGTAATAGTTTTTCCATTATTTGTCTTGTATTGTCCGGTAGCTCCAAGGTGATATTTAACATCTCCTGAACCTTCAATGGAATTTGGATCGTGTATATCTTCAAATTCTGAAAAGATTGAATCGAATGATTTGCCAATTATATTTGCAAGAACATTCAATCTTCCACGGTGCGCCATTCCGAGCACAACTTCGAGAATTCCCTGATCGCAGGCTTCATTTAAAATAGCATCGAGTACGGGGATTAATGTTTCTGATCCTTCAAGTGAAAATCTTTTGTGACCTATGAACCTGTTATGAATAAAGTTTTCAAAAGTCTCTGCAATAATAAGTTTATTCAATATTGTTTTTTTTATTTCGAGACTGAAGTCTGGCACATTTTGCACAGGTTCCATTTTACTTTGAAGCCATGCTTTTTCTACAGGATTTTGGATGTGCATATATTCAGCGCCGATTTTATCGCAATATGTATTTTGAAGGTTTTGTAATATCTCTCGCAAAGATGCATTATTCATTCCGCTGAAACCGCCGGTGATGAATTTTCTGTCAAGATCCCAAAGAGTAAATTTATAGGTCGCAGGATCAAGCTCAGGGTGGTAGGTAGTTTTTGAACCAAGCGGATCAAGGTTGGCGATCAAATGCCCGCGGACCCTATAAAGGTTAATCAATTGTAAAACTCTCGCTTGCTTTTCAATTTCTTCTGTGGTTGTTCCTCCACCGTTAAATGCACCTGGTTGATAATCTGTCATCCATTCGACCGGACGCAAAGGTACATTCAGATCTTTAAATATTTCATCATAAAAATTATCCGCGCCCAGCAGCAGTTCGTGAACTTCTTTCAGGAACAATCCTGATTCAGCACCCTGTATAATCCTGTGATCGTAAGTGCTGGTTATATTCATTGCTTTGCTGATGCCAAGCGTCGAAATTGTTGATTGTGACATCGCCTGGTATTCAGCAGGATATTGAATTGCTCCCGTCGCAATTATTGCGCCCTGGCCAACCATCAATCTTGCAATTGAGGCGACAGTTCCAATGGTGCCGGGGTTTGTGAGCGTTATTGTAGTTCCTAAAAATTCAGATGGATCGATCAAGCCTTTTCGGGATCTTCTGACAAGGTCGTCGTACTTATTCCAGAACTCCCTGAAGTTCATCTTGTTAGCATTTTTGATATTTGGCACAATCAGCGAATGTGAACCGTCCTTTTTTTCAATGTCAATAGCAAGGCCAAGATTAACATTAGTTCGTTCGATTAAGTGAGGCTTCCTGTTTATAATCGTAAATGCATTATTGATGCCAGGAATTTTTTTAACAGCTTTTAAGATTGCCCAGCTTATTATGTGTGTGAAAGAAATTTTTCCTTCTTCAGTTTTCTTGAGATGATTATTAATTAATCTTCTATTCTCTTCCAGCAATTTTACTGGAATAGAACGTTGGGATGTTGCTGTCGGAATAGTAAGACTCGAGGTCATATTATCCAGAATTCTAGCGGCGCTTCCAGCTATAACTTTTACCTGATCTTCCTTACCGGGTTCAGTCATTTGTACATTTTGGGCCAACGGGGCTGAAGGTTCAATTACATTATTATTGCCGTTTCCATTATTTGTAATTGGAGATTCACCGCTGAAAAAACTTCGCCACTGTTCAGGAAGTTCTGAGGGATTTTCTTCATATAGTTTGTGAAGGTATTCTACAAACCAGGTATTAGCTCCAAACTTTTCCAGTTCTTCTTTTTGTTCCTTCGTCAGATCGTTTATTGTCATTTTAAGTCAGATATAAAAATATTAAGTTAATTATCATTAAGTTTATTCCAGATATTTTTCTTTTCATATTATACCAAAGGAACCGGACTATAAATAGCGAGTAATTTTGTGATGTTGTTAAATTTAGTTCCTTAGGCTGAACTGAAAATTTTATATCTTTGAATATTAAAATTAAGAAGATTTCCACATAAAAACTTAACCAATTAGTTGTAGCTATAATTGTAAATGAATTAAAGAGTTGTGAAGATAAATAACGATGAAATAGCGAATCTAAGAAGGGAATGGTCATCAAGAAGACTTGACGAATCAAATGTCAGCTCAAACCCGTTTGGTCAGTTTTCAGAATGGATGAGGGAAGCAGTAGATGCTGAAATACTTGACCCGAACGCAATGACTCTTGCTACTGCCGATAAAAATGGAATGCCTTCTGCAAGAATAGTTCTCTTAAAAAGTATAGATGAAAAAGGCCTTGTCTTTTATACCAATTTTGGAAGCAAAAAAGGTAAAGATTTGTTGGAAAACCCAAGGGCCTCAGTAGTTTTTTTTTGGAAGGAACTTGAGAGGCAATTGAGAGTGATGGGAACTATTGAAAGAACTTCTAAGAAAGAATCGGAAGCGTATTTTAAAACAAGACCATATGAAAGTCAGATAGGAGCCTGGGCTTCAAGACAAAGTTCTGAATTAAAGAGCAGAAAATTGCTGGAAGAGAAATTTGTCGAGATAAAAAGTAAATATCCTGAAGGTGAGGTTCCGCTTCCCGATTTTTGGGGAGGTTTCAGAATAATTCCCGCGCAATTTGAATTCTGGCAGGGAAGACCAAACCGTTTGCATGACAGGATTGCTTATCTAAGGGAAAAAGATAAATGGAGAATTGTGAGGTTGGCGCCTTAACTTTTAAATCTTGCTCGCAAGGAAGGGGAGCCGCTGATTATTGTTCTCGCAGCTATTGCCAGTAGAATTATCGCCCCACCTATTGCTGCATAAAAAGAAGGAATTTCACCATACCATATTAAAACCCAGACAGGATTCAGCACAGGTTCAATCATTGAAAGTAAGGAAGCCTCAACTGCGTAGACTCTTTTTAATCCATAACTGAATATTGCATAAGCAACGCCGATCTGGAAAATTCCAAGGAAGGCGAGCATACTAAAATCCGGTAGCGATATACTTTTCAATCCAAACATTGAAGGAAGCAGAATCAGGACCACAATTACATTCCCATAAAATATTGAGCTGTACTGGTACTTGTGATCATTTTTTCTCATTCCCAAAAGGAAAGCAGCAAAAGCTGCACCAGATAATAATGCAAGAATATTTCCTTTTAAATCTCCCGGGGAAAGTTTTCCTGTAAAAAATAGAATCATTCCAACAAAGCAGACAGAGATCGTTATGATATTTATTTTTTCATATTTGGTCTTATTTAATACAGGCTCAAGTAGTAGTACATAAATTGGTGCTGTATATTGCAGGAAAATTGCATTTGCTGCGGTAGTCATTTTTGTTGCAAAGACATATAGAGTTAACAAGGCAGCATAGAAAAATGCGTTAAGAAAGGTAAACGAGTTAACCAGCAATAATTTCTTCCTGAAAAGAATAAGGAAAACAAAAGATGCGAAGAAACATCTGGAAAAGGATATCTGCATTGGCGTCAGAGATACCAGTTTCACTAAAATTCCACCGGTGCTCCACAATAATGCAGCAGCTAAAACAGCTATTATCCCTTTCTGGTGATCAGGCAAAGGTTTCATGCTAAATTGATTTGTTCTAAGAAAGTGTATTTGCTAATTTAAGAATAGTTTATTGAAAAACTAAACAAAACAGAGTTTGAAATACTTATATAATCCGCCTTTAATACTAAAAAAAACATTCGGAAGTTTTAGATGGAATACTTCTAATGGGAAAATACTGCTTACTTTTGACGACGGACCAACTCCTGATGCAACTGAAATTATTCTAGATATGCTGGACAAAAATAAAATTAAAGCTGCGTTTTTTTGTGTAGGGAATAATGTCAACAATTATCCTGAATTAGCCAGAAATATTTTGAATGAGGGGCACCTTATTTGCAATCATACTTTTAACCATAACCAGCTGACAAAAATTAGCTATTCAGAGTCTCTAAATGAAATAAACTCTTTTACAATTTTATTAAAAGATAAGTTTAATTATAATGCAAAATATTTCAGACCACCGCACGGGAAGTTTAAATTTAACACTTCATCACTTGTAAAAAAGTGTGGGCTAACAACTATTATGTGGTCGCTTCTTACTTACGATTTCATGGGTGATATAAAAGCAGTTAAATTAGCAACAGAGAAATATTTACGAAGAGATTCAATTATTGTTTTGCACGACAGCCTGAAGTCGATGAATGTAATTCGTGATTCAATAAATATTATTCTGGAAACTGCACATAAAAAAGGATTTAGAATTGGAGTACCGGAAGAATGTTTGAAATAATATTTTTCATAGTTATCTGCGGTTATTTTGTCCATTCTGTTATTTATGTTATTGGCGTTGGGAAGAGATTTCCGACTATGGAAGAAACTGAGCTCCCCACTGTGTCCGTAATTGTAGCGGCAAGGAACGAAGAGAAAAATATTCAAAGATGCCTGGAATCACTTGACAAACTTATTTACCCTGAAGGCAAGCTGGAAATAATACTGGTAGATGATCAATCAACTGACAACACTGGGAAAATTATTGACGAATTCATTTCTGATAAAAAGATTTTCAGAAAAATTATTTCAAAAAAAGAAACTGAAAAATTAAAAGGGAAGACTAACGCATTGGCTAATGGACTGGAGGTTGCAAATAACGAAATAATAATGACAACAGATGCTGATTGTGAGGTAAAACCAACCTGGGTTAAAAGAACCGCTTCATATTATTTTAATAATGTTGGAATGGTAAACGGTGTTACGACTCAAACTGCATTCGATCACTTTTCCGGCATGCAAAGCCTCGACTTTATTTATTTGTTAATCGTTGCTTCCAGTACAATAAATCTTGGCAATCCGATAAGCTGCATCGGGAATAATATGTCTTACAGGAAAGAAGCTTATGATGAGGTCGGCGGTTATGAAAACCTACCTTTCAGCGTCACTGAAGATTTTAACCTGATGATGGCGATTTACAAGCTTAAAAAATATAAAATCATTTTTCCTGTTGACAAAGATACTTTGGTTATATCACTTCCGTGCCCTGATGTTAAATCTCTTTTCCGTCAGAAAAAGAGATGGGCTGTTGGCGGTCTGGATGTACCGTTGAGAGGATTTGCAATAATGGCAAATGGTTTTTTATCATATCTTGGCATATTGCTTACGCCTTTTTTTTACACACCTCTATGTTTATATTTGATTGTTCTTAAAATAATACTGGACATTTTTGTAATTTACCCGATCTTAAGAAATCTGGGGATCGGAAAGAACTTCCGGTATATTATAAGCTTCCAGTTATATTATTTGGTTTACGTACTGGCACTTCCATTTATAGTATTGTTCAGCCGAAAAGTAGCCTGGAAAGGGAGAAAATATTAGGATAATTTATTTATGCTTTTGCTCTGCAATTATTATGTAACATACAGATGTAACGCTTTCTGTGAGTTTTGTCATTTCGGCGATCATGAAAATTTTAAGAACACTCCCTACGCTAAACTAGATGAGTTTAAATCAAATGTTTCGCAGTTAGCAGAGCTAGGTGTAAAATTTATTGATCTCACCGGGGGTGAACCGCTTCTCCACAAAGATATTCATTTGATGGCTGAATATGTTAAAAGTTTTAAAATGCAGACAAGCATTACCAGCAATGGTTTGCTCTATCCAAAGTTTGCTGATAAGTTAGCGGGGAACATTGACCTGCTTCATTTTTCACTTGACTCACCGGACGAAGAAGAGCATAACAGGATAAGAAAAGTAGATTGTTTTAATCACGTTCTTAAAAGTGTTGAAATAGCAAAATCCTATGGCGAATTTCCTGATATTCTTTTTACGGTAACTAATGAGACCTATAAAAAATTGCCAAGGATGCATGAATTAGCTCACCAACACGGACTGGTGCTTTTGGTGAATCCTGTTTTTTCCTACTTCGGAAACCCGGGCTTAAGTGACGAAGCTGTCGATTACATCGATGAGTATTGCGATGGCAAACTGGATGTTTATCTGAATAAAGGCTTTATGAAACTGAGACGCGACGGAGGTAATAGCATTACTGATCCTTCGTGTAAAGCCGTTTCTAGAGTAATAGTTATTTCACCTTACAACGAGATTATTTTGCCGTGCTATCATTTTGAACATGAAAGAATTAAGATCGATAGACCAATTAAGGAATTAAGGCAATCAGAAAAAATTAAGTATTTTCAGAAAATGGAAGGAAGATTTGATTACTGTCAGGG
>Ga0315556_1002405_pt1 | contig 10696 bp, 5 predicted proteins | sample SalMarSW160310MG_FD_202112 | JGI IMG/M metagenome (GOLD analysis project Ga0315556, IMG submission 202112) | Salt marsh sediment microbial communities from the Plum Island Ecosystem LTER, Massachusetts, United States - Salt Marsh Sediment SW1603-10 ...
CGTCCAACGCCTCGCGGCCCCCGGTGGCGACCCGCGTCCGGTAGCCGCCCAGGCGGCGGAGGTCGTAGGCGTACTGCTCGGCCATGGCCGCAACGTCGTCGACCACGAGGATGTGCCTGGTCATGCGTTCCCCTCCTCCGCCCCGGTCGGGTCCAGGGCGGGCAGCTCGACACGGATCCGGCTCCCGCGGCCGGGCGCGCTGTCGACGTCGATGCGGCCGCCCAGGTCCGCGACCAGCCGACGGACGATGGACAGGCCGAGGCCCGTGCCGTCCGGCTTGGTCGAGAAGAAGTCCTCGAAGATGCGCTCCACCCGTTCCGCGTCCATCCCACGCCCGGTGTCGGTGACGACGAGGGTGATCGTGCTCCCCTGCTCCGTCCGGCCACCCACGGTGGAGACCACGACCGAACCGGCTCCGTCCAGGCTCTCGAGTGCGTTCACCACCAGGTTCTCCACGATGCGCCGCAAGACGACCGGGTCGGCGGCCACGCGCGAGAGCGGCTCGGCGAGCTCAGCGCGCAGCGACGCGCCATCGGGCACGGGCATGTCCCGCACGAGCGCGCGCGCCACGTGGTTCACGTCGCACGGCCGGCGGTCGGCACGCGGTGACAGCCGCGCGTACGTGGACGCGAGGCTCTCGAGGTAGGTGATGCCGCCGTCGAGCGTGCCCTGGCGCTCGACGAACACCGGAGCCAGCTCCGCCGGCGCTTCCCGGGCGACCTCGGCCAGGTGCCGGATCACGTTGCGGATGGGGAGCAAGCCGTTGCGAATGTCGTGGTTCACCTGCCGGGCCATGTCGCCGACGGTCGCCCGCCGCTCGGCCTGCCGGAGCTGGGCGACGCTGGCGCGCAGCCGCTCGACCATCGCCGCCATGAGCCGCGCGAGCGAGCCGATCTCGTCACGCCGCGTGGAGCGGAAGTCCACGTCGAGGCGATCGAGATCGACGCGCCGGGTCTTCGCGGCGAGCTCGGTCAGCGGGCGGGTCACGCGCGTCGACACGGTCCGGGCGATCAGCACGGCCAGCAGCAGGGCGACGACGATGCCGGCGAGGAACCACACGTCCATCCCCCGCTGCAGGGCAACGAGCGGCGAGAGGGAGTGCGTGAGCACGATGCGGGCGGTGTCGAGCGTGGTCGTGGGCGCCGTGTCGTCCACGTAGGGCAGCGCGAGCTCCGCCCTCATGGCGGAGCGGGTAGGCGCGGCGGCGGTCGGGTCGCCCGGCCGGAGGAGCTCCACGCCGAGGCCACCGGCCTGCTCGCCACGGGCGAGCCGGTCGAGGAACCCACCGTCGACCTGGACACCGCCGGCCAGGGTGAAGCGCCGCCCGCCCATCTCGAACGCGCGGGCCCGCGTCAGCGCGAGGAACGACCCCTCCGCCGTCCTGGCCTGCACGAGAACGGGTCCGTCCGCCCCGCCGAGGAGGGAGTCGACCGTCGTCGACCGCCGGTCGTACTCGTTGCGGAAGTGCCCCGAGCTGAGGATGCGACCCGAGCTGTCGAGGAGCATCAGGTAGTCCAGACCCGCCAAGGGCATGGCGCGCCCCGCCCAGTCCAACACCTCCGGGCGCTCTTCGCCGAGCAGCACGGCGGCGCGTACCCTCGCGTCGTCCTGCACGCCCGATGCGAGGGCTTCCAGGCGCGCGTCGATCTCCTCGCCGCGGCGCGCCACGTCCTCCCGGATCACGTCGGTGAGCGCGTCGATCCGTGTGCGGTACTGCGCCGTGAGCCTCTTCTCGACCTCCCGGCGGATGCCGAGGGTGAGCACGGCGAGGGGGGCGACGGCGACCACCACGCTGGCGACCAGGACACGCGCGCGGAACGTCAAGGCTCCGATCCCCCGGGGTAAAACGACAGCGTCCCGTCGCCACCGACGGTCACAGCGGCGACCCCGCGCCGGATGACGAGCGACGGCCGCACGTCGACGAGCGCCGTGATGCGCAGCCCCGGGCCCGGAGCGAGCACGGCGCCCGCCATCTCGTCGTCCGCGGCGAGCAACTCGGAGAGGCAGGCCCCGCCGGCCGCCCTCGGTACGGGCACCACGAACGCGAGGGCGTCGCCGCGGCGCACGGCGAGCGCCAAGCCGGCCGGATCCATCCCGGCCGCCACGACCGCCGCCGAGGCGTCGCGGAGGCCCGGCACGGCCGCCGCCAGCCAGGCGGGCGTCGCAGGGCCGCGGCCGGCGAGGGCCACCAGCCGTTCGGCGAGGCCCCGGGCGACGGCGTCGCCGAGCGGGTAGACGAAGCGCGGCGGAGTGGCGCGGCGCGCGGGCGCCGCGCTCGGAGCGGCGATGCGGCCGGGCGCACCCGCCTCCGAGGACGCGGCGCCCCCGCACCCACCCGTCGTCCACCAGAAGGGGGGCTCGGCCGGACGCGCCTCGGCGCGCACCGCGCCGCGCGCGAGGCCGTCGAGCGCCTCGGCAGGAGGAGCGGCCGACGTGTCGCCGCCCGCCGACCACCCCGGAAGCGCGGCCACCACGTACGTCCTCGACCAGGGGAGCGGGACGGCGGCGAAACCGGGCAACGCCCGCGCGTAGGCGATCACCGCCGGGTCGGTGGACACCAAGGCGTCCACGCCGGCGTCCAGCGCGGCGCGCGCGTCGCCCCCTGGGGTCGTCCGGAAGCTCATCGCGGCCTTCCCGTCCGTGGCAACCAGCCGGAGCCCCCGCGGGTCGTCCGACGGATCCGACAGCGGACGGTACGGTCCCGTCCCCAGCGGCCATCCCCCGTCCGTTCGCGCTCCCGTCACAGCCAGCGCGGGACGGGCGAACGCCTCGACGGAGGGGAACGGCTCGGTGAGGAGCACCGTCAGCTCCCGGTCGCCCTCGACGCTCGCGGAGGCGATCCCCGGACCGACGACCGGGCTCCCGGACGGCGAGGGCCCGGACGCCCAGGAGCGGGCGACGGCGTGGGCGGTCACGGGGGTGCCGTCCCAGAAGCGGGCGTCGTCCCGGAGCGTGAAGCGCCAGCGGAGCCCGTCACGGTCGTGCGACCACGACGCGGCCAGGCCCGGGCGCGCCCGACCCTCGCAGTCGATCTCCACGAGCGTCCGGTAGAGCTGTCCGTACACCAGCCGCTCGCTCGCGCCGGTCCCCGAAGGCGCCTTGGCCGGGTCGACCGGAGTAGACAGCGCAACCGATATGTCCGCATCGGACGCCGAGCGGCCGCGCGGAGCGCCCTCCGGCGGCTCGCCCGTCGGCACCACGACGCAGGCGGGCGCCCGCGCCTCCGGAGCCCCCGGCGCCGGAGAGTGGGCGGCACAGGCCGTCGCCAGAAGCGCGGACGCCGCGGTTGGCAGCGAAAGGGGTCGGTACGATCGGCGCATGTCGGTAAAGTACACCGGCAGGCCGCTCAGAGTCGCTCGAGCATCACTCCCGCCCACGCACCGAGCTCGATGGATGGCTTCGCCCCCGCCTCGAGCGTCTCGGGCACGGTCGCCCCGGGGCCGTCCCACCGCTCCTCGGCCGTGTCCAGCACCCGGCGCCACGTGCCCGCGTCGAGGGGCGGTGCGAAACGCGCGCTTCCGGCGGCGAAACGGAAGATGAGGAGGCATTCGGCGCCGCTGGACCTGCGCTTCACCGCCAGCACCCCGGCTCCGTCGTCGCGGAACGTCGTCAGATCCTCCGCGCGCCGCGAGGCGAGGGCCGGATGTTCGCGGCGCATCCTCAGGAGCTCGTGGTGGAGCGCGAACAGCCCACGATGGCCACGGCGCTCACCGAGGCGTCGGTCCAGGTGTGCCGAGCGGAACGTGGCCTCGTCCTGGGGATCGGGCGGCTCGGTGCCCCACGCGAACTCCGCGAACTCCTCCTTCCGGCCCTTCCGCACCGCCTCGACCAGCGCCGGGTCCCCGTGGCTGGTGAAGTAGGGGAAGGGCGCCGTCTCTCCGTACTCCTCCCCCATGAAGAGGAGGGGTACGTAGGGCGAGAGCAGCACCACCGTCGCGGCCAGTCGCTGCGCGGCCGTCGGGACGAGCGCGCTCAGCCGGTCCCCGGACGGACGGTTGCCCACTTGGTCGTGGTTCTGCGCGAACACGACGAAGCGGTCGGCCGGGAGGTGTCGTGCGGGGCGGCCGTACGTCCGGCGCCGGAAGGGGGAGTAGCGTCCGGCATAGGCGAAGCGGTCGCGCAGGGCGAGCTCCAGGTCGGCCAGGCGCCCGAAATCGCCGTAGTAGCCGCGGGACTCCCCGGTCAGGAGCGTGTGCAGGGCGTGGTGGAGATCATCGCTCCAGATGGCGTCGAGCCCCGTCCCGCCTCGGCCCGGCTCCTCCACCAAGCGGGCGTCGTTCCGGTTCGTCTCGCCTGCCACGGTGACCTTCCTGCCGCGGCGCGCCGACTCGGTGGCCACGCGCTCGGCCAGCTCCTCGAGGAACGGCACGGCCGATTGGTCGTAGATCGCGTGGATCGCGTCCAGGCGGAGTCCGTCCACGTGGTACTCGCGGACCCAGTGCTGGGCGTTGGCCGTGAAGTACGCGCGCACCTCGTCGCTGCCCGGACCGTCGAAGTTGACCGCCGCGCCCCAGGGCGTCCGGAAGACGTCGGTGAAGTACGGGGCGAAGTCGGCGAGGTAGCTCCCCTCCGGTCCCAGGTGGTTGTAGACCACGTCCAGGTGGACGGCGAGGCCGCGGCGGTGGCATGCGCGCACCAGGCGTCGCAGGCCGTCCGGGCCGCCGTATCCGTCGTGCACGGCCCAGAGGTAGGCACCGTCGTACCCCCAGTTCCGGTCGCCCGGGAACTGGGCGACCGGCATCAGCTCCACGGCGGTGATCCCCAGATCGCGCAGCGCATCGAGGTGTCCGATCGCGGCGTCGAACGTGCCCTCCACGGTGAAGGTGCCGACATGGAGCTCGTACAGGACGAGGTCGCGCGCCGCGGGGGGCCGGAAGCCGTCGTCGTCCCACGCGAACGTGGGGTCGACGACGCCGGACGGCCCGTGCACCCCGCGCGGCTGATGCCGGGAGGCGGGGTCGGGGCGCTCCACGCCGTCCTCGAGCCGGATCAGGTAGAGCGCGCCCGGAGCCACGTCCTCCACGACGGCCTCGTGGTAGCCGCGCTCGCACGGCCCGAGGGGCACCACGCGGTCGCCGGGCTCCAACAGGCGCACCGCGACCTCGTGGCGTGCGGGCGCCCACACGCGGAAGCGGCACCGTCCCCCCCCGAGCCAGGTGGCGCCGGGAAGGGGATCGGCGGAGCTCACGCCCCGTTCCCGTCCGGGCCCAGGAAGAAGACCGCACCCAGGGGAGGCACGACCAGGTTCAACGACCACGGCCTCCCGTGCCCCCGGATCGGTGCGGCCGACACGCCCCCGAGGTTGCCCTGGCCGCTCCCGCCGTACTCGGGCGCATCGCTGTTCGCGATCTCGGTCCAATCCCCGCCACGGGAAACGCCCACCCGATAGTTGTGCCGCGGGACCGGCGTGAAGTTGAACACGGCCAGGACCTCGGGGTCGCCGGCCTCGCCCTTGCGGAGCAGGCTGACGACGCTGTCCTCGACGTCGGAGCAGTCCACCCATTCGAATCCCCGGGGCTCGAAGTCGAGCCGGTGCAGCGCCGGGTTGCCCGCGTACACGTGGTTGAGGTCGGCCACCCATCGGCGCACACCCTCGTGGCGCGGGTACTCGAGGAGGTGCCACTCCAGGCTCTCCTCGTGGTTCCACTCACGGCCCTGCGCCAGCTCCGCGCCCATGAAGAGCAGCTTCTTCCCGGGCTGCGCGAACATCCAGGCGTACAGCAGCCGCAGGTTCGCGAAGCGCTGCCACTCGTCTCCCGGCATCTTGCCCAGCAGCGAGCCCTTCCCGTGCACGACCTCGTCGTGGCTCAGCGGAAGGACGAAGTTCTCGGACGACGCGTAGAGCTGGCGGAAGGTCAGGCGGTCGTGATGGTACTTCCGGAAGATCGGATCGAAGCGGAAGTACTCGAGCGTGTCGTGCATCCACCCCATGTCCCACTTCATGCCGAAGCCGAGCCCGCCCACGTAGGTGGGGCGCGATACCATGGGCCACGCCGTCGACTCCTCGGCCACGGTGTGGGCGCCGGGATGCTCGCGGTACACGGTCTCGTTGAGCCGCCTCAGGAACTGGATGGCCCCCAGGTTCTCGCGCCCGCCGTAGCGGTTCGGGATCCACTCCCCATCCTTGCGCGAGTAGTCGAGGTAGAGCATCGACGCCACGGCGTCGACGCGCAGGCCGTCGGCATGGAAGCAGTCCATCCAGAAGAGCGCGCTGCTCAGCAGGAAGGAGCGCACCTCGTGCCGATCGTAGTTGAAGATCAGGCTGTTCCAGTCGGGGTGGACACCCTGCCGTGGATCCTCGTGCTCGTAGAGGTGGGTCCCGTCGAAGTAGCCGAGCCCGTGCTCGTCGGAAGGGAAGTGCGACGGCACCCAGTCGAGGATGACGCCGATGCCGTTCTGGTGCAGCTGGTCGATCAGGTACATCAGGTCCTGGGGCGTTCCGTACCGGTCGGTGGGCGCGAAGAACGACGTCACCTGATAGCCCCAGGAGCCGTAGAACGGGTGCTCCATGACCGGGAGGAGCTCCACGTGCGTGAAGCCCATCTCGCGCACGTGCTCCACCAGCAACGGTGCCAGTTCCCGGTACGAGAGGAACGCCCGGGGGTCGTCACCGGGGCGCCGCCACGAGCCGAGGTGCACTTCGTAGATGGACACCGGCTCGGAGGCCGCCTTCCGCCCCGGTCGCCGCGCCATCCAGTCGTGGTCGCCCCATTCGTAGGAGAGGTCCCACACCACCGACACCGTCTCCGGCGCCGTGAGGGTGCGGAACGCGAACGGGTCCGCCTTGTCGACCACGTAGCGGGTCTGACCCGACTCGATGTGGTACTTGTAGGCGGCGCCCTTTCCGACCCCGGGCGCGAAGCCCGTCCACAGCCCCGAGACGCCCATCGAGCCGAGGGGCTCCGCGCCGGGGCTCCACCCGTTGAAGTCCCCTACCACGGAGACGCTGCGGGCCTCCGGGGCCCATACGGTGAAGCGGGTGCCCTCCTCGCCGTCCTCGACGGTGGGGTGCGCGCCGAGCTTTTCGTAGAGGCGGTAGTGGTTGCCCTCCCCGAACCAGTGCAGGTCATCTTCGGTGAGGCGCAGCTCGTCCCCGCTACGCGGTCGGCCGGCGACGGGGGGCCCCTCCGTGCGCGGTGTCACTTCCGGTTCCATCGTCCTCGCCTCCAAGGCTCGTCTTGAGTCAGCCGTCGGCCGGGCCCAGGATCTCCAGCAGTCCGTCCACCGGGACCCGGACCCAGCTCGGCCTGTTGTTCAGCTCATATCGCAGCTCGTAGATCGCCTTCTCCAGCAGGAACGCCCGCAGGAGGGCTTCCCGGCCCTCCCGGGAGCCCGGGAGGAAGTCGGCGTTCCCGACGATGCTCTGGTACGTCTGCAGATAGGCCGCCGTCACCCAATCGTGCCACAACCGCCTCCACGGTTCGAGCGTGGTGACGTCCTCCGGGCGGATCACCCCGCCGAGCTGGAGACCGAATACGCTCGCGTAGTGGAACGAGCGCAACATCCCCGCCACGTCCCGCAGCGGCGAGCGCTTGAGGCGCCGCTGGCTGATCGAACGGGCGGGCTCACCCTCGAAGTCGATGACGACGAAGTCCCGACCGGTAAACAGCACCTGCCCAAGATGGAAGTCGCCGTGCGTGCGGATCCGGCGAGCGGAGATGTCGGCCGTGGTCAGCTCCCGCAGCACCCCGTGGAGGTCCGCTTCCCGCGACACCAGGGCATCCACCAACTCCCGGTCCGGCGCAGGGATCGTCCCGGCCCGCTTCACGAGAAGCTCCATGCAGTCGCGTATCTGGGAGCCCACCGACTGGAAGAGGGAGCGGGAGAAATGCGGCGGATGCGGCTCGGGCGCGAAGGCTGGATCCTCGCGGGAGGACGCAAGCGCCAGGTGGAGCTCCGCCGTCACCCGCCCCAGCTCGTCCGCAGCGTTCAGGTACGGCCCGATGAGGCCACGTGCGTCCTCGTCCGGGCTCTGCTCCGCCCGCGCCATCAGAGAGGCGTCGGGAGGCACGGCCTTCCGCTCACCGTGGGGCAGGGCCAGGCAGCGCTCCCAGTAGCTGCGCAGGGCGTCGATCGTATACTGCCAGGCGTCGCCCTCGTTCGGCACGAAGCGCTGCAGGATGCCCAGGGTGGCCTCGGGCCCCGACTCTGGCCGATACACCAGCGAGCCGACCACGGGCGGCGTGTTCACGAAGTCGGTCTGCTCGGTAAGGAAGCGCCCGATCTCCAGGTCCGGATTCACCCCTCCGTCGACCTTCCGGTAGATCTTGAGGATCAGCTTCTGCCCGAAGCGGAGCGACGTGTTGCTCTGCTCGGCGCCCACGAGCGAGGGCTCGGGCACGGGCTGGTCGGCACTCCACACCGCCGCGAGCCCCTCCGCAGGCACCCCGACGATGCTCCCCGCCACGCCCGCGACCCGCTCGCGACCCGCAACCATCCGGAGGAGTGCCTCGGCCAGCTCTTCGTCCGCCACGGACTCGTAGAGGACACCCGGAGTGGCTTCGCCGGCTTCGCCGTTCACGGTGACCCTCGCCACCACGTGGCCGGGGGCCACGTCGGTGGGATCGGGCTCGCTCTCGGGCCAGAAGGCCAGAGGGAGGATGTACGTCTCCGGCTCACCTTCCACGTACTCCGCGCGCACCAGCGTGAAGCACGACTTCGCCTCGGTCGGGGATGCCTCGATCCGATCCACGATGCTCAGCTTGGACAGCGTGCGCGCCTTGCCTCCGAACCACCGGCACGTCCCCAGGTACGCCTCGATGGCGGAGAGCACGCGGTCCGGGGCCTCCGGACCGATGGCGTCGAGCCAGCTCCCGTGCACCCGCAGCTCGGGAATGTCGCGCTCACGCTCATGGTCCGCGCCCGTGGTCGGCGACGCCTCCAGGGTGAACCAGTAGAACGTGTGCGGACCGAGGGTGAAGAAGTACGGCGCGTCGCCGATGGGGGGAAAGCGGGTGCGCCCGAACAGCTCCACCGGGATCCTGCCGGGGAGCCCGTGCAGGTCCAGCTCCACGTATTGCGTGAAGCGCGACAGGTTGACGAGCACCAGGATCGTCTCGCCATCGAGCTGGCGCAGGAAGGCGAGGACCTTCCGGTTCTCCGGCGTCAGCAGCTCGATGGTGCCGCGCCCGAACGCGGGATGGCCGCGCCGCAGGGCGATGAGCCGCTTGATCCACCAGAGCAGCGACTGGGTGTTGTTGTCCTGCGACTCGACGTTCAGCGACTCGAAGTGGTACTCCGGATCTATGACGAGGGGCAGGTACAGCCGCTGCGGATTGGCGCGCGAGAAGCCGGCGTTGCGGTCGGGGCTCCACTGCATGGGCGTGCGCACGCCGTTCCGGTCGCCCAGGTAGATGTTGTCACCCATCCCGATCTCGTCGCCGTAGTAGATGACGGGCGTGCCCGGCAGCGAGAACAGGAGCGCGGTCATCAGCTCGATCTTGCGCCTGTGGTTCCCCAGCAGCGGAGCGAGCCGGCGGCGGATCCCCAGGTTGATGCGGGCCTGCGGGTCCGCGGCGTACACGCGGTACATGTAGTCGCGGTCCTCGTCCGTGACCATCTCGAGGGTGAGCTCGTCGTGGTTGCGCAGGAAGAGCGCCCACTGGCAGGTGTCCGGGATCTCGGGGGTGGCGCGCATCACCTCCATGATGGGGAAGCGGTCCTCCATGCGGATCGCCATGAACAGCCGCGGCATGAGCGGGAAGTGGAACTCCATGTGGCACTCGTCGCCATCGCCGAAGTAGGCGACGGCGTCCTCCGGCCACATGTTCGCCTCCGCGAGCAGCATCTTGTCCTCGTAGCGGCGGTCGACGTGTGCCCGCAGCTCCTTGAGGAACTCGTGGGTCTCCGGGAGGTTCTCGCAGTTGGTGCCCTCCCGCTCGAACAGGTAGGGCACGGCGTCCAGGCGTACGCCGTCCACACCCATGTCGAACCAGAAGTCGACGACCTCGAGCATGGCCCCACGCACCTCGGGGTTGTCGAAGTTCAGGTCGGGCTGGTGGGAGTAGAAGCGGTGCCAGTAGTACGCCTGCGCGAGGGGGTCCCAGCTCCAGTTGGACGCCTCGAAGTCCTGGAAGATGATGCGGGTGTCCTCGTACTTGTTCTGCGTGTCGCTCCACACGTAGAAGTCGCGCTCCGAGGTGCCTTCGGGCGCCCGCCGGGCGCGCTGGAACCAGGGATGCTGGTCCGACGTGTGGTTCATCACCAGCTCGGTGATGACGCGCAGTCCGCGCGCGTGAGCCTCCTGGAGGAACCGCTGGAAATCCGCCAGCGTGCCATAGTCCGCGTGAACGCCCCGGTTGTCCGCGATGTCGTATCCGTCGTCGCGCAGCGGCGACGGATAGAAGGGGAGCAGCCAGATGGCGGTGACGCCGAGGTGCTGGAGGTAGTCCAGCTTCTGGATCAGGCCGGGAAGGTCTCCGATGCCGTCGCCGTTGCTGTCGTGGAAGGCCCGCACGTGGAGCTCGTAGATGACGGCATCCTTGTACCACAGCGGGTCCGAGGAAGGCCGTTCGGTCTCATCGCGTGCCGCCATCACCCCCTCACATGTAGTAGTCGAAGTCGCGCTCGGTGCGGACCCGCCGGCGGAGACGGAAGACGTGCGCCGGGGCGCTCTGCGGATCGACCTGGACGTAGTTCCGGCGCCCGTACCAGAGGTAGCGAGCGTCGCTCACCAGGTCGTGCATCTGGTAGGAGC
>Ga0315556_1002407_pt1 | contig 10685 bp, 9 predicted proteins | sample SalMarSW160310MG_FD_202112 | JGI IMG/M metagenome (GOLD analysis project Ga0315556, IMG submission 202112) | Salt marsh sediment microbial communities from the Plum Island Ecosystem LTER, Massachusetts, United States - Salt Marsh Sediment SW1603-10 ...
TTCCAACGCTGTTCCATGGCAGATCTCCCTATGCGAATTGCCCCGGTCGCGGCGGTTGCCGTCTGGCCGGAGGTCTTATTGTCGTTCCGCTTTCCCCTGGGGCCGCGCGGTTGGCAAACGGGTGTCCCACGTCACCGACGATAGTCGCCTCGGGTATCCGGATCAATCCCTTCATGGGCTGACTGGGGGTTCCCCTGACTTCAGCCCGCCCTGAATCCACAGCGTGACCAGTTCCGCCAGCGAGCCCGCCTCCATCTTGGTCATGCCCCGGGCGCGGTGGATTTCCACCGTCTTGATGCTGATGTTGAGTTCGTCCGCAATGATCTTGTTGGGCTTGCCCGCCACCACGGCGTCCAGCACTTCGCGCTCGCGAGGGGTCAGGCGGGCGCTGCGATCGGTGATGTCGGAACGGGCGGCGGTATCCTGGCGGCGGCGGCGATCCAGTTCCACGCACTGCTGGATGCGGTCCAGCAGCACTTGATCGTTGAACGGCTTTTCGATGAACTCCACCGCGCCGGCCTTCATGGCCTGGACCGCCATGGGAACATCACCGTGGCCGGTGATGATGATGATAGGTGTGTCGACGCCGCGATCCTTGAGGGTTTCCTGCAGTTCCAGCCCGCTCATGCCGGGCATACGCACATCGAGCAGAAGACAGCCGGGAGAGTCGTCCGAATAGCTGCGCAGGAAGTCCCGAGCCGAATCGAAGGCTTCCACGGCGTGTCCCGCCGATTCCAGTAGCCAACGCAACGACTCGCGCACGGCGCTGTCGTCGTCGACGATGTATATGTGTGCCTCGGCAGTCATGCAATCTTCTCCCCTGGTGCGGTGGGCAACGTGAAGCTGAAATGCGCTCCGCCGTTCTGGCGTGCGCTCGCGGTGAGCCGCCCTCCATGGGCCGTTATTATGGAGCGGCTGATGGATAGGCCCATGCCCATGCCCTCGGCTTTGGTGGTGAAAAACGCGTCGAACAGATGATCTACGCCGCCGGGCGGCAGGCCTGGCCCCGTGTCGTCCACGCAGACCTCCACTTCGCCGCTGGCGGACAGCCGGGTCGTCACCGTCACGAGGCCATCGGTCTTGCCCGTCAGCGCATCAATGGAATTACGTACCAGATTGACCACCACCTGTTCAAGCTGAATGCTGTCCCCGGTGACCGGCGGCAGACCCGGCGCCAAGTGGGTTTCGAGCCGTACCCGCTTCTGCCGTGCATCCAGGCTGGCCAGTTGTACTGCCTCTCTGACTACCCGGTTGATGTCGGTGGTGACGTATTTCAGGTCGCGCTTGCTGAGGAAACGGCGCAGCCGGCGGATGATCTCGCCGGAGCGTTCGCCCTGCTGGGCGATCGCGTCCAGCGCGCTCTGCAGCTGGTCGGGCTGAGAGGCGCCGCTGCGCAGACGGCGTATGCCGCCCTTGGCGTAGTTGACGATGGCCGCCAGCGGCTGGTTGAGTTCATGGGCGAGGGCCGTTGCCAGTTCACCGGCGGTGCTGACGCGGGAGGCATGGGCGATCTGTGCTTCGTGTTCCCGCGCACGCTCCTCGGTCCGGACGCGGTCGGTGATGTCCTTGCCGGTGGAGACGAAGTAAGTCACCTCCTGCTGTTCGTTCTTCAGCGGCGTGACGGATTTCTCTTCGTAGTAGAGTGAGCCGTCCTTGCGGCGGTTGATGAACACGTCAGTGAAGACGCCGCCGTCCAGGATGGTCGACCACATGTGCCGGTAGGTTTCCTCCGGCAGCTGTCCCGACTTGAGAATGCTGGGCTTCTGGCCGATGCATTCGACCCGGCTGTAGCCGGTGGTGAGCTCGAAGGCCGGATTGACGTATTCGATCACACCCTGGCGATCGGTGATCATCACCAGGTCGGCGCTTTGCTCCAGCGCCGTGGAGAGCTTGCGCATCTGCGCCTCAGCGCGCCGGCGTTCCCTGAATTCCTCCTCCAGGGAGCGGTTGGTCTGGTCCAATTTGCGGTTGAGCTTGAGTACGTGCGCGGTGACCGCGGCCATGGTGAGCATCAGCAGCGTGCCGACGACCAACCAGTGCCAATAGGTGCTCCACAGCAGGGCCAGGGTCAGTTCGTGGTGATACGGGCCGATGCCCAGCTCCTGAAACAGTTCATGCACCCGGTGGTAGTCCAGCGGCACGGTCCAACCCGCATAGCGCCCGGCCACGGCGGCGGGATGATCCTCCGGCATGGTCAGCAACGCCACCGCCACCCGTTGCGCCAAACGGTCCGGGGTGTGCTCAGTGCGGGCGAACGGCCACTCGGGATACAGCCGCGTGCTGTGGCGAAACGGGAAGCCGAGTGTGGTCTGGGCATTGAGCACGCGGAAGTCGCTCAGGCGGATCTTGCCCTCCTTGGCGAGGCGCTCGAGGATGTCGGTACGCACCGTGCCGGCATCCACCTGGCCGTCGCGTACGGCAAAGACGATGTCGTCCTGGGGAAAACCCGCGAACACCAGGCGCGACAGGTCGCTGAACGGGTCGACCCCGGCCTCCTTCATTTCACGCCAGGCCAATTGGAAGCCGCCGAAGGCGCTGCGGCTGACGGCCATGAAGGATTTGCCCTGCAGGTCGCTCAAGGTGCGAATGTCGCGACGGTCGGCGCGGGTGATGATCACGGCGCCGAACACGGTGTACGGATGACCGGCGCGCAGGTTGCGGAGGGTGACCAGCCGGGTGATGCCGTAGGCCGCTTCCAGCTCCACATAGTCGCCCGGGTTGGTGAGCACGAAGTCCACTTCGCCGCTGGCTACGGCGTTGCGCAGGCCGCGCAACGTGTAGGGCCGGACTTCGAAACGGCATTCCGGAATGCGCGTGCTCAGGTAGGCGGCGGTGGGTGTCCAGCGGCTCAGTGCATTCTCTTCGCCCCGGAATGCCAATACGCCGATGATGACATCACGGTCGGAGGTGGCGTCCGCCGGAGCGGCGAGCGCGGGCATCCACGCCGTCAGCAGCCACAGCACGCCGGCGATGAGCCCGGTTGTACGGGGCCACCGCCTAGCTGTCGTCATGAGCTGTGAATACGCCAGTGCGTGCCGCTACTTCTTCTGGACCCAATTGCCCTTGCCATCCTGATACCACCAGCCGTCACGCGCATTGCTGACCCAGCTGCGGGCGAAGGTGGCGCGAATTTCCGATTCCCACTCCGGGTGGCCGTTGGCCTTGGCGATTTCCCCATACAGGGCGTTGCGGTCCCGGTTCTCGTCCGCCACCAGTTGCTTGACCTGGTTGCGTTCGCGCAGGGCCACGGCGCCGGGGTTGCGCACGGTGATCAGGCCATCGCGCGTCATGCCCACGGCACCGCTCGCGTAGTACGGTTGCAGGGCATCCTGGCGCTTGGCCATAGAGGCGGTCAGCGCGCGGATGGCCGGGGTGCTCACATTGAGGTTGGCGGCGGCGTGGGCCGGCGGCACCACCGCTTCCAGCGTCGCGACGAAGACACGGGCCAGTGTCAGGGGGTGGCCGGCGTCGGAACGCGGCTCGGTCCCGGGTGTCGCTGCGGGGGTCTTGTTCTGATCCGTGCCGGGCTTCTTGCCATAGACCTCCTGCACGATGCGGTCGGCCGCCTGTTGGGCGGCGGCGGCAGGAAAATAGACATTGATGGTCACGCAGGCCGTGAGCCACAACGGCATCAGCAATGCGGACAGAGTGGTTGCGTGTTTCATGATGTCATCCTCCTGCGACAGCGATAAAAACTATCATGGCAGGCTTTGTGGGCGAGGACAAACGGCAACGGCGGATCACCGTACCACGGCCGGTGAACTGGCGATGGCCGACTCGAGGCGGGCCACCAGTTCGTTCCAGTCCACCTGTTTCTGGAAGCCGACGATGTCGATGCGCGGCAGGCCGCCGCCCTTGACGATGTAGTAGCCCTGGCTCGCCGGAGCGACGCCGCCCATGCGGCAGACGCCGTTTTCCAGGTGGCAGCTCAGCCCCAGGCGGTCGTAGGAGAACTCTTTGAAGAAGCTCAGGAATTGTCGCTGCAGCGCACCGCCCAGCCCGCCGCCACCGATGCTGGTGAGGTTTTCCACGGCTTTCTGACTGATGCGGTGGCGTGAGTCGTCGTTCGCCGGGGTGCCCAGACGCGCATCGAAGGCGACCGGCTTCCAGTCCTGCATGCGCAGGCCGTTGATGTGCCCGCTGATCCGGCCCTGCATGCTGCCGAAGGAGAAGGTGCGGGTCAGGGCATCCAGGTCCAGGCGCTGGATGTCGACGTCGGCGGCCAGCGTGGGTACCAGGCCGAACAGCTGTTCCAGGCGCAGCCCGCGGATGGTGATGGTGCCGTCGAAGGCGCGCACCAGCAGCACGCCGCCTACGTCCAGGCTGCCGTGGTCATAGGTGACGGCGGGAATGACGCCGGAGAGTTTTCCCGACATCACCGGCCAGCCCAATGCGTGGCTGACCGCCTGCATGGACACCGGTTCCAGTACCCCGTCGAACTCCACCTTGGTGTCGCCGTCTTCGGGATGGTCCAGCTGGAAGTGGTCGACCTGCAAGGCGCCGTCGAGAATGCCGATGTTGGCGGTGCGGCTGAGGCGCACGGAACGGGGGCTCAGGCTCAGTTCCATGGTCGCTGCGCCGAGGCCGAACTGGAACAGGTGCCCGCCGTTCCAGTGCAGGCGCGCCGGATGGGCCGGGCCGGTGGAGGACCAGCGCAGGTCGCCGCCCACGCCGTACAGGCCGAAGCGGCCCTTGCGGTCATCGATATTGGCGCGCCCCAGGGTCAGGCTGGCCTGGATGCCTGCATCGGCGTAGTCCAGCGTGCCGGACACCTGGCCGTCCGCGTCGAGGGATTCTCCGGCGGTGCCGATGAGCAGCGGTTGCAGGTAGCGGCGGTAGAGCTCCCCGAGCCGGGACGGCTGCAGATCGAGATGCAGGCTGTGCAGTGCGACCTTGCCGTCCTTGGTGCCCAGGGACAGACGGCCGCTGGCCTGCACCTGATCGGGCTGATTCAGTGACACCTGCGTCAGCGACAACGTGCCTGCGCCGGGGTGCGCGGTCCCGGTCAGCCGGACGGTCAGTGGTTTGGGGGGCAGGTTCCAGCAGTCGCTCAGACACAGGGTGCCGGCGGCCCCGTGCAGCGTGGCGTCCAGATGCCAGGCGTCGGTGCCGGCTCGGTCGAGTTGCCCGGCGACGTCCAGGTTGAGCCCTTCAGCGGCGTTGCTGCCGTCACCCACCAGGAATCCGAACCCCGGAAGCTTGACGTCGAAGCGGGCCCGGCGCAGCCCGCCGGGGCTGCCGCTGAGCTGGGCGTCCAGGTCGGCGCGCCCGCTCAGATTGAGGGCGCCGGGATCCAGGCCCAACGCCTTGGCCACTTTGGGCAGACGGGCGGCGTCCAGGTGGCGGGCATGGATATCGGCGCTCCAACCTGACGGGCCCAGGCGCGCGCTGAGTTTCAGTCGGCCGGCGGCGACGGATGTGTCCGGTAGGTTCAGGGTCAGTGTCTTGTCTGCGGGCCGGTAGCGGAAGCCGAGGGCCAGGGGATTCTGGTCCACGCCCGGCAGGCGCAGGCGCGCCTCGGCGGCCGGGCAGGCGATCCAGGGCCCGTCGAGTCGGGCATGGGCGCAGCTCAGCCGTAGGTCGGTCTGGCGGCCCAGGGGCGGGGGCAGTTCCGCCTCCGCGGCGCCCAGCTCCAGCGCCAGCCCGCCGTCGGGCAGCAATGTCATGCCTACGTGAACCTGTTTCGCCTGCCAGCCGGGCCCTGCCACCTGGGCCAGATCCAGCCGCACGGTATCGACGGCCGCTGCGGCCGTTGCCCACAACCACAGCGCGGCGAATAGGGATGCCGGGAGCGCGCGGCTCACGGTTTTTGGCCCCTGGCGCAACCGCGGTGGGGGCCGGCGGACTTGCAATACCTGTGCAAAATAGTCAAAAATAGGTCTACTCTTTGGGGAGCGCCGACGAGACCGGTATGGCGGTTGCCCCGGTAGTTCGCAGGTGACGACACATCAATTCTATTATTCAAGGTGGTGGTAGCAATGGATCTTAAACTGGACGGCGAAGGTTTTCTGCTCGATCGTGACGACTGGTCGGAGGAGGCCGCACGTGAGCTGTGCGCCAGCGACGGCATGGAAATGACCGATGAAATCATGGGGTATATCCATGAAGCCCGTCGCATGTACGACGAGGACGGTGTGGTGCCGCCGATCCGCAAGTTCTCCAAGGCCATGAAGGTCGATACCAAGCACCTGTACGACGTGTTCCAGAAGGGACCGATGAAGCTGATCTGCAAGTGGGGCGGTCTGCCTAAGCCCACCGGCTGCGTCTGACACGCCGCATCGGTTCGTTATGTAACGACGGCGCCTTCGGGCGCCGTCGTCGTTTGTGCCGTCTTCGTTCTAGTCCGTTTCCCGTTCGATGCTGCAGCAATGGACCGCGGCCGGTGCGGCGCCCGCCTCCAATACCGCTCCGGTCACCGCGTTGGGACGGAAGGTCGTGCAGCCTTTCAGGCCGCGCCGATAGGCCTCACGATAAAGATCCTGGAAGGCGTCGAAGGGAAAGCCCTCGGGTACGTTGATGGTCTTGGAGATGGCGCTGTCCACGAACGGCTGCAGCGCCGACTGCATGTCCAGGTGGGCGCGCGGCGGGAGGGCGCGGGCGTCGACGAAGGCGGTGGGCAGCGGTGCGTCGCCCCGCAGTTCCTGCCAGCGGCGCAGCGCATAGTCCGTGAGTTGGTGATCGGCGTAGCCCCCGTCGCGTTCCAGGAGCCGCCGCCGGTGGGTGAAGTCGAACACCGGTTCCAGGCCGCTGGAGACGTTGTTGGCCAGCAGGCTGATGGTGCCGGTGGGGGCGATGGCGGTGAGGTGGCTGTTGCGGATGCCGTGGGCGGCGATGCCGTCGAGGATGTCCTGGGGCAGGCGCCGAACGAAGGTGGCGCTGAGATAGGCGTCGCGCTCATAGAACGGAAACGCGCCCTTTTCCCTCGCCAGCTGGACGGAAGTGCGGTAGGCCGTGTGGCAGATCAGCTCCATGACCTGCGCCGCCGTGGCGCGCGCGGGGTCGCTGTCGTAATGCAGTCCCAGCATGATTAGCGCATCACCCAGCCCGGTGATTCCCAGGCCGATGCGGCGTGAGCCGCGCGCCTGGGCCTGCTGGGCGGGGAGCGGGAACCGGGAGGCGTCGATGACGTTGTCCAGCATGCGTGTGGCGGTCTCGGCCGTGGCGCGCAGGGCGTCCAGATCAAGATGGGCGTTCGACTCGAAGGCCTCGCGAACGAAGCCGGTGAGATTGATGGAGCCCAGGTCGCAGGCACCATAGGGCGGCAGGGGGATTTCGCCGCAAGGGTTGGTGGCGCAGATGTGTTCGCGATAGTAGAGGTTGTTTTCGGCGTTGATGCGGTCGACGAACAGGATACCCGGTTCGGCGTAGTCGTAGTTGGCGCGCATGATGCGCTCCCACAAGGCCCGTGCCCGTACCCGCCGAAGCACGCGGCACTGGACTGTTTTTGTGCCGCCCGACCAACGCCGCGGCACCAATTCTCCCGGCGTCTCGTCGTCCAGCTGCGCGGCCGGGAACACCAGGGCCCATTCCCGGTCCTCCTCTACTGCCTCCATGAAGGCATCGCTCACCAGCACCGACAGATTGAAGTGGGTGAGGGCGCCGGGCGTATGTTTGGCGTCGACGAATTCCTCGATGTCGGGATGATCGCAGCGCAGAGTGGCCATCATGGCACCGCGCCGCGCGCCGGTGGACAACAGCGTGGCGCACATGCTGTCCCAGATGCGCATGAACGATACCGGGCCGGAGGCGATGGTGCCGGTGGCGTGGGCCGGCGTGTTGCGTGGCCGCAGGGTGGAAAAGTCGTAGCCCACGCCGCCGCCCTGCTGCATGGTGACGGCGCCCTCCTTGAGGCCGTCGAAGATGCCGTCCATGGAATCCTCGAGGGTGCCCATGACGAAGCAGTTGAACAGGGTGACGCGCCGCGCCGCGCCCGCGCCGGCGAGAATCCGGCCGCCGGGCAGGAAGCGGAAGTTCTGTAGCGCCGACTGAAAGCGTGTCGCCCATGCGGCTTCGTCGCTGGCTTCCACGGCGGCCAATGCCGTCGCGACGCGACGCCAGGTGTCGTCTATGGTGGCGTCCACCGCGGCATCACCCTGGCGCAGGCGGTACTTGGTATCCCAGATGTGCTGTGAAATATCAGCGCTGAAGCGACTCATGTGTGTATCGCGTCCACGGTGTCTTCGGTGGCCTTCTGTGTTGCAGTCTAGGCCACGCGGCTCAATTCCGCCGCCGCGGGGTGTCGGCCGTCACCCGATGCTGGCATCATAGCGGCATACCGATTCCGAACCACACACGTCGCGCCTGATACAGGCCCGGCGTCACAAGCGAGTGCCTTCATGGGTAAGTCCAAGAACAAACAGGCCGGCCGTAAGAACAAGAGTGCAGCGGCGAAGCCGACCAAGGCGCAACGCGCCGATCATCACGTCCTATACCAGAAATCGGTGCAGGACCCCGCGACCGACGTGGCTCTGATGCTGGAAAAGTTCACCGAGCTGCGCGGCCACGCGCCTCGGGTTCTGCGCGAGGACTTCTGTGGCACGGCCCTGCTTTCGGTGGAGTGGTGTCGCGGCGACAAGGCGCGGACGGCAGTGGGTGTCGACCTGTGCGAATCCACCCTGAACTGGGGGCGTGAACACAATCTGATGCCTGCCGGCGAGGCGGGCAGACGGGTGACGCTCATCCACGGCAATGTGCTCGATGCCGCCGCGCCGCCGGCCGACATGACCTGCGCCTTCAACTTCAGCTACAACGCATTCAAGGATCGCACCGCGATGCTGGCCTATTTCCGCGCTGCTCACGCCGGCCTGGCCGACGGCGGCGTGCTGGCCATGGACGTCTACGGCGGCCAGGAAGCCATCGACACCATGGAAGAGGAGCGCGAGGTGGAAGGCGAGAAGTTCACCTATGTGTGGGAGCAGGAGAAGTTCAATCCCATCACCCACGAGACGCTGTGCCACATCCACTTTGATTTCCCGGACGGCTCCCGCCTGGAGCGCGCCTTCACCTACGAGTGGCGCCTGTGGACCCTGCCGGAACTGCGTGAACTGCTGACCGAAGCCGGGTTCAGCGCCGTGCGCGTCTTCTGGGAGGTGTATGAGGAGGGCGACGAGGACGACGAGTACATGGTCGGCACCGGCCGTTACGTCGAAGTCACCGAGGTGGAGCCCCAGCAGTCCTGGATTGCGTACGTGTTCGCGGAGAAATGAGACGAACCGAAAAGAAAGGACCGGGTGCCGAGGGCTGAGCGAAATCCCGATTCCCGGAGGGTGTCCCTGTCGGAGCGCCCTTGGGCGCGAATGGTTGGGTATCGGCAGAAGCCCGGTTCGCGGGCAAGCCCGCTCCTACGCGCAAGAACCGACTTGGCCAGAAATCGTAGGACCGCTACGCTTTTTGAAGTCCTCAGTCCTCAGTCCTCAGTCCTCAGTCCTCAGTCCTCAGTCCTCAGTCCTCAGTCCTCAGTCCTCAGTCCTCAGTCCTCAGTCCTCAGTCCTCAGTCCTCAGTCCTCAGTCCTCAGTCCTCCCCTCTCCCCAAGCCGTCACCGTCACCGCCCGCCGGTACGCGGCGGTGCGATGCTCCCACAGATAGATCCCCTGCCACGTGCCCAGGTCGCAGATGCCGTCGCGTACCGGGATGGTGAGGCCGGTCTGGGTCAGTACGGTGCGCACGTGGGCCGGCATGTCGTCCGGGCCTTCGTCGTCGTGCCGAAACAGCGGGTCGCCGTCGGGGACCAGTCGGGCCATGAAGCGTTCCAGGTCGGCGCGTACCGTGGGATCGGCGTTCTCACACAGCATGAGCGAGGCGCTGGTGTGATGGACGAACAGCTGGCACAGGCCGGCATGGACGTCCGAGGCCTGCACCAGACGCTGGATCTCGCCGGTGATGTCGTAGCTGCCGCGGCCGCGGGTGGCGACGGTGATCTTTTGCTGGAGCATCAGGGTCTACCTGTGTTGGCAGTGGTCGAGGACATGGCTTGTGCTAATATGGCGCGCCGTAATTTTCATCCCGGACAAGCCTTTATGGAAGCGCAGCAGTCGTTGATTTTCGATGTGGGGCTGGAGGACTTCGATCAGCGTGTGCTGGCCGCCTCCGCCGATCAGGTCGTACTGGTGGATTTCTGGGCCGAGTGGTGTCCGCCATGCATCGTGCTCGCGCCGGTGATCGAGCGCGTGGTGCGGGAGCATGCGGGGACGTTGCGGCTGGCCAAACTGGAAGTGGACGAGGGTGAAAACATGAAGCTGGCGGGCCGTTACCAAGTGCGCGGCTTCCCCACCGTAATCATTTTCCGTGACGGTGAGGAGCTGGGCCGCTTTGCCGGCGCCAAGAGCTACACGGACCTGGTGGCGTTCCTGCAGCGGCACTTGGGTCCGCTGCAGGCCTAGGCTATTCCATCTCGATTTCGGTGCTGCTCATGTCGCCGTCGGCGGAGATGTGCACCGCGCTCACACCGGGCAGCCGGGTGACGATGTAACCGGCCATCAGGGTCAGCAGATCGCGCTTCTCATTGTCGATGGCGGTGAGCATCTTCCAGGCGGCAATCTGCGCGCGCTGTACCGCGTCGGGATTCTCGACGTAGGTTGGCCCCATGCGCCAGCCCTTGTCCATGTCCCGGTCCATCATGTCGAAAAACTCGCCGCCGTTCTGCAATACGTCCGGCGGAACCTCGACCTTGATGAGCTGATCTTCG
>Ga0315556_1002408_pt1 | contig 10684 bp, 10 predicted proteins | sample SalMarSW160310MG_FD_202112 | JGI IMG/M metagenome (GOLD analysis project Ga0315556, IMG submission 202112) | Salt marsh sediment microbial communities from the Plum Island Ecosystem LTER, Massachusetts, United States - Salt Marsh Sediment SW1603-10 ...
GAAAAATGACCTCGACGTACTGCAAGTATGCCTGCGGCCATTTTTCTGCACGCGCCTTGTATTCATGGAACTCTCCATCGTCTCGCGACGAAGATCGGTGAGAAATCCGGGCTAATCAGATCCACGGTCCTACTACATCAAAATAAGGAGCCTTCCATAAAATGAAGGATTGTGGCGGTAGTCTATCGTGTTCAGAATCTTCCAAAAACAACGCATACGATACGAAAGCGCTTGACAGACGGGCGACGGGTGCCATTATTGATTTTGTATGAATCGTTTCCTCATATACGCAGTTCTATCCCTGTCGCTAGCCCTTGTCCCAACATGCGCCCGCTTGCCGGAATATGCCCGGCCGCGCATGGTTCAGGCGGACAAACTGCAGAAGACAGTCCCGACGGGTTTTGCCTACCGGCTGTTGACCCGGGATGATTTCCGCGCAGCCTCCTTATCGGAGCAACAGGCGGAACATGCCGAACGAATCAACGCGCACGTAGCCACCCTAATTCGGTTGACCGCTGATTCGAGTTTCAGGATCACGAGCGGGGATTTGTACGGCCAGAGGTATTTCTTCGGCAGAATTGAACGTCTGGCCTTTGAAGCCGTCATGTTGCCAGATCGATCATGGTGGAACCCCAAGATACCGGCCAACATGCGGGGTTATGTGCTGCAGCATGAACAAATCCACTTTGCGCTCACGGAACTTGCGGCGCGGCAACTGACCATCGACATCCAAAAATGGGCATCGGAGGTTTTGGTCATGAAGCCAACGCCTCAAGAGGTGCGAACGGAATTCCTTCGGCAGATCAAGGACCGGATTAGCGCGGCCATGGAGGTCAACCTAAAGCGACAAGCGGAGTTCGATGAGGACACGTCCTTATTTTTCAGTCCAAAGTGGCAGCATTGGTGGTCATTGACGGTGGAGGAGGAACTTAAACAGACTAATCCAGAACGAAAAGTTCATGGGAAGAATCCTTAAGCACCTTATTCTCCGAGATGTCCAGTCCAGACCAGTGCCCCGAATCTGCAGCGCGTAGCCCACATAAAACGAACCCTGGATCGGTTATTCAGATTCGGAAGAGCCCCATTGCGATGACAGGTTCTCCCATTCCATCTTCATTTAAAACAGCCGATGTGCCTTCGAGGCATAGCAATGTATTACTCCGCCACTCCTTTAAAGCGATATTCTGACTTGAGTTGCTAATCGCGCTCCCGAAGCTCCACCCGCCCTCTTTCGACTACGATACGAATCCTATCGTCCGGAGCTGTGATCTGAAAAAACGACCAGGTCAACCCCGTGCAAGGCATGACTATTTGGGAATGGTTGAATCGACCAATTTTCAAGTATTGTGATGCCAGTTGTAATGGAACGTCCCCTTTTGCTTAAGATGCAACCACTTCGAAAAAACTTGACTTTTATGTGCACATGGATTGATAATTTACCTTAAATTCTCTGAATAATCCTTCACGATCTGCTCCGCCACTGAGACCCAATACATTCCGAATCCACCTCCTCTTGATAGAATCCGCAACAATATAACTCTTTCCACCACTGAGAAAAGGCATACCAGTTCATTCCATCAACCTTTTTCAAGGCTCACTTCATGTGCACACACTCAGATATATCCTACATCGCTCTCGATAGGGAGTTGATCTGTCGGGAGCCACCTTAAAATACAGTGGGTAATTGTATCTTCCACCTTCATCCAGGAGGTGCTTCATGGAGAAACCCCTCAAAATGCCTCAGCTTTGCTCCTAACAGGGGCTTTAATGCCTTGTTAGGAGTCTGACAAATAATCTCCATCTTTATCAGCGTTGCATTGCTGGCAATATCGGCTGAAATATATCTGCAGTGTTCATTGTAAACGCATATATTGCCTAAATATTTATCGGAAAGGGGGTTTCTATGCCTATTATCTTTATTGAAAACCAGTACCCTTTACACAAAAACAAGGAAGTGTTGGCTGCTTGGTTAAGGGCAATTGAAAAATACCCTCAACCAGAGGGCTTGTTTACCACCTTGGTTGATACGGCAGTTAGCAGCGATAATAATGGGCTAAAGGTCTTATCAGCCCATTTAATTAATCCTGGCAAATATGAGGAAGCAGCTGCTTATTTTCACAAATTTATGACTGAGTTTTTTGACATTGAAGGGTACTGTTATCAGTTTAGCAACTGGTTAACAATTGAAGAAGCTATGAAGTCAATTGGTCAACAGGCACCCAAAAGATAAGGAATGTCATACACGTTGAACCGGGTAGAGCTTTTGTCCTATCCGCAAATTTTTAAGATCATGTTGACTGCTGAGCAACACAAGTTTCTTTGGAGTATAAGACCTGTAGTTTCTGAATTCGCAATTCGGAAGGCTGAGTTGCATGTACTGCTATTTATCTGAAATAAATTTGCGCCTTCAAAACTGCAGATTACTCCAACGTTAAGGGGCAAAAAATCCTTTCATTTTGCCAAATTTGGAAAAGTGGATTTGAAGGGCAGGGTCAATCGACCCTGCCCTTTTGACGTTTTTTTCTGTTTACATTTAGCAGTCGATTGTTTTGAAGGTTAGTCCAAAATTAAGAATACGATACGAAGCTTGAACTGAAGGCTTATTTGGGCTATACTCGAATCGACCAATTTTTGAGGTTTCACAACGTAATCGTAACAGAATGAGCGCTCCGTTTAACTGGTGAATCAGGATGCAAGCAGCACTACTGAAAGCTGGACTATCTCAATAAGGGATAGGATAATGTCGAGAAAGAAAACCCTAATTTATTCTTAAGGAGGAAACATGTTAAAAAGAACCTCAAAAGATGAGACATTCAAGGAATCAAGGCCGAGCGTTATCTCCCCTGAGTCACATACGATCATTGGAGAGAATATCAGCATTGAGGGAGGAATCAAGGGCAAGGAGGACTTGGTTATCGAGGGATCAGTGAAAGGCAATATTGAACTGGAGGCGAACCACTTGACCGTTGGAGCCAAGGGACACGTCGAGGGCGAGATCCAGGTTGATAGCGTAACAGTACAAGGCCGATTAACTGGCAATATTAAAGCCTCGGGCAAGGTGGAAATTACTAAAGAGGCCGATTTTAATGGTGAAATAAGGGCGAGAAGCATATCCGTGGAGGATGGGGCAATGCTTAAGGCGCTCATTGAGCTTGAGAGAGAATCTCAAATTAAGGCCGTACCCGAACCTAAAGCTAAGGCCGTTGAGCAGGCTTCCCCCGTATCCCAAGACAAACCAACCTCCGCCATGAGCGAGGGCGTCAAGGGGAGTAATCCTTGAAATATGATACCGCTCTGTCAGGGGAGGACCAGATCACTGAGCCCGGCCGCCCACATCACACCAGCAATGTCCTGAGAGTGTTCACGGAACGGCTCGAAAGAAGCCAGGATGCGCAACTGCTGGACCTAGGCCCCGTTTGTAGCGAAAATATCAATTTCTTTGCCAAGCGAGTGAAGAGGCTCTTCGTCTGTGACATGTTTCTTCGCTTAGATTTAGCCTGCCGGCGTGGTCTACCAACGACTCATGTCTGGCAACATTTGGATTATCCTCCTCTGAGCTTCGATGGCATCATGCTCTGGGGCCTGATTGATTATTTGGATGATAGCGAAGTTCGTAAGCTGTTAGATCTTTGCAGCACCATGGTGAAGCCATCTGGAACGCTTTTGGCTGTTGTTCAGGGTGAATTTACCGTCACTTCAACTATCAACTCGTACGTCATTGCGGATAACTTTGAGGTATACCTGCGCCCTCAACCGCACTTATCGCTCTCTTTACGAACCCGTCATAATCGGGCACTGCTGACCATCGTTGCTCCCTTTACTCCAATCAAGTCTTTTGTCTCCCGGGATGGAATTAGGGAAATTCTCTTGCGGCCTAAATAACCCTATTTGACTGGATCATTTTACATAGAAACCTCAAAAATCTCGACAGGAAATTTTTTTGAGGAACTCCTAATGGGGGACCTAGATGTGTATAAGAAGGACAAAACGAAAGAGTACCACGTCGAGGAATCAACTGAAGTCAAGGGCTCAAAATGTGGGACTATAGGGAGCGGAGAAAGGATTGGAGATTACAAGGTTAGCCTTGATCAAGTTTTGAAATCGTTACCATTTCCCTTTTATGTCATTGATGCCTCTGATTATAGGATCAGAGCAGCAAATCCTGCGGCTCAGCTCGGGCGATTATCAAATGACTCGACCTGTTATGCTCTTACCCATAAGATGGACAAACCTTGTGGCTCGGAAAAACATCCGTGCCCTCTTGAGAAAGTAAGGAGAACTAGAAGACCGGTGACGGTGGAACATGTCCATTATGACAAGGGTGGAAACACAAGAAACGTTGAGGTCCATGCTTTTCCTGTTTTTGATAATGAAGGGAAAGTCTCGCATATTATTGAGTATGTGCTGGATATCACCAAGCGCAAACGGGCCGAGGATGCATTGCGAGAAGCGCATGACCAACTGGAAAGACGCGTTGAGCAACGTACGGCAGAACTTGTGAAAAGCTATAAGGAGAAGGCTTTCATCCGAGAAACCTTTGGAACTTACTTGAGCGATGAGGTTGTCGCAGAGATACTCGCAATTGCTGACGGTGTCGAGCTTGGCGGAGAAATGAGAGACATGACTATTCTCGTATCCGATCTGCGAGGATTCAGTGTTGTCACCAAAGCCATGGAAGCATCTCGAATAGTGAAGATAATCAACCGGTACCTGAATAATATGGTCCCTATTATCATGCGGCATGAGGGCACCATCGATGAATTTACGGGAGATGGAATACTTGTTTTCTTCGGGGCTCCGCGTCGACTTCCGGACCACTCCAGCCGAGCCGTAGTTTGTGCCCTAGAGATGCAGAGGTCTATGAAGGAATTAAACAAAGAGAACCTAAGCCTGGGTTTGCCGCAAGTCGAAATGGGAATCGCTATCAGCTGTGGGCATTTGGCTGTCGGTAACATAGGCTCGGAGAAACGCAAGAAATACGGAGCGGTGGGAAGTCCCATTAATGCGGCATTTCGGCTGGTAGAAAAGGCCCGTCCTGACGAGATACTGGTTACGCAGGCAGTCAAGGATAGGCTTGGTGATATACTGCAGATCGACTCGGAGTGGAAAGAAAACCTGAAAGGCATAGGCAACACACTTATCTATAAGGTGATCGGAATGAATGAAAGATAATCAAAGGTTGAACGTGTTTGGAATCCGGTCCATGCACAAAACTGAGAAAGATCCAACTTCACTTCAAATAAAATTCCCCTCTAGATTATCCATATCTTTTGGAATTCCGGGGACCTGTCCCCGGAATCCCTCACCTCTGCATCTTCGGAAAAGCTGATGGAAGTGCTGAAGTATTTTTCGCTGACCGGCAGCTGATATCCAATTTTAGCTTCAGCTTCTTTGATGAGCCCCTCAACGAATGCACCACCGCTGACAATCCTGCGCTTTTCGATTCCTCGCAACGTCCCCCTTTTCCTTCGTGGTCTCTGGCGGGTTCATTAAACTGAATGATTTTCTTCTCATTTGGTGTAGAATGGGGTTCCATGGCATTTTACATTAACCCGAGAGGAAAGGAGGACAGAAATGATGCAGACACGGGGACCATTTTGCCAGAGTTGTGCCATGCCCATGAAGAAACCGGAGTTGTTCGGGACCAGGGCCGACGGTGCTAAATCCGAGGAGTACTGCATCTACTGCTTTCAGAACGGCAAGTTCACGGAACCTGACATTTCCATGCAGGAAATCATCGACAGATGCGTGGCGATCATTGGGCAAAGAAAAATCATGTCTGAAGACCAGGCCCGCGATCTAATGACCAAGGCCATTCCGACTCTCAAACGGTGGCGTGAGGTGGAGTAACAGAACAGTTAGGAGAGGATAGGAACACAGGTTTGAAGACTGTCCGGTGGTCGAGATATACAGATGTCCAAAAATGAGATCTTAAAGGACCTGTTTTTTATCGAAAGAGGTTATCTGAACGGCAACCACTTCGTTTACCGGTCAAAAGCCCCGGTCCTCATCGACACGGGCTACGTCGCCGACTTCCAGAAAACGGTCAGGCTGATCAGGGGATTTGGAGTCAGCCTTCCGGACGTCTCCCTCATTGTCAATACTCACTCCCATTGTGATCACATCGGCGGGAATAAGATCATCCAGGAAATGTCGCGGTGCGATATTGCCCTGCACGCCATTGGAAAACATTTCATCGATACCCGGGATGACTGGTCCACCTGGTGGCGATACTACGGCCAGGAGGCCGATTTTTTCCAATGCACGAAGCCGCTGGAAGATGGAGAAATCATCGCCCTTGGACCTCATGAATTTCAGATCATTCATACGCCCGGGCATGCCTCGGATGGAATCGTGCTGTACAACAAAAGAGAGAAGGTTCTCATATCCGGCGATACACTCTGGGAAAACGACATGGCGGTGATGACCCTTCGTGTCGAAGGCAGCTCCGCCCTCTTTCACATGGAGGAGTCCCTGCGGAAACTGGAATCCCTCAATGTAAAGGCCATATACCCCGGGCATGGAAGACCCTTCCCTGACATGAAAAGTGCCCTGGCAAAGAGCCGCAAGAAAATAGAAACCTATCTGCTTCACCGGGATGCCGTCGGTGATGATCTCATCAAGAAGATCACAGTCTATACGCTCCTGATGAAAAAAACCGTCCCGGAAGAGACCTTTTTCCCCAGCCTGATGGCTACCCATTGGTTCAAAGAGACCGTCGACCTCTATTTCAATGGTGAGTACCTGTTGAAATACGATGAAACCATCAAAGACTTTCTCGCGAGGGGCGTCGTTATCAGGGAAAATGGGAACTTGAGGACAACCGTAAAGCCATGAATGGATCGAAATAGCAGTCGGGAAGGACTTCGCAATCCGCTACAGACATCCCGGGCTATGTTGTATGGTTGATCAGACGATGGCAAATGGGAAGTGGGGTGTTGTTCACATGGCGGATCATCCATGGCGCGGCCTTCGGGCATCCCTTTCCTGTGTGGCTGGACCACTGCTGAAGAGAAAGGCTGTCATGGAGGACGTCCAGTCCCCACCGCCTTTCATGCTTGCCCTTGTATCCCTTTTCAGGTAAAGGCCAATCAAGTTGCCATCGGTACACGACCTTTTGCTCATGCTCATCGATAAATGTTTCCTTTGGCGTGAATCGGAATTCACCGTGATCTCGGAACCAAGGAGCCCACGCCTGCCGTAAGGCTTCCTTCCCTTTCACCTTCACGCCTGTCCAGTTTTCAAATAGAACCTCATCATGGAAAAGGTTAAGCACACTCTCAAGATTATGATTGTCCCAAGCCTCGTTCCATCGATCCGAAGCCTTTTTGATGTCTCTTCTTGCAAGCACTCCGCTCCCGATGACATTGAAGTGACCGGGTCGCTTTCGCTTCACTTCTGGGCGGAAATCGACCAAGCTGACACGAACTGGATTATCATCCTGAAGGACTTGGGGCCGGATGTTTCGGTTCAGACGGCAAGGGAAGGGGAGATGGAGTGGCCTCAAGTGCCCGAGAGAGAGGTGACGAGGGGTTGGTTAAAGGCGTCCCACAGAGCGGTGGATGAAGAAAAGTCCAGACTAGGCCGTCCGTTTCATCCGTTCACGCGCAGTGCTCACGAGCCTGTGCTGCCCGGGAAAATCAATAAATATGATGTGGAAATTGCTCCGACGTCGAATGTGTTCAAAAGAGATCATCGGATATGCGTGGAGATAACTTCCCTTGATGTGCCGACAGGGGTGGCTGGTGACAGTGCCGTGGAGTACATACCCTACCATATTTGTTCGAGCAAGACTGTCGTTCACAAGATCTATCGGTGCCAACAATATCCATCTCACCTTCTACTGCCCATTATTCCGCAGGACGAGCGCTGATGTCCTCGGCCGAGTGTTAGTCACGAGGTGTGACAAAGGCTGTGCGGTCCTCTGTAATACAGCAAATGGTGCACTTGCAACTTGAATTCACCCATTGATCAGTGAGAATGAGTGAGAATGAGGGTCTTGAAACATGCATATGAGACTGTCAAAAAATATGGTTTTTCGACAGTCTCATACGAAATCATAACAAAATCTGATGCCCTAAAAGTAACGCTTGGGGATAAAATTGTGTACTCTTAGAGCTTTCTCGGCAAACACCATTTATGGGTATTAATACCTGTCTAGCCGAAATGCCTGTTTCTAAGGCTGTGAAAAATCCTACCAAAATTTGGAATCTAGTTTCTTTCAAGAGGGCATTTTGTTGCCCATTTCTGAATCGACTTCCCCAACGAATTTATATAAATGACTGAAATTTAATATAAAATCTATAGCTGTCGTATTTGGTATTGTTCTTGCTAATTAGATGGATAGTTGGCACTGTATGTGACTATGTATCCACCCAGATATAACTGCAAATGAGTTGGGGATGGCCATGATGATAGACGATGAAGTTTCTATCACTTATCAGATGGCTAGAGAAAAGGGGAGCACGAGCTCATCGTTAAGAAGTGTTTAATCAGCAAGGCTGAGCCATCCAGTATGAGGGAACTTAGCGCGATTTGAACTCGGTTGAATATGGGACCCAGCAAGGCACAAAATGCACTGAACAAAGATGAGTTATTGGAAATCATAAAGGGGCTACTGGGCACTGATGTTAATCTAGATTTTTTACTACGACTGACTGCAGGTGAACTTGAAGCTTTGATAGTCTGTGTGAGGGAGCGTCTGGATCAATCGTTTTAACAAGGTCGAATTCTCAGGAGTATTGTGAGCCCAAAGTTACAACACTATTTCAACCCTCTTCATATTTATTGCCGTTTAAGAGATCTCAGCCTCCCGGAAAGTATATCTAAATATCTTTGTCGCTTTTACGAGCGAGCCATTTTCAAGTACCTGTGGCCGGATTACCGAGATTAAACGAAGGTCTTGGCTTCAAATAAAGGTTAATCGCTAAAAGCAATATAGTGTTATCAGACTTCAACATCAAATACTGAGCAAAGGAGGGAAAAAAACTTCCCGGGTTTATACTTAGAACAGAAGGTCTGTGGTGGCTCTAAGACTGGCCTCTCGGATGTGTATGAATCTTTACAGCATTTCGGGAGACCTAAATATGATGGCCGTTAGGAGATTCTTATTATGCATAAGAGTTCTGATAATATGGGCGGAAGAGGCTCCAAACAAAATGCAGGGATTAAGTTACTAGTCAAGAAATACAGGGCTATGTTTAAAACCCCGGAGAACTTTAACCATTACTCAGAGGCAGATTATAAGATCGCTGAAAAGAAGTTTTTGAAGTATGCCATACTGGAAGGCAAAGTTCGGACATACAAAGAAGTATAGGAGGAAACAACAAATACTGTACAGTTAAATTAATCCCTTGTCTTATTTCCATGACAAGCAGGGTCATGACGGCCCTGCTTTTTTCTCTGGTTCTTCAATGTGAAGGATACTACTGGTAACCTATTGTTGTGAGGGTACCTCAAAGTAACGACTGCGATACGGAATCTTGTCGTCCGGAAGCGTGCTCTGAAATAACGACCTGGGTAACCGTCTGTAGATAACGATAATTTGGGAATGGTTGAATCTGCCGATTTTGAACTATTGTGATGGTAGTCGTAAAGAATGAATGGCCATCAAAAGATCCTTCTTAGCAGCAATCTAGCGCCCAGATCTGCTCTTTCGATAAGAAGACTAAGATAAAGATTACTTTGGAAACGTGTAATTTCTACTGTCAGACCGCGATTAAAACTGTGTAAAGTGTTGCTACTAGTGGAAGTGATTTACCCATTTTAATGGTAACCAATTACACATATCATTTCCGTCTGTTCATCGCTATGCTCTAACTGTCCGAAATTATTAGCAATAGATTTTATCGCCGGTTTGGCACAAAACTTGCTGATTATTAGGTATGTGTTAGTATACCTTCTACTCTCAACCATTTCGCGCTGAACTTAATCTTGATCCAGCTCTAAATCACACCTGGGGAAGTGCTTTGATGGAGTATCCCCTCAAATTTTGCTGGCTTTGCCCTTCATCGAATTTGGGAGTGTCAATTTTTCTTTTCATCCCCGATGGAGGTGCTCTGCTCCTCAAAAACTGGACCACTGGATATGTGTGTTGTCTAGCTTTTGCCTGAAACATTGAATCTGGATAGTCTTCGTTCCTCCACCGTCGAACCTTTTCCAGGGTGGCATCGTAGAGTATCCCTACAAATTAGGAGGCAACAAGTAATGAAAAACTTATTTCAGACAAAGGTTGTTGCGGCAATGTTTTTAGCCGGAGCGATCCTGCTTGCTCAAACTCCGGTCCAGGCTTTTCAGGTTACCTACAATATTCAATTCTCAGGTTTCTTTGACGGTTTTGGTGGCGGCGTTGCTACTTTTGATGATACAGCGGTGGGAGACGGTATCCACTATGAAGATGCGACGTTATATGATTTTACATCATTTGTTGGTGCAGGCACATACGGCAATTGGACCACCTCTACCTTTGAATATGACTCATTGACAGGACAAAGCCATTGGGAATTCATGACAGACGGCGCTTCTTATAATGTCGGCCAAACTTTTCCGACGATCGATACAGGTTTGACGCCGATTACTGCACTTGAACAAACCTTTGCTTCCCTAACTGCCAAAGGCTACCTAACGTGGTCAAGCGCTCCCGTCCCCGAACCCGCCACCATGCTTCTTTTAGCTTCTGGTCTGG
>Ga0315556_1002409_pt1 | contig 10681 bp, 8 predicted proteins | sample SalMarSW160310MG_FD_202112 | JGI IMG/M metagenome (GOLD analysis project Ga0315556, IMG submission 202112) | Salt marsh sediment microbial communities from the Plum Island Ecosystem LTER, Massachusetts, United States - Salt Marsh Sediment SW1603-10 ...
GATTGCTATCTCGATCTCGAAATCCCGGAGCGACCGCCCGAGCTGAGGCGAGGAGGCCTCCTGGAGATGAACCTGAATACCCGGAAAATCGTCGAGAAACGCGCGAAGCAGCCGTGGAAGAAGATAGGCACCGGTGGTTGGCAGGCAGCCGAGCGCAACGCTCCCGCGGCGGAGGCCTGCGAGCTCTTCGAGCTCCCGGCGTCCGGTTTCGAGCTGGGCCAGCGCTTCGGCGGCCCGGATGCGAAAGAGCTCCCCTCGCTGAGTCAGCCAGGCGCCGTGGCGCCCCCGCTCGAGCAGCGGGCCGCCGAGCTCCGCCTCGAGCTTCGCTATCTGTGCCGAGAGCGACGGCTGGGAGACATGGCAGGCCTCCGCCGCGGCGGTGAAGGAGCCGGTCTGGACGACACCGAGAAAATATCTGAGCTGATGTATTTCCATAGCTAAATCCTATGCAACTTATAGATAATATATCTTTTACGAATAGGTTAGGATAGGGTATGATTGGGCCAGCTTCATCATGGAGGCAGTATGGCAAAAGGAACACTCTATAACAAAATCTGGGACTCGCACTCCGTAACGACCCTCCCCACGGGTCAGACCCAGCTCTTCGTCGGGCTTCATCTGGTCCACGAGGTCACGAGCCCACAGGCATTCGATATGCTCAGGGAGCGCAACCTCAAGGTCGCCTATCCCGACCGAACCTTCGCGACCATCGACCACATCGTACCGACTTCGACCCATCACCGACCCTTCGAGGACGGCCAGGCCGAGCAGATGATGCGGGCGATCGAGGTCAATGCCAAGGAGTTCGGTCTCAATTTCTTCAACTTCGAGAGCGGCCGGCAGGGTATCGTCCACATCATAGGGCCCGAGCTGGGGCTCACCCAGCCGGGTATGACGATCGCCTGCGGCGATTCACACACCTCAACTCACGGCGCATTCGGCACACTTTCCTTCGGTGTCGGCACCTCCCAGGTGCGCGACGTGCTCGCCTCCCAGTGCCTCGCGATGGATCGCATGAAGGTGCGGCGCGTCGAGATCAACGGTAAACTCGGAAGAGGCGTCACGCCGAAGGATGTCGTGCTGTACATCATCAACCGCCTGGGAGTAAAGGGCGGCATTGGATACGTCTACGAATATGCAGGAGAGGTCTTCGACCGGATGACGATGGAAGGTCGGATGACGGTCTGCAACATGTCGATCGAGGGCGGCGCGCGCGCGGGGTACGTCAATCCCGACGAGACGACCTTTGAGTACCTCGCGGGCCGCGAATACGCGCCGAAGGGCGCGGATTGGGACAAGGCGGTAGCCTACTGGAAATCAGTTGCGTCGGATGCGGATGCGGAGTACGACGACGTCGTGCGCTACGATGCCGCCGATATCGAACCGATGGTTACCTGGGGAGTCACCCCCGGTCAGAGCGTCCGAATCAGTCAGCCTCTGCCCGACCCCGGGGCGACCGGCGACGACGGAGACAGAAAGTCGATGGAGCTCGCCTACAGGCACATGAAGCTGAACCCTGGGCAGAAGATGGTCGAAACGAAGATCGACGTCGCCTTCATCGGGAGCTGCACGAACGGCCGAATCTCCGATCTCAGAGCGGCCGCGGAGGTGGTGCGCGGCCACAAGGTGGCCGGCAGTGTAAGAGCGTTCGTCGTGCCAGGCTCGATGCAGGTTCGCAAGCAGGCGATCGAAGAGGGTCTCGACAAGGTCTTCCAATCCGCGGGTTTCGAGTGGCGGGAGGCCGGGTGCTCGATGTGTCTCGCGATGAATCCCGACCGCCTGCAGGGAGATCAGATTTCTGCAAGCTCGAGCAACCGCAACTTCATCGGACGCCAGGGCAGCCCGACCGGACGGACCCTGCTCATGTCGCCTGCCATGGTAGCTGCGGCAGCCATCGAGGGACACGTGACCGATATTCGCGATTTTGCAGCCGAAGGAGCTCAGCATGTCTAAGATCAAGAGAATAATCGGAAGGGCGGTGCCCATCATCGGAGACGACATCGATACCGATCGGATCATCCCCGCTCGCTATCTCAAGGAGATTACCTTCGGAAAGATGGGGGAGTACCCCTTCTTCGACGAGCGGTTCAACGCCGACGGAAGCAAGAAGGAGCACCCGTTCAACCAGGCGGAGTACCAGGGCGCTTCGATATTGATCGGCAACTCCAACTTCGGCTGCGGCAGCTCCCGCGAGCACGCTCCCCAGGCCCTCGCCCGGTGGGGCATCAAGGCGGTCGTTGCCGAGAGCCTCGCCGAGATCTTTGCCGGCAACTGCACGATGATCGGAGTGCCGACGGTAACCGCCTCCAGCGAGGACGTGGCGGAGCTGCAGAAGCTCACCTCCGAAGACCCCTCCGCTGAGCTCACGCTCGATCTCGAAGAGATGGTAATCAAGACTGGAGATCGAGAGATCACGGTCCAGATGCCGGACGGGAGGCGGAAGGCTCTGACCGAAGGAATCTGGGACAGCACGAGCCTCCTCATCGAGAACAGTGACAAGGTCAAGGAGACGGCGGCAAGGCTCCCCTATGTCGCGTTTGCGCGCAAGTAGTCTCTCCTCCTCAGGGCGGACTCATCCAGTGAGATCGCCCCGAGGAGCGGTTCTGATTCTCTGCTCGATAGCATTGCTATTCCTTTCGGGCTGTGCGACCGGCGTCGGGTACCTCTGGAAGCAGGGTGGATATCTGCTGCGCTACAGCCTCGGTTCGAAAAGTATCGCGTCGCTTGTGCGCGAGCAGGGTACACCGCTCCCGCTCAGGGCCTTTCTGAAGAAAGTCGAGAGCATCAAGCGCTACGCCGTCGATGAGATCGGCCTCGCAGGAAACCGAAACTATACGATCTACAAGCGGATTGACCGCGACTACCTTGTCAATGTGGTTCAAGCGGCGGATCCTCTCTCTTTTACCCGCTACGAGTGGCGCTACCCGCTCTTCGGTAAGCTACCCTATAAGGGCTACTACGATCCCGCCGACGCGAAGGCCGAGGCCGAACGGCTCAGGTCGAAAGGGTACGACGTTATCGTGCGCCAAGCGGACGCCTTCAGTACACTCGGCATCTTCCGTGATCCCGTCTATTCCTATATGCAGAAGTACACCGACTACGAGCTCGCTTCACTCATCATCCACGAGGAGACGCATGCGACTCTCTTTTTGAAGGGCCAGGACCAATTCAACGAGGGGTTGGCCACCTTCGTCGGGGATCAGGGCGCTCTCGACTACCTGCGTTCGACCGCGGGGGAGCTTTCCGTATCCTACCGTGACGCCGTTGCCGAGCAGGCGGACGCCAGATTGCTACTGCTCTTCATCGAGGGGCTCCGCTCGTCGCTCGAGGGAGTCTACGCGAAACCGATACCGAGGTCGGATAAGCTGATTGAGAAAGCCGAGGTGATTTCGCACTATCAGTCAATCTTCACGACGGTCTATCACCCTCAGTTTCGCACGAAGAGATATCGCGCGCTCTCGCACCTCCCGCTGAACAACGCCTACATCATGCTCTTCGGGCTCTATACTCGAGATATCTCACTTCTCGAGCGTTACGATCGTGAGATCTGTAGAGGGAATCTCAAGATCTTCATGGCCGAAATGAAGCGACTATCGAGGGAGCGCGGTCGAATGATACCGAAGATTCGTGCAGAGCTTGCCGTCGACGTGGCAACCCGGTGAACAGTAGGGGAACTTTCCGCCGGTCATGAACGTCTAACCTACCAATTAGGCAAATCCCATTCAAAAATCCAGCTTCTCGCTGACCGACCTCTATCCTGTCCGGAGAGTGGGTATGAACAGACGGGCGAAGACAGTGCTGATCGTCGCCGCAACCGTAGTTTTGGTTGCGGGCACATTCCTCGTGATGCGCCTGGTAACGATGCATCGCGGCCAGATCTCATACGTGGCTCGGCCCGTCGTCTACGCGGACATTTCCTCGTCGGTGACAGAGACCGGGACCGTGAATCCCGTCAACGAGGTTCAGGTTGGAAGCGAGGTCTCGGGGACCGTGGCGTCGCTCTTTGCCGACTACAACTCGGTCGTGCACTCAGGCGAGGTGCTCGCAACTCTCGATCCCACGACCTTCCAGGCTGCGGTCGATTCCGCGGCGGCGAGCCTCAAGCTATCGCAGGCAAACCTTGCAAACTCCCGCAACAACGTCGAGAAGTCCAAGGCTCAGCGGGATCTCGCCGCGCTAACGCTGCAGCGAGACGAGGAACTCGGCAAGCAGGCATTGATCCCGCAGAGTCAGATCGACAGCGATCGAACGGCTGCACTGACGGCGAACCTCGACTACCAATCGGCGCTGGGTGCCGTGGAGGTCGCGCAGACCCAGGTGAGCGTCGCACAGGCCCAATTGCAGCAGGCCAAGTACAATCTTCAGCGGACGATCATCACGAGTCCGATCGACGGGGTCGTTCTGGCGCGCAGCGTCAACGTCGGGCAATCTGTGGCGGCCTCTCTCCAGGCTCCGACCCTCTTCGTTCTCGCTACCAGCCTCACCGACATGCAGGTCGACACTGCGGTGGACGAGGCCGACGTCGGCAGCGTCCAGAAGGGTCAGACCGCTTCGATCACCGTGACGGCCTATCCGAACGTCAGCTTCAAAGGCACCATCAAGGAAATACGCGTCGATCCTACGACGGTTCAGAACGTGGTCACCTACGACGCCGTGGTTTCGGTGCACGATTCGAGCGGTCGGCTGCTTCCGGGAATGACCGCGCAGGTCACCATTCAGACCGGATCGAGAAGCCATGTCCTTGCGGTTCCGATCGCGGGGCTCCTGTACCGGCCTGCGACGTCGCGAAACGATCCCCAGAACGGCAACCGGACCGGGAGCGGATTCGGGGGACTCGGCGGCGGAGGCTTTAGACCGCCCGGGGGAGCACGGAACAACGCTTCATCGGGCGAAATACCGGTTGCCGGCGCGCCCGGGTCTCGGGTCCTCCTATGGGTGCTCAACGACGGTCGTCCCACCCCGGTTCAGGTGACGATCGGGCTTTCGGACGAGCGGAACGTGGAGATAACCTCGACGGAGCTCAAAGTGGGCGATCAGGTAATCGTTGCCGAACGAATCGGCCCGGTTGCGCGAAATCGGGCGCCGGGCGGATCGACGGAGTCTCGGGGACGCTGAGATGAGAATGCGACGCCCCAACAGCGCCGAGAAGGGAGGCGGGCAGTCTCGCCATCTTGTCGAGGTCCGCGGGCTGACAAAGACCTACGGTGAGGGGGCGGGTGAGGTGCGTGCTCTCGCCGGGGTCGACCTGTGTGTGGACCCCGGCGAGTTCATCGCGATCATGGGTCCGTCTGGGTCGGGAAAGTCGACCCTGATGCATCTGCTCGGCTGCCTCGACCGCCCTACCGCAGGGCGCTACATTCTCGGCGGACGGGAGATCTCCACCCTTTCGAGGGACGATCTGGCGCGGGTGCGCAGCCGGCGGATCGGATTCGTGTTCCAAGACTTCAACCTCCTGCCGCGCACGTCTTCGCTCGAGAATGTTGAGCTGCCGATGCTCTACACCGGCGTCGGACGGGAAGAGCGCACGCGTCGCGCGCGTCACCTACTCGAGCTGGTCGGTCTCGGTGACCGGTCGGCGCATCGGCCGAACGAGCTTTCAGGTGGTCAAAAGCAGCGAGTCGCCATAGCTCGGGCGCTTGCGAACGACGCACCGTTCATACTCGCAGACGAGCCGACGGGGAACCTCGACAGCGGGAGCAGTCACGAAATCATGACTCTCTTCGAGCTTCTCAACCGGAAACAGGGGATCACGGTGGTCGTGGTGACCCACGACGCCGAGGTGGCGAGGTGGGCGGTCCGAACGGTGATACTCGGAGACGGCCGCATCGTCGGAGAAACTAGGCGGGACGCAGGATGAGCTTTCTTGCCATCATTCGGATCGCGCTCCAGGCGCTGAAACGCAACTCGAGCCGCTCTCTCCTCACCTCTCTCGGCATTATCATAGGGGTGGGCGCGGTCATTACGACGATGGCCATCGGCTCGGGAGCTCAGGCGGCAGTCCTGAAGCAGATTGAGAGCCTCGGCGCGAACCTTATCGTCATTACACCAGGAAGTGCACGAAGCGGAGGAGTCCGACTCGGCGCGGGAACCAGGACTTCGCTCAGTACACGGGATGTCGCGGCGATTCAAGAGAATCTTATAGACGTCGAGGCTGCCGCTCCCTATTCGGAGATGGCTGCCCAGGTCGTCGCCGGCGGAGTAAACTGGGCCACCTCGATCGGCGGAACGACACCCGAGTGGACCATCGTGAGAAGCTGGGACCTCGCGCACGGTCGCTTCTTCGATCAGCAGGAGGTCAACCGTGCCTCCAAGGTCGCCGTTCTCGGCAATAGCGTCGCGGAGAATCTCTTCCCCACCGGGAACGCGGTCGGGAGCATGGTCAACATCCGCAATGTCCCGTTTCGGGTCGTCGGGGTGCTCGCCGTCAAGGGTCAGTCCGGCTTCGCTCGCGACCAGGACGACCTGATCGTCGTCCCGATCACGACCTTCCAGTACCGACTCACCGGACGCAGCTACGTGAACAGCATCTATCTCTCGGCGAAAACGCCGGAGGCGGTTACGGGCGTCGTCGACACCGCCCAGCGCCTGCTTCGCATCGTGCACCATCTGGCGGCGTGGCAGGGCGACGACTTTCAGATTCGCAACATCGCCGACGTGCAGCAGGTTCGGGTCGCGACGATTCAGACCCAGGCCATTCTGCTTGCCGCGATCGCCGTAGTCTCTCTCATCGTGGGCGGGATCGGTATCATGAACATCATGCTCGTCTCTGTGACCGAGCGCACGCGCGAGATCGGGCTCCGCATGGCCGTTGGCGCGCTCGGACGCGACATCCTGTTCCAGTTCCTCGCCGAGTCGATCGCACTCGCCTGCACCGGCGGGGCGATCGGTATCCTCTTCGGGGTCGGCGTCTCGAGCCTTGTTTCGGCGCTGGCGCACTGGCCGATGGTGGTGACGCCGCTCTCGATTATCCTCGGGTTCGTCTCGTCGGCCGCTATCGGAGTTGCGTTCGGCTTCTATCCCGCCCGGCGGGCGGCGGCACTCGATCCGATTGTCGCCCTTCGGTACGAGTAGACCATTCGATATCTGAGACTCTTTGAAGCTCACGTTCCGTCAATTCATTAGTATATTTGACGGGATATGAAAACTGACAACATGGAAGGAAAGACGGTTCTCGTAACCGGAGCAACGGCGGGCATCGGGCGGGTGACTGCCCGCGAGTTGGCGGACGCAGGTGCAAAGGTGGTATTCATCGCTCGAAGCGGCGAGAAGGCGGACGTGACACGTACCTGGATAACCGGCGAAACGGGGAATCCCGCCGTCAGCTACATCCTGGCGGATTTCTCTTCGCTCGCACAGGTTCGGGCAGCCGCCGAGCAGTTTCTCGAGGAGCATGGATCACTGGACGTCCTCGTCAACAATGCCGGTGCTCTGTTCTTCAGGCGGGTCGAGTCGGTCGATGGCATCGAGATGACCTTCGCGGTCAACCATCTCGCTCCATTCCTGCTGACGAATCTCCTTCTGGAGACCCTGATGAAGGGCAGGGCGGGTCGTGTCGTGACGGTCTCCTCTCATGCGCACGTCGGCGCGGCGCTCGATTTCGACGACCTCGAGTGCCGCAAAGGATACGGTGCGATGCGTGCCTACGGCCGATCAAAGCTTGCGAATCTGCTTTTTACCTACGAGCTCGCCAAGCGGCTCGACGGCACACCGGTGACCGCGAACGCGCTCCATCCGGGCTTCGTCGCCTCCCAATTCGCGAAGAACAACGGTCCCTTGGTGCGAGCGCTGATGCCGGTTGCGCAGCTGTTCGGGAAGGCGGTCGACGTGGAGAAGGGGGCGCAAACGAGCATCTACCTCGCAAGCTCACCGGAGGTTGAGGGAGTCAGCGGGAAGTACTTCGTCGACAGCAGGGAGGCCCCCTCCTCGGATGCCTCTCGAGATGAGGCAAGCATGATTCGGCTGTGGGAGGTCTCCGCTCGGATGACAGGACTTCCCGTATCGGTCTAGGCTCCTACCCAACAGGCCGGCAATACGCGCTCGAACGACCCTCCGGGGCCGTCGATCTAGACGACCTCGGCGTAGTCGAACTGGCTGTTGTATATGTCCGCATAGAATCCGTCTGCGGCGAGCAGCTCGTTATGCGTTCCCTGCTCGACGATGTCGCCGTCGCGCATGACGAGAATCAGGTCTGCGTTGCGAACCGTCGAGAGCCTGTGCGCGATGACAAAGCTCGTCCTGTCCTTCATCAGGTTGTCCATCGCCTTCTGGATGAGTATCTCCGTTCGAGTGTCGACCGAGCTCGTTGCCTCGTCGAGTATCAGGATCCTCGGATTTGCGAGAATGGCGCGGGCGATCGTCAGCAGCTGCATCTGGCCCTGTGAGATGTTGTTCGCCTCCTCATTGATGACCATACCGTAGGCATGCGGCAGCGTCCGAATGAAGTGGTCGGCGTGGGCAGTCTTGGCTGCCTCGATGACCTCCTCGTCGTTAGCGTCGGGTCGTCCGTAGCGGATGTTTTCCATGATCGTCCCATTGAACAACCAGGTATCCTGGAGAACCATGCCGAACACCCGCCGCAGGTCACTGCGTGCAAAGTCTTTGATGTTATGGCCGTCGACGAGGATTGCGCCACCGGAGACGTCGTAGTAGCGCATGAGCAGCTTGACCATGGTCGTCTTGCCGGCACCGGTCGGACCCACGATTGCAATTTTGTGGCCCCGTTCGGCGACCGCGGAAAAATCGTTGATGATGATCTTCTCGGGCGAGTAGCCGAAGTGTACATTCCGGAACTCGACATCTCCGTTGACGCTCGTCAGTTGGACCGGCCGATCGGTCTCGGGCACCTGTTCGTCCTCGGCAAGGAACTCGAACACGCGCTCCGCAGCTGCAGCGGTCTGCTGAAGGACATTCGAGATGTTCGCGAGCTGGGTCAGAGGCTGCGTGAAGTTGCGCACATACTGGATGAAGGCTTGGATGTCGCCGACCGTGATTGCCTTCTGGACCGCAAGATATCCTCCGAGGATGCTGACCGCGACGTAGCCCAGATTGCCCACGACCATCATCATCGGCATCATGATGCCGGAGAGAAATTGGGACTTCCACCCGGCCTGATAGAGGGTATCGTTGAGGCCGTGAAACTTCTCGATGCTTTTCTTCTCCCCGTTGAAGGCCTTGACCACGAGGTGTCCTCCGTACATTTCTTCTACGTGTCCGTTCACATGTCCCAGGTAGTCCTGCTGCTGCCGGAAGTACTTCTGAGACTGCTTGATGATCAAGCTTACGAGGATCATCGAAAGCGGGATAACGGCAAGCGCGACCAACGTCATCAGCCAGCTGATTGAGAACATCATGACGAGAACACCGATGACGGTGACGACCGACGTAACGATCTGGGTGAGGCTCTGGCTCAAGGTGCGGTTGACCGTGTCGACGTCGTTCGTAATGCGCGACAATACCTCGCCGTGGTTGGTACCGTCGAAGTACTTCAACGGCATACGATTGATCTTCTCGGCGATATCCCTGCGGAATTGATAGGTGATCTTCACCGAGACCCCGGCCATGATCCAGCCCTGGACATAGTTCAGGGCCGCCGAAATCAGATAGAGAACGAGAACGAGCATGAGAATCTGGCCGATATAGGCAAAGTCGATCGATCCGGTCCCACCCATCTGGGCGAGAACCCCCTCGAAGAGCTTCGTGGTCGCCTTGCCGAGAATCTTCGGTCCGACGATCATGAAGACCGTCGCACCGGCCGAGACCACCATTATGATGCCGATCGCGATTTTGTAGGCGCCGAGATAGCGGAGGAGCTTGCGCATAGTGCCCTTGAAATCCCGTGCCTTCTCGCCGGCTCCCATTCCCATGTGGCCGCCCATCGGTCCACCCATTGGCCCGCGTGCGCGATGCCGCTGGAATTGGGCTTGTCTGACGTTCGAGGCACTTCCACCGGCAGATTGTCCCCTGTGATCGCTCATGCGAGTTCCTCCTTGGTTAGCTGAGACGTTGCGATCTCTCGGTAAGTTGCGCAGCTTTCCATCAATTCATGGTGGGTGCCGCTCCCGACGATCCGCCCCTCGTCGAGAACGATAATCTGCTCTGCGCTTTTAATTGTGGAGACGCGCTGCGTGACGATGAGAACGCTGCTTCGCGCGGTTTGTGCCTTTAGAGCGCGTCTGAGATTTGCGTCGGTCTTGAAGTCGAGCGCGGAAAAGCTATCGTCGAAAATGAAGATCGGCGGGTTCTTGACGAGTGCGCGCGCAATCGAAAGTCGCTGCTTCTGTCCTCCCGAGACGTTCGCTCCTCCCTGAGATATCTGCGCTTCCAAACCGTCCGGAAAGGTCGTGATGAACTCCTGCGATTGCGAGATCCGCGCCGCGGTAGCGACCGCTTCTTCGCTCGCCTGCTCGTCGGCGTAGCGGAGATTGCTTGCTATGCTCCCGGTGAAGAGGGTAGCTTTCTGCGGCACGTAGCCGATCTTGTCGCGCAGTTCGTGCTGGCTCAGATCCCTAATATCCTTCCCGCCTACGTAAATCGTCCCGCCTGTGACATCATAGAAGCGGGGGATGAGGTTGACGAGCGTGCTCTTTCCCACCCCGGTTGCGCCAATGAAGGCGGTCGTTTCGCCCGGTCGCGCGGTGAAGCTGATGTCGTGCAGGACATCCTCCTCGGCCCCCGGATAGCG
>Ga0315556_1002410_pt1 | contig 10678 bp, 7 predicted proteins | sample SalMarSW160310MG_FD_202112 | JGI IMG/M metagenome (GOLD analysis project Ga0315556, IMG submission 202112) | Salt marsh sediment microbial communities from the Plum Island Ecosystem LTER, Massachusetts, United States - Salt Marsh Sediment SW1603-10 ...
CTGCGGGCGACACCCTGGCCAGGTAGTCACCGATTGTATAGGGAATCACGAAGTACCCGTCCGCGAGGCCCTGCATGAGGGCGCTGGCCCCGAGGCGGTTGGCGCCGTGGTCGGAGAAATTCGCCTCGCCGAGCACGTGCAGGCCTTCCAGGTTGCTCATGAGGTTGTAGTCCACCCAGAGGCCGCCCATGGTGTAGTGGATGGCCGGGAAGATTCTCATGGGCTGCTTGTAGGGGTCCTCGCCCGTGATCCGCTCGTACATCTCGAAGAGGTTGCCGTAGCGCTCGCGGATGACGTCCTCGCCCAGCCTGTTTATGGCGTCGGCGAAGTCGAGGTAGACGCCCAGGCCCGTGGGCCCGACGCCCCGTCCCTCGTCGCAGACCTCCTTCGCGTTTCGCGAAGCCACGTCCCTCGGCACGAGGTTTCCGAAGCTGGGGTACTTGCGCTCCAAGTAGTAGTCCCTCTCGCTCTCTGGGATGTCCGATGCCTTGCGGGTCTCGCCCTTCTTCTTGGGCACCCAGATGCGGCCGTCGTTCCTGAGGGATTCGCTCATGAGGGTCAGTTTCGACTGGTAGTCGCCCGCCACGGGTATGCAGGTGGGGTGGATCTGGGTGTAGCAGGGGTTGGCAAAGAAGGCGCCGCGCCTGTGTGCGCGCCACGCCGCGGTCACGTTGCAGCCTTTGGCGTTGGTGGACAGGTAGAACGCGTTGCCGTAGCCGCCCGTGGCGAGTATGACGGCGTCCGCGGCGTGGGAGCTTATGCGCCCGCTCACCATGTCCCGGGTGACGATGCCGCGGGTCCTGCCGTCTGCGACCACCAGGTCCAGCATTTCACGTCGGGGGTACATCTTCACCTGACCGACGGCGATCTGGCGCGACAGGGCGGAGTAGGCCCCGAGCAGGAGCTGCTGGCCCGTCTGCCCCCGGGCGTAGAAGGTCCGGGACACCTGGGCGCCGCCGAAGGAACGGTTGGCGAGGTTGCCGCCGTATTCGCGCGCGAAGGGAACGCCCAGCGCCGTGCACTGGTCGATGATTTCGTTGCTGACCTCGGCGAGCCGGTAAACGTTGGCCTCGCGCGAACGGAAGTCGCCGCCCTTCACCGTGTCGTAGAACAGGCGGAAGATGCTGTCACCGTCGTTCTGGTAGTTCTTGGCGGCGTTGATGCCGCCCTGCGCAGCGATGCTGTGGGCCCTCCGGGCGCTGTCCTGGTAGCAGAAGCACTCCACGTTGTAGCCGAGCTGGCCGAGGCTCGCCGCGGCCGAGGCACCCGCCAGTCCGGAACCGACCACGATGATCTTGTATTTCCGCTTGTTGGCGGGGTTGACCAGCTTCATGTCGAAGCGGTGCTTCGTCCACTTCTGCTCGATAGGGCCGGAGGGTATTTTCGAATTCAAAGTCATGGTCTCATACCTCCGATACTAGGACACGATGCCCAGAAGAACGGAAACCGGGATGGAAATGTAGCCCGCGGCCAGCACAACGGCAACGACGGCGGCCACGATCTTCCTCGCCCGGTTGTATTTTGGGTGGTTGATGCCGAGGGTCTGGAGCATGCTCCAGATCCCGTGGAAGAGGTGGTAACCCAACGCCAGCATCGCGACGATGTATACCGCTGAAATGGCCGGGTTTTTGAAGGCCTCCACGACGTTCCTGTAGACGTCCGTGTGGCTGAAACCCGGTCCCGTGGTGAGGAAGGTGAACATCATCAGGTGGTAGATGATGTACAGGAAGATGATCGGCCCGCTGAAGATCATGGTCCTGGCCGCGTAGCCGGTTTCCAGGTTCACCTTCACCGCGTACCCCACGGGCCTGGCCTTCCAGTTGGCGATCGTGATCTGGATGGCCGCCAGGATGTGCAGCACCAGGGCCGTCGCCATCACGATCCTCACACCCCACAGCAGTTCTCCCGTACTCTTCAGGAAGGCCGCGTACGCGTTCAGGCGCTCGGGGCCAATGAAGATCTGGAGATTGCCGAGGAGGTGTCCGCAAAGGAAGAGGAACAGCATCGCCCCCGTCACGGCCATCACAATCTTCTTTCCGACGGTACTCCTGTAGAACGTCATCGAACGGGCCATAGACCGCTCCTTTTTGAATGAAGCCTCACGTTCGCAAATTGTGCCTCGCGGCGCGCCCATTGGTAAGATGGCAAAAGTTCTTGAACCCCCCGAGGAAAACGGCACCCCAAAAAGAGGAACCCAATATACCGCCGCGCGAGGCGGGACGCAACCGGGAAGAATTTGGGGTCTGGGAATTGGGATTTGAAGGTCGGCGGACGGCATGCCTTCGAAGCAGGGATGAACAGGATAGTAGGACGGGAGGACAGCTGGTTGTTGGGTTATGCGCCGTGAGCTTCACGAAGAGACACCGTTTTCTCCCGGCGCTCCCTGCGCTGAACGTCTCTTCACTACAAATCTTCACCTCCCAACTTTCACTCCTTAGTCTGCGTCGAAAGACGCAGGGGGAGGAGGGACAGGGGAGCCTGGAGGACTGGAAGCGTGCTTCCCCAAAAAACCTGTTCACGAACTAAACACCAGACACAAAACACTAAACACCGGACCCGTCCAGCGCCGCGAAGGAATCGGCGACGGCGTCCTGAAAGGCCCTTCTCTTGAACAGGAATGCCGTCACGTGCCCTGCGTCCAGCCATCTCAACGTCGATCCCTTCCAGTGGGCGTGCAGCGCTTCGGGGGACCAGGAGGGAATGTAGGCATCCCTCCGCGCAGATACGAGAAAGGCCGCGGCGGGTTCGGCCGGAACGCCGTATCGCCGGAGATCCGTGACACCGAGCAACTCGCGCATCCTCGCCACGGCCTCCTCCGGCCGCAGGCAGGTGCCGTCCAGCGCGCCCCAGTCGCAATGGTCCATCAGCAATCCCTCCGTGAAGACGACCTGCGCGGAGTGGGGCGCGATGCAGGGAGAAACGGCCAGCGGCTCGGGCCAGAGCGCGGCGACGCTCGCGGCCATATGGCCGCCCATGCTTATGCCGGAAACCCCAAGCTTCGTGAACCCATGGCTCTTGAGCCAACGGAGCAGCGCGAGACCTTCCTGCACCGTGGAGGCGCCCATCATCCAGAGATCCGCAAACGTTCTCAACGCTTTCCCCTTCTGGCCGGCGGGCCTGCGCTCGCCGTAGAAGCTGTTTTCAAGCAACAGGCCTGCCATCCCCCTTTCCGCCAGCGGCAGGGCCATGCTCCTTCGTCGCCGGCCGAAGCCCTGGTCTCCCGTGGCGGCAAAGTGGATGCAGATCGGCGTTTCACGGGTCCAGCCTCGCGGGAGGACGACCTCGATCTGCGCAGCACGGCAGCGCGCCGGAAAAGACGCACACTCGAAAGGGCTCTGGAAGCTTCCCTGCGAGAAGTTGATTCCGCCTTCCCGGTATTCCCGATTCCAGATAACGTCGATCTCCGCCGGTGGACGGTATTTCGCGCCCTCCCTGTCCTGGACGAGCAGTTCAGAGAGCTCACCCCAGCCTTCCTGGAAGAAGCTGGTCCCGTTCGCTATCCTTCCGTAGATCCTGTCTATAACGCTCGTGTCGCCGGACAACCCCATCACGTGTTCTCCTCCACGCCGAAGCGCCGTGGCCTTCTTATCGGCCCTGCCGGCTATTCTACGCCGAAGCCCGGGAGCCTTCATGACCGGAGGTTGCGCGCCGACGAGTGTAGATTTATTATACATACTTATGAAACACGCTCATTTGCTCTTAGTCGTTGCTTGTAGTTTCACGTGCCTCTGGTTGGCCGTAATGCTTGTAAGTGCAACGTTTATCCCGACCCCTCTTCGTTTGAGGGATAGCCTGGCCGCGAGCGGTCCCCGGAACCGCTTGCAAAATGATGTAGTCTCTTTTAATTTAGGAGGATAGGAGGCATCAAAACGTCGAAAGAGCAAGGTGAGGGGTATATGACTCAGGGACGCGATAGCCACCGTCCACTGATCTTAGGTGCTGTATTGTCAGTACATATCATGTGTCACGCGGTAGTGATTTTAAATGTGTTGAATATTTCACCATTTGACCCGTGGTAGCCTTGGGGTATTTGACCCGCGCCTGAAAATCCAGTCTAATAGCTCTAGAAGGACTTGAGGGGGTTGCTTATCTTGGAGGCCAGGCAAACTCCCGATTTCTACCGGTCAGGAGTTTGTCGGGGTAGCTGCAGGGAGCCACACAGGAGAAGGGACAATTCAGATGGAATTTCATAACGATAATTCGGAGACGAGGGCCTATACGCACCTGACCCTCCGCCGCTCGAGGAGGGTCAATTGAATCTTTCGCGATTCGGGTGGAAAGCGCTTTGTATGGTAGGTGCCATGGCCGTGGTCTGCCCTCTGCTTCCCAGGGCCCAGCAATGGACCGGAGACGTGGGCGGCGGGTACACATGGCAGAACGTCAGCGGCAACGAGAACAGCTACCGCAGCCAGTATGGGGAGCAACAGGGATTTCTCCTCGATGACTTCCACCTGGCTTACACGCCTCAGAAAGACGGCTCGGAGCGCTTCAGCCTCAAAGCCTGGGGGTTTGGCGGGGCGGAGCCGGATCAGCACGCGCTGCTGATGTTCCGGCCGAATTCCGCCTGGACGTTCAACCTGAACTACGACCGGCGCGATTCCTATTTCAACCTGGACACCGGCAACCTGGGCGGAAACCACGCCGACTGGAACATCGCGCGCTGGACAGGCAACGTCAGGTACGACGGATGGTCGGCCCTGAGGTTGTCGCTGGTGTTGCGCTACGTCCGCCGGGACGGCACCGTCGACCGACCCCTCTATGGTCTCGCCGAATTCTATCCCATGCGGGTGAATCTCGACGAGAACATGAAGGAAGCCACGCTGCGTCTGGAAACCAAGACCTTCCCCGTCCACATCATCTTCGAGCAGTCCCAGGCGCGCTACGAGCGCGAAGACCGCTGGGCACCGCTTGGGAGTCAGGCCTATGACGGTACCGATCCCGACGTGCTCAACAGGCTCGAGACCAACCGAAAGGACAAGCAGGACGTCCCCACGACCCGGTTGATGGCGGCTTACAGAGGGCACAGGATGGAGATCGCGGGGGCCTTCATGTACAGCTCCATCGACCTCCATTCGACGGGGACGGCCTGGCAGGGCTTCGGCATCGGAGGCGGCCAGACGGGCACCGTCACCTACATCGATGACCTCATCAGCTCGGCCCAGCAGGACGTGAAGGCCGGCAATCTGCACATGGGCTTCGATCTGGGGGCGGGTTGGATCCTGCGCCTGTCCGGTGACTACCGCAACACGACGGCGGACTCCAGCCAGATCGGCGAGAGGCTAATCCGGCTTGCAAACCCTGCCGGCTGGGGCTTCGATCTGTCCGATCCCGTGAACGAGTCGGGCGTCTTCGACGTGAAGGACCAGACGGGACGCGTCGAGATCGAACACAGGGGCACCAACTGGTCCGTCTGGGGCGGCGGCTTCACGGGAACCCGCGACGTCTCGTGGCGCAGGACCAATAGCGATACCGGCGAGAATGTGAGTCGCGACAGCAACGGCTACCTCGTGGGTGCTTCCTGGTCCTTCAACCGCAGCATGAGCCTGAACGGCGAGTACGAACACGGGACCTTCGAGCAGTACATCTTCAGAACGGACCCCGAGAAGGTCGACAGGCTGACCCTGAGACTCCGGTCCAACCTGGGAGGGGGCTGGGATGCCACCGCCAGGATCCGCACGGAACGCTCGGACAACCCGTCGTCGGTAAGCGGCCTGAACCACTCTTCAGACGCCTTCGGCTTCACGGTGGGCTGGAATTCGAAAGACGGGACCAACGGCTTCGGCTTCGACGCGGATCAAACCGACTTGACGACGGACACCGGTATCGTCCTCCCCAACGGCGGCGCGGGCCTTTCCAGGTACGACCTCAACCTCGTCACTCTGGGGCTCCACGGCCACACCCAATTAGGCCCGGTAAGGCTCTTCGGCAATTTCGTCCGCCTGCGCGACGAGGGCCGCAGCTGGCCCATGCGTTCATGGAACGGCTTGGTGCGCGCCGCCCTCGAAGGCCCCAAAGGTACCGAGTTCTCACTATTCGCCCAGTATCGAACCTATCACCAGAGCAAGAACACGCTGGACGACTTCAATGCAACCCGCTACGGCCTGATCATCCGGTGGAGGTTCTAATGAAGTTCAAGACGACAATCCCCTGGATACTGGTGATTCTGCTGCCGGCCGTGATGATCCTGGCTCAGGACACGAAAGAACCCATCGGAATGGACACCTGCGCCATGTGCCATCCGGACGTGGTGGAGAGCTTTGCCAAGGGCCCCCACGGCAGGGCCATGGCCGCACGTTCCAAGGCCACCCTCGAACGCGCCTGCGAAACCTGTCACGGCCCCGCGGCGGCGCACGTCGACAATCCCACGACCAAGAACATAAACCGTCACCCCGCGCCCGCCGCCTGCCTCTCCTGTCATTCGCAGCAGTCGGGCTTCATGTCCCTTACGACGCCTGCGCACATCCGCAAGGGCGTCGAGTGCCTCGATTGCCACGTGCCGGGCCACAAAGCGCCGCCGGCCAAGCCCCTGCTGGCCGCCGAACCGCGGGTCCTCTGCGCCACGTGCCACAGGCAGGAAGCGGCCCAGTTCGAACTGCCTTTCGCGCACCGCGAGGGCTCCAAGCCCTTCGAGTGCACAGACTGCCACTCCCTGCACGGAACCACTCACCAGGGCAGCCTTCTCCAGGCGGGGAACGGCGGCTCCTGCATCGGATGCCACACCGAGAAGGCCGGCCCCTTCATCTACCCGCACCCGCCGCGCGAGGTAAACGGATGCCTCGATTGCCACCAGCCGCACGGGTCGGTCAACCCCGCCCTGCTGATCCGGCACCGCGTGAGCGACCTCTGTCTCGAGTGCCACACTAACGTTCCTTCGTTCCATGACCTAACCAAGAAGCACTACCGAAACTGCCAGACATGCCACGTAGCCGTCCACGGGTCCAACCATGACCCGAGACTTTTCGAGGACTAATCTTGTCAGGAAAGGGGGCACCATGAAACGACTGTTGGTAATCACCACAATGACCCTGCTGATCGGGTCGACCGTCATGGCCGTGAGACCCATCCAGATGGCCGCCGCACACAAGGCGAAGCCGCCCGTGATGGTACCGGTCCCTCAGCAGACCAGCATGCTGAAACTGCTCCAGAGCCGGTACTCCCAGGCCCAGTTGGCCGCGGGAACATTCGTCGGGTCTGAGTTCTGCCTGGCGTGCCACACCGGCGCCATCGCTCCGGACGAAAGAGAGTGGCGCGACACCAATCACGCCCACGTGTTGCGCAAGCCCATGGGGATGTATTCCCTGCAGCCGGGCGAGGGCGTTCTCGCAAACTACCTCGGCGATCCCGCCAAGGACGACTTCATGATGGGCCTGGACTTCAACCAGTTAAGCGGCACTCCGTTCGACGACCTGAAGCCCAACGCGCCCATCCTCTCCTACGACGCCGCCACGGACCAGTACTACATCCAGCTCGGACCCAGCGGCATCAAGCTGCTCGTTGCCGCCACCTGGGCAGGCATGAGCGTTGGCAACGGCCAGCGCTACATGGTCCGCATCCCCGTGACTGATACGCCCACGGGCTACAGCAACGCGATTTACTTCGCGCCCTTCGCCTGGAGCGGCCACGGTTACAGCAGCAACGCCTCCGCGTGGTACGACGGCAGCACGCCCAAGTACGCGCCGGGCATCGCCAGCACGGCCCTCGATTCCCTCCAGGGCCAGAACTACCTCAAGAACTGCGCCGGCTGTCACATCACCGGCATCCGCAGCAACGGCGTCACGCCCCAGGGCGAATACGTGACCCATCCCTATCCTGCGGTCCTCGTTCCGCCGAACAGCCCCGATTACCCGGACCTGGACGGTGACGGAATTCCGGACATGGCCAACATAGGCTGCGAGAGCTGCCACGGGCCCGGCTCCGCACACATCCTCGGCGGCGGCGACCCCACCAAGATCGTCAATCCCGTGGACATCTCCAACAACCAGCAGCGCTCTGAGACGTGCCTCCAGTGCCACGTCGAGATCGCCTCGGCCCCCAACAAGACCTGGGGCTACACATACGACGAAACCGACAACAAGCCCTTCGTGATGACCAACCCTCCGGACGACCTGTCCAAGTACCAGGTCTTCACCGGTGAGAAGTGGCCCGACGGCGTCCACTATCTCGCCGAGCGCATCGATGACTTCAAGAGCAGCGCGCACTACCAGGGCGCCCACGGCATCGCCTGCAACGACTGCCACGACGCTATGGCCGAAACGCAGAACCCGGCGCAGGTCCGTGACGTCGTGTCGCACAGTGGCATTACCGTGACCAATGCCAACGTAAACGACGACAGCTTCTGCCTGGCCTGCCACCACGATCCCTACTTTGCTGCGGGCGAAGTGACCGGCCAGGACGTGATCGATTGGAAGAGCGCGGGCTTCGACGCGCCCATTCCGGACAAGATCCGCGACGCCATCGAAGAGCACACGCATCACCCCTACGGCGCCACCCGGATGCTCGGCCTGTCGCGCTGCATCGAGTGCCACATGGCGCCCTCGTCGGGCCACGGTACCATCGGCGGCTACAGCCACACCTTCTACCCGGCGCGGCCCGAGGACACCATCACCTACGCCGACGTCACCGGTCTCGAGTACGGCGCCACGGGCAACCCGAACTCCTGCTCCGCGTCCTGCCACCGCGGCAAGGTCATCCTCTGGAGCGACGTCCCGGCGAACCTCACACCCACCAGCATGAAGTTCGGGACCGCCAACGAAGTCAAGCTGGCCAACCACCTGGTCCAGTACTTCGGCCCCGGCGGCCTCTGGTGGGACACCACCCCTGCGAGCGCAAGCGCGCAGAAGTAAAGTCTTCTCGACTCGTTTCAACGGGGACCCTTCGGGGTCCCCATTTTCTTTTCTCGGGAGGTGCGGAACATGGCAGGCGGACGGAATTCCGTTTCGGGCAGAACCACCAGCCGCCGTGAGTTTACAACCTGGATGGGCAAGGCCGCGGCCCTGTCCATCGCCGCGGCCGCTCTGGCCTCCTGCAAAGGCAGGACCCTCATCTTCTCGTCGTCCGGCGGCGACGGAGAACCGGCGGGCCCCGCCGGCTTTGCATTTTCACCGCCCCCATCCGGGACGACCCTGAACAGGCGTTGGCCCGTTAGGACGGTGGACGACCAGGATCTCAGGTCCATCCTGGGCTCGTGGCGCCTTCGGATCGACGGCATGGTCGAACGGCCGGCGGATATGACCTTTGCCGACGTCGTGAGGCTGAAACGCAGGGACCAGACCACGGACCTCCACTGCGTGGAGGGGTGGTCCGTCTTCGACATCCCCTGGAACGGCGTGGGCCTGGATACCATCGCCGAGATGGTCGGGCCGCTACCGCGCGCCACGCACGTCACCTTCCATACGCTTCGCGGCGTCTATAACGAATCCATTCCCCTGTCGGTCGCACTGGAACCCAGGTCCATCCTCGCGTACGGCATCACCGGGGCGACGCTCCCCCTGGCGCACGGTTTTCCCGTCCGCCTTGTCGTGCCGAGACTTCTGGGCTACAAGAACGCGAAGTACGTGGAGCGCATCGAGTTCACGGACCACGCGGAGCTGGCTTATTGGACGGTGCGTGGGTACGGGTACGCGGGTGAAGTACCCCCCGCGAGGCTCCGCCCCGGACGCTGGTGACGGTCTCCGCCCCAGGGCCTCGCGGCATCCGGGGGGCCGGAGCCTTCATCGTGACTATTTGAGCTTGAACGAGAGGTCCACCGTGGCCTGCCATTCGACGGGCTTGCCCTTTTCGACGGCACCCCGGAATTCGACCACCTCAAACCAGGACAGGCCGTCGATCGTCTCCGCGGCTTTCGAGACGGCGGATTCAATGGCCTTTTCGTAGCTCTCACCAGAACAGCCGACGACCCTGACTTTCTTATAAACTCTGTCCGTCATGGTACCCTCCTTGATTCAGGTTTTCCGGATGGAGCGGCCGGCCGCCCCGCTTCCGGCCTCCGGCTCGAATCGACGATCAACAGTCGACGGCCCGAGCCGGGCGACCGCCGAACGGCTGGTTATCATGCTATCAGCGCCTTCATCTCCGCGACGGCCCGTTCGAGACCGACGAAAACCGCTCTGGCTATGATCGCGTGGCCGATATTCAGCTCCTCGATCATATCGATTCGCGAGATCGGCGCCACGTTTCTGTAGTTGAGGGCATGTCCGGCCAGGACCGCCAGATCCAGTTTTCCGGCCAGGCGGACCGCCTCTTCCACGGCCCTCAGGGCCTCCCTTCGTTCAGTCTCCGAGCGCGCCACGGCGTAGGCGTTCGTGTTGATCTCCACCGCCTGGGCGCCCACCTTGTGGACCGCCCGCACGTTTTCGGTCGACGGGTCGATGAAGATGCTGACGCGAATGTTGTGCCCGCGGAGCCTTGAAACAACCTGCCGGAGAAGCGCCGCGTTCAGAACGACGTCAAGGCCGCCCTCCGTCGTCACCTCGTTGGGCTTTTCGGGCACGAGCGTCACCTGCCAGGGCTGGACGGCGGCCGCCACCTCGACCATTTCTGAGGCGGCGGACATCTCTATGTTCAAACGCGTGGCCACCGTCTTCTTGAGGAGCTCAACGTCGCGTTCCTGTATGTGCCGCCGATCGGCTCTCAGGTGGACCGTGATGCCGTCGGCGCCCGCCATTTCACACAGCACCGC
>Ga0315556_1002412_pt1 | contig 10673 bp, 11 predicted proteins | sample SalMarSW160310MG_FD_202112 | JGI IMG/M metagenome (GOLD analysis project Ga0315556, IMG submission 202112) | Salt marsh sediment microbial communities from the Plum Island Ecosystem LTER, Massachusetts, United States - Salt Marsh Sediment SW1603-10 ...
TCTCTACTATAATCCGCCCAAGTCTATAAACATAGGATACCAGGATCATGAAGGCCAGCGATCTCAAGAACGGCGCGGTCGTCGACATCGACGGCGCCATCTACGTGGCGAAGGAGGTGACGGTAAAAACCCCGTCGTCGCGCGGCGCCAACACCCTATACAAGGTAAGTTTCCGCAACGTCGTGACCAAGCAGAAGCTGGATCAGAGTTACCGCGGCGACGACACGGTACAGGAAGTGGAATTCTCCCGCCGCCCGGTGCAGTTGATCTTCCGCGATAAGGACAGTTGCACCTTCATGGACAATGAAAGCTATGAACAGCACAGCCTACCCAACGATCTGCTTGAGGAAGAACTCCCTTACCTCTTAGACGGGATGGAGGGGATACAGTTGCTGGTATCAGGGGACGCGATGTTGGGCATCGAATTGCCGGGCACGGTGGAGATGGAGATCGTGGCATGCGCGCCGGCGATGAAGGGCGCCTCCGCCACCGCACGCAGCAAGCCCGCCACGCTCAGCACCGGCTTGGTGGTGCAGGTGCCGGAATACCTGGCGCAGGGCGAGCATATCCGTATTAATACCCAAACCGGAAAATTCACCTCGCGCGCCTGAGGTCACACCGATATTCAGCCCTTAAAGCTGGCGCAAACGCCGTCCAAAATGAACTGCGCCGCCAAGGCAGCGAAAATCAAACCGAAGAGTCGGCTCATGACGTTGGTGCCGGCCTCGCCGAGGAAGTGCAGGATGCGTGCGGCATACTACCGTGACACCCAGGTAAATCCCAACACCATCAACAATACCACCAAGGTCCCGGCGTAGGCCCCCTTGGCCGCGGACGACATCGGCGAAAAATCTAGATTGTTGTTCAGTATTAAGAATCTATAAACGAATAAATTCCGCGTTCAGCGGGCAACATGACGGATTTCAGGTAATCTTAATCGGGATTCGGCTACTCTATCCAATTATGAACTTATATTTCTCTCTCCGGCTTTCTACCTTCAAGCAGCTGAAGGTTTCATGGCTGTGTTCCATGGCGTCGCTTGCGCTGCTGCTGTGTACCCCAGCCCATGGCCTGAGCGTGGTAGCACGCTCCTTTGATGAATTGGTGCAACGCGCCGACTTGGTCTTGGTGGGGACGGTGAGCGAAGTGCACAGCGAATTTGCTGATAACGGTCTCGATCAAAATACCATCTTCAGCTATGTGAACTTTAGCGATCTTCAGGTGGTGAAGGGTCAGGTCAACAGCGAGCCTTACGTGCTGCGGGTACCGGGCGGTGTGGTGGGGCGTTTTGCCCAGGATTACCCCGGTATCCCTGCGTTTCAAACCGGCCAGCGTTACCTGGTTTTCATTCGCGGCAACCAGCATGATTTTTTTCCTGTGGTAGGTATAAGCCAGGGCGTGTTCCGCATCCTCAACAATGCCCAGGGGCAACAGGTCGTGGTCAGGGACGATCACATCGGCCATGCCGGCCAACGCGCCCTGACCACGCTGACGCAAGACGCGCCCACCCTGGATAACTTTATCCAAGATATCCGCGCCCGCCTGACGCCGGCCGCGCCGGAAAGCAATATGCCATGAATATTCGCCACGCACTGCCGGTCGCGGTGCTATTGTCGGGTTTGCCGACACTGGCCGCAGGCTATGCCTTCGGTACCGCGGCGCCCGACGGTCAAACCGTGCAACAAAATCAGGTCTCCGGGACCCCGGTGATTTGGGGTAATCCCCAGCAAACCTTCCTTTTCAATTTCGGCGGTGATTTCGATGCCAGCGCCGCGGCGGCCATGGAGGAGTGGAATGCGGTGGGCACTGCCATGCAGTGGGGCTTAGGCAGCGTAGCGGCGCAACCCTGCAATAGCGGTGATCACATTAACAGTTCCGGTTGGCGTGCCACCACCTGTGACAACGCCGCCTTCGGTGATGCCATCGCCGTGACCAAGCGCAGCTACGAAAAGATCGGGGATACCTGGTATTTCGCCGATGCCGATATCGTCGTCGACAATACCCAGCACTGGGATCCTCATTACGACGGCCCGCTCCGCAACGATCATACTCAGGATTTCCGGCGGGTGATCCTCCATGAACTCGGCCACGCCCTGGGTCTGGATCATCCCGATGATGCGGGACAATACGTCACGGCGATCATGAACTCGCAGATCAGCGCTATCGATTCCCTGCAGCAGGACGACAAAGACGGAATTACCTTCCTGTATGCCGGTATCACCGGCAGCTCCAGCAATACCGCCTTTCAAACCAGCTCGTCCAATGGCGGCGGGAGCGGCGGCTGGCTCATACCGCTGCTGGCGGTCGCCGCCTGGCGGCGGCGCAAGCCACGCCGCCAGCGGTAGACAATATGCTTACGGCTCTTCCAAACGGGTGGTGACCATCACCTCCTTGAGCAAGGTCTTGTGTACCGGACATTTGTCGGCGATCTCCGCTAGACGCCGGCGCTGTTCGGCGTCTAGCGCACCCCGCAAGCCGATGACGATATCGAAATGATCTATCTTGCCGGTGCCTTTTTCGGATGCTACACCCTCGCCGGCGTGAATCTTGGAATGACGTAAACGAACTTCCACCGCATCCAACGGCCATTGTTTGCGGTCGGCGTACATGCGCAGGGTAATGGCGGTGCACGCCCCCAAGGCCGACGTGAGCAGCGCGTAAGGGGAGGGGGCCTGATCACCGCCGCCCACTAGCTGCGGCTCATCGGCGCTCAAGGCATGGCCGGCGGCGACTATATCCGTATAGTAGTGATCACGACCGATGTGCACCGCAACCTCCCGCTGCCGGGATGACGCAGTCGCGGCTTGCGGTGCCGCATCATGCAGATATTTTTCCACCCAAGCGACGATCAAGCCCCCCACGTAATCGGCATCGCCGTCCGCCGACAATAAATGGTCGGCCTCATCCAGGGATATAAAGCTCTTGGGATGGCGTGCGGCGCGGTAAATTCGCGAGGCGTTCTCCACATCCACTACCGCATCACCCGGCGCATGGAGAATCAACAAGGCCCGCTGCAAGTTGCGGATCGTCTTCTCCATGCGCACCTCACCTATATCGTCTAGCCAGCCACGACCGATGCGATAGGATTTTCCGGCCACGCTGATCTCGGCCTCACCGTGCTGCTCGAGCTCGTGGCGAGCCGCGGCAAAATGGTGAAACAGGTGTGCCGGTTCGTAAGGCGAGGCGAGCGTCACCACCGCCTTGCTGGCGGGGATCCGCCCGGCGGCGGCAAGCACCGCCGTGCCGCCCAGAGAATGGCCGATCAACAGGCCGGGGGCGGCGTAATTCTGCTCGAGAAAGCGCGCCGCCGCCAGCACATCGGCCACATTGGATGAAAAATGGGTGGCGCTGAAATCACCTTCACTCTCGCCCAGGCCGGTGAAATCGAAGCGCAACACCGCGATCCCGGATCGAGCCAAGGCGCGGCTGATGTGCACAATGGCGCGGAGGTTGCGGCTGCAGGTGAAACAATGGGCAAACAGCGCATAAGACCTGGGTGCCGCCGGCAGGTCCAGATTTGCGGTAAGCCGCTGGCCCCTGTCATTGGTAAAGCTTAATTTCAGCGACTGCATGACGCGCTCCTAGAGCCGACCCGCCGAGAGGGATGCTCTAGGAAAAAAGCTTCATGGTCACCGCATCAATGCTGGTGGTCATCGGCACCATGGACGTGGCCATGGTTCAATTCCTCGCCGCTCGCTTCGCGGATTTCCTTGACGGTGACATCGAAATGCAACGTGACGCCGGCCAAGGGATGATTGGCGTCGATGGTGACATTTTCCGGATCCACGCTCACCACCGTGACCACCCGCGGCCCGCCTTCACTCATGGCTTGAAATTGCATACCCACTTGAATCTCTTGATCGGTATCGAATTGCGATCGCGGAAGTTGTTGCACCAAACTCTCATCTCTGGTGCCATAGGCATTTTCAGGGGGGATGACGGCGTTGACTTGATCGCCCGTCGACTTGCCTTCCAGCACCGCCTCCAGGCCGGGAATGATATTGCCTATGCCATGGATATAGGCGAAGGGTTCTCTGCCATGCGAACTGTCCAGCTCCGTACCCTGTGCATCGGTGAGGGTATAATCTATGGAGATGACCTTGTTTTTGGCGATTTGCATTGAAAAATCCTTCCTGTCAGAACGTATATTTGGGGCAGTCTACGCCTTTATACCCGGGAGGCCAAGCCATGGCCGCGCCACGGCAATCGCACTCAACACTGCATGCATAGCATGACGCGTCGTGATGACCAGCAAAAGGTTTCACTCCTGATGGTTGAGGCGCAATATGGTGATGCCCGCGCCCAGCGGCTGCTGGCTCTGCGTTACCGGCGCGGCCGCGGAGTCGAGCAAAACGATGTACTCGCGGCGGAGTGGATGGAAAAAGCAGCTATGCAAGGATTGTCACTGGCCGAGAGGGATTTGGGGACCTTCTACCACCACGGCATTGGCGTGCTGCGCGATCTACAACAGGCCTTACAGCTGTATCGACTGGCAGCCCAACAAGGTGACCCTATCGCGAAAAAATGTATTCAGGAAATGGCGAAAATCATGCCGTCAAAATAACCGGGTATGATCGGACAGCGTCGGCCGGAACGTTCCTCGCTCAACAGATTTCTCAATCATCCAGTGATTCAATATCATCCTGCAGATATTTTTCGATCAGCTGCATTTCCGCATGCGTAAGATATTTGGCCTGGCATTCGCGCAGCCTAGCCGGTGACTGCAAAATTTCCTTCACCGCTTGAATCCATTCGTCCAACTCGGGATCACGGTAGCGATAACGACCGAATGGAAAATCCAACCATCCATATCCGTCTTTTGCGGAAAATTCTTCGGGAGATACATCCACGGGGAATGTCTCCTTAACCCGATTCTCGGTTTCCTCCGATGCCAGCGGCCGTTCCGCAGCGTCAGACATGCGTTCTACTCCCAGGGCGTGTTATGTAATGACGCAGAATTTATACATGAAACAAACATGAATAGAAAGGAGCTTTACTCGGGTAAACAACTAAACCCTAATATGGTTATATGCTAAATAAATCAGTTATTTTTTTTCAGCAGATTTTCGGTCGATACCAGGTTGGTCACCGATCAACTCATCCAGACCCAGATCCGCAAATAAATTCTGATCACCGCCATCATCGGCGATTGATGCATCGGAATCCAGCTCGACATTCGCTTTATCCTCGTCCGTTTCGGGAGTCGGCGTCGAAACTTCCGTCGCAGGTGCCGCTAGTTCCTCTCCGGCCGGGTCAACGACTGCGACCTGCATCGCTTCTGCTTCTGCTTCTGCTTCTGCTTCTGCTTCTGCTTCTGCTTCTGCTTCTGCTTCTGCTTCTGCTTCTGCTTCTGCTTCTGCTTCTGCTTCTGCTTCTGCTTCCTCGGCAAGCTCTACTTCTTCACCAGCCACAGCATCGGTCGCGGCGACTGTCGCACCTTCAGCGGCAGGTGGCTCTTCGACAGTCGGCCCTTCTTGATCACCCTCGGCGGACTGGGTTTCTTCTTCACTCTCAGTCTTGGCTTTATCGACCTTGGGTTTGTTGAAAGCCGAAACGTACTCGCGGCCCAGCTGATCCAGTTCGTGTTCGGCCGCTTTCAACTGGGTACTCAGCGTGGCATTTTCAGTGCGCAACTCCTCGAGTTCCTTGCTCAGGGCGGCGATGTCTTTCGATAGCTGCCCCATCGCTTCCGTGTCGACGCCACCGTTATCCGTTGTAGTGACTTTTAGCAATCCTTGATATTGACCCAATAAGTCCTCGAGGCGATTGTCCAGTTTGCTCAGGACTTCATTATTGCGCGTGAAATAGAGGTCAATGGCGTCCTGATAGAATTTATTTTGCTTTTTGATAAGCGCATTGGCTTTGTTCAACGCATCGTCATCGCTAAGATGATTGGTGTCTTTCAACATCCCTGCCAATTTCTCCACCCGCGCCGGTTGATTGGCTTTGATGCTGATCACCAAGGTCTTAACAGCAGCCTGATCACGTCGGCGCCTGTTGAACGCCTTAACACCGATAACGCCGACCACAATGAGCAGCACCATGGTTATTTCCGCCAATACGATGGTCAATGTCGTCATCATGCCTTGGTCTCTTCTAAAATCGAAGATAATGGTTGGTCTTCTTCAGATATAGAGTCGTCGTCCAGCAAACTCAGCTTCTCGCCTTTATCTGCACGCCACCACCGCTTATAGGCGAAATATCCTCCCCCGATCAGCAGCCCATTAATCAAGATCACCTGGCCGATGACCAAATACCAATTCACGCCCATGGAACTTTGGGTATCCTGCGAGGCAGTGACCGCATCCGGCGCGGTAACGGGCACCGCCATCTGTGTATCTGCGTTGTTCGCCGCAGGCGGCGCATCGGATTGCGGCTCCGGAACGGGCTTGGATTCCGCCGGATGATCGACCGGTGCCGGTTCGGGGGCCGCAACGCCGCTGACACTGAATTTATAAGGACCTAACTGCGCCGAAAGCGGTTTGCCGCTGGCATGATTTCCCGTCACGTGAAATTCCACTTGATAACCGGCTGGGTCGTTGAAATCCTTCAGCTCCGAACGCCATTCGGCGGGACCGGTACGCGCCAGGGTTACGTCCTTGGAGGTCCCGTCACTGGCGGTCACGACCGCCGTCACCATCATGCTGTCGGCGTCGATCAAACCGGCATAGGGTATGACGGACAGCATGAAGTGGCCGCTCATATCCGGATCCGCCGTGACGCTGGCCTGCACCGGTTGCGCGTAGACATTGACGGTTTGCCGCTGCTCGCGCTGAAAGGTGGTGCCGTCCACCAACAGGGAGAATTCATGACGGCCTGCTTTCATGGAGTCCTGCAACTTGTAGCTGAAAGTACCGTCACCCGCGGCCATGTCCGCAGCCTTACCGTCGTCGTTTAGCTGCCACTCCCACTGCTGGCCGCCATCCACTTGATCGCGCAAAGTGATATGGACGAGATCGAGAAAGTCCTTGCGACGAATCACCTCGCCCTGTTGCAGTAATTGCGCGAAATAATACGGCGTGTCTTCGATGCTGAGATTATTGGGCAGCTGGGTGGTGTGCAGCTTGAGATTGGTCACCACCATGACCCGGTTATCGACATCCATGGGGCCCAGAATATGCCACTCGCCGGATTGTGGTTTGGTGATGGTGATCAGGTCATAGCCGGTGTCATGGTGCCAACGAACCTGCTTCGGCGCATTGTTCATGCCGAACTGCTTCCGATTCGGTTGCAGCAACTGCGTCGGACGGTCTTGCGGATCGTGGAAAATCAGAAAGGTAATCTCTTCGATGCTGTTATCCACCTGGACGCTGTTGCCCTCCAAGGGCAGGGTATCCGGCTGGGTGGCCTTCTCGAACATATGTAAAAAGATACGCTGTAATTTGTCCGCATTGTCCGCTTCTTCAAACCAGCCGTCCGTGGCGGAAGCGAGTTGTTGCAGCAAGTCACGATCCGCTTCGCCGGACAAGGCGATGGTATTGATCTTAACCTTGGCATCGCGCAGGCGCGGCAGGATCTTGTTGACGATCCGGTCCCGCGACGCGGCATCGAGGGCCGAATCCTTGGAAACATCCACCAAACCGTCGGTCAACATGATGAGACTGCGTTGACTATGGTCGTCCGCTTCGCGCCAATCGCTGGTCGCCCGCTGCAGGGCGTCTTCGATATTGGTGAACAGGCCATAGGAATTGATCTTGGCGGCGGCCTGCTCCGCCTGTTTTTTCCAGCCAGCGTCGACTTCGCCGAGCGGCACCAGCATGTTGACATACTGGCCGTAGGTCCACACCCCGGCTCGCGTGCCTTTGGGAAGCAAACCGGTCAACAGGCGCAGGGCCGGTGCCCGCAGGTTGTGCGGGTCATTGTGCTTCATGCTTCCGGAAATATCGATCAGAATGCGGACGTCGGGAACCGGCTCCGCGGCCCATGCCGTGGAGCTAAACGCCGTCTGCCCAAGAAATACCAGGACTACCACTGCGGCGAGAGACTGGAGTTGCCGCCACTTTCTCATCTTATATCCCTGTCGTTATGCCGACGCGCCGGACTACTGATTTACCGGCATTAGGTATCCAACACCCAAGTGCTTACTCGTTGTTTAGCGGTCAATCAGAACAAGGCTTTAGCCATTGACAGGGAGAGAATAAGCGGGGGGCGATTGGAGGACTTGTTGCGCCATCGCCAAGACGGCCCGATGGGGGTTAGCAGTGGAATATTACCGGGCAAGGCAGCCAGGGCTGGCAAAGCAACAAGAGCTGCCGGTCCCTTGTCGTATAAAAAACCCGCCCCTGACCAAGAGGCGGGTTGTGCATCCGCACCGAATTAAATCAATCCACACCTTTGTGATAGGCGACGACTTGATCCACTTCGTTCTTCGATCCCAGGATCACCGGCACACGCTGGTGCAGACCGGCGGGCTTCATACTCATGATCCGTTCGCGACCGGTGGAACTGACCCCGCCCGCCTGTTCGACGATGAAGGACATGGGATTGGCTTCGTACATCAAACGCAGCTTGCCGCCCTTTTCCCGGTTCTTGCTGTCGACGGGATACATGAAGATCCCGCCGCGGGTGAGGATGCGATGTACTTCCGCCACCATGGAGGCCACCCAGCGCATGTTGAAGTCTTTGCCGCGCGGGCCTTCTTTGCCCTGGAGACACTCATCCACGTAACGTTGTACGGGTTTTTCCCAGAAGCGGCTGTTGGAGGCGTTGATGGCGAACTCCTGGGTATCGTCCGGGATACTGATCTTGGGGTGGGTCAGGTAGTATTCGCCGACATTGCGATCCAAGGTGAATCCGTGGACGCCGTTGCCGGTGGTCAGCACCACCATGGTGGACGGCCCGTACAAGGCATAACCGGCGCACACCTGCTGGGTACCGGCTTGCAGAAAGTCTTCAGTGGTGACGTCGGTCTTGCCTTCGGGAGCCTTCAGAATGGAGAAGATGGTGCCCACCGAGATATTGACGTCAATATTGGAAGAACCGTCCAGGGGATCGAACAGCAACAGGTACTTGCCCTTGGGATACATGGCGGGAATCGGCAGGATCTCCTCCATTTCCTCCGAGGCCATGGCAGCCAAGTGGCCTGACCAGCTGGTGGAGTTGATCATGACATCGTTGGAGATCACATCCAGTTTCTTCTGATCCTCTCCCTGGACGTTTTCCGTACCGGCCGCGCCCAGTACCCCGGCCAGCGCCCCTTTGTTGACGGCATTGGCGATGACTTTAGTGGCGGTAACGATGTCGTTTAGCAATAAGGTGAACTCACCGGTTGCACCGGGAATACGCCGTTGTTCTTCAATAATGAATTGGGTAATTGTGGTGCCCGCGCTCATAATGCCCTTCCCCCAAGTTGTGATAAAAATTCCTGTCGCCTAACCGAATGGGAATTCTCCGCTCGCGACGCGCGGGAATGCCTGACAGTAAGTTTATAAATAAAGGGTTATTATCCCGGTTTAACCTGGCAAAATAAAGCGCGCGGCCACCCGCAGACTGGGGACGGCAGTCTAGCGCCGCGACCATAGGGACGAACTTTGGACTCATATATATATAAAACCCAGTACAGAACGCGGGAGTCTCCTTGAAATCAGTGTGGCGACCCCTGCTCGGCGTGGGGATTCTGGCGGCCTTTATCGCCTTCGTAGAGGTCTATTTCGGCTGGGCCAAGCTGCTGGCGCCGTGGCTGCGCGTGCCGCTCGGGGAGGTCGCCGTGGCGGCCGCACTGATCCTCACCAGCTATTGGCTGCGTGCCGTACGCTTTTACGACTATTTCCGCACGGAGATGGCGGGGCGCTTCACCCTGTGTGTCAAACTCATGCTGCAACATAACCTGCTCAACAACTTACTGCCGATGCGCACCGGCGAACTGAGCTTTCCGGTGTTGATGACCCGCTACTTTTCCGTCCCCGCCCTGCGCTCCATGCCGGCCTTGCTCTGGTTTCGGGCGCTGGACCTCCACACCCTGGGAATTTTCGGTGTATTGGCGGTACACAGTGCGGCCTGGCCGTGGCCCGTGGCCGCGATCGCCCTGATATTGTGGTTGCCCCTGCCCTGGCTGAGCTTCCATTTCAGCCGCCGCTGGCGCCACGCGCTGCAGCGCCACGACCACAACCGCGCCTATCTGCTGCTGAACCGGGTGCTGCAAGGTCTGCCCCAGGCGCCCGCCGCCTTCTGGCGCGCCTGGGGCTGGACCGCCCTCAATTGGCTGGTCAAATTGGGGGCATTCGTCTGGGTATTGCGTCTGTTCATCCCGGTCTCCTTACCCGCCGCCTGGATGGGTGCCATTGCCGGCGACCTCACCAGTGTCCTGCCGGTGCACGGCGTGGCCGGCGCCGGTACTTACGAGGCGGGCGTGGTGGCGGGTCTACTGCCTTATGGGGTTGCGGCGCAAACGGCTTTGTCGGCGGCGGTGAATCTGCACTTGTTCCTGCTGGGCACCACGGTGCTGGGCGGCGCCGTCAGCCTCTTTCTCGGAGGTCGGCGCCATGGATGAGGCACTGCTGCTGTGGATCAATCAAGGCTGGGCTAATCATGGTCTGGATATATTTTTCAGCGTGCTGTCGTCGCGGCGCGGCTTCGCCCTGCCCCTCGCCCTAGCTCTGTTGCTGATCTTCCTATGGCGCTGGCGCAAGGCGGGGATGCAATTATGGCTGGTAATGCTCGCAGTGGTCGGCCTG
>Ga0315556_1002413_pt1 | contig 10672 bp, 5 predicted proteins | sample SalMarSW160310MG_FD_202112 | JGI IMG/M metagenome (GOLD analysis project Ga0315556, IMG submission 202112) | Salt marsh sediment microbial communities from the Plum Island Ecosystem LTER, Massachusetts, United States - Salt Marsh Sediment SW1603-10 ...
CGGGGAGGTAGGAGCGGTTGAAGATAGGGCTCATCTTCGTCTCAACCATGCCCAGGATCCGGATCGTGCACACCTGCGGCGTCGAGATGACGCGCAGCGAGCCCACACCCTCGTACGAAACGTCCACCTTGCCGGTCAGGAGGTTGCCCTGGACTGTGAGATCGGCCCCCGGCTCCATGTCGATGACGGTGGAGATGGCCTCGTACCCAGATCCGCTGAAGGAGATCGTGTGCTGGCCCCGGGGGAGCGGTCCGATCATGAGGTACGTGTGTCTCTTGTCCCGAGGCTTTCCATCGATCTCGACGGTGCAGTTCTGCGGGGCCGAGGTGACGACGAGCTTTCCGACCAGGTCACCGATCTGGGCGGTGGGTGTAGTTTCCGGAACGGGAGCTCCTTCAAGGACCGGGGTGAACTTCCTCACCTTGACCTGGATCGGGAGCTCGGAGACCTCGACCTGAAAGCCCTGGGGGAAGAAGCCGGGCTTCTCGACCCGGACCGTGTGCTTGCCCTCCGGCACGTTCATCAGGTGGAGCCCGTCCTCGCTCGTCTTGGAGGTGCCCGCGAGGCTGTTGTCGAGGAACACGCGAAGCCCCGGCTCACACGTGACCTGGATGTCGCCGGCCATCGAAATGGCCGGGAGGGTCAAGGCGAGAAGCAGGCAAACCAAGCGTGCATGTCTCATGCTTCCTCCAGAACGGCTTCCTGGCCTGTCTACTGGAGCGGTGTATCCGTGTCAAGAGAAGAGGGCAGCGGTGTAGCCCGCATCATGGCCATCTCCTTTGCTCAGGTTCGCTCTGGTGAGGCACGGTCTCGAGTACCGCCGAGGCCTGATCGTGAACCGCAAAGCCGCCGAGTACGCCAAGCGCGCTAAGAAGATATTCTCTTTCCTGTCTTTGCGTTCTTCGCGTCTTGGCGGTTCTCTCGTTGTCCCGCGAGAATCACGGGTGCTCGGAGACAAGTTGACTCAGGGGGACAGGCAGGGTGTGGGCTTGCGCTGGGCACCTATGAGCGGTGTCTACAACGCCTTCGGGACCGCCGGGGGCCGCTCGTGGTACTGCGGCGAGATGACCTCGACCGGTACGCTACCCGCCAGGAAGAGGACATGCGCGGCGCCGGGGGCCTTGTCGCGGGCCTCTGCGCGTTGGTACTCACTGCCCATGAAGTTGGCGCCAACCTTCAAGGCGAACGGATGATGCTTGCCGATGCTGTGCGCGTAGGCGCTGCAGTCGGTGTGCACCGTGAGGACCACGCTGCCGACTCCTCGGGCGAGCAATGCCTGGAGGACCCTTTTTCGCTGCGGCGGGTGGTGCCGCTCGTGGCCGTCCAAAGGCGAACCCCGGGCCGGCGGGGTTGAAGGCGAGCGCGTCTCCGGGGATTCCCATGACCGCGGCACCGTTCCCGAGCCGCGCAACCGGGATTACGCCCAGCGGCAGGCTGGCGTGGACCTCTTGTTGGTCAATGGTCTCGAATGGAGGCCTGCTCTTGCTGTAGCGCATGAAGATGTGGGTCGCGGCGGCCGGCGCGAGCTGCACACGGCCGCCGAGTGGGTGGTCCCCGGGGGTGTAGACGACGAGGTTGTCTTCGAACCCCTCGCCCAGACAAGAGACAGGGTACGCCGGGTCGACGCACGGGATGATGAGCCGTGTGATGCTCCCAACGCCCGCATCGTCGAGGATCTGTTCCGGTGTGGCCATGGAGTGTCTCACCTCCGGGCGGTCTTCTTCCTGCGCCGAAAGCGTACCCTCTCCGCTCTCGAGCTGCAGGCTGACCACCGGTCAGGGGTACAATCCTGCGATGGGCGGAGGCGTGAGGCACGCTCTCGGGATCCGGCTGGTCGTACTGCTTGCAGCTGCAGCGGGCCTGGGCTGCGCGGCTCCCCACCCAAGCTCCTCCGCTCTCGAGCAGGGCGTGGTCCGCTACAACACGGTAGTGGGAACGCAGACGACCCTGCCGGCTTACGGGTTCACGAGCGAGGATCGCCTCCTGGAAACGGCGTGCCGCATTCGCGGCATGGGATCCAACGTCATCAAGCTGGCCCTGACCGCCCGCTACTTCACGGCGGACTACCACCTGCCCCAGGATCCCTCCATCCGCGACCTGCGCGACCTTGCTGAGCGCCAGTCTTCGGTTCGGGCCGTGCTGGACATGGACTTCTAGAGCTACGTTTTCTGGGCGTATGCGTTCTGCCAGAAACGTGAAGGGGATTCCCAGCAGAGCCTGGTGAGCTTCCAGGATGGCCTCTCGGATCATGAGGGATCCGGGGTCTACCGGGAGATCCACGACCTCACCGCATACCTCCTCAGACAGTACAGCGGCAGCGGCAAGACGTTCTACATCGGCTACACGGAAGGCGACTGGCATCTGCGGTGGGACTACGACCGACAGCGCCCTCTACGGCATGAGGCCGTCGAAGGGATGGTCGGTTGGCTGAATGCACGGCAAGAGGCGATTGACGATGCGAAGCGTGAGACGCCCCACCTCGGCGTCCATGTCTTTGGCTACACGGAGGTCGACCTGGTGCAGCGGGGGTTGCGCGGGCAGCCGTGCGCCGTCAACGAGGTCCTCCCCAAGGTCGATGTCGACTACGTCTCCTACTCGGTCTGGGATGCCACCAACGAGCCCGGCGTCGGCCGAAGCGCTCCGCAAGAAGCTCTTCGCAGGCCTGAACCTCATCGAGAGCAACCTGCGGCCGAGACCGCATCTTCCGGCCGGGACGCGGGTTTGGATCCGGGAGTTCGGCTATCCCTCTATGTCCTACAGCGGGGCCGAAGCGGTCAGGAACACCCGCTGGGTGCTCCGGGCGGGCCTGGAGTGGGGGTGTCCCTTCGTTCTGTACTGGGAGCTCTACAACAACGAGGTGGAGGCTGACGGGAAGCAGCGCGGCTACTGGATGATCGATGACGAGGGGCGCGAAATCGGGGTCTATCGGACTTACGCCGCCTTCTACCGTGAGGCCGGGGCTTTCCTGCGGTCCTTCGCGAGCCGCAACGGCCGCCTGCCGACGCGGCGCGAGCTCGCCGCCGCAGCTTTGGGTTTTCCGCCTCTCAGTCCTTTCCCAGAATCGGCCACCGAGTAGCCCCGTGCGTCGAGTCGCGGTCTCGGGCTACGGGGGTCACAGCGGCCGCCGACGCTCCGCTTCTCGGTACACAGCTGGTCTGCCCGGCGCTGCCGCCACGCGCGCGTGACGGCCCCCGCCGGTCCGCAGCCGCTGCTCCAGGCCGGATACCACCGGCAGAACTCTCCAACGTCAGGTAAGTAAGGAGAATTGTATTCCGCTGTTTGTGATGAATATTGCGAACTCGATGTGATCATGGTCACACAGATTGGCGACAGGGGCTTCACATCGTGACTGTCGCGGGTTAGCGTGGGCGGCATGGACCACAGTGACAGCCTGAAGTAGTGTATCAAAGTGACACATTATGTGGCGTTAAACCGTTTATCGATGTTGATTAAGGTCCACGGTCATGACTGAGGGTGAGGCCCCGGGCGGGGCTGTGGCAGACGCACGGGAGGCTATGATGAGCGACGTATTGAAGAGGTTGTTAAACGTGTTGGCAATCGCAGCGGTGCTGATTCCCGTGGGAGTGTCCGCCACAGAGAAGCCGGCCGACGACAACCCCCCCCTGCAGGACAAGTTTCTGGGACATGTGTCAATGTCGGGAGTCACGGACGCATTCCACGACCGGGTCGACGCTTTCTCCGGCTACATGCACATCAACATGGTGGACGTGAAGCTGCCCGGCAAGGGCGGGCTGGACCTGGTGGTTCAGCAGTACTACTCGAGCAACGTCTGGAGCCGAGTCGACTACCAGTCTATCCCCAATCACGTACCCGGTGCGGACCCGTACGACAACCTGGGCGGTGCCGGTTGGCAGCTCCACATGGGCAAGCTCATCAAGCCTTCGTCTTCGGGTCCCTGGACGGCGGTCATGCCCGACGGCTCGACACACCTCCTGTACGACGACATCAGTGGCTCGGGGCAGATCTCACGTGAACGGTGGAAGCTGGAGTACGACAGTTCCGCCCACTTGTACAATCTGACTCTGACCGACGGCACGATCTATCGGTTCGCCACGAGCTCGGTGTATCCCGACTACTGGAACAACTTGGTGTACCAGTGCACGGAGATCAGCAAGCCGGGCGTCAGCGCCTCGATTCAGATCCAGTACGACAGCTCGCTGACTGGCTGGCCGCTGCTCGACACGATCACCGACACCTGGGGGCGGACGGTGCACTTCCAGTATGTGACCAGCGACCCACCTCCGCCGCACTTTGACACCCCCCGCATCTCCACGATGACGGTGATGAACGGGGCGGACACCCTGCAGACGTGGACGTTCAACTACCAGCTCCAGACATCCGTCGCCGTAACGCCTCCTCCCGCGGAGACCGATAGGGACATCTACGCTCTCACGTCGATCACGCCGCCGGCGGGCGACGACTGGGGATTCGCATATTGGGCGGACTACGAGGAGGATATTGCCCACGGTAAGTTCTGCCTCCACAGAGTGACGATGCCGACTGGCGGGGCCATCTCGTACTGGTACGAGGCGAAGGGTTTCGACACGGGCCAGGCGCTCTCGCAGTCGGACCCGGTGCAGTTCAGCGTTGTGAAGACGCGTCTCGTCCAGGACCGAGATGCGAGCATCCTCGCGGAGTGGTCCTACGACTACTCGCCAACCGGAATCCTCCCCGGCTCCGACGGGGCGAAGACGAAAGTGACTGTAAAGAACATCTCGCTTGACACCATCATGACCGATACGAGCGAGTTCAACGGCTGGACGCCGTACTCTGGGCTCCAATGCGAGCTGGGAAGCTGCTTGGACCCGAACATGTGGAAGGTCGGGCTGATCAAGCAGCGGACGGTGAAGACGTATGACGCCGACCAAAACCCCCCGGTCCTCAAGCAGACGGAGTCCGAGAGCTACACGTACTCCCGGGGCGACCAGATCTACGATTGGTACGACTACACCACGAACTGGTCCGGTCCGGGTAACGGTCGTTTCCAGCAGGGCGAGTTCGCGTACTACACGGCGAGTGAGCCGTTCACGGTGACACAGACCGTCGGCCGAGAGGGCGCGGTCGGCTACACGACCACGAAGTCGAACTTCGACGCCTACGGGAACCCGAAGACGATCACCGAGAAGGTCGACAACACCACGAAGCGGACCACCCAGCTCACCTACTGGACCAATCAGGTGAGGAACATTCTGGTTGGAAAGGTGAAGACGAGGAGCGTTTCCCCGGGGGCGCAGGAGTGCATTGCCTACGACGATGATGATGGCGGGGACGACGGCGGGTATGGTTGGGTGATCAAGAAGGTGCTCAGCCCGGCCTCATTGTCGCCCTGTACAGGCGACCACGCCAGTCACTCGCTCGAGACCGACTACGCCTACGACGGGACCACGGGCGACCTGACGAGCGAGACCAAGGTGGCCGACACCGTCGGCGACAACAGCGTAAAGGAGTACCTGAGCTACGCCAACGGCGAACCGGAGCAGATCCAGGTCGCCAACACGAACGTCCTGTTCGACCGTACGATCAACCCATCCGGCACAGTCAAGGACTCCACCGACGGCCGGGGCGAGAGCGATAACTACCGCACGCGATATACATATGACGATCTCAACCGGCTCACCAAGATCGAGCCACCCATCGCGACGAGCAAAGCTACGTCGCTCACCTATGCGGGCGATTGGTCGACGGTCACCGTCACGCGGGGCAACCACAGCATCGTCTACTCGTTCGACGGCTTGGGAAGGCTGACCAAGAGGCATGACCTGCAGACCGATCACCGGGTCAACTACACGTACAACGCGCTCGGCGTCAAGACGAAGCAGGAGCTCGTGTACCCGACGATGACGGGAGGGACGATCACAGTCGACACGAAGGACTATGACGTGCTGGGGCGCCTAGTCAAAGTGACGCATGAGGGGGACTCCAGCACCGTGACCTACTCGTACTCTGCGGTCAGCGGGGCGGGCCCGACCGTAACGGTCAAGGATGAGGACAACTACACCACGACGATGGCATATGAGGGCTTTGGAGATCCGGATGACACGCGTTTGATCAGTGTGACCAATGCGCAGCAGAAACAGACGACGTACGACTATAACGGTTACAACCTCGTCAGCAGCATCGAGGCGGCGCTGGACCAGGGGAACCGCAGCTTCACCTACTACTCGAACCTCCTCCTCCACGCCGAGACGAACCCAGAGGGCGGTACCACGTCCTACACCTACGACGACCTTGGGAACCTGATCGAGCAGGAGAACGCCGATCAGACCTGGGAGGATTTCGGGTATGACGGTGCCGGGCGCATGACCAGGCATTCCTTCTCTGACTCGACTCCGACCGTGACCTTCACCTATGACGGCGCCAGCGACCGGACGCAGATGTCGAGCGTCGACGGCACCTTCGACTACGCCTATGACTATGACAAGAATCTGACCTCGAAAACGAGCACGGCAGCAATAGGGAGCGCGACCGAGACGTTGGCCTACGACACCATGGACCGTCTGCAGACCATCACATATCCGAGCGGGAGGAAGGTGAAGTACACCTACGACGACCGGGATTGGGTGACGGACGTGACCAGCCCGTCCGGTGGCTCGAACTACGCGACCAACATCGCACGCTACACGACGGGAGTGATTCAACAGATGTCGCTGGGGAACCTGGCGACGACCAGCTACGGGCTCGACAGCCGCTACAGGGTGAATTCGATCAGCGTGACGAAGGGCGCCGGCACCTTCCTCAACCTGGGTTTCATCTACGATCCGGCCGGCGACCTGACGGACTGGAACGACCACTTCAACTCCTCGAACAACCGGACGTTTGCCTATGACGACCTGCACCGGCTGACGAACGCGAACGCACCGAACCTGTGGGGCGACATTTCGTTCCAGTATGACGACCTGGGCAACCGGATCGGCCGCACGCAGTCGGGCAAGGGGACTGCGACCTATACATACGACGACACCACCAACCGGCTCACGAAGGTCACGACTGCCAGCCTGGCCGAGCAGTACCACTACGATGACCGAGGCAATCTGATAGAGGCTGATGTTGCACAGCCGACCATCACCTCCGTGACGCCGGTGCAGGTCCGGCCGGGTGGAGGCGGCACGCCCGTGTTTGTCACGATCACCGGCTCGGGCTTCCAGTCCTCCTCCCAGGCGACATTCAACGGGGTGGTGAAGCCGACTTCCTACCTCAGCCCTTCGACGCTCCGGATGACGCTGACCTACGACGACATCACGTCCGCCAACATCTACCCGGTCACCGTGATCAACTCGGACAAGCCGGGCGCAGAAGTTCCCGTGCCCGCCGGCCCCAGCGCACCGATGGTCGTTTACTTCGCTGACGTGCCGCCGAGCTATCCACAGTACAATGACATCAACCTCATCCGGTACAACAGCATCACTGCCGGCTGCAGCAGCAGCAACTACTGTCCCGGCAACACCCTCTTGCGGTCGCAGATGGCGGTCTTCCTGCTGAAGGCGGAGCATGGGCCCGGGTACACGCCTCCGCCATGCACCGGGATCTTCGGCGATGTGCCCTGCCCGGGTGGGTTTGCGGTGGACTGGATCGAGGAGTTCTACAACGAGGGGATCACGGCCGGGTGCAGCGCCGATCCGTTGCTGTACTGCCCCAATGACAACATCACCAGATCTCAGATGGCGGTGTTCCTGCTGGCGACCAAAGAGGGCCCGGACTACACACCACCGGACTGTACAGGGATGTTCGCGGATGTGCCATGTCCTTCAGGGTTTGCCGTGAAGTGGATCGAGGAGGTGGCGCGGCGCGAGATCTACACCGGGTGCGGCGGCGGCAACTTCTGCCCGTGGTCAGCCGTGAACCGGGCGCTCATGGCGCAGATGGTGGCGCGGACATGGGGCTACACAATGCCGTACACCCACACGTACACCTTCAACGTCGCCAACCAGCTCACCAGTGTGACGAAGCCATCCGGAACGGCGAGCTTCACCTACGACGGGGACGGCCTGCGGTTCTCGAAGACCACGGACGCGGGGACGACCTACTACCTGCGCGACCCGCAGGGTCGGGTCCTGGTCGAGTTCAAGCCGACTGTGATCAACGAGTACGTGTACCTGGATGGGCAGCGGCTGTGCAAGATCCAGACGGACCAGAATCAAGTTCAGAGCCGGCTCTACTACCACGCGGACACGGTCGGGACACCGCTCGCCGAGACCGACGACCTCGGGCAGCTGGTTGCCGGCGCGCAGTACTACCCGTTCGGCAGCGAGGTGAGTCCGGGGGCGGCGACCGACCCGCACAAGTTTACCGGCAAGGAGCTGGACGACGAGACCGGCCTCTACTACTTCAACGCCCGCTACTACGACGCCGACCTGGGGAGGTTTGTCTCGGTGGATCCGGTCGGGGGGAGCAACACGGACCCGCAGAGCTGGAATCGGTATGCGTATGCGCTGAATAATCCGGTGACAGTGACCGACCCGAGCGGAAGATGTGCTGGCCTCTGTGTAGGTGCGGCAGTGCTCGGTGGGGCGGCACTCGTAGCGTTCACAAACCACGTTCTCAATTCTCCAAACCTCGTCCATCCCAACAAGACCAACGCCCAGGTCTGGGGGGAGGACTTGACGAGCGCCGCCCATTTCGCGGGCGCGACTATCTCCGTGACGACAGCTATGGCGAGGAACGTCATACACGGAAACGCTGGTCACCAACACCGGGGCCCGAAAGGGGGCAAGATGGATCCACGTGTCCAGAAGGATAATCTGCCGAAGCTTCGACCCGCGAACGAGCCTCCGCCGCCGCCGCCCACGCCTCCAATCAAACCTCCGCCAGGGGGCAACCTGTTGCTCAAGTTCGCCAAGGCCGCCGTGGCAGCGGGAACAGCCGGCAGCGAGACCGACTCAGGTTCTGGAGCCTCGTCCGCGAAGCCGAGGGTGGAGGTGGTACCTTTACACCTTTACCAACCGCCGAAGGTCCACTCAAATTAGGTGAGCAAACGGGAGCGACTGATGTCTTGCCCGGGTGACCAGCAAGCTGCTACGTTTCCGTTGACACCGCAGGGTGGTCGGCTGCAGATGTGACATCAGGGGTCGGCTTCATGAAAGGAACGTGGGCCTGAGTCGACCAGAAGGGGGAGTGTCCATGCTGTTCGAGTGGTACTCGGGATCGGATTCCAGCAAAGAGGTGCCGATGGCGATCGGCAGGTACTCCGACAAGCTCGAGGAGCTGTGGCCCGACGGGTTCTCTCCGGAGGACCGCCACGCAGCGCTGTCGGCGATCCTGGAGAAGGAACAAGAGCCCAACTGGCAGGCATACCTGCTGTTCTACATTGGCGACATCTACCTGAGCATCGACGACAAGGTCAGGGCGAGGCCGTTCCTGGAGCAGGCACTGAGCCGGTTCGACATTTTCGCGTCGAGCTTCCAGGATGTGCGTTGCGAGTACGCGAACTGTCTGTATCAGCTGCTGGTCATCCTTTCCGATGCGGCTGAGGAGGGGTGGATCGGGCTCGCCCTCCGCGCCGTCGCCTTCGTCGAGGACATGAGGCCGACGGAAGCAGAAAGGGCGAGGCTCTTCTGGGAGGCCGGGAGCGCGCTTTACAGGCTGGCAGAGGGAACAGAGACGGCGTCGCTTCACCGTGTCGCGCGAGACTGGGTGGCTGTTTCACACCATCTCCGGTCCGAGTCCCCGGGGATTCTCAAGCTGCTGCTGTATACCTCCTACGGTTGCGAGGACGATGCGATGGCTCGCAGGGTCTACGAGATGCTCGAGGAGCTGGACCCGGACTATGAGGGACGAGCTGAGCTCGAGGCCTTTGTCAAGAAGGCCGGGATTGCGAAGACATAGGGTGGCTATGAGTGACCAAGAGCGTCGACCGCTGGTCGGTCTGATGTGACGAAGAGACCGTTCCGGCGAATCCCGCGGGACGACAACCACAAGGCGCGCGCAACGGCCATTCGAGGGCAGGAAGGCAGGCTGCAGCTCATGCATCCGTGCCAGGCTTCCACATTTCGTGATTTACGCTTCGGTGCCCGGCTTGAGGTATCGAAGCAACCTACTTGGGACGCACACTGGCTCCTGGGCCCCTGCCCATGAACGGCCGTTCCAGCTCATGAAGGCCGGCTGCAGCTCATGAGTGGCCGTTCTAGCTCATGAGCGCCCTGGGCCTGGGTTCTGCGGGTGGTAGGGGGAGGGGTTCTCCGGGGCTCCGGCGGCCGCGCGGTCCAAGGCGACCGCCCGCCGCGCGTTTCCGGCGGTCGCACGGCCAGGAGAAGGGATCGGGAGCCTGGTGGCGACCGCCGGAAGCCGCTCGGGCCACCTCCTCCAATCGTGGGGCTGTTCTCCGATCGCCAAGGGCCGAGGGAGCCCGGCAGCAGCTTTTCCCTCGTAGCGCGCTGGCCTGCCCATCGCGCTTCAGGGAGAAGCTGTGCCCGGCACTCCCGATTGGTAAGTCCTCGCCCTGCCCCGGGTTGTGCTGGGCGGTGTTTGCGTGCAGGGTTGGGGGATGGAAGTTGAGGCGTTAGAGCGGGAGGCGGAGCGGCTGGCAGCGGAGGTGGCTCGGGGTGGGCGACGGGAGATGGGGAAGCGCTGGCGGTGTCCGGCGAAGCTGAGGTTGCGGATCGTTTCGTATGCGGTGCAGTGCCGCGAGGTGGGAGAGCCGCTGGCTGACATTGCC
>Ga0315556_1002414_pt1 | contig 10672 bp, 11 predicted proteins | sample SalMarSW160310MG_FD_202112 | JGI IMG/M metagenome (GOLD analysis project Ga0315556, IMG submission 202112) | Salt marsh sediment microbial communities from the Plum Island Ecosystem LTER, Massachusetts, United States - Salt Marsh Sediment SW1603-10 ...
CCTGCGTATGTCCCAGAAGCACAAACGCTATTTCGATTCGCTGCGCCTGTCCCGCGACCGGGAGCAGTTCTTTATCGACTTGGCGGAACGTTCCCTGCAGGAGCAGCGCGACATCGAGGCCAGCGACCGGGTGAGCTTCGACGAGTACCTGCGTCGGTACTTCGCCCAGGCCTGAGTGTTTGCGGCGCCCGCCTGTAGGAGCGGGCTTGCCCGCGAACCGGTTGTCTGCCGAGGCGATGAGCTTCGCGCCCAAGGGCGCTCCTACAGGGCGCGGGTTCGGTAGGTAGAGGGCCGACCGGAGACGATGCCGAGCTAGCGCAGCCAGCGGCGGCCGAAGCTGACGTCGTGGACCTTCCGCAGGCTGATGCGGTAGGCCCCGATGGGCAGGCCGCGCGCGATACGCACCGGGCGGTCATCGCCTTTCAGACGCTGGCGGTCGAGCGCCATCATGCGCGGCTTCTTCAGGGCCCGTTTCTCCTGGTCCAGCAGCAGCAGCACCTGCGGGCGCAGACGGCGCTCGTAGTCCTGGCTGACGATCACTCCCACCTCGGCGCTGGTCAGCTCCACCAGCGTGCCCACGGGGTAGATGCCCACCGCTTGAATGAATTGATCCAAGAGCGGCCCCTGGAAGGCGGTATCGCGCAGGTGATAGATGCGGGTGATGGCTTCCGACGGGCTCAGGGCGGCGGCCGCGTCACGCGGTGACAGCAGATCTTCGAAATAGTCGGCGATGGCGGCGACGCGGGCCAGCAAGGGGATGCGTTCGCCTTTGAGCCGGCGCGGATAGCCGCTGCCATCGTGGCGCTCGTGGTGGCAGGCCACGATATCGAAGACCTGCGGGTGCAGATCGCGCATGCCGCGCAGGATCTCCACGCCGTATTCGACGTGCCGGCGGCGCAGCTCTTCGCTGGTGGCATCGGAAGCGTCGGCGGTGAGGATATCCACGGGCAGGCGGGAGTAGCCCACGTCGCACAGCAAAACGCCGACGACCAGGTTCTCCAGCGTGTCCTCGTACAGTCCCAGGTGGCGGCCGAACACCGCTGCCCACACCGCCGCGCGCAGAGCGTGCTGATACAGGTGCTCATCGTGGCGGCGGATACGCGTCAGCCACACCATGGCGTCCGGGTTGCGGATGACGCTCTTGACCAGCGCTGTGGCCAGTCGGCGCGCATGCTTGACGTCGGGTGCGCGCCCGTCGCGGGCCTCGTCGACCCATTCCTGTACTGCACTGCCCAGTTCGCGGTGCAGTTGTTCCGCCTTGCTCAGTTCCTTCTGCAAGGCCACGGGCTGAGGATATTCCTGTCGCCCCACACGCAGTTGGTGAAGGTTTGCCGCACGTTCGGGTTCGGCCGGGGTGTCGGACTGAGCGTCGACGCTGCCCTGCAGGCCGAGGTTCGCCCACCGTTCCCGTTCCACATCGATGAAGACATAGTCGCAGTAGGGTGCCAGGGCGTCGATGTCCGCCTGCCCGACGATGCAGAAACCCTGTAATGGAAAGGGGGTTTCCAGCCAGGGCCGATCCAACTGGGACACGAACATGCCCACCTTGAGATCGCCGATCTGGACTTGGACCTGTTGTGTTGCCATGGAGTGCCTCCGGGGCGCCTCGGCGCCATGGGATCTCCTTGAACGCGCCTCTTCCTTGAGTGTGACTCTAGGGGGCGAGGAAAAAAAACGTTGTGTGCTCAGTCACATTGCGGGGCGGCTGGGTGTGGTGTAGGTCACATTCCGGGTATTGTCCGGGTCTGTTGCTAGACTTTTCCCTGTAGCGACCCAGTCTGGGTATTCTGCCCTGCGGGAGAGGAGCGCGAAGATGAATGAACCGTACAGCAGACTCGACACGCACCCCGTGGCGCCGGCGACGCCGGTGTACCACTTCCTGCAGGGGTTGCCGCAGCGCGTGAAAATGAATGATCCGGCGATCGATGTCATGACCGATCTCAAGCGGGTAAAGGCCGTGACCACCGGCCCGACGGTGTCCATCGAACTCGCGCAGCAGACCATGATCGGTGCCAGTGTGCGCCTGTTGCTCGTCATCGACGCGGACGGTCACATCCTCGGTGTGATCACCGCCCGGGACATCATGGGTGAGAAGCCAGTGAGCTACAGTTCGGAGCACCGGGTGGGTCGGGACAGTATCCTGGTCGAAGACATCATGACCCCGGTGGGTGCGTTGGAGGCGCTCGATCTGGAAGAGGTCTTCCAGGTCCGGGTCGGCGACGTGGTGGCCACTCTGCGCGAGGCTGGGCGCCAGCACGCGCTGGTGATCGAGCAGGACGCGAACAGCGGAAAGCCGGTGGTGCGGGGCCTGTTCTCGGCCACCCAGATCGGCACCCAATTGGGCGTGGAGATCGCCGCCAATGGACGGGTGCAGAGTTTTGCGGAATTGGAGGCGATGTTGGTTTCGGGGTAAGTGGGGTTGCGTTGCGCGCGCGGGGTTTTGGTTGTCGCCTGCGGCGACGACTTTATTTTGAGCGCGAATTCGCCGCGCGGGCGAGTGACTTTCTTGTGGCGACAAGAAAGTCACCAAAGAAGCGCTCCCGGCGACTTGCTGCCCTGACTGGCTGACGCCAGTCAGGGCAGTACCCTGCGCTGCTCGGCGGCGTCAACGGAACGGGTGCCCCACCTGAACTTCCGAAGGATCGCCCTTATCAATGTAGGGTGGGTGACAACCCACCAGCCGTCCGCCGCAGGCGGACACGAAATGTTTAAAGACAACCCGAAGCCACAACGGTGAGGGTGGGCACCCCACCCCTAGGCGCCGCCGAGCATCGCAGCCCGGACACGATCAGGCCCGGAGGGGCGCGCCAGGGATGGCGCGCGTCGGCAGTGGGCCATGGAATGGCCCTTCTGCCGCCCCCCTGGCCGGGCGAGAAGCGCAGGGAACCCCGATCAGTGGCGAAAGCCAGCGATCGGGGCAAGCCTCGGGAAGAGCTTCTTTGGTCACTTTCTTGTCGATACAAGAAAGTGACTCGCCCGCGGGGGCGAGTCCCCGCCCCAAATCACTCCGTCGCCGCAGGCGACAACCAAGTCATTCCCGCTGACATTTCACGCCCTTGCGTAGCAAGCGGAGTGCAGAGCCCCCACTCGGCTCGGCAGCCTCAAGGCTGCCCCACCACCTCATCCTTGTGCGTCTTGACCAGTTTCCCGGCGGGATCCGCGTAACAGCTGAAGCGGTACGCCGTCTCGGCTCCATCCGCGCCCATGTCGCCGATCTCCACGCCTTCCACGTAAAACCCGTTGCGCGTCTCGTGCACCGTGCCTTCGTCGCGCACGCGGGCATAGTCCGGTTGGGTGGCGGCGTCCAGGGCGGCTCGCCGGCAGGCTTCGGCCGCGGCGTAGCGTTTCGGGGCGACGATGCTCTGGAACCAGTGATCGACCGCCGGCACCTGCTCCTTGAGGATGAACCCCGCGATCAACAACATGACGAGAAACGGCAGCACGCGGCCGACGTCGCGTCGGGGTGCGGGTGTGCGGGCAGGGGCGGGCGCGGGATGGTCCATGGGATGTGTCTCGTGGGCTGCGGCCGGAATCTAGTTGCCGGGGGTGCGATCCGATGCCGGTGATCGTGCCTGTTGTTCCAGTCGGGCGGCGGTGGGGCGATCCAGCCACCGCCAGGGCAAGGGGACCAATCCCGGCACCCGTGCGCGGTACTGGCGATAGGTGTCGCCGTAGTATGCCACCAGCTTGCGCTCTTCCAGGCGCGAGCCCACCGCCAGATACACCGTCGCCACCACGGCGGTGACCAGCAACGCCGGGTCCATGTCCCGGGTCCAGAGGATGACCAGGCCCAGGCTGTACCAGGGATGGCGCACGAAGCGGTGCAGGGGCGAGATGTGCAGGTGCTCCTGTTCCTCGACCCGGCGACGGCCTTCGCGCCACTGGCGCAGACCGAGGAATTCGGCGCCGTCGTAGTAGCGCAACGACCAGAAGAAGCCCACTACCGCGGCCAGGGCCAGGCCGTTGGCCAACCAGGCCGAGGCTCCCTCCCAGCGCCACAGCGGTTCGGCGCGCGCCTGCCAGTAGAGCCAGGCCACGGGGAGCAGCAACACCGTGGAGAGTGTGTTGTAGCCTAGCCGATAGGCGGGCATCGCTCCTGGGTAGTATTCTGCCATCCAGCGTTTGAACATCAGCGACGCGAGCAGGGAGTGGATACCGAGATACGCTGTCCAGGCGGCGGCCAGCAGGATCAGGTTGAGGCGGTCGGGGTTCATGGTTGCGGGCCATTCTTCGCCGGTGCCGGCGGCGTGTCAAACCCGTGGGGCTCACGTGTCGCGTGCGATCCTGGCGCGGCGCAGGCATGGAGACGGGGCGGAAACGGTTCTTTCGTGTCTCGCGCGGGCCGAGTCGGCACCGGCGTTTGGCGAAATTGGACTAGTCTTCGACGAGGAGGTCTGCGTGGCTTCCGTATCGTGGCGGTGGTCGTTTCATCCGAGGGGTTGGCTATGTTCCGGCGCGCGTGGCTGTGGTGGGGGTTGGCGGCGATTGTGCTGACGGGGTGTGCGGGCGTGTACCGGTCCCTGGAACCGCCGCGGGTGACACTGGTGGATCTGCAACCGTTGGAAATGAAGCTGTTCGAACAGCGCTATGCGCTGCAGTTGCGCATCCAGAACCCCAATCCCTACGACCTGCCCATCACCGGCATGGATTTCCGTATGCGCATCAACGATGTCGATTTCGCCAGCGGCGTCAGCCGCACCGATGTCACCGTGCCTGCCTACGGCGAGCGTCTGGTGGATGTGCAGGTGAGCAGCAGTCTGGTCAGTCTGATGCGCCAGCTGCAGGATTTCGGCAAGGGTGAGCGCCAGAGTTTCAGCTACGGTCTTTCCGGCCATCTGCGTATCGCGGGCCGGTTGGCCACGGTGCCGTTCGTCTATCGCGGCGAGATCGGCCTCGGGCCGTGAGGTGGCGCTTCATGCGGTGGTTGTGAACGCAAAGAACGCAAAGCCGCAAAGGGCGCAAAATGAAGACTTTGCTTCCGGCGGCCGCGGGTTCGATTGTCGATCGCGGCGATGTGTTAGACCCTGCCCAGCCGGATACGGCCGCATAGTCCATGGCCACGGAGCGAGCGGCGATCAATGAATGGTAGGCGCGTTCGACGTCTTCTGTGGTCCGTGTATTCCTGATGGGTTCCGTAGGCGGCGGCCTATCCGCACATTCGGCCACGGACGGCACCGACGAATCCCGCAATCACATTATTCTTTGCGTCCTTTGCGGCTTTGCGCACTTTGCGTTGACGAGCGGCGCAAGACAGATCCACCCCGTTGCGGGCCGACTCAGTCGTCGGCAGTCACCGGCAGCAACAGGTCGGGGTTGTCGTTGCGCGGGTTGTTGACGGCGCGGGAGACGGGGTAGGCGACCAGGTCGTCGGACTCGAACGGGACCAGCAGGTGTTGCAGTTCGTGCGGTTCGGCGTCCGGGTCGAGCCAGCGGTCATAGTCATCGGGAGCCAGGATCACCGGCATGCGCTCGTGCAGGGGGCAGACGACACGGGCGGCGCGGGCGGTGATGATGGTGCACGATTCTACTGTGCCGCCGTCGTCGGGGGCGTCCCAATGTTCCCATAGGCCGGCGAAGGCCAGGGGGCGGCGGTCCTGCAGGCCGATCCAGTAGGGCTGCTTGCTGCCGTCCAGGCGCTTCCATTCATAGAAGCCGTCGGCGGCCACCAGGCAGCGGCGGTGGCGGAAGGCGGCGCGGAAGGCGGGGCGTTCGGCCAAGGTCTCGGCGCGGGCGTTGATCATGCGGTTGCCGGCGGACAGGTCCTTGGCCCAGCCCGGCACCAGCCCCCAGCGCACCCGGTCCAGGCGCCGGCCGAGGCCCTCCACCCTGCGCACGATGGGCACGTCCTGGCTCGGTGCGATGTTGTAGTGGGCGAGCAGGTCGGCGGGAACGGCGGCGAGGTGGAAGTGTGCGGCCAGGAGCGCCGGCTCGGCGGTGAGGGTGTAGCGGCCGCACATGTCAGGGGCCGGGGGCGGCGGCCAGGGTGCGCTTGGCGGGGATGGGGCCCAGGCAGCTCTCGATGTCTTCCCGGTGCAGGGTCTCGTCGCGCTCCAGGGCGGCGATGAGCCGGTCCACTTCGGCGCGGCGCTGGCGCAGGATATCCCCGGCCTGCTGCTCGGCCTCGCGCAACAGGCTGTGTACCGCCTGGTCTACGGCCTGGGCGGAGTGTTCGCTGTAGTGCCGGGGCTGGGCGATCTCGCGGCCCAGGAACGGGTGTTCCTCGCTCTCGCGCAGGTCCACCGGGCCGATAGCTTCTGACATCCCCCAGCGCGACACCATGGCGCGGGCCAGGGCGGTGGCCTGACGGATGTCGTCGTCGGCACCGGAGGATACCGACCCGAGCAGTTCCTTCTCCGCCATGCGCCCGCCCAGCATCACCGCCAGGCGGTCGCGCAGGTATTCCTCCGGCAGGGTATGGCGCTCCTGCTCGGGCAGCTGCTGGGTGCCGCCCAGGGCGCCGCCGCGGGGAATGATGGTGACCTTGTATAGCGGGTCGGCGTGGGGCAGGAAATGGGCCACCACGGTGTGGCCCGCCTCGTGCACCGCCAGGCGGTGGCGTTCCTCGGGCTGGATGGCCAGGGTGCGCACACTGCCCAGCAGCAGCTTGTCGCGCGCCTCCTCGAAATCCCGCAGGGTGACTTCGCTGCGCTTCTCGCGCGCCGCCAGCATGGCTGCCTCGTTGACCAGATTGCGCAGGTCGGCGCCGGAGAAGCCCGGTGTGCCGGCGGCCATGTCCTTGAGGTCCACGCTGGCGGCCAGGGGCACCTTGCGGGTATGGACCTTCAGGATGGCCTCACGGTCGTGCCGGTCCGGCAGGTCGAGGGTGACGTGGCGGTCGAAGCGGCCCGGGCGCAGCAGGGCGGGGTCGAGCACGTCGGGGCGGTTGGTGGCGGCCAGCACGATCACGGCCTCGTGGCCCTCGAAGCCGTCCATTTCCGCCAGGATCTGGTTCAGCGTTTGTTCGCGCTCGTCGTGGCCGCCGCCGAGGCCGGTGCCGCGGGTGCGGCCGACGCTGTCCAACTCGTCGATGAAGATGATGGCGGGGGCGTTCTTCTTGGCGGCGTCGAACAGGTTGCGCACCCGCGAGGCGCCCACGCCAACGAACACCTCGATGAACTCGGATGCCGAGATGGAATAGAACGGCACGCCGGCCTCGCCCGCCAGGGCGCGGGCCAGGAGCGTCTTGCCGGTGCCCGGAGCGCCCATGAGCAACAGGCCGCGCGGGACTTCGGCACCGAGCTTGCGGAAGTCGTCCGGGTGCTTGAGAAATTCCACCAGTTCCGAGACTTCGCGTTTGGCGTTCTCCTGCCCGGCCACGTCGTCGAAGCTGATCTTGGGCACGGTGGCCTGCTTGGCGGGCGATTCCAGGAACTTCTTCAACTCGCCCGGTCCGCCCAGTTTGCCGCCCAGGCTGCGGGCCGTGCGCTGGTAGGCCCAGTAGAAGAATCCGAACAGAATGATCCACGGCAGCAGCGCCAGCAGCAGGGCGCTCCAGCCGCTGGTGCCCGCCTCGGGCGCGGCCGTCACCTTGACGTCGGCCTTCTCCAGCGCCGGCAGCAACTGGTCGTCGCCCACCGCCGGGACGCGGCTAGTGAAATGCTGGGCGGTCTGGTTCTGTGGGCCGATGGGTAGGGGGGAGCTGAGCGTGCCTGTCACCGCGTTGCCGCTGAGCGTGACCGCGGTGACCTGTTCCTTGGCGATCAGTTGCTTGAACTGGCTGTAGGGAATGGCAAAGCTCTGGGGCTGAACGGGCGCGCGCACGAAAAGCGCGTACAGCGCGGTGAGTGTGATCGCCAGGACCACCAGGTTGATCCATGGGGGCGGGGCGGGGCGCTTTTCCTGTTGGGGTTCCATGGGCTTCCCGGCGTGAGCGGAGCGATCAGAGCAATTCTAGCAACCCTATCCGCTCCCGGACGCATGCGCCAGTCGCGGGGTTCACGACGGCTGTGCCCCGAAGGCGCGCAGGGCCTCCTGCTCGAGCGCCTCGGGGCGTTCGCTGTAGCGCGTGGAGAAGTGGAACGGCACTAGGCGCCGGACGCCGGCGCGGTGGGCCAAGCGACCCGCCTGGGCGGCGGTGAGGTGGGCGGTCTCGGCGGCGCGGGCGGCGTCGTTGTCGAGGAAATGGGCCTCGATGAACGCCACATCCGCGCCGTGGGCGATATCCACGATCCGGCTGGCATTGTGTTCGTGATAGGCGGCGTCCACCACGTAGGCGATACGCTGGCCCGGCACGATGTGCAGCAGTTCCCGTTTCAGTTCTCCCAGTGGGAAGCGTCGGCCATCCACGTCGAACACGTGCGCGTCGTCTTCGCCGCGCAGCACGGCAAGTTTGAGTTCGCGCAGCCAAGGCCCGGTGGTCAGGCCCAGCGCGTCCAGGCGATTCTTCCAGACGTTGATGTGCTGTCGTTCCTCCAGGGCGAAGGCCAGGCATGGGGTTTTGTGGTCCAGCGTCACGGCGCGCACCCGGAACGCCTCTTCGTCAAGCAGAACCCCGTCGCGTGTTGTGCGGGATTCCAGCGCTTCCCGTTCGAACGCTTTGCGGCAGCGGAAGCGGGCGCTGTCGAGCCGTCCGTCGGCGTGCAGTTCGCTGGCCACGATGACGAAGTCCGTGTCGTAGTTCCGCACCAGGTTCCAGGTGTAGCCGGCCAACCTGTGCGCCACCTGATCGACGAACCCGGGCGGACCGAACACGTGCAGCGCGGTGTCCCGCCCGAGGCAGATGCGAAGTATCCGGTCGAATCCCCCGAAATGATCCATGTGCGCGTGAGAGACGAAGACGTGACTGAGGCGCAGAATCCTGCGCGGTGCCAGCGCCGCCACCTCGCCCAGGTCGAACAGGAGTGCGCGATGCTCGAACATGCACTCGATGTACAGCGCGGGGTCGCCGCAGGCGCCATTGACCAGATGGGGGTGGAAGAGGGGTTTCACAGGAATACGTTCCGCGAAGCTTGTCGCCCAGGGTTGTCTGCAATTCTAGTCTGCGCGGTGGACTACGGGGCCCGGCCGTCGCGTGGAAAAGGCCGTGGTCCAAGTCTAACCTTGGTGGGCGGCCGAGGTTCGGGAATGGCCGCATATCGGTGCAATATCCGGCGTTGTCACCTTGGGAGTCGCGATTATGACTGGACCTGGCACGACAGAGGAGGCCCCGGGCAGGGGCGGGAAGACCGCCTGTTGCAGGAGTGAGCGCACGATACCTACAAGGCGAAAAGCAAGCTGCCTGAGCCGACCGTGTGTCCGCAATGCAATGCTGTGTTCCACCGTGGCCGTTGGCAGTGGGGAGAGACGCCGGCGGGTGCCCACGAGACCCTGTGCCCGGCCTGCCATCGCATCGCGGACGGGGTTCCGGCGGGCATATTGACTCTCAGTGGTGACTTCCTGGCTGGGCACCACGACGAAATCGTTCACCTGCTCCGCAACGTCGAGGAGCGGGAGAAGACGGAACATCCCCTCAAGCGCATCATGGACATCTCGGAGCACGATGGCGACATGGTGGTCAACTTTACCGATCCACACCTGGCCCGCGGTGCCGGTGAGGTGGCGCATCACGCCTATCAGGGCGATCTGGATTATCACTACCAAGCAGGCGAAACCCTGCTGCGAGTGACCTGGCGGCGCTGAAGCCGCCGCGGCTCAGGGGCGATGGCGGGTTCCTCCCGCCTGAGCTAGTTCTTTGTCAGCGAGCGGGTTACAGTGAACGCGAACGATGGATACGGAAAGCCTGACAGTCACGGTCGAGTGTTATGCGGGATACCGGGGCGAGGAAGCGCCCCGCCGGTTCCGCTTGGGCGGGCGGCGGGTGGAGGTCGAGGAGGTCATCGACCGCTGGTTGGAACCCGGGCGCCGTTACTTCAAGGTGCGGGGTGACGACCGCGGGGTCTATATTCTCCGACATGATCCCGGGGCCGGCCGCTGGGATCTCACCCTCTTCGATAGTGGTGCGTTGGACGCCACACGGCTTTCCTCCACCTAGGCGTTCACAGCACGGAAGACACAACAATAAGCACTGAGGTTCAGCAATGGATACCGAAGCGATCAAGTTGGCGTACCGGCGCTATGCGCGGGTCTACGATGCCCTGTTCGGACCGATTTTTCAGCCCGGGCGTGAGCATATCGTACAGACCCTGGACTGCCGTCCCGGGGACAGCGTGTTGGAGGTGGGCGTGGGCACCGGCCTGTCGCTGCCGCTGTATCCGAACGACGTCCGATTGACCGGTATCGATCTGTCCGCCGAGATGCTGGACAAGGCCCGCCGCCGGGTCGCGCAACACGGTTTGGCCCACGTGGATGCGCTGTTGCAGATGGATGCCGAACACACGACTTTCGCCGATGAGAGCTTCGACAAGGTGGTGGCCATGTACCTGGTGTCCGTGGTGCCCGATCCGGTGCGCCTGGTGGACGAGATGCGGCGCGTGTGTCGCCCCGGGGGGGAGATATTCATCGTCAATCATTTCCATTCCCGCAACCGGGTTGTGGGTGGCTTCGAGAACCTCATCTCGCCTATGTCGAAACTGGTGGGCTTTCATCCCAACCTGGATCTCGACGGCTTCATTCGTGCCACCCGCCTGGATGTCATGGAAATGCGCGGCGCCAACCTGTTTGGTTACTGGAGGGTCCTGCGCTGCCGTCGCGCACCTGTATCGGGGCCGGCGGAGCTGCGCAACTGAGTCTGCCC
>Ga0315556_1002415_pt1 | contig 10665 bp, 13 predicted proteins | sample SalMarSW160310MG_FD_202112 | JGI IMG/M metagenome (GOLD analysis project Ga0315556, IMG submission 202112) | Salt marsh sediment microbial communities from the Plum Island Ecosystem LTER, Massachusetts, United States - Salt Marsh Sediment SW1603-10 ...
GGACATCGTTCTGCTGCAGGAGGTCGAGCAGGCCCAGCCCGGCGGGACCCAGTCCGATCCGCCGCCGAACTATACCCGGCTGCGCGCCGAGTTTCCGGACTACGACGGCTGCTTTCAGTACCCGAAGCCCGATCCGCGCGAGCTGCCGTTCGGCGTCGGGCTGGCGATCCTTTCCAGGACCCCCCTGCGCGAGCAGCGCCACTGGGATCTGCCGTCGCCGCCGATAGAGTTCGAGTTCCAGGGCAAGACGCTGACCCCGACCGACCGCCTGCTGATCGGCGCCGCCACGGCGATCGACGGCCACAAGCTGTTCGTCTTCAATACCCACCTGCTCGCCTTCTTCATGCTCAACTCGAGCAGCGAAATGCACGAGGTGCAGCGCAATCTGGTGGCAGAGCAGATCGCCAAGGCGCAGGGCGCGGCGTTGATCGGCGGCGACTTCAACGTCAGGAAGCAGGAGTCGCTGGTGCGCCAGTTCTCGCGCGCCGGTTTCCGCCCGGTGCAGACGCAGGAGTACACCTGGCGCCGGCGCCCCTACGTGCTCGACCACATCTTCTACAATTCCGCATTGCGCCCGGTCAGCCATGCGGTGCACCCGACGCCCGCCTCCGACCACCACGTGCTGGTGGCGGACTTCGAATTCGACTCTGCGCGCTGAAGACGCGAGTTCACCAGAGCGCGCCGAGCGCGCTCAGGCCAGCTCGACCACGAAGCAGCTGCCGCCGCCTTCGCGCGGCCGGCAATGCGCCTCGCCGCCGTGCCGGCGGGCGATCTGGCGCACCAGCGCGAGCCCCAGACCGGCGCCGGCGCGCTCCCTGCCGCCGGCGCGGCGGATGAACGGCTCGAACACGCGCTCTCGCTCGGCTTCGGGGACGCCGGGCCCGCGGTCGCAAACCGCGATCTCGGCGCCGCGCGCGCTGCGCCCGACGCGCACCTCGACCGGCGGCGCGCCATGGCGCGCCGCGTTCTCGAGCAGGTTGCGGAGCAACCGCCGCAGCAGGCGCGGGTCGCCGCGCAGCGCGACCGGCTCGCCGTGCAGCTCGGCGCCCGCGTAGCGCGCGCATTCCTCGGCCGCCAGCGCGAGCAGGTCGACCTCCTCATCGGCCTCGCGCGCCTGCACCGCGTCGAGCCGGCTGGCGAGCAGGATCTCGTCTATCAGCGCGTCGAGCTCGGCGATGTCCTGCTCGAGCTGGTGCGTCCTCTTCGGCTCGGCGCCCTGCTTGATCAGCTCGAGCGCCATGCGGATTCGGGTGAGCGGGGTGCGCAGTTCGTGCGAGGCGTTGGCGAGCAGCGTCTTGTGCGCGGCGACCAGCTGCTCGATGCGCGCCGCGGCGCGGTTGAAGCTCTGCGCCAGCCGGGCCACCTCGTCGCCGCCCTCGACCTTGACGCGCGCCGCGAAGTCGCCCGCGCCGAGCGACTCGACCCCCGCCTGCAGGTTCTCGAGCCGCCGCGTGAGGCGCCGCACCACTGGATAGGCGCCGACGCCGACGCCGAGCGCGAGCATGGCCAGGGTGAAGAACAGCCCCCACGCCGGATGGCGCCGGCTGCGCGGCACCCGCGCCACCAGCCAGCGCCCGTCCGCGAGCCTCACCCCCCACGCCGGCGCGCCGTCGCGGCGCCGCATCCAGCCGCTGTCGCGCCGCTGCGCCGCAGGCGGCAGCAGCGGCGCGCCGACCCAGGCCAGCGCCGTATCGTCGGCGCCGAACAGCGTGACGTCGGCGCGCAGCCCGGCCGCGAGTCGCTCGAGCGCGGCCTGCTGCGTCGCGAGCGGCGCCTGCGCCGGCGGCAGCGCGTTCTGCGCCAGCACCGCCGCCATTTCGGTCGCCGGCCGCACGATGCCGGCGTCGCTGAACTGGCGCCAGAGGAAGCCCGCGGCGAGCGCGAACACCGCGATGCTGGCGAGCACCGCGAGGTAGATGCGCAGGTACAGCCTGCGCATCAGTCCTGCGCCTTGGCGAACACGTAGCCCGCGCCGCGCACCGTCAGAATGCGGCGCGGGTGCTTGGGGTCGTCCTCGAGCGCCTGGCGGATGCGCGAGACGTGGACGTCGATCGAGCGGTCGAAAGCCTCCAGCGGCTCGCCCTTGAGCCGGTCCATCAACGCCTCGCGCGACATCACCCGGCCGGCGTTCTCCGCCAGCGCCAGCAGCAGCGCGAACTGGTAGCCGGTGAGCGGGCGCTCGGCGCCGTCGAGCCGCAGCGCGCGTGCGCCGCGGTCGATCTCGACCCGGCCGAAGCGCAGCACCTCGCCGTCGCCCGGGCCGCCGCGCCGGCGCAGGATCGCGCGCAGCCGCGCCAGCAGCTCGCGCGGCTCGAACGGCTTGGGCAGGTAGTCGTCGGCGCCGATCTCCAGCCCCACCACGCGGTCCATTGCGTCGCCGCGCGCGGTGAGCATCAGCACCGGAGTGTCGGCGCGCGCGCGCAGCCGGCGGCAGACCTCGAGCCCGTCGATGTCGGGCAGAGTCAGGTCGAGCACCAGGGCGTCGAACGCCTCGCGCGCGAGCCGCCCCAGCCCTTCATTGCCGCTGCCGGCCGTGGAGACGCGAAACCCCGCCTGGCCGAGATATTCCGACACCATCTCGGCCAGGCGGGGGTCGTCCTCGATCAGCAGGATGCGCGCCGCCACGCGCGCAGTTTACCTATCCCCGCTCGTGCCAGCGGCGGCCGCGCATGTGGCGCATGCGCTCCGCGAGCTGCTTGCGCTGCAGCGGCGTGAGCACCTCGGCGGCGTCCGCCAGCGCCTTGGTCAGGCGCTTCGAGGCCTTGTCGGCGAGCTCGATCTGCTCCGCGCGCAGCTTCTCGAACGCGGCGCGGTCGACCTGGTCGCGGGTGAACAGATCCATCGCCTGCAGGCGCGCTTCGCGCAGGCGCTGGCGCAGCGGCAGCAGGTCTTTGGCCGCGCTCTTGACGATCGGCTCGAGCTTCTGCTTCTGCTCTTCGGTGGCGTCGATCTCGACGTAGACGTGCTTCAGCATGCGGTCGAGCCGCCGGTCGAGCCGGGCCGGGTCGAACGGCGCGCCGCCGTAGCCGCCGGGACCGTGCCGCGAGTGCGCAAAAGCGCCCAGGCCCAGGCCGGCAAGTCCGGCGAACGCGCCGGCGATCGCAGCGCGCCGGAAGAAGCGCCGGCGCGGCTTGTTTTGTGCAATTTGACTCATGTCGGCTCCTTTGTTGTCCAGACGTCCGAAAGTTTGCGCCGCGCGCGTTAGCGTGGCTTCTCCGTGGCGTAAAGTTACGTAAACCCGGTCACGGGAGGTTGCGCCATGAATCGAGTGCCGCCCGGCGCTGCCGGGCTGCTTTCGAAATCGCCGTACGAGATCATGCGCGTGCTCGTGGCGCTGCGCGACCGCGGGGAGCCGATCAGGGTGCAGCTTGAGAGCGGCAAGCCGTCATTCGCGTCGCGCCTGCTGTGGATCGACCCCCAGATGCAGTTCATCGTCATCGCCCGCAGCGCCGACGCCGCGGCCGATTCCGCGCTGCTCGCGCGCCCGCGCTGCATCTTTACCTGCGCCCTCGGCGCCTGGCAGGTGGAGTTCGTCGCCGCGGAGCCGCGCCCGTTCCACCAGGGCGAGCAGGATGCGATCCGCCTGCGCTTTCCCGAGCTCATGTCCGGCCACCAGCGCAGGTCGGAGCCCCGCGCGGCGCCCAGGCGCGAGCTGCCGCTGCGTTGCCTCGCCGACGCCGGCGGCGTGATGTCGTTCGACGCGCACGTGATCGACATCAGTTCGGGCGGAATCGCCGTCCTGCTCTACGCTCCCGGCATCACGCTCGAGCCCGGCACCGTGCTCAGGGGCTGCGTCATCGAGCATCCCTCGATCGGCACGCTGAGCGTCGATATGGAGGTGAGGTACTCGGAGCCGGTCCAGCTCAAGGATGGCCGCCGGGCGCGGCGCGCGGGCTGCCGCTTCATCGCCCCGCGCGCGGAGCTGAAGGCGCTGCTGCGCCGCATTACCGGCGAGGCGATCGGCGACGACGGATAATGCGTCCTTCGCTCCATAGAAAGGATTGCGCCATGCGATTCCTGCTCGCCGCCGCGCTGCTCGCCGCCGCCGTTGCCTGCCCCGCTCTCGCGCAGGACAAGCCGCAGCGCCTGCTGATCCAGATCAGCGACTACAACCCGAAGGTGTGGGGGCTCGCGCTTGCCAACGCGCGCAACGTGCGCCACGACCTCGGGCCCGACAAGGTGGAGATCGAGATCGTGGTCTACGGGCCGGCGATCCGCATGCTCGAGATGGACTCGGACTGGCGCGACCGCGTGACGCAGGTCATCGACGAGGGCATCCGCGTGATCGCCTGCGAGAACACCATGAAGACCATGAAGCTCACCCGCAACGACATGCTGGGCGGGGTCGAGTTCGTCAAGACCGGGCTCGCCCACGTCATGAAGCGCGAGCTCGAAGGCTGGGCCTACGCGCGACCATGAAGACCGCGGTGGTTGTCGGTGCGCTCGGGGTGATCGGGCGCTACATCGTCGAGCGTCTCGCGGCGCTGCCGGACTGGCGGGTGGTCGGCCTGTCGCGCCGCCGCGGCGAGGACCGCGAGCGCGTGCGCTACATCTCGGTGGACTTGCTCGATCCCGCCGACGCCGGTGCCAAGCTGCAGGGCCTGCGGGAGGCGACGCACGTCTTCTACTGCGCCTTCCAGCCCGCCGCGGGCGCCGCGGCCGATTACGCCAAGAACATTGCCGCCAACCGCGACATGCTGGCGAACTCGGTGTCCGCCGTGGACGCGGCCGCGCCGGGCCTCGAGCGGGTGGTGCTGGTGACCGGCACCAAGTACTACGGCTCGCACCTGGGGCCGTTCCGCACCCCGGCCAGGGAAGACGACCCGCGCCACTTCGGCCCCAACTACTACTTCGACCAGATCGACTGGCTGACCGGATTCCAGCGCGGCAAGCGCTGGAGCTGGAGCGAGCTGCGGCCGCAGACGCTGTGCGGCTTCGCGCCGGGGACGGCGATGAGCATCGTGCCGGTGATTGCGGTCTACGCCGCGATCTCGAAGGAGCTCGGGCTGCCGCTGCGCTTTCCCGGCAAGCCGGGCGCCTGGCGCTCGGTCTACCAGGTGACCGAGTCGGCGCACATGGCCAACGCCGCGCTGTGGGCGGCGACCGAGCCGCGCTGCGCCAACCAGGCCTACAACATCACCAACGGCGACACCTTCCGCTGGTGCAACCTGTGGCCGCGCATCGCCGAGGTTTTCGACATGCCCTGGGCCGAGCCGCAGACGATTTCGCTCGTCGCGCACATGGCCGACAAGGCGCCGCTATGGGAAGCGATGGTGCGCAAGCACGGCCTGCAGCCGTTTCGCTTCGACGAGCTGGTGGCGTGGCCGTTCGGCGACTACGTGTTCGGCTGCGACTGGGACGTGATCTCGAGCGTCACCAAGTCGCGCCTGCACGGCTTTCACGACGTGGTCGACAGCGAGGAGATGTTCGTGCGCCTGCTCGCGCGCTTCCGCGCCGAACACATCGTGCCCTGAAGAACGCCTTCAGGCGCGGATGTAGAGCCAGCCCTGCTGCATTCGTTTGACGATCTCGTCGAGCGCGGTCGGCGCGACGTGCACGCCCGGCAGCAGCCTGACCGCGACGCCTTTCTCGCGCAGCCGGTCGGCGGTCTGGTTGCAGGCGATGTAGGTCAGGTTGGGATACGCCGCGCGCAGGCGCTCGAGCCGCGTCGAGTAGGCCGACTTGTCGGTGCGCAGGATGTCGATACCTGTCTGGTTGGCGACGATCTCGACCCGCACCTTGCGTCCGGCGGCGCGCGCATCGTGCAGGTAGTCCTCGACCTCCTGCAGCGCCGTGTCGACCACCTCGCCGCGCGACGAGGCGACGTGCACCACGATGCCGTTCGCCGCGACCCCGTGCAGCTCCGCGACGGCGTGGCTGCGATCGGTCGCCTCGTGCACGAGCCAGCCCGCCAGCGCGAATACCAGCGCGAGCCCGGCCACCCGCGCCCAGCCGCGGCGGTTGGCCGCCGGCGCGGCGCGCCGCGGACGGGCGTCCGCGTAGGCGCCCCTGACCATGTCCTTGAGCGTGCGCAGCTCGCACACCTTGCGCCTGAGCGCCTCGTCGCTGCCCATGCGCTCGACCAGCGCCGTCCAGTCGGCGGCGTCGAGCTGGCCGTCGACGAACGCGTTCTGCATCTCTTGCGAGACTTCCCGTTCCTGGCTCATCGGATGCTCCTGATCTTGTTGTTCTGCCCGGCAGCGAAATCAATCAACCGCGCCCTGAGCGCCTCGCGCGCCCGGCACAGCCGGCTCATCACGGTGCCGATCGGCACCTCCAGGATCTGGCCCACCTCGGCGTAGGAAAAGCCCTCCAGGTCGACCAGCGTCACGACCTGGCGCTGGCCCAGCGGCAGGCGCCCCACTTCGGCGCGCACGCGCGCCGCGAGCTGGCTGCTGGCGCTCGCCGTCTCAGGCGAGTCGCCGCCTGAAGGCATCTCGTCGTCGAGCGGATCGAGCGGCCGCTCGCGCCGGTAATAATCCTTCAGGCAGTTGGCGAGGATCGCGCACAGCCAGGCTTTGAGGCGCTGCGCGTCGTTCAGCTGCGCGCCGCGGTCGAGCGCGCGCAGCATCGCTTCCTGCACCAGATCGTCGGCCAGCGCGGCGTCGCGGCACCACGAATACCCCAGCCGGTACAACGGCTCGCGCTGCGCCTCGACCTGGGCGCGGAACTGCGCCGATACGCCGAATAGTCCCCGCATCTTCATGCCCCTAGTGACGCTGCAGAGCACCAGTTTATTCCATGGAATAAATCCCGCGGCATCCCCGTCTTATAACCGTCGCGGGCACCCCAAGCCCCCGCGCATACCTTCACAAGACAGAGAGGAGAACCGATGAAACAAGTACTTGCAGTCTTGACGCTGCTCGCCGGCCTCGCCGGCATGATCGCCAGCCCGCAGGCCCTGGCCGCGCAGAGCGGGAAATACCACGTCGTGATCCAGGTCAGCGACAGCGATCCGGGCAAGTGGAACCTGGCGCTCAACAACGCCCAGAACCTGCAGCAGGCGCTCGGCAAGGACAACGTCGACGTCGAGATCGTGGCCTATGGTCCGGGTCTGAAGATGCTGCTGGCGGGCTCCAAGGTCGCCGGCCGCGTCAACGGCGCGATGGACGCCAGCGTCGACATCGTCGCCTGCGGCAACACGATGAAGAAGATGAAAAAGACCACGGCCGACCTGATCGGCGGCAGCCGCGTAGTGCCGGGCGGCGTGATCGAGATCGCCGACAAGCAGCGCGCGGGCTGGACCTACATCCGTCCGTAGTCGGACGCGGGGGAAGGGAGGCAGCTCCCTTTCCCCGCATCCCCTTCCCCGCCGTCCCTTGCGGCGAGCCTGCGCCTTTCAGCCCGCCTCGCGCAGCGCCTCGGCGCTGAGCATGATCACCTCGATTTCCTGGGTGATCTCTTCCTGGCGGTAGATGTTGGCACGGCGAGCGAGGTTCGCCGTGGTTTCGTCCAGGCGGCGCAGCGCGCTGTCCATGTGATCGAGCCGGCGCCGGTTCTCGGCGATCAGCGAGAGCGAGAACGCCCCCTGCAATGACATGAGCAGCGCCTGCTCGGCGAGCGCGGCGAAAAAGTGCGCCGGCGGCAGGGTGAGCTGCGGCGGACAGCCGCGCTCGCGCGGCGGCTTGTCCGGCAGCGGCAGCGGCGCGATGATCCTCAGCGTCGGCGCAGCCGCGTCCGGGTCCTCGTACAGCACCCTCACGCGCAGCGGCGCCCAAGGGGCGGCGCGCTGCGCCCGCTCGAGCCAGGCCGCCACCCGCTCCAGCACCGCGGAGAGCTCTTCCGCCACGCTCGCGCCGGGCAGCACGTCCGCCGCGAGCGGCTCGCCCAGGCGCTCCGCCAGGCGCGCGCCGACCACCAGCAGGCGCTCGCCGCGCGTGCGCGCCGCTTCGGCCAGTGCCTCGTTGAACTCGCCGCAGAAGCCGCGTTCCGAGCCGATCGCGATGCACAGCCCGGGCTCCTGCGCCGCCGCGCCGGGCGGCGCGTAGAAGCGCACGAAGTCCTGCGCCGCCCGCTCGATGGTCGCCATGGCGCGGCGCTGGTGCTCGAGCCGGCCGCCGAGCTTGCGCAACTCGGTCAGGGCGATGTTCTTCATCGCCGAGAGGATCGCGCGCACGTCGGCATACGATTCGAGCCGGGCCTCGATCTGGTGGCGCCGGCTCATAACGGCGTCGCGGCAGCGGCGAGCCGGTCGAGCTCGGTCCGCAGCACCTCGCCCTCGAGGCCGTCGAGGCGCCCCTCGTTGTAAGCCATCATCCACGCCAGGTGTGCTTCCGGCGGCAGCGGGCTGAGAGGCTCCTGCTTGAGCACGTTGCGCAGCAGCCGGCCGCGCGCCAGGCGTGCGCGCAATCCGGCTTCCAGCCGCGAGCCGAAGCGGGAGAATACCTCGAGCTCGAGGAACTGCAGGTAATCGAGCTTCATGCGGGCCGCCTCGTGCTTGATCGCCTCCGGCTGCGCCTTGCCGCCGATACGCGAAACCGAGCGCCGCACGTCGATCGCCGGCAGCACGCCGGAAGCGAACAGCTGCCGGTCGAAGTAGATCTGGCCGTCGGTGATCGAGATCAGGTTGGTCGGAATATAGGCCGCGATCTCGCCTTGCTCGGTCTCGACGATCGGCAACGCCGTCATGCTGCCGCCGCCGTGCCCCGCGGCGAGGCAAGTCGAGCGCTCGAGCAGCCGGGCGTGCAGGTAGAACACGTCGCCCGGGTAGGCTTCGCGTCCCGGCGGCCGGCGCAGAAGCAGCGACAGCTCGCGGTAGATGCGCGCGTGGGTCGACAGGTCGTCGTACACGACCAGCGCGTGCCGGCCCGCTTCCATCCAGGCCTCTGCGATGGCGCAGCCGGCGTACGGCGCCAGGTACTTGAGGCCGGGCGGCGCGGTGGCCTCGGCCACCACCAGCGTGGTGTACTCCAGCGCCCCGAAGCGGCGCAGCGTGTCGATCACGAACGCCACCGTGGAGCGCTTCTGGCCGACGAGCACGTAGACGCAGCTCACGCCGCGCCCCTGCTGCTCGAGCACCACGTCGAGCGCGAAGGTCGTCTTGCCGGTGCCGTTGTCGCCGATCAGGAGCTGGCGCTGGCCGCGGCCGATCGGGATCATGGTGTCGGCGATCTTGTTGCCCGTGTAGAGCGGCTGGTTGACGAACTCGCGCGCCACGATCGGCGGCGACGGCCCGTCGAGCGGCCGCCGCACCGCGCATTGTGGAGCCGCGCCGCCGTCGAGCGGCATGCCGAGGGGATCGAGCATGCGCCCGAGCAGCGCGTCGCCCACCCCGAGCGCAAGGCGCTCGCCGGTGAGCATCGCCGCTGCCCCGGCGCGCAGCCCGGGCGCCTGCTCGAGCAGGATGGCGCCGATGCGCGCGTGCCCGAGGTGGAATACCAGCGCGGTGCTGCCGTCCTCGGTGCGCAGCAGCTCGTCCATCGCCGCCGAAGGCAGGCCGTCGATCCAGACCACGCCGTCACCGACCGAAAGCACTCGTCCGCGCTCGGCCACCCGCAGCGCGAAGCGGTAGCCGTGCACCCGCGCCGCGCTGCGCTCGATCGCCGACGCCGGCGCGGCCTCAGCGGGCACCGCCCGGCCCTCCGGAGAAAAAGCGCAGCTCGTCGCTCAAATCCGCCTGCAGCAGCCACGGCCCCAGCGCCACGCGCACGCCGCCGAGCAGCGCGGCGTCGACGGCATATTGCGCGCGGCACTCGACACCGAGCTGCTGCGACAGCGCCTGCTCGAGGCGCCTGCGCGCGGCCTCCGACAGCGGCCGCGCGCTCAGCACCGCGACGCTTCCGCCCGCCGCGCGCGCCGCTTCGGCCAACGAGCGCCGCTTGTCCTCCGGCAACGCGGCAAGATCGGCCGCGAGCAGCTCGACCAGGCGCGCATCGAGCTCGGGCCCGGAGAGCCGCTCGAGCAGGCGCGAGGCGAATGCCGCCGCCTGCTCGAGCGCGTGCTGCTCGTCGGCGCGACGGCGCTCGGCCTCCTCCTTGGCCTGCAACGCGGCGAGCCGGGCGCGCTCCTGTTCGGCAGCGTGCGCCGTATCGGCCAGTCCTTTCGCGCGCTGCGCCGCGAGCTCGGCGGCGAGCTTGCCTTTCGCTTCGGCGCGCTCACGCTCCCAGCTCGCGAGCCGCTCCTCGACCTGCGCTTTCAGCGTCCCGGCCTCGTCGCGCGCCGTCTTGGCTTCCGCCAGCGAGCGCTCGACCAGGGCGCGGCGGCGGTCGATCGCCGCCAGCACGGGCTTGTACAGGAAGCGGTGCAGGATCCACACCAGCACCGCGAAGTTGATCAGCTCGAGGACGAAGCTGGTCAGGTCGAGTTGCATGGCGTCACTTCAGCAGGTATTCGAGCAGGGGGTTGCGGAACAGCACGATCAGCACGATTACCAGCACGTAGATCGCGAGCGACTCGATCATCGCCAGGCCGATGAACAGCGTGCGCGTGATGGCGCGCTCGGACTCGGGCTGGCGCGCGAGCGCATCGAGCGCCTGGGTGATTGCGCGCCCCATCGCCACTGCGGGCAGCATCACGCCGAGCGCCATCGCGAAAAGCGCGGCGGCGGTGGATACGATGACGAGCCATCCTGTTGCAGTCATGTTTGGGACTCCTTCCTTTCCTTGGTGAGCTCCTGGGATTGGATGCCGCCCGCGATGTACACCAGCGCGAGCATGCCGAAGATGT
>Ga0315556_1002419_pt1 | contig 10650 bp, 8 predicted proteins | sample SalMarSW160310MG_FD_202112 | JGI IMG/M metagenome (GOLD analysis project Ga0315556, IMG submission 202112) | Salt marsh sediment microbial communities from the Plum Island Ecosystem LTER, Massachusetts, United States - Salt Marsh Sediment SW1603-10 ...
GACGATGGGCCGGCGGGGTGGCGATAATCGACAGATCCCGCAGGCCGGACAAGGACATGTTCAGCGTCCGTGGTATGGGTGTGGCGGTGAGCGTGAGCAAATCGACCTCGGCGCGCAGCGCCTTGAGCTTTTCCTTCTGGCGCACGCCGAAGCGGTGTTCCTCGTCGATGATCACCAGGCCCAGGTTCTTCGGTTCGATATCGCGCTGCAGAACCTTGTGCGTGCCGATAAGAATATCCAGCGTGCCCTTGCGAAATGCCTCGACAATGCTGTCCTGCTGTTTCTTGCTGCGAAACCGCGACAACACCTCGATGCGCACCGGCCAGTCGGCAAAGCGGTCGCAGAAATTCTGGTAGTGCTGCTGGGCCAGCAGCGTTGTGGGCACCAGGACCACCACCTGGCGGTTGGACTGCGCGGCGATAAACGCCGCACGCATGGCCACCTCGGTCTTGCCGAAGCCGACGTCACCGCAAACCACGCGGTCCATGGGACGCTCCGAGCGCATATCGTCGAACACGGCTTCGATGGCCTGGGCCTGGTCCGGTGTTTCCTCGAAGGGGAAGGCGCTGGCGAAAGCCAGGTACTCGTCATTATCGACCTGGGCGGCGTGCCCCTTGCGCGCGGCGCGGCGTGCATAGATGTCCAGCAATTCCGCGGCCACGTCGCGAACGCGCTCGGCGGCTCTCTTGCGGGCCTTCTGCCACTGCTCGGTGCCGAGCTTGTGCAGCGGGGCGCTTTCCGGCGACGAGCCGGTGTAGCGGCTGATGAGGTGCATGGATGCGACCGGCACATACAGTTTGTCGCCACCGGCATACTCCAGTGTCAGGAACTCGGTCTCGAATCCGCCGACCGCCAGTGTCTGCAGGCCCAGGTAACGGCCGACACCGTGATCTTCGTGCACCACCGGTGCGTCGATAGTGAGGTCGGTGAGGTTGCGTACAATCGCATCGGCATCGCGCTTCGGTCGCCGTCGGCGTTGCTGCAGGGCGCGCTCACCGAACAGCTGCGCTTCGGTAATAAGCGCCAGCGGCCGCTCGATATCGAGCCAGGCGCCGAGCTCCAGCGGCGCCACCGTGATGGCCAGCACGTCTTCGCCTTCGCTGAATGCCAGCCAGTCGTCCACCGGCCGGGGTTTCAGGCCGAATTCCCGGAGCTGGCTGATCAGCGTTTCGCGACGCCCCGCGGATTCGGCGCAAATAAGGCTGCGGCCGTGAAAGTTTGCCAGGAAATCCTGCAGTGCACCGGCGGGACGTTCGCCACGGGCCTGCACGCGCAATGTCGGCAGGCTGCGGGTGGCGAAACGGACGCTGTCCGCTGCGCCGTCGGGCGCCTCTGCGCGCTGTACCTCGATCCGCGCATAGCCGCCCAGGAACCCGCGGGTTTCGGCTTCGTCCAGGTAGAGTCGCTCCGGCGGCAGGATCGGGCGTTCGATGTCGTGGCGCAACGACTCGTAGCGCTCGGCCAGGGCCACGCGGAAACTGTCGATGGTGGCGCGCGCGTCCTCGGTGCTGACCAGGCAGGTCGAGGCCGGCAGGTAGTCGAACAGCGTGGCGGTGCGTTCCAGGAACAGCGGAAGATAGTATTCGATGCCATTGGGCAGCAGCCCGTTACTGACATCACGATAGATCAACGCGCGTTGCGGATCGCCTTCGAAGCAACTGCGCCAGGCCTGGCGGAAGCGGGTGATGGCGTCGTCGTCGACCGGAAACTCGCGCGCTGGCAACAGGCGGATACTGTCGACCTGATCCTGAGAAAGCTGGGTGTCCGGATCGAAGCTGCGGATGGACTCGATGTCCTCGTCGAACAGGTCGATCCGGTAGGGGCCGGGTGCGCCCATGGGAAACAGGTCGAGTATGCTGCCACGCACGGCAAACTCGCCGTGTTCCATGACCTGCGAAACACAGCGATAGCCCGCCTTTTCGAGGCGAGCGCGCATCGCGTCCAGGTCGAGGCGTTGCCCGCGGTCCAGCACCAGGCTGTAGCGGTCGAGGAAATCGCGCGGCGGCAGCCGCTGCAACAGGGTCGCGACCGGCACCAGCAAGACGCCCTTGCGCAGCGTCGGCAGGCGGCTGAGGGTCTGCAGGCGCTCGGAAATAATGTCCTGGTGGGGCGAGAAACGGTCGTAGGGCAGTGTCTCCCAGTCGGAAAAGCAGAGCACGTCGAGCGAACGGTCGGCGCAGAAAAACTCCAGCTGTTGTTGCAGCCGTTCGGCATCCTGGCTGTCGGCGGTGACGATCAGCAGTAGTCCGTTATGGATATCGGCGGCCCGCGCCAGCGCCAGCGGCAGACTGTCGCCATACAGGCGCGACCACACCACGCGAGTGCCGGTCGCCGGCAGTTCGGGTTGCAGGGGATTGTCGGCCGCTGACAGGGCGGCTTGTGTCACGGCATTGCTCGACATGGGCAGGTGGTGGCTGAAAGGCGGCTTATTGTCGCACACCGGACGCAAAAAAAAACCGGCGACAGGCGCCGGTTAAAGGGATGGGGACAGTCAACGATGTCTAGATGAACAAACAGACATCCGATTTCTGTGCCACTGGGAGGAAATAGGTTGCGCCGACGTAGTCAGTGACTTCCGGTATGAACTCGCTGCTGTCGAAACCAAACACGTCCACGGTCATCTGGCAGGCGACCATGTTGACGTCGGCTTCGAGACACAGGTCGCGCAATTCCTCGACGGTCGCCACACCTTTATTCTTGAAAGTCTTCTTCATCAGACCGGTTGCAACTTTTTCAAAACCCGGGATACCGGCCATCAGCAGGTTGGGCATCGGCCAGTTGAAATCCTGAAACCATTTGGGTCCGAAAGGCATTTTCATGGGCATTGCCGGATTACCCAGTGGAGAGACCTGCGAGGGGATGTCTTTCTTCAGCAGCAACAGCCCGTAGAAGGTGAAGAAAATCGACGTATCCCAGCCGAGTGCCGAGGCGGTGGAGGCCAGAATGAAGGGCGGGTAGGCCCAGTCCAGTGTGCCCTTGGTGGCGATTATCGCCATGGAAGGCGTTTTATTGCTCTCGATTTCCTGCAGTTTGGACGGCAGCAACTCGTCCAGTTTCTGGCTCAACCACTGGTCCATGTCCGTATTGGCGACTTGCGTGTTCATGGGTGACTCCTGTTCGGGTGGGCGGGGAGGCGCTGCCGATACTTGCGGGCATAACCGTATTCGCCAAGCCACTGGCCGGCGCGGTAATCGATTCTGATCCAGTCCGGCACAAAGCGTTCCGGCTGGCACACTGGCATGGTTTCCACGGGAGGCTTGTCGCCGACGTCGGCCACCGAGCAGTGGCTTGTGGTGACGGCGCGAAATGCGGCATACAGGCCGGGGAAAACCCGGGAAGAATTTTCGTTCTGTGGCTGGACGCCATTGATTTCCCGAAACCGCAGCTGCTTGCGCACCAGGCAGCTGAAGTACAGCTCGAGCTCGGCGAGGACGGGCAGGCGGCTGTCCGAAGCAGCCCGGACCGCATCGGCGCTTACCTCGATAAGCACCTCCTTACCCTTGAGATTCACGCGGCCGGCGTGGGCGCTCGCGGAGAGACGCCGGGCGGGGACCGTGTCGCCGATGCTTAAATTCAAAATGTGGCTCTGCTCCACGTTGGGCTCCCTGATCAAGGTCGATGTATGCAATACTCTGCTTGCCGACAAACCGTGTAGTTTGTAGAGTACAAACCGACCAACTAGTTTGTCAATAGCTTTCCGGCAAACATTCGCGGGTTTTCACGGGGGCATTGGCAAGACAGGTAAGTTATGGAACCTACAGAAAATGTCACCCGTATCGAACGTAATCCGGACCTCACCCGTCAACGGATTCTCGACGCCGCCTTCATGGAAATCTACCGCAACGGCTTCCAGGGCATGCGTCTGGACGACGTACTGGCGGTGACCGGCCTGACCAAGGGCGCTCTGTATCATCATTTCCCCAACAAGCGCGCGCTCGGTTACGCCGTCGTCGACGAAGTCATCCTGCCAATGATAGAGGCCATGTGGCTGCAGCCGCTGAAAAACGCCGCCGACCCCTTGCAGGGCCTGATCACGGTTGTTGAACAGTTGCCTGACAACAAGCCCCCGGAAGTGATCCAGTACGGCTGCCCGGTGAACAACCTCGCGCAGGAAATGTCCCCGCTGGACGAAGGATTTCGCCAGCGGCTGGACTATATTTTCCGGCTCTGGCATGACGTCACCGAGCAGGCGCTGGAACGCGCCCGACAGCAGGGGCGCGTTCGCGACGACGTGAACTGCGACGAAACCGCGACTTTCATTCTGGCGGCGGTCGAAGGCTGCATAGGCATCGCCAAGAACGCCCAGAGCAAGGAGCGGTTGCGCAGCTGCAACCGCGGCCTGGTTGGCTATCTTCGCTCTCTTGAGATTTGAATAAGGGCCTCGCATGACACGTTCCCTGGCCGCATGGCTGGTCCGCTGGCGCTGGGCGCTGGTGGTCGCGGTCCTGGCGCTGGTGGCCCTGGCAGCGGCCGGCGCGCGTTTCCTGACCTTTTCCAACGACTACCGGGTTTTCTTCAGCAAGGAAAATCCGCAGCTACTGGCGTTCGAAAACCTGCAGAACACTTATACCAAGTCGGACAATGTCCTGTTTGTACTGGCGCCTGCCGACGGCACGGTGTTCACGCCACAGACGCTCTCGGCGGTTGAATGGCTGACCGAACAGTCCTGGCAGATTCCGTATTCGATCCGGGTGGACTCGGTATCTAACTTTCAGCACACCTATGCCGAGGACGACGACCTTATCGTCGAAGACCTGGTCACGGATGCGGGGCACTACACCGCACAGGACCTCGAGCGGGTAAAACAGGTGGCGCTGCACGAACCGCTGCTGGTGAATCGTATTGTGTCCCCCGACGGGCGGGTAACCGGCGTGAATGTCATTGTCCAGTTGCCCGGCGTGGATCCGGCCGCCGAGGTGCCGCAGGTGGTGAGCTTCTCGCGCAATATCGCCGCCCAGCTGGAGCAGCGCTACCCGGACATCGATGTCCACCTGACCGGCATTGTCCTGCTCAACAATGCGTTCTCGGAAAACGCCGTCAAGGACATGACTACGCTGGTGCCGATCATGTTTGCCGTGATCGTCGTGATCCTCGCCTTGTTGCTGCGCTCGGTATGGGGCACGCTGGCGACCATGCTGGTGATTCTGTTGTCGATTGTGACGGCTATCGGCGCGGCGGGCTGGCTGGGTATCCAGATGACGCCACCGTCGGCCAGTGCACCGACCATGATCATGACGCTGGCGGTGGCCGACTGTGTGCACCTGCTGGTGACCTTTCTGCAGCGCATGCGCAGCTCGGGCAACAAAGCGGGCGCAATGGTGGAGAGCCTGCGTATCAACCTGCAGCCTATCTACCTTACCAGCGTCACCACAGCCATCGGCTTCCTGTCGATGAATTTCAGCGACGCGCCGCCGTTCCGCGACCTGGGTAACATCGTGGCTATCGGTGTCATAGCGGCGTTTGTCTATTCTGTCGCGCTGCTACCGGCGCTGATGCTGGCGTTGCCCGTACGCGTGCCGGCGGTGCGCAATCGCTCGGTTGCCGGCATGGACCAGCTCGCCGACTTCGTGGTGAACCGCCGCCGTGCAGTACTCACCGCTATGGGTCTGCTGGTCGTCGGCATGATCGCATTCATACCCCGAAACGAGCTGAATGACGAGTTTGTCAAATACTTCGATGAACGTGTCCCGTTTCGCGTCGACACCGACTTCATGACGCAAAACCTCACCGGCCTCTACAATATTGCCTACTCCCTGGGAGCCGGAGGTTCGGGTGCCATCAGCGAGCCCGCCTACCTGAACAAGCTCGAGGAATTCGCCGACTGGTACCGGCGACAACCGGAAGTCATGCACGTCAGCAGCCTGTCCGACACCATGAAGCGCCTGAACATGAATCTCCACGGCGACGACCCGGTCTGGTACCGGATTCCCGGAAGCCGCGAGCTCGCCGCCCAGTACCTGCTGTTGTATGAAATGTCGCTGCCGTACGGTCTCGACCTGAATAACCAGATAAACGTCGACAAGTCGGCAACCAAGCTGGATGTGTCCGTCAGGAGTATTTCCAGCAACGGCACAATTGCACTCGAACAACGCGCCCAACACTGGCTGCAGGAACATGCGCCGGCGTCGATGCAGGCCCACGGCGCGAGCCCCTCCATCATGTTCTCGCACATCGGCGCGCGAAACATTCGCAGCATGCTGGGCGGCACGACGCTGGCGCTGGTGTTGATTTCACTGATTCTGATCATCGCCCTGCGTTCGCTGCGCATCGGCCTGATCAGCCTGGTCCCCAACCTGGTGCCGGCGGCCATGGCCTTCGGCCTGTGGGGGCTGCTGGTGGGGCAGGTGGGCCTGGCGCTGTCGGTGGTGGCGGGTATGACGCTCGGCATCGTGGTGGACGACACCGTACATTTTCTCAGCAAATATCTGCGCGCGCGTCGCGAAGAGGGGCTATCTCCGGAAGACGCCGTTCGCTACGCGTTTCACACCGTCGGCACCGCCTTGTGGACCACTTCGGTGGTGCTGGTGGCGGGCTTCCTGGTGTTGACCTATTCGCCGTTTGAGATCAATTCCGCAATGGGTCTGTTGACCGCCATCACCATCGGGCTGGCGCTGTTGGCGGACTTTCTGCTGCTACCGACATTACTGATGACGCTGGATAAAAGGGAAGACTATGAAAGTAACCAGTTGGCTGATCCTGCTAAGTCTGTCGTTTAACGTCCTGGCGCAGAGTGCCGCGGAGCGTGGACTGGAAATCGCGGTGGAGGCCGATCGCCGTGACACGGGGTTCCACGATTCCACGGCAGCCATGCGGATGATCCTGCGCAACAAGCAGGGCGATGAGAGCACCCGCGAGATTCGTGTACGCACGCTCGAACAGGACGGCGACGGTGATCGCAGCCTGACGACATTCGACGAACCCGCCGATGTCAAGGGAACCAACTTCCTGAGCTTCACCCACAAGACCGGTCCCGATGACCAGTGGCTGTACCTGCCGGCACTCAAGCGCGTCAAGCGGATATCTTCACGCAACAAGTCAGGGCCTTTCATGGGCAGCGAGTTTGCCTATGAGGATATTTCCTCTCAGGAGGTGGAGAAATACACCTACAAATATCTGCGTGACGAGCCGTGTGGCGAACTCACGTGCTTCGTGGTCGAGCGTTACCCGGTGGATAAGTACTCGGGTTACAGCCGCCAGGTCGCCTGGATCGACCAACAGGAATACCGGCCGCAAAAGATCGTGTTTTACGACCGCAAGAACACTGAACTCAAAACCCTGACCTATAGTGGTTACCGCCAGTATCTGGACAAGTACTGGCGCGCCGACGAGATGTTCATGGAAAACCACCAGACCGGGAAGAGCACCCGCCTGATATGGAGCGATTACCAGTTTCAGACCGGGTTGACCGAACGCGACTTCGATCGCAACAGCCTGAAGCGGGCGCGCTAGAAAACCTCCGCGGTGCAACGCTCGCCGCGGGCTGCAGTCAACGGATCTCCTCTATGGTGTATTTCTTTTCCTTGATGGCGGGCGCGATCACGGCATAACCCTGGCGCTGCCAGTAAGCGAGTTCGGTGATAGCCGAAGGCGTCAGTTTGACGAACTCGTAGAAATCCGTGGCCTTGTAGCCATAATCCTGCGCCGCGAGGCCGCACACCCGGAATTCGACCCCGAGCGCGGCGTAGTAGCGCATCCGCTCGACCGCATCCTTGTACTTTGCATAGTTGTGCCTGACCAGTGTGACGATTTCCGTCCCGTGAATAATGACCTTGATATCCATCATTTCCGGCGCCATGTCGTACGGCGACTCCATGAGCGGGTTGATCAGTGAGCGGATCCAGTAGAGGGCGGAATTGATTTTCTGCGGTTCGTCAAAGTAGAAGTCGAAAACCACTTTCGGCTCCTGGTACGGCGTCTGCACAAACTCCGCTGCCGGATCTGCGCGGACCAATGGCACGAACAGGAAATACACCACCAACAGCCGGTTAATCATTGCCGTCACCCCGCACGACATTTGCAATGAAAGTATAGACAGGAAACAGCGGCCACTGCCGCCTCTGTGTCCAGGAGGGTGCCGCTTAGTCCGGTACTACCGTAGTCAGCCCGAGAGCAGACCAGTCCTGCATGCCGCCCCGGTACCACTTGATCCTGTCCGCGGGGTAGCCGACCGTCAGCAGTGACTTGATGTTGTTCGGTGACTGTCCACACCACATGCCGTTGCAGAACAACACCAGCGTTTTCGCACCTGAAAAATCATACAGTCCTTCCAGGCTGTGGACGTTGAATTTCTTTTCCAGCGCCTCGGTGACAGTGAAGGGATCCGACCTGGAGATGTTCAGCGTCGTCCAGGGAATGTTGATCGAGCCAGGTATGGTGCCGCGCTTGACCCAGTCCGGCGTACGCGAATCGATCACCACGATGCTATCGTCACCGGCCGACATACGCTTCAGGTAGTCCAGCACCTCGAGTTCGCCAATGGTTTCAACACCCGGTGCAATCCGGGCGGGCTGAATGCAGAACGGCGGGCAGGGACGCGATGTCTTGGCATACGCAGGCGCTATGGTATTTTTCTGGTTCTGATTACGCTGGATGGTCACGTCCTTGCCGTTATGCTTGACCGTGACGGAGGCAAGGTCGCTGGTGATTTTGACCTTCAAGTCGTCTGCAAGACCGGCTGACACGGGCAGCAGCAGCGATGCGGCGGTTAATAAGACGGACAATGCTTTCATGGGTCTGCACCTCGCGGATAGTCCATTGACGCCATGCCTGGCTATTGACCTGAGCTTAGTGCACGTCAGGCATGCCTGCCAGTTGGCGGTCGAAGCCACCGGACACGGCCCGGGTTGGGCGCTTGTTAGCGGGGCGGATATTCCCGGGCGAGGTCGACGCGCTTTTCGTAGGCCTCGCGCGCAATCCGGACGTCTTCAAGGAAAAACGGCAGCTCATCAAGCGTCAGCGCCTGCGGTCCGTCCACCAGCGCCTTGGAGGGTTCGGGATGGAAGTCGACCAGGATCATGTTGGCGCCGGCGATAACGCCCTGCGCGGTGACGTGCATGATATCGAGCAGGCCGTCGGGCGCGCGCTCCCTGGTACCCACGGAATGCGAGGGGTCGATGCACACCGGCATGCGCGTCAGCCGCTTTACGACCGGCACGTGGGCGAAATCGACGAAGTTCCGGTGCGGGTCGCCCATGTTGGTTTTCATGCCGCGCAAACCGAAAACCACGTTGCGGTTGCCTTCGCTGGCAAGGTATTCGGCGGCGTTCAGAGACTCCTCGAGGGTGATGCCGAAACCGCGTTTCAGCAGCACCGGAAACTCCCGCTGGCGGCCGACATATTTGAGCAACTCGAAATTCTGCGTGTTGCGCGTTCCGATCTGCAGCATGACCCCCGTGGCGTTACCCGTTTGCCGCAGGGCTTCACGGATTTCCTCCACGTGGGTTTCATGCGTGATTTCCATGGCGATCACGCGAATGCCGTAGTTGCCGGCGAGTTCGAAGACGTAGGGCAGGCAGGATTTACCGTGTCCCTGGAAGGAGTAGGGGTTGGTGCGCGGCTTGTAGGCGCCCATCCGCGTGCAGACCTGGCCATGCTCCCGGAGCGCTTTCATCATCTGCGCCACGTGCTCACGGGTATTGACCGCGCACAGGCCGGCGAAGACATTCAGGTTATCCTGGCCGAAGCACACACCGTTGTATTCGAAACTGGTCGAGCGTTGTTGGTCCGAGTGACGGCCCAGTACCCGGTACTCTTCGGAGATGCGCACCACGCGCTCGACCGCGGGCAGGTCGGCGATTTCCTCAGCCGCCAGAGATGCGGTGTCACCGATGAGGTAGACCTCGGTGAGCAGCTGTTGTGTACCGGTTTCCTGGTGAACACGATAACGGATGTCGGGAATATGCCTCAGGAACGTTTCCAGCTGTCGGAACTCGTCGCTGTCGGTGCGCGTGTTGGGTGCCAGGATCAGGATCATGAAAACGTCCTTTGCTTATTGGTCGCGGTAGCGCAGGGCCAGATCGGCATAGGCATCAATGCGTCGGTCGCGCAGGAACGGCCACATGCGGCGCACCTGTTCGCCCCGGGTCATGGGGATATCCGCGATCAGCAGTTCCGGCGCATCGTGGCCGGCCTGGGCCAGTATTTCACCCTGGGGGCCGGCGATAAAGCTGCCGCCCCAGAAAAGGATTCCGCGATTGCGGTTGTCGGGACTGGTTTCAAAGCCGGTGCGGTTGCACACCAGCACCGGCAGACCATTGGCCACGGCGTGCGCGCGCTGCACGGTCTGCCAGGCATTCAGCTGGCGCTGCTGCTCGTCGGCCGGATCGTCCCGGTCCCAGCCGATCGCCGTCGGGTACAGCAGCAGGTCGGCGCCGGCCAGGGTCATCAGGCGCGCCGCCTCCGGATACCATTGGTCCCAGCACACCAGCACACCGAGTTTCCCCTGGCTGGTCTTTATCGGCTCAAAACCCAGGTCGCCCGGTGTGAAGTAAAATTTCTCGTAGTACCCCGGATCATCGGGAATGTGCATTTTCCGGTATTTGCCTGCGATAGACCCGTCGCTGTCGAGCACCACGGCGGTGTTGTGATAGAGCCCGGCGGCACGGCGCTCAAACAGTGAGGCAACGATAACCAGCTTCAGCTCGGCCGCCA
>Ga0315556_1002423_pt1 | contig 10643 bp, 9 predicted proteins | sample SalMarSW160310MG_FD_202112 | JGI IMG/M metagenome (GOLD analysis project Ga0315556, IMG submission 202112) | Salt marsh sediment microbial communities from the Plum Island Ecosystem LTER, Massachusetts, United States - Salt Marsh Sediment SW1603-10 ...
ATCAGCGGCACGGTGACGTCGGGCTGCGGATCGCCCGCAGTGACGTAGGCAATCAGTGCCGTGCGGCCCTGAGCCTTGAGTTGCGCAAACTTGTCTGGAATTCGACTCATTGTCTATTTACTCTGCCGCAGCACGTGATCATTCGGTCCAGTGGCATAGGTCCCCACGCACCGACCTGTCCCGCGTTGCTCACACTCGGATGCCTTCCCGTTCCGCCACGGTATGAATGTCCTTGTCGCCGCGGCCGGAGAGATTGACGATGATGATCCGGTCCGGAGCCATGGTCGGCGCCAATTTGGCGGCATAAGCCAGGGCATGACTGGACTCCAATGCCGGGATGATGCCCTCCACCCGGGTCAACTGATGAAACGCCGCCAGCGCTTCATCGTCAGTGATCGCCTCATAGCGGGCGCGGCCGCTGTCCTTCAGCCACGCATGCTCGGGACCCACACCGGGGTAGTCGAGGCCGGCGGAAATGGAGTGGGTTTCGATGATCTGGCCGTCCGCATCCTCCATCAGATAGGTGCGGTTGCCGTGCAGAACGCCCGGACGACCGGCACATAGCGGCGCGGCATGATGACCGCTCTGCAGGCCGTCACCCGCCGCCTCCACGCCGTACAGCGCAACGTCCTGATCTTCCAGGAACGGGTAGAACAGCCCCATGGCGTTGGAACCGCCGCCGACGCAGGCCACCAGGGCGTCGGGCAGGCGGCCGGCCTGGTCCTGGATCTGCGCCCTGGCCTCGCGGCCGATGATCGCCTGGAAATCGCGCACCATGGCCGGATAGGGGTGGGGCCCGGCGACGGTGCCGATGATGTAAAAGGTATTGTCGACGTTGGTGACCCAGTCGCGCATGGCCTCGTTGAGCGCGTCCTTGAGAGTGCGCGAGCCGCTGGTGACCGGCACCACCTCGGCACCCAGCAGACGCATGCGGTACACGTTGATGGCCTGGCGTTTGATGTCTTCGGCGCCCATGTACACCACGCATTCCATGCCCAGGCGTGCGGCCACGGTGGCGCTGGCCACGCCGTGCTGGCCGGCGCCGGTCTCGGCGATGATGCGCTTCTTGCCCATGTGCCGGGCCAGCAGCCCCTGCCCCATGGTGTTGTTGATCTTGTGGGCGCCGGTGTGATTGAGGTCTTCGCGCTTGAGATAGATCTGCGCCCCGCCCAGCTCACGGCTCCAGCGCACGGCGTGATACAACGGCGAGGGCCGGCCGACGTAGTGCGCCAGATCCGCATCCAGCTCGGCCTGGAAACCCGGGTCGTTGCGGTAATGCTCGTAGGCGAGGCGCAACTCCTCCAGGGGCTCCATCAGGGTCTCGGCCACGAACATGCCGCCGTACGGACCGAAGTGACCGTGCGCGTCGGGCAGCTGGCTCAATGGCACCGCCTTGGCGGCTTCGCTCTGGTCAGACACTTGCCACACCTCTCATGAATGCTTCGATCTTGCCCTCGTCCTTGAGGCCCTTGGCGCGTTCCACACCGCTGCTCACGTCCACGGCGTACGGCCGTACCGCCCGCACCGCGGCCGCCACGTTGTCCGGCGTCAGGCCGCCGGCCAGGATGAGCGGCAAACCCAGGTCCGCCGGGATACGCTCCCAGTCGAAGCGCGTGCCCGTGCCCCCCGGGGCGGTATCACTGAAGGCATCCAGCAACAGTCCCACGGCCGGCGCGTAACGCTTGGCCGCGGCGGCCGGATCCACACCCTCACCCATGGCCAGCGCCTTGATGTAGCGCCGCCCGAAGGCGCCGCAAAATTCAGGCGGCTCATTGCCGTGGAACTGCAACAGATCCACCGGCAGCGCACCCAGCACCGCGCGCACGTGGTCCGGCTCGGGATCGACGAACAAAGCCGTCACGGTAACGAACGCGGGCAGCGCCCCGGCCAGCCCGCGCGCCGCGTCCATATCCACCGCCCGGGGGCTCTTGGCGTAGAACACCAGGCCGATGGCGTCGGCACCGTAGCGAACCGCGGCCAGGGCGTCTTCGGCGCGGGTAATTCCGCAGATTTTAACACGGGTTCGCACGGGCCGGACCGACCAGGAAATCCTCTGAAAGAGGGCCAAGGTTACCAGAATTCCAGCCCCCCCATAAGACCGGGGCGCTCACCCAAAACGTGGCGGCGGCGCCCCCTCGGGCAGGCCGAACCGTGCCGGATACTCCACCGCCACCAGGTAGAGTCCGCCCGCGGGAGCGGTCACGCCCCCCACGGTGCGGTCCCGCGCGGCGAGCAGCTCGGCGGTCCACTCCACCGGCCTTTCCCCCTCCCCCACGGTCATGAGCACCCCGGCGATATTGCGCACCATGTGATGCAGGAAGGCGTTGGCGGTCACGTCGATATGGATGAAATCACCGCTGCGGACCACCTCCAGACGGTGGATGGTGCGCACCGGATGATGGGCTTGGCACGCCAAGGCGCGAAACGACGAAAAATCATGCTCGCCCAGGAGGTGCCGGGCGGCGGACTGCATCAGGGCCGCGTCCAGCGGGCGATGGTGCCAACAGACCCGGTCGCGCAGCACCGCCGGACGGGGCATGCGATTGAGGATGATGTAGCGGTAACTGCGGGCCGTGGCGGCAAAACGGGCGCTGAACTCCGAGTCCACGGTCTGCGCCCAGGTCACCCCCACATCCGGCGGCAGGTTGCTGTTGGTTCCCAGGAGCCACGAGCGCATGCTGCGAGGCGCGTCACTGTCAAAGTTCACCACCTGACCGACGGCGTGCACGCCCGCGTCGGTGCGCCCGGCACACACCACCTGCACCGGGTGATTGGCGACCTTGGACAACGCCGCCTCCACCGCGCCCTGCACGGTGCGGGTGCCCTTCTGGACCTGCCAACCGCAGAAGTCGGTGCCGTCGTATTCGATGCCCAGTGCGATGCGCATGTCGGTCGTAGCTGCGATGGAAAAGCGGGGAATTATAGCCGATGCGGGCCGCCGGACCGGATATCAGCGGCCGGCCAGCCAGAACAGGATCAGCATGGCCAGGGGCACGAGCCATTCACGCCACGCCGGCGCGCCGGTGTCCGGCACGGCGATCTCACGCGCCGGCATGGCCGCGGCCTCGTCCAGGACCGCCCGAAACCGGGCCGCCACCCGCTTCGCGATACCCCCCACACGGCTGCGAAAACCGGCGTCTGGATCAACCGTGGCCTGCCCCCCCATGGCCCGTATGCGCGGGACCGTTTCCAGCACCAAGGTCAGGCGCAGCGCCAAGCGGTCCGGGGCCCCTCCGACAAACCGCACCGGCGCGGCAATCCAGCCGATCGCCGCCAACAGCTGATCCCGCGCCGTGGTCTGCAGCAGCAGATTGGCACCAGAAGCGATCAGCAGGAGAACCGACGCACGCAGCAGCCCCTCCTGCACTCCGGCCCCACTGGGGGACCATGCCCCGAGCGCGGGCCACACCGGGGACCCAGGCGTGAACCAGAAGTAGACCACGCACAGCGACAACCACAGCCAGCGCAGGCGCCGGATCATGGTCGCCAGGTGGGGCAGGCCGCGGCGGTGAGCCACGCCATAGCCGCCGACCACAATCACGGCGGCGACACCCACGTGGGCCCAGCCGCTGCCGACGGACAGGGCGATGGCCAGAATCAGAAAACTCGTGATGCGGATAACGGGGTGCATATCAGTGAAATGGAAATGCGACGGCCGCGGAGAAAACCATCCGCGGCCGTCGGTATGTCGTCTGGAGTCGCGGCGTCAAACAGGCCGCGCGCCGAGACCGATTCAGGAAATCTGCGACAGCAGCTCCGCAGCCTCGCCCTTCTGGGCCTCGTTGCCTTCCTCCATCACCTCGTCGAGGATCGACCGCGCACCCTCCGGATCCCCCATGTCGATGTAGGCCCGGGCAAGGTCCAGCTTGGTGCCCACTTCGTCCACGTCGGACAGCAGGCCCCCGTCCACCACTTCCGATTCCGCCTCGGGCTCTGCACCGGCCGGCTCGGCAACCGTCTCGAACTCCAGGCCGCCAGACTCCTCACCCATGGCCGGCTCCGGCGTCATGGTTTCGGCGATGTCGCTGAGTTCGTCCGCCAAGTCCCCCGCCAGATTCTCTTCGGGCTTGTCCTCGTCGACCGACGGCGCGATTTCACCCAGATCGAAATCGAGTACCTCGTCGCTCGGGCCCTCGGTGGAACCTGCGTCCAGATCGAAATTGAACTCGTCCTCCATGGACTCCGCTGGCGCCACGTCACCCCGGAACATGGGGCTGTCGGGACACAGCTCTCGGCCCATGTCGGCCACCTTCTCCCAGGTGTCGGGTTCTGATTGCAGGTCAGCCTGATAGACTCCGGCCTGACGCTCGAACGCCTCCGCATTGCGGGCGGCGTGGTAGATCTCCAGCAGTTTGGCCTTGAGATCCACCCGCTGGGGTTCCGCCTCGATGGCCTCCTCGATCATGGCCTCGGCAGGCTGGAAACGGCCGTAGGCGAGAAACACGTCCGCCTCGGTGAGCGGATCGGCCTCGCTGGTGTCGCTCTGCAAGGTATCCATACCGCTGACGGCAAAGTCACTCAGGTAGGACGTGGCGGCTTCTTCGACGTTCTTTTCTTCCTCGGTTGCGGCGGCAGTAGCCGCGGCGTCCGCCGCAGCTTCGGCGACGGGAGCCTCGGGGGCCGCAGGCTTCGGTGCCTGCAGGATGCTCTCCTGGAAGCCCGCGCTGGCTGCTGTACGTCGCCGCGCCAGAGCCATCACGAACAGCAGAAGCACGAGCACACCGGCCACGCCGCCGGAGATCATGGGGTTCGCCCGGGCCATGGACCAACCATCAGCGGCCATCGCCTTGATCTTGTCGACGAAGGACACTGCTTCAGGTTGAGGCTGCGCCGCGGTGCCCGGAACCATGGGCTTGAACGGCTGTTTGACCGTTTCCTTGGGCAGCGCCGCCGTGTCCACGGGCTTGAAGTCCTTCACCGCATAGGGATTGGCGGGTTGGTCCGCCGGCGCGGGGGTCGCCGGCACCAGTGCCGGCTTGGCGGCGGCCTCCGGCGCAGGCGCCGCGGGCTCGGTGGGAGCAGCGGCCCCGGCGGGCTGTTCCCCGGCGGGCTGTTCCGCAGCAGGCTGTTCCGCGGCCGGCTGCTCACCCTTGGCGGCAGCGAGCTGCTGCTGCAAGGCCGCCAGCTGCTCGTCCTTGAGATTCGCCAGCCGCTTCATGTTGTCGATCTGCTCCTGCAACTGATCCACACGGGAGCGCAGGTCGGCATTCTCCTGACGCTGGGCCTCGGTAGCCTCCTTGGCCATAGCCAGCTGCTTGGTCTGGCCGGCGGCACCGGCTGCTCCGGAGTCCGCCGTGGCCGCACCGGCCGCCTTGTTCTCGGGCGCCAGAAGTTCGAGGCGACCCTTCGACGCCATGCTCCCTGCCGGAGCCGGTGCCGCCGCCGCGGGCTGATTGCGGGCCCGCCAGGCGCGGGACTGCTGCCGGACTTCCGCGCGCGCCTCGGCCGCACTGATGCTCGTCATGGCCGCGCGGTCCGGAACCTGCAAAACGTAACCGGCCTTGAGCCGGTTGATGTTGTTGCCAATGAAAGCGTCGGAATTCGCCTTGAGCAGGGCGATCATGGCCTGATCCACGGTCACGCTCTCGTCAGGCCGCACCCGATTGGCGATACGCCACAGGGTGTCGTTACGCTGGATGGGATAAGTGCCCGGGGCCGATGCCGTCGCCATCGCCGCCTGGCCAGTACGCGCGACCGGGGCCGGCGCGGGCGCAGGAGCTGCCGCGCTGACGGCGGGGCCCTGCGTCATGGCGGGCTTGCCCGGCACCATCACCGGGGGGTCCACCAACAGGGTGTACTGGCGCAACAGGCGGCCATTCTCCCAGTAGACCTCGAGGACAAAATCGGCGAAGGGCTCGCGGAAATCACCCTCCGAGGTGACTTTGACGAAGGCATGCCCGCCCTTGCGCACCAGCGCGAAGCGAAGCTGTCGCAGGCTGTCCCCGTAGTCCACACCCAGACGTTGAAAGTCCTGGGGGGAGGCGAGGCCGACCTTGAGGGACTGAAGGTCGGTGGCGTTGTCGGAAATGACCGGGATCTCCGCGTTGAGCGGCTGATTCAGGTAGGAATGCAGAGTGATGTCGCCCAGTCCCAGGGCTTGGACCCATCCCGGAAAGCACGCGGCCAATGATGCCAATACCAGGGCCAGTTTCCGCACGATGTTGTCTCCCTTGTCTTAAGTGGTCCCGGTGTCTTGCACCGGTCCGGCCACGAGGTCACGAGGCTGGCGAGTTATTCTTAGAAGATCCTTGATCTTAATGGACTAACTATAATTCACAAATACTTTTTTACCAGAATTTCGACGATCTGCACACTGTTGAGCGCGACGCCTGTCCGGACATTATCGGCCACGGTCCACAAGTCTAAACCCCGCGGGTGAGAGATATCTTCCCGCAAGCGTCCGACGAAGACGGTGTCGGCGCCCACAGCATCGGTCACCGCGGTCGGAAAGTCCTCCGGTCCCGGGCCGTCGACGACGGTCACCCCCGACGCGGCCTCCAGCACTTCCCGGGCCCGCCCGGCGCTGAGCTTGTCCCGGGTGCGGAGGTGCAACACCTGGCCGTCGCCATGAAAAGTGGGGATACGCACCACCGTGGCATTGATCTCCGGCGCGGACGAACCCAGCACCCGCCGCGTATCCGTCATGAGCGCCATCTCTTCCGCAGTGTAGCCGTTTTCCAGAGGCACATCGCCGCGGGCCAGGGCATTGAAGGCAATCTGCCGGGGGAAAAGCTGCGGGTCCACCGGCCGACCGTTGAGCAGCAACACCGTTTGCCGAGCCAGTTCTTCCGACCCCTTCCGATCCAGGCCAGACACGGACTGGTAGATGGCCACGTCGACTCGCTCCACGCCGACGGCGTCCTGCACGGGCTTGAGCACCAGAGCCAGCTGGACGGCGGCGCTATCGGGACACACGACGATGCCTCGGCTCCGCACGTCGGCGAGGTCTTCCGCATTGACCGCCGCGACCACCAGCGGCACGTCGGCGCGCCCGCGGAAACAGCCGCTGGTGTCGACCACCAAGCAGCCAGCGCTCGCCGCCCGCTCGGCATAGGCGGCGCTGATGTCCTCCCCTGAGCAGAACACGACAAGCGCCACGGTGGAAAAGTCGAAGCCATCAAGATCCGCGACCTTGAGCCGGCCGCCGCCGAACGTCACGCGCCGGCCGACAGCATCACCGGCGCCCAGGGCATGTACGCGTGCGGCATCGAAGCCCCGCTGCCCCAGCAGCTCGAGCACCGCCTCGCCGACCGTACCGTCGGCCCCCACAACCGCCAGATCAACGTCCTCAACGGCGCTCATCATCGGCACCTCAATGTTCGAGCACGATGCGCAACATGCGGCGCAGCGGCTCGGCCGCACCCCAAAGAAGCTGGTCGCCCACGGTGAAGGCGGTGAGATATTCCGGACCCATACTCAGCTTGCGCAGCCGACCCACCGGCACGCCCAAGGTGCCGGTCACCGCCGCAGGCGTGAGTTCGCGCATGCTGACATCGCGGTCGTTCGGAATCACCTTCACCCAGTCGTTGTGCCTCGCCAGCATGTCGTGGATCTCGTCAAGGGGCACGTCCCGGGTCAGCTTGATGGTCAGCGCCTGGCTGTGGCAGCGCATGGCGCCGATGCGCACGCACAGTCCATCAATGGGGACAGGGCTGGCCTCGCGGCCGAGAATCTTATTGGTCTCCACCTGGCCCTTCCACTCCTCCTTGCTCTGGCCGTTCTCCAGCTGCTTGTCGATCCAGGGGATCAGGCTGCCGGCCAAGGGCACACCGAACTGATCGCTCGGATAGGCCTCGGAGCGGATGTGCTCGGCCACCACCCGATCGATATCCAGAATCGCGGAGGCCGGATCGTCCAGCAGCGACTCCGCGGCGGAGTGAATACTGCCCATTTGCCGCAGCAGCTCGCGCATGTTCTGGGCACCGGCTCCGGACGCCGCCTGGTAGGTCATGGCCGTCATCCAGTCCACCACCCCCTGCTCGAACAAACCGCCCAGGGCCATGAGCATGAGACTGACGGTGCAATTGCCGCCGATGTAGTTCTTCACGCCGCGTGACAGCGCATCATCGATGACGGCGCGGTTGACCGGATCAAGAACGATAATACTGTCCTTGTCCATGCGCAGGGCCGAGGCGGCATCGATCCAGTAACCCTGCCAGCCGGCGGCACGCAGCTTGGGATACACCTCGTTGGTGTAGTCGCCGCCCTGACAGGAGACGATGGCCTCCATGGCCTGCAGCTCCGCCACGTCGCGGGCATCCTTCAGCGGCGGCACGTCCTTGCCCACGTCGGGGCCTTTCCCGCCCAGTTGGGAAGTGGTGAAAAACACCGGCTCGATAGGATCGAAATCGCCTTCGGCACGCATGCGCTGCATGAGCACCGAACCCACCATACCGCGCCACCCGACAAATCCCACGCGCATCATTTCCGTGCCTCACTTATTCTGTTCAAAGCGTTTCGATCTTTCAGCGCAGAGGCGCGAAGACGCAGAGAACGCAAAGACAATAACATTCATTTCATCTTTGCGTGCTTGGCGTTCTTTGCGCCTTTGCGCTGGATCAGTTCGTATTCAGCGCTGCCACGACGGCGTCGCCCATCGGCGCGGTGCCGATCTTAGTGCAGCCATCGGCGTAGATATCGGCGGTGCGCAGCCCCTGGTCCAACACCTTGCTGACCGCCGCTTCGATGCGCTCGGCCATGGCCGGTTCACCCAGGGAGTAGCGCAGCATCATGGCCACGGACAGGATGGTGGCCAGCGGATTCGCCACGCCCTTGCCGGCGATGTCCGGCGCCGAACCGTGGATGGGTTCGTACATGCCCTTGCTATTGATATCCATGGAGGCCGACGGCAGCATGCCGATGGAGCCGGTGAGCATGGCCGCGGCGTCTGACAAAATGTCGCCGAACATGTTGGTGGTGACCATGACGTCGAACTGCTTGGGCGCGCGCACCAGCTGCATGGCGGCGTTGTCCACGTACATGTGGGACAGTTCCACTTCCGGGTAGTCCTTGGACACGCGGATCATCACCTCGCGCCACAGCTCGGTGCACTCCAGCACATTGGCCTTGTCCACGGAGCACACGCGCTTGTCGCGCTTCATGGCCGTCTCGAAGGCCACCCGGCCGATGCGTTCGATTTCCGATTCACTGTAGACCAGGGTATTGAAGCCCTGGCGCTGGCCATCGTCCAACGTGCGCACGCCGCGCGGCTGGCCGAAATAGATGCCGCCGGTGAGTTCGCGCACGATCATGATGTCGAGGCCTGACACCACCTCCGGCTTCAGGCTCGAGGCCGACGCCAGCTGCGGATAAAGGATGGCCGGGCGCAGATTGGCGAACAACTGCAACTCCGAGCGCAATCCCAGCAGACCTTTCTCCGGGCGTACCGCGATATCCAGCGATTCCCATTTGGTTCCGCCTACAGCGCCCAACAGCACGGCATCCGACTCGCGTGCCAGCGTGAGGGTCTGCTCCGGCAGGGGCGTCCCGGTGGAGTCGTACGCCGTGCCGCCCACCAGGCCCGGCTCCAGTTCAACGTCCAGGCCGTCCGCCTTGAGGCGATCGATCACCTTCACCGCCTCGGCCACGATCTCCGGGCCGATGCCGTCGCCGGGCAGTACCAGAATCTTCTTCGTCATATCAAACGTCCTACAAATAACGCAAAGAACGCGGAGACGCAGAGGACGCAAAGGAAAGAAAGTCTGAATGTGTGCAATTCAAGAGCTTTGCGTCCTTGGCGGCTTTGCGATCTTTGCGTTCAATTGCCGGGGTTGGAAAAAAGCCACGGCGCCTCGGTCTTGCGACGCGCTTCGTAAGCACGGATGTCGTCCACGTGCTGCAGGGTCAAGCCGATGTCGTCAAGGCCGTTGACCAGGCAGTGCTTGCGGAACGGATCCACGTCGAAGCCGACAACCTCACCCGACGGCGTGGTGACGGTCTGCGCCTCCAGATCCACCGTCAGACTGTAGCCCTCGGTGGCCGCCACTTCCCCGAACAGCCGGTCCACCACGGCCTCGTCCGCCACAATGGGCAGGATGCCGTTCTTGAAACAGTTGTTGAAAAAGATGTCGGCAAAGCTGGGCGCGATGATGACCCGAAAGCCATAGTCCAGCAAGGCCCACGGCGCATGCTCGCGCGACGAGCCGCAGCCAAAATTCTTGCGTGCCAGCAGCACGCTGGCACCCTGATAGCGCGACTGGTTGAGCACGAAGCCCGGGTTCAGCGGCCGACCGGTGTTGTCCATCCCCGGCTCACCGTGGTCCAGGTAGCGCCACTCGTCGAACAGGTTCGGTCCGAAGCCGCTGCGCTTGATGGACTTCAGGAACTGCTTGGGAATGATGGCGTCGGTGTCCACGTTGGCCCGATCCAAAGGCGCCACGATCCCGGTCATCTTGGTAAATTTATCCATGTCGGTTTTCCTAAGCCTTGCGATTTAACGCAATGAACGCGGAGGCGCAAAGGACGCAATGAAAGAATTTTTCGTTCGAATTCTTTGCGTTCTCCGCGGCTTTGCGGTCTTTGCGTTCATTTGCCGGCGTCAGACGCCGCCGCCCATGTGCCGCACGTCGACGAAGTGGCCGGTCACCGCAGCCGCCGCGGCCATGGCCGGACTCACCAGGTGGGTGCGTCCGCCCTGACCCTGG
>Ga0315556_1002424_pt1 | contig 10643 bp, 9 predicted proteins | sample SalMarSW160310MG_FD_202112 | JGI IMG/M metagenome (GOLD analysis project Ga0315556, IMG submission 202112) | Salt marsh sediment microbial communities from the Plum Island Ecosystem LTER, Massachusetts, United States - Salt Marsh Sediment SW1603-10 ...
GCGCGGCGACGTCCAGGAGGGGATCGACATCGCGTTCCTGATGGCCGGCGAGGGCCGACGGCTGTTCGGCGACACGGTGCCGTCCGAGCTGCCCGACAAATGGGCGATGAGCATCCGGCGGTGCGGACGCGGCAGGCATCGAACCGGCGACCGGCGCCAATCTCGACCGCGGATTCTTCTTCCAGCCCACCGTCTTCACCGGCGTCGCGCCGATGGCGACCGTCGCTCAGGACGAGATCTTCGGCCCCGTGCTCTCGATCGTGGCGGTGGACGGATACGCGGCAGCGATCATGGCCGCCAACCAGGTGCGCTACGGCCTGTCCGCCGCCATCTTCACCAAGGATGCGAACACGGCCTTCCGGGCGATGCGCGACTTCGAGACCAGGATCGTCTATGTCAACGCCGGGACGACCGGGGCCGAGACGCATCTCCCGTTCGGCGGCTGGAAGGACACCGGCAACGGTCACCGCGGGGCTGGGCACGCCGCGCTCGACTCGTTCACCGAGTGGAAGGCGATCTGCGTCGACTTCAGCGGCCGCCTGCAGCGCGCCCAGATCGACAACCAGTAGCCGACGGTCGAGTCCGACGGTCGGCGCGGAGGCCGGGTTCGGACACCCGCGTGCGGCGTTGTGCGATATCCTTCCGCGGGTCCGGGCCGGTAGCTCAACGGTAGAGCAAGTGACTCTTAATCACTAGGTTCAGGGTTCGAATCCCTGCCGGCTCACCACCCATCGCACCCGCGTGATGGCCCCTCCGAACCGGTCCGGAGGGGCTTTCGAGTCCCTTGCGTCGGTTCCGGCGGCAGCAGGGACGGTGGTCGTGGATCGGTCGAATGGAGAGGTGGCCGGGGGACCCGCCGGCCAGACCATGGCGGGCGGGGCCACGGCTGGAGCTCGGCCGCGTTCCCGCGGTTGGGGCCGGCGTCAGGGTCCGGACCTGGTGCGTCCGCGCACGTGCCATCGGCGGGACCCTCGACGGTCAATCGGGGGCCGGATGGCGGGTGGCCGGGGTTCCGGCCGCAGTGCATCGTCGTGAGGCGGGGGTCCACTCTGTGTTGACCAGAGGTCTGCGTCCGATGATCCGCCTCACCGTCGCCTTTGCGGATCGCGAGCATGCGCGCGTCGCCGTGCGGTTCCTCGCCGGCTCGTCGCTCTCGGTGACCGCCGTCGAGCGCCCGATCAACGACGACGCGGACCTGGCGCTTGTCGACATCCAGATCCCGGACCAGGAGCTCACGCGTCTCGAGACCTTGATCGCCGGCGCTCACGGCATCGTGATCCGGGAGCCGCTGCAGACGGCCGCGAGCGCGGCCTAGCCTCCCGACCCCGGGTCCAGGCTATCGCGAGTCGCGTACGAGGCGATCCGCTGCCCCCGAACCGATCACAAGACTCTCACCTTCCGGATACCCCATTCGGCCCCTGCGCTCGGCTGATCCGCGTGCGTACGGTCTGGCCGCGCTCCGGTCGTATCCCCCCACGGCCGGAGCGCCATCGATCGCGCCGGATTCCTTCTGGGGCCTTCAGTCCGAGAAGGGCAGCGTGACCTCGTGGAGCACGGCCTCGCGGTCGGCGACATCCTCACGGGCACACGTCATCCACAGCGCCCAGGCACCCGCTTCCGTGTCGATGTAGTACTGGAGGTACACCTGCACGCCGTCGGACCCGTCGACACCGGCCATCTCGAGCCGCAGGGCTTCGCCCAGCGGGAGTTCGACGCGACTGATCGAACGGACCTGCGAGCCCGTCGCGGCCGGATGGATCCCGTACCGCCAGCCGCGCACCGGCACCCCTGACAACTCGGTCACCGCCGTGCCTCCCGTTCCTGGTCGCGCCTCTCGTCGATCATCACCCCAAGCAGGAGCCGCGCTCTCGGGCAGATTATGGCCCTCGCAGCCAGGGCCGCTCAACGTGGCGATCCGCAGGGCGCGAGATCCGGGGAGTACGCGAGGTTCTACCCCGACTTCCGGCCCATTCCGGTTCTTCGGCCGAACGTGCATCATCAGGATCAGGCGCTTGTGGGCGTGACGAGGATTGGAGTCGCAGGGCTTGTCCAGATCGGTTCGGGTCATCGGTGTCCGCCTCGCGGTGGCGCTCTGCCTGGTTGGCTCCCTCGGGCCGGGCGCGGCGCTGGCCGGCCAGCCGCAGAGCGGGTCCGTCGATGCGCGGAACCTCGGCACGGGGCCGCTGGAACGCGTCGTCGTCCGCTGGCGCACCGGGCATGCCTCCATCGCAGCCGGCGAGCGAACGGCACATCTGAGCGCTGTGCTGCCGGGCGTTCGCAAGGCGGCCGAGCTGGGGGACGGCACCACGGCCTACTGGCTCCCGGAAGCCCTGACGGGCGTCGCCGCGATGGCCGAGCTCCACGCGATCGCCGCGGTCGGCGGGGTCGCCGAGGTCGTCCCGGACGTCCGGGTGACCGCCGACCTGACCCCCAACGACACCTACTACGCCTCGTATCAGGGGGACCTGTTCGGCACCTACGGCATCGACGCACCCCTTGCCTGGGACACGACGACCGGCAGCGCCTCGGTGACCGTGGCCGTGATCGATACCGGGATCACGACCCACTCCGAGCTCGCGGCTCGGGTGGTCTCCGGGTACGACTTCATCAGCGATCCCGGGATTGCCAACGACGGTGACGGACGCGACGCCGACGCGTCCGATCCGGGAGACTGGATCACGCCAGCCGAGTCGGCGAGCGGCGATTTCGCTGGCTGTCCGGCCGAGGACTCGTCATGGCACGGCACGCATGTCGCGGGCACCATCGGGGCAGCCGGCAACAACGGGGCCGGCGTCGCCGGGATCGCATGGTCGACCACGATCCTTCCCGTCCGCGTCCTGGGCAAGTGCGGTGGCTACCTGTCGGACATCGACGCGGCCATCCGCTGGGCAGCCGGTGGCAGTGTGCCGGGCGTGCCCGCCAACACGCATCCCGCCCGCGTCCTGAATCTCTCGCTGAGCGGTCCCGGCATCTGCGATTCGACCACGCAGTCGGCGATCGACGATGCGATCTCGCTCGGCGCCGTCGTGGTGGTCGCGGCCGGCAACAGCGGTGCCGACCTCGCCGACTACTCGCCAGCGAGCTGCTCGGGCGTGATCGCGGTCAGTGCGACGACCAACGCTGGCATGCGGGCCTCGTTCAGCAACTATGGACCGGGCGCAACGATCGCGGCGCCCGGTGAATCGATCGCGTCCACCTGGAACAGCGGCACGACGACGCCCGCCGGTGAGAGCTACGCCCAGATGTCCGGCACCAGCATGGCCACACCCCACGTCAGCGGCGTCGCGGCGCTTGCGTTCGCGGTCGATCCGGGCCTCACCCCGACGCAGGTCAGGGCGCTGATCGTGGACCACGCCAGGAGCTTCGCCGCCGACAACGGCCCGACCGGCTGCCAGGCGGTCGGCTGTGGGGCGGGCATTGTAGACGCCGGTGCGGTCGTCGATGCGGCGAAAGCGGTGGCCACGCCGACGCCGACACCCGCACCGACACCGACACCGACACTGACGCCCACGCCGACACCGACGCCTGCACCTACGGCTACCCCGGCTCCGACAGCCACCCCCTCGCCGCTCCCCACGGCGACCCCAGTCCCCACGCCGACACCGCCGGCCGACACCACGCCGCCCTCGGTCTCCTCGTTCGTGCCGACCACCGCCTCGCCGTTCGCCGGGACCACCGTCAAGTTCTCGCTCGCGTTCAGCGAGCCGGTCGTGGGACTCGCGGCCGGCGACTTCGCTGCCGCCGGGACGGCGGTTGGGTGCTCGGTTGGGGCGCCGTCGGGTTCGTCGGCCAGCTACACGGTCAGCGTGACCGGATGCTCGGGCGGCACGGTTGCCCTGCGGCTCAACCCCGCCACCGTCAGGGACGCGGCGGGCAACGCAGGCCCGGGGACGGCGACGACGACGGCCGCCATCACCATCGACCGCACCGCGCCGGTGACCTCGGTTCCGACGGTGGCCCTGCGCACGGGAGCGAGGGTGAACGGATCGTCGCTGCCCATCCTCATCACCTGGTCGGGCGCGGACACGGGTGGCGCCGGCGTCGCGAGCTACCAGGTGGCTCGCTCCACCGATGGCGGCTCGACGTGGGCATCGATCGCGACCGGGCTCACGTCGCCGTCGATGGCGACCGCCGCGACCGCATCGGGCACGGTGCGGTACGAGGTTCGCGCGATCGACCGGGCGGGCAACACCGGCGCCTGGACGTCCGGTCCCGCGCTCCAGCCGCGGCTTCGGCAGCAGGGGAACCACACGATCCACTATCGCGGCACGTGGAGACCGAGCCGGTCTGCGGCCTACTCGGGCGGCTCGCTCAAGGATGCCACGGCGCGTGGCGCGAAGGCGACCACCACCTTCACGGGACGCTCGATCGCCCTCGTCACCACGCGAGCACCCAAGCGAGGCAAGGTCCGCATCTACGTGAACGGGAAGCGGGTCGCGACCATCGATCTGCGGCGGTCCTCGCGGCTCGCCCGGACCGTCGTCTGGCAGCGGACCTGGGCCACGAAGGCGAAGCGGACGATCAGGATCGTCGTTGTCGGCACCGCGGGCCGGCCTCGTATCGACCTGGACGCCTTCGCGGTCCTCCGCTAGCCAGGCGGGGCCGCCCCTGCCGAGCGGCAGGCCGCCAACCGCCATCCGGGCCCTCCGACGGTGCCCTATGCCACCTTGGGGGGCGACCTGTGGCTCGTTGCCCCGGGCCTCTGGTGGTGGATCATCGGTACGGGCGTCCCCAGGTACTGTCGCGACCGCCGCAATGGCCGGCGTTCCCGCCGACGCGACGAAGGAACGTGACTGAGACGTGATGAGCGAAGACGGTCTGTATGCCGCGCTGGTCCGGCGCGGGATGTCCCGTCGCTCGTTCCTGCAGTTCTCGGCGGCGATGGCGGCGGCGCTCGCCCTGCCGGCAGCCTACGGCCCGCGGATCGCCAGGGCCGTGGAGGCCGCGCCGCGGATCCCGGTCATCTGGCTGCGCGGCCAGACGTGTGGCGGCAACACGGAGGCGCTGCTGCGGTCGGCCGATCCGTCGGTCGCCTCGATGCTGCTGGACGTCCTGTCGGTCGAGTACCACGAGTACCTCATGGCGGCGGCGGGCTCGGACACCGATCTGGCTCGCACGTCCGCGATGGACCGCTACCCGAACGGCTACCTCGCGGTCGTCGAGGGGGCCATCCCGACCGCCGCCGGAGGTGCCTACTGCCTGGTCGGAGGCCGGCCGCTGACCGAGGTCGCGCGCGAAGTGTGCGACGGCGCGCTGGCTACGATCGCGGTTGGGTCGTGCGCGTTCGACGGTGGTGCTCCCGCCGCGAACGGGGGATCGACCGGTGCCGGCGGGGTCCGCCAGGTGGTGACGGATGCGCGGCTCGTGACGCTGCCGGGCTGCCCGTTGAACGTCGTCAACCTGGCCGCCACGATCGTTCACTACCTGGCGCTCGGGAACCTGCCGCCGACCGATCTCGGTGGACGCCCGTTGTTCGCCTACGGCGCGCTGATCCACAACCAGTGCGAACGACGACCGCACTTCGAGTTCGGGGAGTTCGCGCTCAGCTGGGGTGATGAGGGTGCCCAGAAAGGCTGGTGCCTGTACAAGCTCGGCTGCAAGGGCCCCGAGACGATGGCCAACTGCCCAACCGTGCGCTATGGCGACGGCGTGAGCTGGAACGTCCGGGCGGGGGTCGGCTGCGTCGGGTGCACCACGCCCAATTTCTGGGACGCGATGATGCCCGCGTACAAGCGGCTGGGTTCCCCGGCCCCGTTCCTGCCCAACCTGACGGTGGATCAGGTCGGCATCGCGGTGGTCGGTGCCGTGGGCGGCGCGGCGGTGCTTCACGGGGCAGGCATGACCGCCCGCGAGCACCGACGGAACGTCGTGGCCCGCCACGCCGAACAGGCGGCAGCCAAGCGACACGCCACCGCCCAGGCTCGACACGAGGCGGAGCTCGCCCGGCTGGCTCCGACAGCCGCGACGACGCCAGCGGCCGCGACCGTCGACCAGACGCCAGTCCAGCAAGCACCGCCTGTCGACACCGAGCCAGCACGGCCTGTCGAGACCGAGCCCGCGCCGCCGGTCGAGCCCGCGCGCGTCGACAACCGGGGGCCGGTCGACGACCAGCCGGCGACCGACGACCAGCCGGCGACCGACGACCAGCCCGCGACCGAGCAGCCGGAGGGTCGCTGACATGGCGCGAATCGCGATCGACCCCGTGACCCGGATCAACGGCCAGCTGCGCGTCGAGGCGGAACTGTCGGGCGGGCGCGTGCGAGACGCGTGGAGCTCGGGAACGATGTTCCGAGACATGGAGGGCGTGCTTCGCGGGCGTGACCCGCGGGACGTATGGCTGCTGGCCGAGCGGATCTGTGGGACCTGCTCCACCGTGCATGGGCTGGCGTCCGTGCGTGCGGTCGAGCGCGCGCTGGGGATCATGATCCCGGCCAACGCCCGGGTGCTCCGCAACGTGATCGCGGCGTCCCTGCTGGTGCGCGATCACGTCCTTTCCTTCTACCAGGCGCAGCTGCCGGACTGGGTCGACCTCCATTCGGCGCTGGGGGCCGACCCGGCGGCCACCTCCGTCCTGTCCCAGAAGCGCAGCGGCTGGTCGAAGTCGAGCTCGGACTACTTCAGGGGGATCCAGGCGCGGCTGGCAGCCGAGGTCGACGCCGGCCGGCCGGGCCTGTTCGGCGTGGGTTGGTGGGGCCACCCTGCCTACCGACTGTCGCCGGAGCAGAACCTGCTGCTCATCGCGCACCTGGTCGAGGCCCTCGACTGGCAGCGCGCGTTCATGCGCATCCATGCCGTCCTCGGCGGCAAGGACCCCCACCCGCAGACATTCCTGGTGGGCGGCATGGCGCTCGCCTCACCCTGGGGTGGTCCCTCGGCGCGCCGCACCCAGGGGCATCCCGATGTTCCGCAACGCAACTCGCCCGACCCGCTGAGCGAAGAAGGCCTCAACCTGATCGACACGCTGTTCAGCGATGCGAGCACGTTCGTGAACCAGGTGCTGCTGCCTGACGTGCAGCTGCTCGCGGCCGCGTACCCGGACTGGGGTGCCATCGGGGCGGGCCCCGGCAACTACCTCGCGTTCGGCGAGTACCCGCTGGACGACAGTTCCAGCCCCGCGCTGGGCCTGCCCCGTGGCCAGCTGGCGGGCGGCAACCTCGAGCAGGTCCAGTCGATCAACCAGGGCAACATCGGCGAGAGCGTGGTCCACTCCTGGTACCGCGGCAGCGTCAACGAAGGCGCCCGGGGCTTCCTGACCCCGGCCAGCGGGGAGACGTCGCCGGCCTTCGACGCGCAGCTGCCACTGGCCTCGCTCGACGGCGCCGGCAAGTACACCTGGATCAAGGCGGCTCGCTATGCGGGCGTCCCGATGGAGACCGGCCCGCTGGCTCGGGTGCTGGTCGGCTACGCGCAGGGGAGCCAGGAGACCGGTACCGCGCTGGGCGAGGTGCTGCGCGCTCTTTCGCTGGGGCCCGAGGTCATGCCCAGCGTGCTGGGCCGCCTGCTCGCCAAGGCGATCGAGGCGACGGTCGTGGTGACCAAGGCTCGCGGCTGGTTGCTGGCGCTGCGGCAGCACCTTGGCACCGGCGACCTGGCCGTCGCAGATATCAGCTTCTGGGATCAGGGCTCCTGGCCGCCCGAGGCGGCCGGCTACTCGCTCGGCGAGGGACCTCGCGGTGCCGTGGGCCACTGGATCTCGATCCGCGATCGCCTGATCGATCGGTACCAGGTCATCGACGCCAGCACCTGGAACGCCTCGCCCCGGGACTTGAACGGCCAACGCGGCCCGATCGAGGCCGCCCTGACCGGCGTCGAGGTTGCCGACGCCATGCAGCCGCTGGAGCTGCTGCGTGTGATTCACAGCTTCAACCCGTGCGCGGCGTGTGCGGCGCACGTGCTCAACCCGAAGGGCACCGGCCCCTTCGATCTCCGCGTCCGTACCCGGGAGGGGGCTGGATGACCGTCGTCGACAGGCCGCTCCCTGACGCTGCCTCTGAGGAGGCGCTCGACGCGATGCCGGCTCCAGAGGCCCCGGTCCGGCCTGAGCCGCAGGAGGCTGTCAAACCCGGCACCGAGGTCGAGTCGGTGCCCGAGCCGGAGACGATGACCCAGGCCGAGATCGGGATCGAACCCGAGGTGACCTCCAAGCCCGTTCACGACCTCGAGATCGAGCGGCCCCACGAGCGGGTGCCCCTGTATGTGTGGCAGATCCCCGTTCGCGTCACGCACTGGGTGACGGCCACGTGCATCGTCGTGCTCGCCTTCACCGGTGGCTACATTGCCGACCCGTTCCTGATCCCTCCCGGTAGCAACGTGATGTCCACCATCCGCCAGGTCCACATCATCACGGCCCTCGTGTTCATGGTCTCAGGCATGGTTCGCACGTACTGGCTGCTGGCGGGCAATCGCTTCTCGCGCTGGTCCGCGTTCATCCCCACCACCAGGTTCCAGGCGACCGAGCTGTTCCGGCAAGCCGGGTTCTATGGGTTCATCCGAAAGGAGATCCCCAAGGTCCTGGGCCACAACCAGCTCGCCGCGACGGCCTATCTGGCGCTGTTCGCCCTGCTGTTGATCGAGGTCGTGACCGGGTTCGCCCTGGACGGGCTGACGGGCGCCGAGCCCGGGGCCACCTTGTTTGGCTGGATGCGCGAGCTGTTCGGTCCCCAGCTCTTGCGCCTCATCCACCACCTGTCGATGTGGCTGATCCTGGCGATCGCCCTGTTCCACGTCTACAGCTGCATCCTGGTGGACCACCTCGAGAAGAACGGACTGGTCTCGAGCATCGTCAGCGGCTTCAAGTTCCCGACCCGGGAGGAGCTGGTCGAGTCGCGTGACGGCGGCGCCGAGCTCCTGGAGCGCGTCGAATGAGCGGCGCAACGGGCACGCTGAGCGTCGTCGGGTTCGGCAACCCGTTGCTCGGGGACGACGGCGTTGGCTTGCGGGTGATCGAGGAGCTGGGACGGCTCGCGCGCCACGACCCCCGGCTGCTGCCGCCCGACACCCGCCTGGTCGCCGCCGGACCACCGTCGCTCGACCTGCTGGAGATCATGGACGACGCCCGGGCGCTGCTGCTGCTCGACGCCGTCGATCGCGGAGGCAGGCCGGGCTCGGTGGAGGTGGTGCGCGGCCATGCGGTCGAGGGGGTGGTCGGGCGCGGCGACATCGGCGAGCTCCTGGTGGCAGCGCGGCTGATGGGCTGGTTCCCGGACGCGATCTCGCTGGTGGGTATCCAGGTCGGGCTGGTCGGGGTCGGCGCCGGCCTGTCCGCGCCCCTCGAGGCCGCGCTGCCGGCGGCCCTCGACGTCACGCGCCGGGAGCTTTGCGGGCTCGCAGCCCGGATCCGTGGAGCACGGCCCCAGGTGGGACCGTCGCCGCTGCTGGCTGAAGGGGTATGCGCATGAGGCGACGTGTCGATCGGACCATCCGCCTGCTCATCATGCTCAACATGGTCGTGGTCACGCTGCTGGCCGCCACCATGGTCGCTGAGTGGATGCGGATCATCCCGGCTGTGGCTCCGTCCGACCTGCCGGGACCGTCGGCCTCGGCGTCGTCCGAGACGATGCAGATGGGTCTCGCCCACGTCCCCACCTCGAACGCGTGCGTGCTGTGCCACTACTCGGGCGGCGAGGCGGGCCTCAAGCCAATCCCGGCGCTCGCGCATCCGCTCGAGGGCTGGACCGCCTGTCTGACCTGCCACACGGACGTGTCGCTCGGGCGCGCTGCCCCGGGCCACCAGGGGATTGCCGAGTCGGAGTGCCTCAACTGCCACAAGGAGGCGCCGCAGCTGCCGATCACGCAGGCGCACGCGAACCTGAACAAGCCCTGCCTCGACTGCCACGGGACCGTCGCCCACCTGCCGTCGAGCATGGTCGGCCGCAACCAGGACGACTGCTCGCTGTGCCACAAGCCCAACCCGTCCCCGCCGCCCGTCAACCCGCATCCGGACATGGGCGACCTCAACTGCCGGAGCTGCCATCAGGCCGGCAACGCGGGCGCGCTGCCCATCGACCACGCGTTGCGCGGTGACGACACCTGCCTCCTGTGCCATGCGGTGGGCCAGTCACCGGCGCCCGGAGCGGAGGCGTCCTCGACGCCCACACCCGAGGCCTCCGCGGCCGGGGGCTGACGGATCCCGAGACCCCGTCGGTTCCCGGTCATCGCCGGGCGCCGTCCCCGCTCCTTCAGGGACCGGGCCGGCTGCTTCATGAGCCTCGCCGATGCGCGAAGATGGCCTCGATGCCGGAACCACTCGTGCTCACCTGGGACGCGCTCGATCGCCTGGTCGCCGATCTCGCTGCGTCCGTCGGCCGCGACTTCGACCTGGTGCTCGCGATCACGCGAGGTGGCCTGGTTCCCGCCGGGATGCTCGCCTACCGCCTCGATCTCCGCGAGATCCTGGTCACGGGCGTCGAGTTCTACCGCCCCGGCGGCGGTACGCACGAGGCTCCCCGGGTCGGGCACTTTCCCGATGCGTCGCTGCTGGCGGGACGCCGCATCCTGGTCGTCGACGAGGTGTGGGAGACGGGCGAGACGATGACCGAGGTCCTGGCCAGGGTTCGCGCAGCCGGAGCGACCACCGTGTCAGCGGTGATCCACTACAAGCCCGCGAGGTCGCGAGTGAGCGGCCGGCCCGACCACTGGGCGGC
>Ga0315556_1002425_pt1 | contig 10641 bp, 9 predicted proteins | sample SalMarSW160310MG_FD_202112 | JGI IMG/M metagenome (GOLD analysis project Ga0315556, IMG submission 202112) | Salt marsh sediment microbial communities from the Plum Island Ecosystem LTER, Massachusetts, United States - Salt Marsh Sediment SW1603-10 ...
TCCAGAAGGTGCGCGTGGTCGATCTCGGCGGTGTCGTGGTCCTGGCTCGCGAGCCAGAACACGGGCACCACCGGGCGCTCGTCACGGTCGAGGCGGCGGGCGAGCTTCACGGCGGTGATCGCCTTGGAGAGCGTGTAGGCGGGACCAAGCAGCAGACCCGTCTGCTGACCTGTCACGACGGCACGGGAGGCAGGGTGCTCGAGCCGCTCGAGGCTGTCGAACACGGCCTGCGGCGCCCCCAGCGCGCGGGCGTGATCACGCATGGCCGCGGCCAGCGACGTGCGCTCGGCGGGGCGCGGCACCCGCAGGGCGCCATCGACGTCGCCGGCGGCAAGGTCGAAGAATTCGCTCAGGTCGCCGGACCGGTAGTGGTCCAGGAAGCTCGTACGGGACGGCGGCGCATCGTCGCGGGGCACGGGCCAGCTTAACCTCCGTCCGGCGCGGGAGGGAGTCGCCTGCTACGCACGCCGAGCATGCGGAAGTGCACGCCCCGCGTGGTAGACTTCGCATCGTGCGTCAGCGTGGTCGCCCGGGCCCGGGGCGCCCGGCACAAGTCCCCCAACATGCGCATCCACACCGATCTCACCCCTACCGGAAGCTACCAGGACGTCGTCGTCCTGATCGACGTCCTGCGCACCTGTACGGTGGTGCCGTTGCTGTTCGAGCGCGGACTCACGGAGCTGGCCTTGACGCCCAGCCTGCGCAGCGCGCGGGCGGCCGCCGAAGCGGGCTGGCTGCTGCTCGGCGAGCGCCAGGGCGTTCCGGCCGAGGGCTTCAACTTCGGCAACTCGCCGGCCGAGCTCGCCACCGTCGACCTGACGGGACGACGCGCCGTGCTGGTGTCGGAGAACGCTCCTCGCTGGCTGCCCCAGCTGGCCGATGCCCGCCGCGTGCTGCTCGGTTCGCTCTACAACGCCGCCGCGGTGGCCGAGCTGGCCTCACGGCAGGCGCTGGAGAGTGTCGATCTGGTCGGCGCCGGGTTCGAGGGGGAGCCCGACCTCGACGACACCCTGGGCGCGGGCCTGCTGGCGGCGATGGTGGCCGAGCGGCTCCCGACCGCCGCGCGCAGCGGCGCCACGCGTTTCGCACTCAGCCTGTTGCGGGCCTTCCCCGACCCGATGGAAGCGCTGTGGCAGTCGGTCGCCGGACACTACCTGCGGCGCCTCGGGATGGAACGCGATCTGGCGTTCTCCGCCCAGATCTCCGGCAGCAACATGGTGCCCCAGCTGGTAGGGCGCCAGCCCGGGGCCGGCAGCGCACCGCTGTACCTGTTCACGCCCGCACCCCGCGCGGACTGATGCTGCCCGACGCGGGCCGGCGCATCTGGTTGCTCGGCCTACCGGTGGACGCGCTCACGCTGCCACAGGCCGCTGCCTGGGTACTGCAGGCCACGCGTAGCCGTCAGAGCAAGCTGGTCGTGACACTCAACCCCGAGATCGCGGTCGGCGCGCACGACGATCCACGACTGCGGCGCGCACTGTGCGCCGCGGACCTCAGCGTGGCCGACGGCGTCGGCGTCGCCTGGGCCGCACGGCGCCGAGGCGAGCGGCTGCCCGGGCGCGTGCCCGGTGTCGACCTCGTCACCGAGGTGCTGCGCTCGGGCGGCCCCGAGTTGAGCGTGTTCCTGCTGGGGGGCCGCCCCGGGGTAGCCGAACGCGCCGCATCGGAGATCACACGCCGCTACGGCTGCCAGGTCGGTGGCGTGCATCACGGCTACTTCCGGCGGCCCGACGAGGTCCCGGAGGTGTGCCGACAGGTCGCTGCGAGCGGCTGTCAGCTCCTGCTGGCCGGGCTCGGCGCGGGCCAGGAGCGCTTCCTGTGGGAGAACCGGGCCGAGCTCGGCACGGCCGTGGCGATCGGAGTGGGCGGCACGCTCGACGTGCTCGCAGGCGAGGTGCGGCGCATGCCGGCGTGGAGCAGCAGGCTCGGCGTGGAGTGGGCGCTCAGGGTTGCGCTCGACCCCAGGCGCTGGCGCCGGCTCCCCCGGCTGGTGCGCTTCGCCTGGATGGTGGTCCGCGGGGCCTGACGCGCCCGCCAGGAGCAACTGCTCAGACCGGCGCGATCTCGACCGGCCGCTCGTTCTCCGCGTCCAGACCGTCCTTCTCCGCTTCTTCGCCGGGATGCCCGGCCGGGTAGCGGCCGTCGAAGCAGGCCAGACAGGTGCGGCCGAGCCCGATGGCCCGTGCCAGGCCCGGCTCGGACAGGAAGTGCAGGGTATCGGCACCGATGCGCTGGCGGATCTCGTCGATGGTCATGGTGGCGGCGGCCAGCTCCTTGCGGGCTGCCGTGTCGATGCCGTAGTAGCACGGGAAGCGGATCGGCGGACTCGACACCCGGAAGTGGACCTCCGTCGCTCCCGCCTCGCGCAACAGCTGCACGATGCGGCCCGAGGTCGTGCCACGCACGATCGAGTCGTCGACGAGGACCACCCGCTTGCCGCGGACGGCGGGCGTGGGCGCCAGCTTCAGTTTCACCTTCTGATCCCGCAGACGCTGGGTGGGATGGATGAAGGTGCGACCTGCGTAGGGCGACTTGTACAGCCCCATGTCGAACGGGATGCCGGAGGCGCGCGCGTAGCCGATGGCGGCGGCGACGCCGGAGTCCGGCACGCCCACCACTACATCGGCCGAGACCGGTTCCTCCGCGGCCAGCACCTCGCCCATGCGGATCCGCGCGGCGTGAACCTCGACGCCGTCGAGCACGGAGTCCCCGCGTGCGAAGTAGATCCACTCGAAGGCGCAGGGGGTGGGCTGCGGCACGAGCACCTGGAAGCTGTGCAGCCCTTCGTCGTCCGCCATCACCAGCTCACCCGGCCGGACGTCGCGCAGGAACGTGGCCCCCATCACGTGGAGCGCCGACGGTTCGGAAGCGAAGACGTAGCCCCCCTCGATCTCGCCGATCACCAGGGGCCGCACGCCGTTGGCGTCGCGAAGGCCCAGGATGCGGTGGCGGTCCATGAGCACTACCGCGAAGCCGCCCTCGAGCTCCCCCATCACCTGCGCGGTGGCGTCGCGCAGGCTGAGGTGGCTGTAGCGGGCGATGAGGTTGATCATCACCTCGCTGTCGTTGGTGGTCTGGAACACCGCGCCCTCGTCGAGCATGTGCTCTCGCATCGACTTGGCGTTGGTGAAGTTGCCGTTGTGGGCCAGCGCCAGCAGGCCCTTGTTGGAGCGCACCGTGATGGGTTGGGCGTTGAAGCGCAGACTCGAGCCGGTGGTCGAGTAGCGGGTGTGGGCGATACCGGTGCGCGCGCCAACGAAGCGCAGCTTGTCGAGCCGGTCCTCGGTGAACACGGCGCTGACCAGGCCCATGTCCTTCTCGATGCGGATCTCGTCGTCCGAAGCCACACAGATGCCGCAGGACTCCTGCCCGCGGTGTTGCAGCGCGAACAGCCCGATGTGCAGCAGCGACGCCATGTCCGCCGCGTGCGGCAGGTGCGCCGCCACCACCCCGCACTCTTCGTGCAGCTTGTCCTCGCCGAGGATGTCCCAGGGGGCTCCGTCCATCGCCATCAGCGTAGCGCTTCCGCCAGCGGCCGATGGTAAGCGGTCCGGAGGTTCGACAGGGGCACGGCGAAGGCGCCGCGGACGGTCCGCATGCGGACCTCATCACCGCCGCTCGACCCCAGTCGGAGGCACGGAACGCCCGCCGCCGAGCAGCGCTGAAGCGCCGTGGCGGCGCGCTCCTCCCCGCTCAGCGCGAGCACGATGCGCGCCGCGCCCTCTCCGAAGAGCACCGCATCGTCGCGTGTGCCGGGGACGCTCGGAACGGTCGCATCGAGCCCGATGCCGCCGGCGATCGCCATCTCGGCGAGCGCCACCGCCAGGCCCCCTTCCGACACGTCGTGGGCGGTGTCGCACAGCCCCTCCTGGATCAGCGACCGCACCACGCCCTGCACGGCCACCTCGCGCTCCAGGTCGAGCGGCGGCGGCGCACCGGCGACGGTGGCGTGCAGGGTCGCCAGCATCTCGCTCGCTCCCAACGTTCCGGCCACCTCGCCGACGAGCAGCAGCGCGTCCCCCTGGCGCTTGAGGGCCATGTCCGCGCGGCGCTCGACGTCCGGGAGCACCCCCACCATGCCCACGGTGGGCGTCGGGTCGATGGCGTGGTAGCCGTCGTCCGACCGGTATTGGTTGTAGAGGCTGACGTTGCCGCCGGTCACCGGCGTTCCCAGGGCGAGGCACGCCTCCTTGAGTCCCTCGATCGCCTGCTCGAGCTGGTAGTAGACCTCGGGGAGGTAGGGGTTGCCGAAGTTGAGGTTGTCGGTCACACCGAGTGGGGTCGCGCCCACACAGGTGAGGTTGCGGGCGGCCTCGGCGACGGCGTGGGCGGCGCCGAGCCGTGGGTCGAGCCGCACGTAGCGCGCGTTGCAGTCCACCGTCGCCGCCACCCCCAGCGGGCTCCCCTTCACGCGCAGCACCGCGGCGTCGCCGCGACCGGGCAGCACCACCGTGTTGGTCATCACCTGGTGGTCGTACTGCCGGAAGACGGCCTCCTTGCTGGCGATGGTCGGGCTCGCCAACAGCGTCAGCAGCGCGCCCGCAGGATCGGAGGTCTCGGGCACATCGATGGTGCGGCGGCGCAGCGCCACCGTCTCGGGGGCCTCGACCCCCTCGCGAGTGTAGGTGGGGGGCTCGTTCAGGGCGGTCACCGGCAGGTCGCCGATGAGCCGGCGGCCCTCGAACAGCCGCAGCCTCCCGTGGTCGCGCACCACGCCGATGGCGTGGGCGTCGAGCTCCCAACGCTCCAGCAGCTCCAGCAGCTCCTTCTCGCGGCCCGGCGTGGCGGTCAGCAGCATGCGCTCCTGCGACTCCGACAGCATCACCTCGAGCGCGCTCATCCCCTGCTCTCGTCTGGGCACCCGTTCCAGGTCCAGATCCACGCCGAGGCCCGCACGATGCGCCATCTCGGCCACGCTGCTGCTGAGTCCCGCCGCACCCATGTCCTGCACGCCGGCGACGAGCCCGCGCCCGTACGCCTCCAGACAGGCCTCGAGCAGCAGCTTCTCCATGAACGGGTCGCCGACCTGCACGGCCGGCCGATCGGCGTCGGAGGCCTGGCTCAGGTCGGCCGACGCGAACACCGCGCCGCCGAGCCCGTCGCGACCGGTCTTCGAGCCCACGTAGATGATGCTGTTGCCGACCGAGCCCACGGTGCCTCGCTTGAGCTCATCGTGACGCAGGTAACCCAGCGCCATCACGTTCACCAGCGGGTTCTCCTGGTAGCACGGATCGAACGCGATCTCGCCGCCGACGGTGGGAACGCCGATGGCGTTGCCGTACAGCGAGATGCCGTGAACGACCCCGGCCAGCAGGTAGCGGCTGCGCGCCTCGCCGAGGTCGCCGAAACGGAGCGAGTCCAACACCGCCACCGGACGCGCGCCCATCGCGAAGATGTCGCGCAGGATGCCGCCCACGCCGGTGGCCGCGCCCTGGACGGGCTCCACGGCGCTGGGATGGTTGTGGCTCTCCATCTTGAACGCCACCGCCCAGCCGTCGCCGATGTCGACGACGCCGGCGTTCTCCCCGGGTCCCTGCAGCACCTGCGGACCGGTCGTCGGCAGCCGCCTCAGCAGCGGACGCGAGTTCTTGTAGCCGCAGTGTTCGCTCCACAGGGCCCCGAACACGCCGGCCTCGAGCGCGTTGGGCTCGCGTCCGAGCTGTCGAACGACCGCGTCGAACTCGGCTTCGCTCAGGCCGAAGGTGCCGGCCGAGGCGCGCAGGCTTTCGGTCATGGAGCGCTCCGGGGGCCGGCGCGGCCCCGACGGCGTCGGGAGCTCACGCCCTCGCCGCCCCGTCGTGCAGGTGCTCCAGCATGCCGCCGAGCAGCTCCGCGCCGTCGCTCGATCCCAGCAGGGGCTCGACCGCGCGCTCGGGGTGAGGCATCATGCCGAGCACGTTGCCGCGGACGTTGACGACGCCGGCGATGGCGTTCACGCTGCCGTTGACATTGGACTCGGGCGTCTGCCGCCCCTGCTCATCGACGTAGCGGAACACCACCCGGCCCTCTCCTTCGAGTTCTTCGAGGGTAGCGTCGTCGACATAGAACCTGCCCTCGTTGTGAGCGATGGGGATGCGCAGAACCTGGCCACGCTCGAAACGGCGCGTGAACGCCAGGTCGTCGCGCTCCACGCGAAGGTGGACGTCCTGACACAGGAAGTGGAGCGAAGGGTTGCGCGCGAGCTGGCCCGGTAGCAACCCGGCCTCCGTGAGGATCTGCCAGCCGTTGCAGATCCCTAGAACGGGCCCGCCGCGCCCGGCGAAGTCGCGCACCGCCGCCATCACGGGGCTGAGCGCCGCCAGGGCACCGCCGCGGAGGTAGTCGCCGAAGCTGAAGCCGCCCGGCAGCACCACGGCGTCCGCGCGACCGAGGGAGGTGTCGCGGTGCCAGACGAAGCGCACCGGGGCGCCGAGAACGAACTCGAACGCGTGTCGGGCGTCGTCGTCACAATTGCTGCCTGGGAAACGGACAACTGCGATCGTCATGGTAGTCCTGGGGGCGCACGGTGCCCGCCGGCTGCGGCCGGCGGCCCTGCGACGCGCGTACTGTACCACCGGCCGCCGGAGGGAGGTGGGCGCGGCGCCGGAGCCCGCAAGGGGCGCCCGGAAGGAGGCAACATGACGCTGCTTCGCAGGGTCGCCAACCTGCCGCACCTGGTGCCGCTCAAACGCATCGCCCGGGACTACCCCTGGATCCACACCGGCCTTGGTCTGGTCGGGAACGCCACCTTCTTCGTGGGCAGCATCTTCTTCCTGTTCACCGACCTCAGGATGGCCGGCACCTGGCTGTTCATCTCCGGCAGCCTGGGCATGTTGATCGATTCCGTGGGCGAGGCGCTGCTGCGTGTCGAGGGCTTCGCCGACCAGGCGGAGCCCTGAGCGCAACGCCCCGAGGCCCCGGTCCGACCGCAGGCCCTTGCCGGACACACGCCCCTACCGTTACGCTTGGCTAGTGGTGGCCTGTGCCGCCCACCCGGGCCGAGATGGCGGAATCGGTAGACGCAGTAGACTCAAAATCTACCGGGGCAACCCGTGCGGGTTCGAGTCCCGCTCTCGGCACCACTCTGGCCGTTGGATCGGCGCGAGACGTGGGCGGACCCTCGGGTCCGCTCCCGTTCGCCGCGGAGGAAGCATGTTCTGGATTGTGTTCACATTGTTCGTCATCGATTCGGTCCTGGTGACCGTCGTCATCCTCATGCAGGAGCCCAAGCAGTCGGGCCTCGGCGACGCCCTCGGCGGCGGCGGGGGCGGTGGCGGCGACTTCGGGACGATGGGCGGCACCGCCGGTGGCCTGCACCGGCTCACCATCTGGATGGGCACCATCTGGGGGGTGCTGGCTCTGGCGCTGCAGGTGATCCCCCGGGCCTGAGGTCGGCCGCAGGCGAACGCCGACCCGAACCCGCGATCGCGCATCGCCACGCCGCGAAGGCTCGCGGCGTGCGACCGGCTGACCCCGGCACGGGCGTTCGGGCCCCACCCCGTCGGAGCGGCGCGATACCGCGCTGCATGAGACATCCTCTTGATGCATGGCACAACGAGCGGGTAGTCTTGCTGGCGAAGCCCCAACGGATGAGCCGGCTCCCCGCGTGTGGTCTCGCTGGTACCGCCATTCGCAACGACTCGGAGGAGGTACGTCAGTGAAGCGAACCCTGTTGTTCGTCATCGTGGCAGCGCTCCTGGCCGCGGCATCCGCGCAGGTGGAGACGTTCACCTGGCCGAAGGATTACGCGCCGACCATCAAGAGCGGCGGTACGGTCAACGAAACGCTGTTCGGCGATATCACCACGCTCAACCCCGTGCTCACGTCCAGCGCCAACGAACAGGCGATCATCGGGATGTACGCCGGTCCGGCAGCGATCTACCGCGACTGGGTCGGGAACCGCTCCTTCCAGAAGCCCGACGGCAGCTACAACATGCAGTGGGCCAAGGACATCCAGGTCCTCAAGAAGGACCAGCAGTTCATCATCACGGTGCGCAAGGGCTGGAAGTGGTCCGACGGCGTCGAGATGACGACGGCCGACGTGAAGGCCACCTGGGACATCGTCGGCGACCCCAAGGTGGAATCGAACAACTACTCCTGCTCGGTCGTGGGTGACAAGAAGGTCCAGCTCAAGATCCTCGGCACGTACCAGTACGAGATCACCCTGCCCGAGCCGCAGGTCAACGCGCTGGCCAACAATGACTGCGTGACGGTCAACGGCCTGATCCCGGCCCATGTCTTCATGCCCGTCTACCAGGCCAAGGGCGCCGCCGGCGTCAAGGCCCTGTGGGGCGTCGACGCCGACGTCAGCAAGATCGTCTCGGGCGGCCCCTACAAGCTGCAGGAGTTCCGAGCCGGCGAGCGCCTGGTGCTGGTGCGCAACCCGCAGTACGCCGAGCAGGTCAAGGCCGCGGACGGCAGCGGCGTTCCCGGCCCCGATCGCTGGGTCGTGACGCTGGTGAAGGACGCCAACCAGGTGTTGAGCCGCGCCGTGACGGGGCAGTCGGACTTCTACTGGCCGGTCAACCTCGATCAGGTCAAGGCCGTCAAGGACGCCATCGACAAGGGCACCATCAAGGGCGACCTCTACGCCAACATCGGCCCCAGCAGCGCCGTCGATTTCATCACCTACAACTTCAACAACACCGACAAGTGCAAGGCCGACATGTTCAGCAACGTCTACTTCCGGCGCGCCATCAGCGACATGATCGACCGGAACGCGCTGGTGAACGCCGCCCTGGGCGGCCTCGGCTTCCCGGCCAAGGACTGGAACAGCGAGGCGGCCAAGCCGTTCAACGCGCCCAACCTCAAGCCGTTCGCCTTCGACCCCGAGCAGGGCGTTCAGCTGCTGCACAACATCGGCTTCACGCAGAAGGACAAGGACGGGGTGCTGATGAACCCCACCACCGGCTGCAAGGTGGCGTTCGACCTGCAGTACAACAGCGGCAACACGCGTCGCGGCCAGGAAGCGCAGGTCATCGCGCAGACCGTCGCGCCCTACGGCGTCAAGATCAACCCGCGTGAGGTCTCCACCGAGATCTGGGCCAACTCGATCGTCGGCACCAGCGCCGACTACGATCCGGCCAAGGGCCGCAAGGTCAACTACGACGCCCAGATCTGGGGCCTCGCCGGCGGCGACGTCGACAACCCCAGCTTCGACAACGGCCTGCGTCCGGGCACCAACCTCAACGCCTGGAACAAGAGCAAGACCGATCTGAAGCCCTGGGAAACCCTGATGGGCCAGTACACGGTCGAGATGAACTCGGCGCTCGACCTGCAGAAGCGTGTGCAGCTCTACGACGAGCGCGCCGCCCTGATGCGCGAGTGGCTGCCGATCACGCCGCTCATCAGCCAGGCCTTCAGCTTCTACACCGACCTGGGCAACACCTGGCCCAAGTCCGCGCTCGACGCCAACAGCATCCAGTCGCCCTACAACCCGGGCAGCTACCGGGAGCTGTTGACCGTCCGCTGAGCCGTTCGGGAGGCAATTCCTGACGAGGGACGGGGGCTCCGACCGCGAGGCCGGGGCCCCCGGACCGTGGAGCCCTACGCACCCCGGGTCGCCGGTCGGTGTGGAATAGAATGCTCCATCGCAGCCCCGGGCAGCTGCCCCCGTCGTCGGGGCACGCCCGAGAACCGACCCTGGAGGCCCCTGTTCCCGATGCTGCCGTTCATCGTTCGCCGGCTGTTCAACCTCGTCCCCACCTTCGTCATCGCGACATTCCTCGCGTGGGGCATCATCCAGGCGGCACCCGGGGATTTCGCCACCCAGTTCGCCTTCGACCAGGTCGACCCCAACAAGGCCGAGCGCATCCGCCAGCTGCTGGGGCTCGACCAGGCGTGGTACATCCGCTACCTGTACTGGCTTCGCAACGTCGTGCTGCACTTCAACTTCGGTACCAGCATGACGAGCAAGGCCAGCGTGACCGCGCTGATCCTGCCGTTGATGCGCAACAGCATGGTGCTGTTGATCCCGGCCACCGTGCTGGCCTTCGCCATCGCCATCCCCATCGGGGTGTACTCGGCGCTGCACAAGTACTCCCTGGCCGACCGCATCCTCACCGTGTTCAGCCTGCTCGGTCTGGCCGTCCCCAACTTCTTCCTCGCCCTGATCATCCTGGCCCTCAGCGTGCAGTGGTTCCACGTCCATCACTGGTTCCTGATCCCGACCGGCGGTATGACGAGCACGGATTTCAGCAGCTTCGGTCCGCTCCGGAAGGTCCTGGACGTCGGCTGGCACCTGATCGGACCGGTGACCGTGGTGACGCTGTCGTCGCTGGCGTTCGTCAGCCGCGTCATGCGCGGCGAGATGCTCGAGGTGCTGAGCCAGGACTACATCCGCACCGCCCGCTCCAAGGGCCTGTCGGAACGCACCGTGAACGTCAAGCACGCGCTGCGCAACGCCATCCTGGTGATCGTCGCGATCATCGGCTCCACCCTGCCCGGCCTGGTGTCGGGCGCGGGGTCGGTGGAGTACGTCACCGGTTGGCCCGGTATCACGCCCTTGTTCATCAGCTCCATCTTCGCGCAGGACGTGTACGTGGTGATGGCCCTGCTCACCATCCTGACGCTGCTGCTGATGGTGGGGAACCTCCTGTCCGACCTGGCGCTGGCCATGATCGACCCCAGGATCCGGTACTGACGTGGAGCCCGTGAGCCCGG